>Ga0316187_10003411_pt1 | contig 13820 bp, 14 predicted proteins | sample CroRivburrow1_MG_FD_204927 | JGI IMG/M metagenome (GOLD analysis project Ga0316187, IMG submission 204927) | Coastal sediment microbial communities from Maine, United States - Cross River worm burrow 1 | ecosystem: Environmental > Aquatic > Marine > Coastal > Sediment | place: USA: Maine...
ATTTTTATAATATTTCAAGGCTCTTTTATAATCATTTCCTGTTTCATAGTATTGCCCAATATAGTAATCACCAATTGGTGATTCCGGGTATAAGCGATTAATCATTTTACCAAACTCTTCTAAATAATCGCCTTCTTCTTTATCTAAAATTATAGATTCAACGGCGAATATATCCCGTTGTCTAATTTTTAAGTTAGCTCCAAATGAATATTGAATTTCAACATATTTTTTTTCTAAATATTCTATGGCCTCAGGAGGGCTCAACTTGGCAATATGTTCGTCAAATTCTTCTTTTGAAATAGATGAATACATATTAAAAATATGAGCAAATGCTCCAGATATGGCTTGGCCTATTGATGATATGCGCGTCGATCCATCAAAGACATCGTATTTACATTTAAAATTTTCATTTTCGAAATTTTTAAGAACATAATAAGCTGTTTCAATGGCTTTATCTTTTTGTTCACCGTTATAATCGCCAGTGTTTAAATAGTAATAAGTGTTTGAATCTATACTCGGAATTTTTCCTCTGAATAACTCTGAAATATCTCTGGAATAACTTGGATTTATATTAATATATGCATTAAACGGATTTTCATTTTCAACCATGAAATAGTTGGTAAAATTCGCAGTAATAGTATTACCAACGATAGTTCGGAAAGGAGAAATCCTATAATTATCTTCTATATAATTTAATAATTCATTTTTAATGAACTTGTAAAATTTTGAACTACTTTCTGTAAGCATACTATTAGCGTTCACTTCACAATCCTTTTTACGTTCATTTCTTTGATTCTGATAAATGCCAACTACAATTTGTTCAGGAGCTTTATCTTTTAGTGCAAAAAGTTTAGAGTTAGCAACATAAATATCAAATAAATATTCAGCATCTAAAACTAGAGCTAGCGGATATACTCTAGTAGAATCTTGTTTATATGATTCAGGTATATATATTTTTATAGTTCTTTCATTATTTAATTCTCCACTTAATTCAACAGATTTAAAAGTCTCTGTTTGCACATTTTGAGAAAATGCATATACGGAAAATAGCAGAAAGAAAAGTTTAGCGCACAAATTCTTCATGGGTTATAACAATTTTTAGTTTTTCGAGGACTAATTTTTTTAGTCTTTTTCTTAATTATATCTTTACAAACGAATAAAATTGTAAAATATGATACAGATCGACTGGAAAACTGTAAAAAAATTTGAAGACATCACCTATAAAAAGTGTAATGGGGTGGCAAGAATAGCATTTAACAGGCCCAATGTGCGCAATGCTTTTCGGCCAAAAACCACCAAAGAATTATATGAGGCTTTTTATGATGCACAAGAAGATACTACCATAGGGGTTGTATTATTATCAGCAGAAGGGCCCTCAACCAAAGATGGAATCTATTCTTTTTGTAGTGGTGGAGATCAAAAATCAAGAGGTGATCAAGGGTATGTAGGTGATGATGGTTATCATAGATTAAATATTCTGGAAGTACAGAGATTAATACGCTTTATGCCGAAAGCAGTAATTGCGGTTGTCCCCGGATGGGCTGTAGGGGGTGGACATAGTTTACATGTAGTTTGTGATTTGACCTTGGCAAGTAAAGAACATGCTATTTTTAAACAAACGGATGCTGATGTTACTAGTTTTGATGGGGGCTATGGTTCAGCATATTTGGCAAAAATGGTTGGGCAGAAAAAAGCACGTGAAATTTTCTTTTTAGGGAGAAATTATACAGCTCAAGAAGCCTGTGAAATGGGTATGGTTAATGCTGTTATACCGCATAATGAGTTAGAAGAAACAGCTTATCAATGGGCGCAAGAAATATTAGAAAAATCACCAACATCCATTAAAATGTTAAAGTTTGCCATGAATTTGACTGATGACGGTATGGTTGGGCAACAAGTTTTTGCCGGAGAAGCTACTCGATTAGCCTATATGACTGAGGAAGCCAAAGAAGGTCGGAATGCTTTTTTAGAAAAACGTAAGCCTAATTTTGAAAAGAAATGGATTCCCTAATTTTCATGGAGTTTAGATAAATAAATCAAAAATTAATTCATTTAATATGAAAATCATCTGTATCGGTAGAAATTATGCCAAACATATTGAAGAATTGGCCAATGAAAGACCAAAAAATCCTGTGGTTTTTTTGAAGCCCGATTCTGCTATTTTGCCAAAAAAAATGCCATTTTTTATTCCGCCGTTCTCAAATGAGATACATTATGAAGTAGAAGTTTTAGTTAAGATTAATAAGGTTGGTAAATATATTGATGAAAAATTTTCAAATAAATATTATGATGAAATTGGATTAGGTATTGATTTTACTGCTCGTGATGTACAGGCTCAATGTAAAGAAAAGGGATTACCTTGGGAAAAAGCCAAGGCTTTTGATGGAAGTGCCGTAGTAGGTGAATTTTACCCTAAAGAACAGTTTGATTTGAAAAATTTACCATTTCAATTAATAAAGAATGAAGTAATTGTTCAAGATGGCAATACGAATGCTATGTTATGGAAAATTGATGAATTGATTGCATATGTATCTCAATTTTTTACCTTAAAAAAAGGAGACCTTCTTTTTACCGGAACACCGGCTGGAGTAGGGGAAGTTAAAGAAAATGATATATTAGTTGGTATGCTTGGGGGTAACAGAGCATTTGACATAAAAATAAAATAGGTTTTCTTTTAAAAGAAAACCTATTTAAATATTTTAAATTTTAAAAAATATTTACCTTAAGGACAAGGAATACTTGTGACTACTGGAAGCCCAGCATCACTCACTGTCATTCTCCAGCAATTACCATTAGGAGATTTCATTATGACACCGCTTCCAATATTTTCAATATAAACATCACCCGTTTTAACTTCTATATTTCCGGTAGTATTTTTAATCCGAAGCCTCTCAAAACCACCGATCCCAATTTTAAAGTCAAAATTATCAAAATACCATAAAAAAGCTTCATTAGCACCTCCCCATAAACTGGCTGAACCATTAATACCAAAAACCATAGTATTTAACACATCATTTGTAATATTGATTTTCGCAAGGCCACTTGCATTTTCACTAATTATTCTAATGTTACTAATATCATTAGGATTATTATTAGCTATTAATAATTGACTTGATGGTAATGCATCTAGAGTACCTATGCCAACAGTTCCTCCAGTGTAACCAATACCGGAATTTATTCCATCTTCCCATTTGCTGTCACCAGAATTTTCGGCAAATAGAGCATAAGGCACACTTAATAATTGGCTGGTACCCATTTCAACATAGCTTGATCCTCCTGTAACATCAACCGCAGTTTTAACAAAATATGGCCCATTACTCCAATCAATACCGGCAAAGGTTCCGGTAGTGGCAGTTCCCGTTCCTATAGCTAAATTTATTAGACCAAAACCGTTTGAAGTCTTAGTGAATGTTTCACTAAAGATAACTGTACCAGTTGCTGTAGTCTGCAAAATGCTTATTTGTACTCCTATGGATTGATTTGCAATTATATTACCACTACCATCCCGAACAACAGCCTGATAGTTAATTGCCTCAGGACTTTGAGCGTACATACTTAATGTTAATAATAAGGCGGCTAAAATTGTGTATATTTTTTTCATTGCTTAATTTTTAATAATTCGGTATGTTTTTAGTTTTTGCTTGTTTTCATTTAAAATCACTAATAAATACATTCCTTTTGCATACTGGGCAGTATTTATTACTGTGTTCTTTTTATCAATTTTAGCAATTGAAAGTTGCCTTCCTTGAATATCGTATAATTTATAGTTTAATCCGCTGAAGTTCTGAATGTCTAATTGTAGAACATTTTGAGTTGGATTCGGAAAAACCCGGGCTTGAAAGTTTATATCGAAATCGTCAACCGCCAAAACAGATAAATTAGTCTGATGAAATCCCTGAGTCAGGATATTATTAGTATTAGTTAATGTTGCCGTAACAACTTCGCCAATAGTAAAGTCAATACTACCATTTGAATTACTATAACTAGCACCTTGGGCGGAGATCACTTCTTGCGCATTAATGGCTAAGTTAATTACCAATAGTAGAGTCAAAAGTATATTTCTTTTCATAAATACCTTAATTATTAATTTTGATAAAAGTAATATTTTTTTTGATGCTGAAAATCAAAATACAGATCATTCTTCATAAAGTTTTAATACAATTGGGTTGTTAATCTTCTTATCTTTGGTTTTTAATTTTAAACCTGACATCAATTTGCAAGCTGAAATCATAACTATAGGAGATGAGATTCTCATAGGTCAAATTGTGGATACTAATTCTGCATTTATTAGCAAAGAACTCAATAAAATTGGGATTTCTGTATATCAAATTACGTCAATTCAAGATGATAAAAAACATATATTAAAAGCTTTTAAGGAAGCTGAAGAAAATACTGATATTATAATAATTACAGGGGGATTGGGGCCAACCAAGGATGATATTACCAAGCATACAATTTGCGAATATTTCAATGATACATTAATTCGAAATGATGAAGTTTTAGAGCAAATCGAACATTTATTTAAAAAACATATAAGTACTCCAATATCTGATTTAAATCGAAATCAAGCTTTAATTCCATCTAAAGCTTTAGCATTAAAAAATAGATTTGGTACTGCGCCAGGTATGTTATTTGAGAAAGGCAATAAAACCTTCGTTTCACTTCCTGGTGTTCCCTATGAAATGAAAGCCTTACTGACCTTTGAAGTATTACCTTATCTTCAGGAAAAATACAGGTGCCCTTTTATCTTCCACAAAACCATATTGACATATGGTCTTGGAGAAAGTGCTATTGCCAATAGACTAGAGAAATGGGAGGATAGTTTACCTGGTTTTATTAAGCTGGCATATTTACCTAACCTTGGGAGGGTGAGACTGCGTTTATCAGCTAAAGGTTTTGATAAAAACAAAATTGAAACAGCTATGAGTTCTTTTATTCAAGAACTAGTAAGTCATGTCAAGGATATTTTTGTTGGTTTTGAAGAAGAAGGTGCAATAGAAGCTATTATTGGGAAACTTCTCATAGAAAACAAGAACACATTAGCTACTGCAGAGAGTTGTACAGGCGGCAATATTGCACAAATGATCACAGCTGTACCTGGTGCTTCTCAATATTATATTGGCTCGGTTGTTAGTTATAATGAGCGCATTAAAACGGAACTTTTAGGTGTTTTACCAAGTACTATAAAAAAATATTCAGTGGTAAGCGCGGAAGTCGTTGAAGAAATGGCTTTAGGCATTAAGAAATTATATAAAAGTGATTTTGCCATTGCCGTTACAGGTAATGCGGGCCCAACTACAGATAAAACAGAGACAAAAGTAGGGGTTGTTTTTATTGGTATCGCTACACCTAACGATGTACACATTGAAGAATTTAATTTTGGCCAGCCAAGAGAAAAAGTTATACAAAAGGCCTCTGTAAAATCATTAGAATTATTAAGAAAAGAATTATTAAAAAACACCTAAAAATAATTTGTTAATTGTGTAAAAGTTACTATTTTTGCACCCTTGTTTTAGAATAATAGTTAAAAGAGTCAAGAAATGTCAAGAGTTTGTGAATTAACAGGAAAAAAAGCCATGGTAGGAAACAATGTTTCTCATGCTTTGAATAGAACTAGAAGAAAATTCAACGCTAATTTAATGAAAAAGCGTTTTTATATTCCTGAAGAAGATAAGTGGATTACATTGAAAGTATCTGCTTCGGCTCTAAAGAATATTAATAAATTGGGCATTTCTGCTGTAATTAAAGAAGCAAGGGCAAACGGCTTTTTAAAAAAATAATATTGTACAATGGCTAAAGGTAAAGGAAATAGAATTCAAGTTATTTTAGAATGTACTGAGCATAAAGGGAGTGGTATGCCAGGTACGTCTAGATATATTACTACGAAGAATAAAAAGAATACTCCGGATAGAATGGAAATTAAAAAATTCAATCCTATCTTGAAGAAAATGACCATTCATAAAGAGATTAAATAATTAAGTCATGGCAAAGAAATCAGTAGCATCGTTACAAACAGGCTCTAAAAGATTAACAAAGGCTATCAAAATGGTAAAGTCTCCTAAAACTGGAGCTTATACATTTGTTGAAGCTATTATGGACCCAACTTTTGTAAAAGATTTTTTAAACAAATAATCTCATTACTAAGACAATATAAAGCTACTTTCATATCAATGAAAGTAGCTTTTCTTTTTATATTTGTTTGAAATTTGGGTTTCTGCCTTATGGCAACAAGGTCATGATTTAGGAAGCTGCAATTTTTATTTTGTCATTTTTATTTGACTAAGAATCTTTGACAAAATAAGAATGAGCTTGAACAAATACGAAATTGGCTAACTCATAAATCTCTGTTCTTGATGGGAGATTGTATTCTGGGTGTAAATAATAATTGCGAAGTAAATAACTATAATGAGTTTATTTAAAAAAATATTTTCAAAAGAAAAAAAAGAAACCTTAGATAAAGGGTTAGAGAAAAGTAAAACATCTTTTTTTTCAAAGCTTTCTAAAGCCGTTGCAGGTAAGTCAAAAGTTGACGATGATGTGTTGGATAATTTAGAGGAAGTTTTAGTATCATCTGATGTTGGTGTTGCAACAACCCTTAAAATTATTGATCGCATAGAAGCCAGAGTAGCCAAAGATAAATATTTGGGAACGGATGAGTTAAATCAATTACTACGAGAAGAAATTGCAAGTTTATTATCAGAAACTAATATTGGTAATGAAACTGAATTCAGTATTCCAGCGGGTAAAAAGCCGTATGTTATCATGATAGTTGGAGTTAATGGAGTCGGTAAAACGACAACTATAGGTAAGCTGGCTTCTCAATTTAAAAAACAAGGACTAAAAGTAATGTTAGGTGCTGCAGATACGTTTAGAGCGGCGGCTATAGACCAATTACAAGTTTGGGCTGATAGGGTAGACGTACCGGTTATAAAACAAAAGATGGGTAGTGACCCTGCTTCAGTGGCCTACGACACCGTGCAATCAGCACTAAATCAAAATATTGACGTAGTTATTATTGATACCGCAGGCAGATTACACAATAAAGTAAACTTGATGAATGAACTGACTAAAATAAAAAATGTGATGCAAAAAGTAATTGAAGATGCACCGCACGAGGTATTGTTAGTTTTAGATGGTTCTACCGGTCAAAATGCTTTTGAGCAGGCAAAACAGTTTACTAAAGCAACTGAAGTGACTTCGTTAGCAGTAACTAAACTAGATGGAACGGCCAAAGGAGGTGTAGTTATTGGTATTTCTGATCAATTTCAAATACCCGTTAAATACATTGGTGTTGGTGAAAAGTTAGATGATTTGCAAGTATTTAATAAAATTGAATTTGTAGATAGCTTTTTTAAATAAATAATGCTTGTTCAACTTTTCATCTTTTAATTAAAACCAAGATTATTGTTAAAAAAAAAGAGACGTTAATTAACGCCTCTTTTTTTTATTAAATTATATTTATTAATCTGTTTTAATAACTGTTTCGTTATATACTCGTGATTCTTCATCCATAATAACTAGAAAGTATATACCTATAGTTAAATCTGAAGTGTCTATACTATATAGATCGCTATCATATAAGTCAGTATTTGAGACTGATTTTACCAAGACACCTGTCTGATTATAAAATTCTATACTTTGAATATTTATGATATCAATTATTAATTCGTTGGCAAATGGATTTCCCTGAACGACTGACTTTTTATCATCAGAATCTTTGCTGCCAGTATCATCTTGATTTGTTTGAATTAATTGTGGCAACCCTTTGGTTGCACTTTTTCCGTTTAAACTGACAGCGTCATGTGCATAACCAGCATTAAGACTTAATTCATTTGGATTGGTTATTTTATCTAAATTACCCGTATTATCTGTACCATATATTTTTTTATCCATAGCTAATTGCAATGAATAGACCTGAGTATTACCCTCATTACCTATTTGTTGGATTGGGTAATAATTAGGATCATATTTTTGTGAATTTCTATATAAAACCTGAAGCACATTAAGATATGGGCTTACAACATTGGTATTATATTCGATCTTTTCTTTTGTTGAGATATAGAATTTATCACCATCAGGAGAAAATTCAAATCCATAAAGGGATGCAATGATATTTATTGGATCCTTTTGACCGTTTAATAAAATATGTATATAATCAAACCCTTGAGCGGTTGAAAACAGTTCAATAGTATTATTTTGATCTCTAAGTATAGAATGCACTTTCTTTGAAGCTACTATACCAGTTACCTGATCAAAATCAAAAGTAAAAACATTTTCTACACCATCAAGACCACCATCCCGGCCTATTTCTAAAGTGTTATGAGTCAGACCTAAATTTTTAAGGTCTGATGATATTTTCATCTGACCACCAGGATGATCATTGTTCATACTAAGAAAATCAAACGTAGATTCCTCAACATAACTAATGCCGGCTGAGCCTACTTTGAAAGAATAAAAGGTGTCATTATGAGCAGGATTATTGCTAGGTGCAAAAGAAACAACCCAATACGAATTATCAACTTCATTATAAATAGCCGTTAATTTTTCGCTGGCTGTAGGAAGTAATAGTATATTTTTGGCAGTCACTTCAAATTCCAATTCGTCATCATCTGCATTGTTATCATTACAAGAACCTAAAGTGTCACCATGATCTAAATGAGCTTGAAGGGCATTGACACTTACACAAATTGTATTTTTTCCTTTATGACAAATTAAAACTTTTGTTTTTTTCTTATTACAATATTCCAATTGTTCGTCATCATTATCATCGTCATTGTCATCATCGTCATTAGTTAATTTTATAATTGAGTAATGGAGACCTAATGAGCCTGTTTCTTGTCCCTGATTTGTAAAAACATAGTATACATTTTCTTCACTAGGATTAGGTAGAATAAGTACAGATTGGCTTACTGTAGTACTTCCGTAAAGTCCTGTTCCGTTTTTAATAGTTTTATGATCAGGTCCCCAAACATTGATACCATTAGAATAAAAAAGTAAATTCCCATCACTGTCACTAATTGAAGCAGAACCACCATCTGTATTCATTGCTCCATCAGTTAATGCATTTGGTTCTTGATTTACATCAGTAAAGTTCAAGCCTGCTTGATTACCAAAATACCAATTGGCGTTTTGGTTTTGAGCATTGATATTAAAAACAATTAATAAAAGAATAATTGTGTTTAATAAAAATTTATATTTTTTGATTCTTTTCATCATTTATTAATTTTATAAGCGATAAAATGCACATATTTTGGTGCATATTTTACCCTTACTAAGTATAAAACAACTTTCTACAATAAAGTCCTACTTAAAACTTTCAAGTATTATTGATGAATAAAAATCTATTAGAATAATTTACTATATTATACTTGCAAATGAAAAATTTGTTGGAATTAGAAAATACCAACGATGAAGAGATAATTTTAGAGCAAAAAAAAGGGGTTTTATTTAATTAAACTCCTCTGCTAATTATTAATTATTATCTCAATGTTTTTTATCGGTAAAAGTGTAATTTTGGCAACCTTAAGTAAGATAAATTATGCGAACAAAGTCCTCAAAGATAAATAAGATCAATGTTGTAACCTTAGGCTGTTCTAAAAATATATATGACTCTGAAGTTTTAATGGGTCAATTAAAAGCCAATGATAAAAACGTTGTACATGAAGATGTAAATGATGATGGTAATATTGTAGTTATAAATACATGTGGTTTTATCGGGAAAGCTAAAGAAGAATCAATAAATACAATTCTGCACTATGCTGACAAAAAGGAAAAAGGAGAAGTAGATAAGGTTTTTGTTACTGGTTGTTTAAGTGAGCGATATAAGCCAGATCTTGAAAAAGAAATTCCAAATGTTGACAACTATTTTGGTACCCATGACCTCCCAAATTTGTTAAAAGCACTTGAAGCTGATTATAAGCATGAGTTAATTGGTGAACGCTTAACCACAACACCCAAACATTATGCTTACTTAAAAATTGCCGAAGGCTGTGACAGACCGTGCTCGTTTTGCGCTATTCCGTTAATGAGAGGTAAACATGTATCAACACCTATTAAAGATTTGATTGAGGAGGCGACTAAACTTGCAGAAAAAGGAATTAAAGAATTAATTTTGATTGCTCAAGATCTTACTTATTACGGTTTAGATATATACAAAAGGCGTGCATTGGCTGATTTACTGAAAGAATTGGTCAAAATTGATGGCATTGAGTGGATCAGGCTGCATTATGCCTTTCCAACTGGGTTTCCTTTAGACGTGCTTGATGTCATGAAAAATGAATCAAAAGTGTGTAACTATTTAGATATTCCATTACAACACATCAATAGCGATATATTGAAATCAATGCGACGTGGAACTTCTCATGACAAAACTGTAAAACTTTTAAAACAGTTTAGAGAGTCTGTACCTAATATGGCAATCAGAACTACACTCATTGTTGGTTATCCGGGAGAAACTGACGAAATTTTTGAAGAGTTAAAAAATTGGGTCAAAGAAACAAGATTTGATAGATTAGGTGCTTTTGCCTACTCTCATGAAGAAAATACTCATGCTGCATCTTTAATTGATGATGTGCCTGAAGCAGTTAAAGAAGATCGTGTTGCTGAAATCATGGAAATTCAAAGTCAAATATCTTTTGAGTTAAATCAAGAGAAAATAGGACAAATATTCAAATGTATATTTGACAGAAAAGAAGGGAATTACTTTTTTGGCCGTACAGAGTTTGATTCTCCTGATGTTGATAATGATGTCTTAATTGACGCTACTAAGCATTATGTGCAAATAGGACAGTTTGTAAATGTAAAAATTTCTTCAGCAGGAGATTTTGATCTTTATGGCGAACCAATCTAAAAAGATGAATACACAGAACGATTCTAGCCATATTTCAGATAATAGTAAAAACCGTGTTACTTCGGATGTAAATGGAACTAAAAATAGTTCTAACCATTGGCATGATGTCTATAAAGATGCTGATATTACAAAGTTAGGATGGTATGAAAATGAATCTACACCAAGTTTACAACTTATTGAAAAATGTAATTTGGCTAAAAAAGATTTAATTTTAAATGTTGGAGCAGGTTCTACTACCTTGATAGATAGTTTACTGGAATATGGTTATACCAATTTGATCGCCAATGACATCAGTGGTAAGTCACTTAATACGATTAAAGATAGATTAGGCAAGAAACAACATTTTGTAAAGTGGATTGTCGATGATATAATCAACCCGACAGAATTAGAAAAGATACCTCAAGTAGATTTATGGAATGATAGAGCGGTGCTACATTTTTTTGTTGAAGAGAAAGACCAAGATGCATATTTTGATTTATTAGATCAAAAAGTATGTAAAAATGGTTATGTAATATTGGCTGTTTTTAATTTGGAAGGAGCTAAAAGATGTAGTGGATTACCAGTAAAGAGATATAATGTAAAGATGCTTCAAGAAAAGTTGGGTGCAAAATATATTTTAAAAGACACTTTTAATTATATTTACACGATGCCTAATGGTGAAGACCGTAATTATATTTACACCTTATTTCAAAAGACCAACTAATTTTTGAAAAACTACACGCTACCATATAAAGAAACAGGTTATTTTTCAGAGACGGTGTGTGATTATCTTTCACAGGCTAAAGAAATAAGGTCATTTTATGGTAATTTCCCCGATTTAGAAGGATTTGAAAAGCAAATTAAATTAAAACAATTATCGTTTGAAGCACCGTCGAGAAATCTTTTAGTTGAAGTTTTAAAAACTCAATACCAAAATATAAAAATTTCAAAAAAAACAAGCCAAAATATTCAATCGCTTTTAGAGGATAATACATTTACAATAACAACAGGTCATCAGCTCAATTTATTTACAGGCCCCTTATACTTTCTATACAAAATATTTTCAGCGATAAATTTATGTGAGAAACTTAAAAAAGAATTTCCTAAATCAAATTTTGTTCCAATATATTGGATGGCGACTGAAGATCATGATTTTGAAGAAATAAATTTTTTTAATTTCAATCAAAAAAAAATAGTATGGAATAGAAATAGTAAAAGCGCAGTGGGTCGACTGTCTACAACAGGATTAAGTCAGATTTATGATTTGTTTGCAAAGGAGTTGGGAAGGTCAAAGAATGCTGAATATTTAGCAAATCTTTTTAACGAATCGTATCTTCAACATGATAACTTGGCAGAAGCTACAAGATATTTAGCAAATGAATTATTTAGCCAATATGGGTTGGTAATTATTGATGGTGATAATAAAATATTAAAAGAACAATTTATTCCTCATATTGAAAATGAATTGATAGATCAAACTTGTTTTAATAATGTTTCTTCAACCGTTAAAGATTTTGGCAAGAATTACAAAATACAGGTTAACCCGAGGGAGATCAATTTATTTTACTTGACGGATAATATTAGAGAGCGAATCATCCTAAAAAAGGGGGTTTATTCAACAGTAAATAACGAGTTCTCATGGAGGAATAAAGAAGAGATTCTAAAACATCTTCAAGAGATGCCAGAAAGATTTAGTCCTAATGTGATAATGCGGCCATTATATGAAGAGGTGATCTTACCAAATCTTTGTTATATAGGTGGTGGCGGTGAATTAGCCTATTGGTTAGAACTTAAAAGTTATTTTGATATTGAAAAAGTAACTTTTCCTATATTATTATTGCGTAATTCGGCTTTGATTCTTACGAAAACACAAAAACGAAAATTAACTAAATTGAATATTTCATTGACCGAAATATTCTTGAAACAACAAGATTTAATAAATAAAAAAATAAAAGAGGTTTCTGATGTTAAAATTGATTTTTCTGAGCAACGTCAATTTTTGGAAAAGCAATTTGTTGAATTAGAAGAATTGGCTAAATTAACTGACAAATCGTTTATTGGAGCCGTTAAAGCACAACAATCTAAGCAGCTAAAAGGATTGGACAAATTAGAAAAGCGGTTATTAAAAGCTCAAAAAAGGAAATTAAGTTCTCTTGTTGAAAGAATTACTGAGTTACAAAATGAGTTGTTCCCCAATCAAAGTTTGGAAGAAAGAACCCGTAATTTTTCAGAATTGTATGTGAATCATGGTAAAGAGTTTATAGAAAAATTAAAATCTAACCTGGATCCGTTAGGTGAGGAGTTTCAAATTATTCAATTATAATAAACCACAAATCTTTAGAGCCATTGTATAGGCCTTAGCTCTAAAATATGTATCGTATTTATGTAAGTCGTTTGGTGATATCCAAAGTAACTTGTCAAATTCCTCATCTTGAGGAATCAATTGCATCTCCTTTTTATATTGAATTTTAACAATACTTAATTCCTGGCTCAAAAATATATACCTATCTTCATTGGGATACTTATACCTAACTTTTTTTGAATAAGATTGTATTATATCTGTATTATTAATTTTAAGCGCTAGTTCTTCTTCTAATTCTCTTTTTATTCCTGTAATAATATCTTCATTTGGTTCTAAACCACCTTGCGGAAATTTATAACCTCCATCTCGTGGAGAGGACCCAATTAATATTCTAAAATCATCATCAACAATTACCGCCATTACGGCTTTTCTGATTGGAAACTTCATTAAATAGAAATAATTAAAAAAACGTTAATCGCTAATGCGGTAGGGTTATACCAACATTTTTGTTATAATAAATTTTCGGTTTTTCAATATAATAAGGAGTCAGCCTTACAACATCGTCAATTAATTGGTAAATAACAAAGGTAAGTTTTTCTTTAATTGATAAAAAGTCCCTGTCTTCAATATAGGTATTAAATAAAAACGGATGATAACTCTTTAAACTATAAAAGTATTTATCATTTATTA
>Ga0316187_10003412_pt1 | contig 13818 bp, 14 predicted proteins | sample CroRivburrow1_MG_FD_204927 | JGI IMG/M metagenome (GOLD analysis project Ga0316187, IMG submission 204927) | Coastal sediment microbial communities from Maine, United States - Cross River worm burrow 1 | ecosystem: Environmental > Aquatic > Marine > Coastal > Sediment | place: USA: Maine...
GGGATATGCATAATAAGGTTAAGGAGATTGCACAACAATTGATCAATAAATATTGTTGAATCGATATAGTGTTAAGCATATAGTTTGTTGAAGATAAGCCTCGAGATAGAGGCCTGGGAACCGATTTTCAGAGATGGTTGCAGTCATAGAAAATCCCGCCGTAGCGGGATTTTTTTACTCTATTATCAGAGGCTATAATGACTTTTATTGATTATGTCTTTGACGGGCCACGTGCGGGTGTTAATTATTGAGCGGCATTTCTTGAGAGGACTCAGGCTGTGGCTGGCGATTCATTAAGAGTGGGGCTGTTCGTGGGTCTGCTGGGGGTTTGTGCGGCGCTGTCGGCATCATCAGTGATTAATATAATTACGCATGAAGAATTGTTACAGACTGTATTGCCTGAAGAAGGACAGGTTACACGGCATGAATACCAGGTAGGTGAAGCGATCCTGAACTGGGTGGAAAGGCATTTTCATTTCCGCCCGCAAGCAATGCCGGTGGAGGTCTGGTTAGCCCGGGACCCGGCATCGAATAAAATCCTGGTGGTATGATCAAGCGGGAGCTTATGTATCAGAAACAGCCGCTAACACTGGTGTTGGGGCTAAACCATGAACTACGTGTCAGTCGGGCTGCAATTGTGTCATTACCGGAGTATCTGCGTCAGGAGTTCGAGTCCACTATTGGTACAGGTTATCTGAAGCGTTACACCATGACATCAGCGCGACAGCTGGGATATCTGGCCAATGTGTTGAAAAAGGAAGGCCAGCCCTCAGCATTGATTGCCGAACAATTATACAGGGCAGGCGCAATATTGGCGGCGATTATAAAGACACAGGAATAGTCGCTGATAATTATCTAACTTACCTTGAAATGGCTAACTGCGGTCTGTAATTGTAATGCCAGGTCAGCCATGTTTTTGCTGGTGGATGCGTTGTGCTCAGAATATTCGGTGGCAATGTTAGCCATTTCATTGATATGAACAATGTTGCGGTTAATCTCTTCAGATACTGCTCCTTGTTCGGAGGCGGCATTGGCAATCTGCGTGTTCATGTCACTGATGCTGGCGACGGCATTGCTGATGGTTGACAATGAGTCACCAATCCTGGCCGCTCTTTCAACGACGGTTTGTGCCTCCTCCTGGCTCTTGTTCATGACACTCACTGCTTGCTGCGAGCCTGACTGCAGGCTTTCAATCATTTTCTGAATTTCCTCAGTCGACTGTTGTGTACGACTGGCCAGGGTCCTTACTTCGTCTGCAACGACTGCAAAGCCACGTCCGTGTTCACCGGCACGCGCTGCCTCGATTGCTGCATTGAGAGCCAGCAGATTGGTCTGCTCAGCAATACCCTTGATGACATCCAGGATGGTGGTAATTGACTCGCTGTCCTGCTCCAGTGCCTTAACCACGACTGAGGCAGATTCGAGCTGGTTGGCCAGGCCTGAAATTTCGGACAGGGCCTGGTCAACGATTGCCTTACCCGCTTGGGTCTCGTTGTTGGCCTGCTGGGCTGTTTCAGCGGCTCGTGATGTGTTAGTGCCTACCTCTTTGACCGTGGCGGTCATCTCATTCATCGCCGTCGCCACCTGATCTGTCTCTGTATGTTGTTTTTGAACGTTTTGAGCTGATTGTGAAGCCGTGGCAGCCATTTGTTCAGAGTTTGTTGATAGATTATTGGCAGCGGCAGCAATTTCATGCACAGTTGTCAGGAAACGTTTACGCATATCGTCCAGAGACTGCATGAGATCGGTTAACTCGTCATTGCCACTGTCCTTTACCGGTGTCACCAGATCGCCACCGGACAGACGTTGTAGTGACGCCGAGATATAGGGTAGACGTGACAGGGCGCGAGACATGATGACGAACAGTAATATAATACCTGAGAACAATATTATTGCGCCGACCAAAATAACGGTCTGCATCATGGTGGTTTCGTTTTGCTGGAATAATAATTGTTCATGCGAACGATTTTCTATACGTTCTAGCATACCATCAACTGCCGTTGAAATATTTGCGGCAACTTCATCAAAACTTGACATCATTTGATTGCCGCCCTCAGGTCCAAAATCTATATATGCTTGTGCCATTTTTCTCCCGACATCGTAATAGGCCTGAAATACCGGAACTAAGGCCTGATATTCATCGCTATACACAGCATCTAATGCCGTCAATTCCTCGATCAGCGTAGTAAACAGGGCGGCATTATTTTCGGCTTCGGCAAAACCGTCATCAAGGCCATCGCGACCTCGGGTAGCGCTGATGTCTGTCAGCCATTGCTGAACCTGGATTACAGCCAGTTTTAATTCATGAGCCTTGTTTAACAGGGGGATTTCACGGGTCGACAACTGTTCGGCCTGGTTAGCCAGGGAAATATTACTTATGAGCAGGACAGTGCTTTGGGCGAGTGCGACTGCGATCAAAATCCCGGCCAATACTGAAAAACGGCGTCTTAGTGTTAACTTTTTGAAAATAGACATTATATTTACCTGTTATTGATGCTGATGTATTTATTGCCGGGTCACTGATGCAGGTTTCCTGCACCCTTTGGCGTTAACTCCACCTGATTTCTGTATATACATGCTATCGGCTATGGAAAATAAAAATTTATTTCTATGGTTCTCAGCCCCGTACGTTATTCAGGCTGGTGTTTGGGGTGGATATATCATTGAATATCAACAACATATGCTGTATAAGTGGGTTGGCCTCTGATATGGAGGTGTTAGGGGTAGAGGCTGTCTAGCTTAATAAATACCGAACTTTCTTGAGTTAATTTCGTCTGAGAAACCATGTCTAATCAAGCTGCATTGCAACAACTTAAACAACATATTCAGCATTATGTTATCGGTCAGGAGCAACTGGTAGACCGTCTGCTGATTGCCCTGCTTGCCGATGGCCACCTGCTCGTGGAGGGCGCGCCGGGGCTGGCCAAGACGCGTGCCATCAAGGTGCTTAGTGATGGTGTCGAGGGGGATTTCCACCGCATTCAGTTTACCCCTGATTTACTTCCTGCCGATCTGACCGGTACTGAAATCTACCGACCGCAGGATGGTAGTTTCGTCTTTCAGCAGGGGCCATTGTTTCATAATCTGGTGCTGGCCGACGAAATCAATCGCGCCCCGGCCAAGGTGCAATCGGCGCTGTTGGAGGCGATGGCTGAGCGACAGATAACGGTCGGTTCGGTGACGTATCCATTACCAGATTTGTTTCTGGTCATGGCGACCCAAAACCCGATTGAACAGGAAGGCACATATCCTTTACCGGAGGCCCAGCTTGACCGCTTCCTGATGCATGTTCGTATTGATTACCCGGATAGTGTGGCAGAACGGGCTATTTTACGGCTCGCGCGTGAAGAGGCACATGATAACGTGAGTGAATCCGGACCGGCGGGCCAGGTCTCAAAAATCAGTTCAAAGCATATTTTCAGCGCCCGTCAGGAGGTGCTGGATATTTATATGAGTGAGGCACTGGAGGAATACCTTATCCAGATCGTGATGGCTACACGTAATCCCGTGGCCTATGGTGATGATCTGAATCAATGGGTGCAATATGGCGCCAGTCCGCGTGGTTGTATTGCGCTGGACCGTTGTGCCCGTGCCCATGCCTGGTTACAGGGGCGTGATTATGTGGGTCCTGAGGATATACAGACCATGGCCTGTGATGTGTTGCGCCACCGGATTATATTAAGCTATGAGGCTGAGGCCGAAGGTATCAGCGCAGATCATTTTATCAAAGAGTTGATTCGTCGTATCGCAGTTCCATGATCACAGCGGTTAAACAGCGATTACAGTCTCTACTGCCACATGCTAACAAAGAAGTTGCTGTGGTGAGTGAATCGAGAGTGCGTGCCATTGCCGGACAGTTGATCGGCTTACGTCAGCAGGCGCGTAGTATACCGCTGGATATACATAAAATACTGTCATCCCAAAGCGGCGCCTATCTATCACCGTTCAGGGGGCGGGGTATGGAGTATGACCAGTCGCGCCTCTATCAGGCCGGTGATGATATTCGTAATGTGGACTGGCGCGTAACGGCGCGTAGTGGCAAGACATATACCAAACAGTTTCGTGAAGAGCGTGAACGTGCCGTAATCATGTGGGTAGATTATCGCCAGCCGATGCGGTTTGCTACACGGGGTGTTTTTAAATCGGTTTTGGCGGCGCGCGCGGCGACCTTATTATCCTGGAGTGCTGTGCAACAGGGCGATCGGGTCGGTGGCCTGATCTTTGATGAGTATAAACACAGAGAGTTGCGGCCCAGTAATGGTGACAAAGGGGCCTTACATATCATCAAACAACTATGTCACTTTGATGATCATGGGCAGCCCGGGGCCAGCGTAGCAGAAACGACGGATGGCAGTGCCACAGCAGCATTACTCAGATTACGCCGCGTAGCACGGCCTGGCAGTATGGTTTTTCTAATCAGTGATTTCCATGAGCTGGGAGAACAGGGCGAATCACACCTGATGCAATTGACGCGACATAACGATGTCATCATGATTTTTATCTATGATCCTCTGGAATCCGAGTTGCCAGCCGCAGGGCGTTATCGTATCAGTGATGGTGTTCACGAGCGGGAGCTTGATGCTGGAAATAAGGCGGTCAGGCGCGAACATCAGGATAGATTCAAACATCATGTCGGCTATCTGCAATCATTGTCGCGTCGTTATGGTATGTCGTTGATTCAATGTGCAACCGATCAGGACATCGAGCAGATGTTGCGGACCGGATTGCGGCTTAAACGTATCTGATGCCTGAACAGACGACACTGCCATTGCGTGATATTCATTTGCCGACAGCACCTGGTTGGTGGCCGCCTGCGCCGGGTTGGTGGATTATTGCAGGTTTGGGTGTTGTAATAGTTGTTCTGATGCTGTGGTTTTATCGGCGTTATCAGCGGCGGCGTTTGCAGCGTGAGGCACTTTCTGCACTGGATACTATTCAGGCCGCCTATGACAGCGGTCTGGATGAAGGCAAAACGATCCAGGCCTTATCGATCTGGTTACGACGTGTGTGTATCAGCTGTTATCCCGCTGCCACGGTAGCTGGTCTAACGGGACAGGACTGGTTGCGTTTTCTTGACCAACAGCTCAGCAGTCATGACGCCAAACAGGGTTTCAGCAGTGGCCCGGGAAGGCAGTTACTGAGCGCACCCTATCAGGCGACAGCCGCAGGCCACAGTAGCGAACTATTGTTACTGTGTCGCCAGTGGTTGAAACAACTACCGTACCAGGGTCGGTGAGCAAGATGATTGAGTTTGTCTGGCCGTGGTTATTTATTGTGTTACCGCTACCATTGATATTGCGCTGGTTATTGCCGTCAGGCTCCAGCAGTGATGCGGTCGCGCTACGGGTGCCGTTTTTTAATCAGCTCACAAGCACGGCTGAGGGACGACGACTGGATGCTGCGGCAGGCTGGCCGTTATGGCTGGCGCTGATTGCCTGGCTGTTGCTGGTAGTTGCCAGCGCCCGACCGCAATGGCTGGGTGAGGCTATAGAATTGCCGGTTAATGGCCGTGACCTGATGCTGGCCGTTGATCTCTCAGGGAGCATGGAGACCGAAGACTTCCGCATCAATGGCAACACGGTTAACCGCCTGATTGCTACGCAGTGGGTTGGCGGGGAGTTTATCGAGCGGCGCGTGGGTGACCGGGTGGGACTGATTTTGTTCGGCCGTCAGGCCTATGTGCAGACCCCATTGACCTTTGATCGTGCTACTGTGCACACCTTGCTCAACGAAGCAGTCATCGGTCTGGCGGGGCAGGAAACCGCCATCGGTGATGCCATCGGTCTGGCTGTGAAACGCTTGCAGGCCTATAGCGATAACGGTGGTAATAACAGCCGGGTACTGATCCTGTTGACCGATGGTGCCAATACGGCTGGCCGGATAGATCCGCTCAAGGCCGCCGAACTGGCGGCACAATACGGCCTGAAGATATATACCATTGGTATCGGTGCCGATGAAATCATGGTGCGCTCCTTCTTCGGCACACGCCGTGTTAATCCATCGGCTGATCTTGACGAAGAAACCCTGACCGCGATTGCTGAAAAAACCGGCGGCCGGTATTTCCGTGCCCGAGATGTTGAAGCACTTGAAAAAATCTATCGTCTGCTTGATGAGCTGGAGCCGATCGAGCAGGAAACCCAGCTGTTTCGTCCTAGCCAGTCATTGTATTACTGGCCACTGGCCGGGGCATTACTGGTGGCCGCCAGCCTGTTATTACTACGTAGTAAGGGCAGGGGCAGCATATGATCGGTGAGTTACACTGGTTGCGACCCTATTGCCTGTTGGCATTGTTGCCACTGGCGCTGCTGTTGTGGATGTACTGGCGTCGGGCTTACGACAGTCGTAACTGGCAGGCTATTTGCGATGCAGAACTGTTGCCGCATTTACTGACAGAGAATCGGCAGCGGCGTAGCTATTGGCCACTGCTGTTATTGGCATTGACCGGCGTACTGGCGATTCTCGCCCTGGCGGGCCCGGCCTGGCAACAGTTGCCGCAACCCGTCTTCCGTGATCAGTCAGCGCTGGTTATTGTGCTGGATCTGTCACGTTCTATGGATGCCGCAGATATTACCCCGAGTCGACTGGCCCGTGCGCGGCACAAGGTGAATGATATCCTGACAAGGCGGCTGGAAGGGCAGACGGCACTGGTCGTGTACGCCGGTGATGCCCATACCGTCAGTCCCCTGACCCAGGATTCAGGGACCATAGTTAACCTGGTGAAAACACTCGATACCGGCCTGATGCCGGTTCAGGGCAGCCGAACGGACAAGGCCCTGACGCTGGCAGCCAGACTGTTGCAACAAGCAGGGGTGGCCGCCGGACAGATCCTGTTGATCACCGATGGTGTTGCTGCGGCAGACATTGGCGATCTCGCAGACAGTGTCAGAGGTCAGGGGCATCGTTTATCCGTCTTAGGTATCGGTACGGCACAGGGCGCACCCATCGGTATATCTGGCGGTGGTTATCTCAAAGACAACACGGGTGCAATTGTATTGCCAAAACTGGATACCGATAATTTGCAGCGGCTGGCGCAGCAGGCCGGTGGTCGCTATGAGACACTCAGTGTCGATGATCATGACCTGGACGCCTTGCTGGCCGCTGGCTCAAACCTGAACGTTGGTGAACGTGTAGATGATGACTCGCTGCTAACCGATCGCTGGCGGGAAGAGGGCCCCTGGTTGTTATTGCTGGTGCTGCCATTGGCGGCGCTGGCCTTTCGGCGAGGTTATCTGGTATTGATTGCGTTTATCGTCTTGCCAGTGATTGCGCCGCCGGCACAGGCACTTGACCTGAATCAGGCCTGGGGTGATTTGTGGACACGTCCGGATCAGCAGGCCGCCAGGGTCATGCAGGGGGATGATAACGTCGCGCCAGAGGCTGCACTGTTTCAAGATCCGGCCTGGCAGGCCGCGGCTCATTACCGTGCCGGGCAATTTGAGCAGGCCGCGATGGCATTACAGGCCGCTGCGACCGCCGATGATTTTTATAACAGGGGTAATGCGCTGGCCCGGATGGGGCATTGGCAGGAGGCTATCGGCAGTTATGATCGGGCCCTGCAACTGGCCCCCGACCATGAGGATGCCCGGTTTAATCGGGAGCTGGTGCAGCAGCAGCTCCAGCAGCAGGATCAACAACAATCAGAGCAGGCATCAAATCCGGAATCTGATCAGCGACAGGACAATAATCAGGGGCAGCAGACAGGAGATAATAATAGCGGTGGTACTGACTCCGGTCAGGATAACAAAGAGACCTCGTCGTCTGCGTCTGATAAGGATGGGTCCGAAGATGGTCAGGGGGCATCGCAACCTGAGGCCGATGCCAGGGGTTCCACGGCAAATAACAACAAGACTCAGGATGATGCGGCTGACACACCGGGCGATGATGAGCTGGCCCGGGCAGAGCAGCAAATAAATCAAAGTGCAGAGCAAAACGCAGAGCAAAACGCAGAGCAGGATGAAGGGCGGGCTATGAGTGATAGCCTCATGAAGTCGGAGGCCATGCAGGCCAGTGAGCAATGGTTGCGCCGAATACCCGATGATCCGGGTGGCCTGCTCAGGAAAAAATTTCTTTATGAATATCAGCGTAAACAACAACGGCAGCAGACAGACGGCGAGGCAACACCATGGTAGGACATAAAATGGGCCCATTATCCCCGTCAACCCTGTTGCTGATTATTATCCTGATAAGTGGCCTTTCCGGGCAGGTACTGGCAGCCACTGTTAAGGCACAGGTCGATCGAAATCCTGTCAGTCTTGATGAATCCTTTCAGCTGACATTGACAGTAGAGGGTAGTGTCGATGGTGAACCGGATTTGGAGGTATTAAAAAAGGATTTCGATATCATCGGCCATAATCAAAGTAACAATATCCAGATCATCAACGGCTCTGTGAGTCGGCAATCACAATGGTCCCTGACGCTGATGCCGAAGTCGGTTGGAACACTGACCATTCCAGCACTGACGGTGGGTAATAACAGTAGCAAGGCCATCGTTATGACAATCACCCAGCCATCGGCGACGACCAGAGATGTCGCCGATGTTTTTCTTGAGGTGGAGGTCAATAACCGTGAAGCCTATGTCCAGGAGCAGTTACTTTATACCGTGCGTTTGTACCGGAGCGTGGGCCTGGCCAGCGCCAGCCTGTCGGAACCGCCGCTCACGGGCGTCGAGGCCGTCATCGAAAAGCTGGGTGACGATGTCGAGTTTGATATCCAGAATAATGGCAGAACCCTGCGTGTTGTCGAGCGGCGTTATGCCATCTTTCCCCAGCAAAGCGGTCACCTTGTTATAGAGCCAGTGGTTTTTAAGGGCCAGATTGTACAACCTTCCACACGTTTCCGCGCAAACCCGTTGTTACAGAATACACGCAGCAAACGTCTGCGTTCTGAATCTCTGGATATCCAGGTCAAGGCCATCCCGGCAGGATTTGCCACCAGGGCCTGGCTGCCGGCACGCAAGGTCACACTCAGTGAAACATGGCAGGACTCGCCGCCGATCTTCAGGGTCGGAGAGGTTGTAACACGGACGATAACACTCAATGCCGAAGGTCTGACAGCCGCGCAATTACCTGAAATTGATATCACCATGCCTGACGGTATTAAATATTACTCCGACCGCGCGGCATTGGATGAACAAAAAAAGAGCACAGGCATCAGCAGTTCACGGCAGCAGAAACTAGCGATTATCCCGGCCCAGGCCGGTAATTATACACTGCCCGAGATCCGGCTGGAGTGGTGGAATACAACGGCAAATCGCAGTGAACTGTTGCGACTACCGCAGCGTACTATCACGGTTGCGGCAGCGGCAGCGGAAAACACGGTCCCGCTAACTGCAGCCGCCGAGGCAGAAGGTGAGCCGGCTATGACAAGCGGGGCCGTTGCAGCCAGCCCCTGGATAACAGCGGCTGCGGCCGGGTTCTGGCCCTGGCTGAGTCTGGCGCTCACGATCGCCTGGCTCAGTACCTACTTCATTATGCGGGCCTCAAACAGGCGTTTACAGAATAACTACACGGCGGTGTCTGGACAACAGCCGCAACAGTTTTCTGGTAATCTTTCTGGGGCGCTGAAAACTCTGCGGCAGGCATGTAACAATAATGATCCGGTGGCGACTAAAGATGCACTGCTCCAATGGGGGCGTGTTTATCTGCCACACCATTCGGTGACCTCGCTTGCAGATATTGCCACGGTTACCAATGATGAAATTGCGGCTGAAATCAAATCATTGTCTGAATGCCTGTATCGTCAGCATCCGGAAAACTGGCAGGGGCAGGTGATCTGGCATCTCATCGATCATTTTATTAAAGATCGTAATAAGGACAAAAGCAGGGGAGTAGATAATCACGCCCTTGCACCGCTGTATCCCTGACAATGTGCGGTATTCAGGATGATCAGGCCCAGGCGGGGCGCTGAATATCATGGCGCAAATATTTTATTAACTACATCGGGCTCTGGAATAGTTATGAAGGCGAATGAATTAAAACGTGGTCTGCTTATCGATGAAGACGGGCAGATCATAAAGATCAAACAAATCCAGGTGCAAACCTCCTCCTCGCGCAGTGGTAACACCCTATACAAGGTGAAGGGGAGTAATGTCGTTAATCACCAGAAATTTGAAAAAAGTTACAAGGGTGATGATGTCATTACAGCTGTTGAGATTTTACGACGGCAGGTGCAACTGCTGTATCGGGATGCAGATGGTTGTACCTTTATGGATAATGAAACCTATGAACAGTATGTTGTCGCTGAAGATGCCATTGAAGATGAACTGCTCTACTTGCGTGATGGTATCGAGGGTGTGCAGGCATTAATCTCAGACGATGTGTTGCTGGGCATAGAGCTACCGGCCAGTGTCGATCTTGAAATTATGGAGTGTGCACCCTCAATGAAGGCGGCATCCTCATCGGCACGCACCAAACCTGCAACCTTGAGTACAGGCTTGATCGTTCAGGTCCCCGAATACCTGGCCCCCGGTGAGATCATCAAGGTCAATACCGAGACGGGTGCGTTTATGTCGAGGGCCGGTTAACAGGGTATAGGGAAATAAACGGGGCTTCCCATACCATTGTGTTGCCATCAGGAATGACGGGATTGGCGCCTTGATCGGTATCGAGTCGCCAATCCCGTCCATTTTCATGATTACGATTGCAGTGGATAACCATTGTCCTGCCAATCGCTCAGACCAGCCTGACCAACATAATATATGTTATCAAAGCCCCTGTCTGAAAGCATTTTGGCCACATTGGTCGAGCCCTGGCCACCGTAACAGTAGAAATATATATGTTTGAATGGCGTGAGTTCTGCGCTGCGCTCGATAACGCTGGCAAATGGGATGTTTTTGCTGCCTGGGATATGACCTGATTGGTAGTCATTTTCTGATCGGATATCAATGATAATGGACTCGTTGCCCAGCGTGAGCCATTGTTTGTATAAGGTTTCAATAGATATATCCATAGGAATGCTGGTTGAAGGTTTTTCTGCTGTCTGGTTCATGTCGTTTCTCCTTGCGTTTACAGTTTGTGGCCAATGATTATTGATCGTGTAATTTTCTTTGACTGCATGATTAGTATGCTTCCCATCTGCAGATATTATTAGTTCAAAATATGTAGTAATTAACTACATATTTTGTAGTCTTTGGGGGGATGTTTTAGTTGGAAATATCGGCGTCTAGCGTTAAGCTTGTTGTCTATGGCTTGAGATTGAAAATCCCGGAGGAGTGGTTATGGCTATATACGGCAGTATTCTGGATACAGTGGGCAACACACCGGTGGTTAAGATAAACAATCTTACGTCTAATGGGGTGAACCTGTATGCGAAGATTGAGGCCTTTAACCCCATGGGCTCGGTGAAGGATCGACTGGCGCTGGGTGTGATAGAGGCAGCGGAGGCCAGTGGTGAATTGAAACCGGGGCAGACGGTGGTGGAGGCGACAAGTGGTAATACCGGTATCGGTCTGGCGATGGTGTGTGCGCAGAAGGGTTACCCACTGGTGGTGACGATGGCTGAAAGTTTCAGTGTCGAACGTCGCAGGTTGATGCGTTTTCTGGGAGCCAGGGTGGTGCTGACACCCGCAGCAAAAAAAGGCAGTGGCATGTATGCCAAGGCGGTAGAGCTGGCGGAGAAACATGGGTGGTATTTGTGTCGCCAATTTGAAAACGAGGCCAATGCCGATTACCATTCGCGGACAACGGCGCGTGAGATTATGAATGACTTTAGTGATAGCGGACTCGACTACTGGGTGACGGGTTATGGTACCGGTGGCACCTTGAAAGGGGTGTCGCGGGTATTGAAGAAAGAGAGCCCGAATACCCGTATTGTGGTCTGTGAACCGGCCAATGCGGCGATTATCAGTAGTGGTACAGAGCAGGAATATGATGCCCAGGGTAATCCTGTCAGTCATCCCAGTTTCCAGCCACATCCCATGCAGGGCTGGACGCCGGATTTTATATCCAGGTTGACTGATGACAGCATCAAAGCCGAGATGATTGATCAGCTGTTGACCGTGACGGGTGATGATGCCTTGCAGTGTTCCCGGGCGCTGGCGCGTGAAGAGGGTATTTTTGTTGGTATCAGTGCTGGCGGTACATTCGCTGCGGCACTGGAAGTAGCCCGGCAGGCGCCGAACGGCAGCAATATACTATGCATGTTGCCGGACACAGGTGAGCGTTATCTGAGTACGCCGCTGTTTGCCGATATACCTGCTGAGATGAACGATGAGGAGATCGCGTTTTCTGAATCGACGCCGGGTTGTCGTTTTGAGTAGCTGCCCACTCGGTTGCAGGGGCAGGACAGGCGGCAGAGGGTGCTGGTCTCTGCCGCCATTGTTCCTGACCATGATTAAAAGGTTAATGTTGCTGCGCCGTTTTTGATGCGTTCGAATATCACGCTCGCGCCCATGATCTCTACACCTTCAACCAGGCTGGATTGATCGTAGCCACGGGCATTGGTGCAGGGTGGGCATGCCCAGACCTTGCCACCGCGCCGCATAAAATCATCCAGAAGTTGCTTTAACGGCTCCATGGGGTGAACGTGGGTATGATCAATGCCAGACTTGCGTACCAGGTCAATGGCAGCGCTGGTCAGGAACAGTCCCACAGCCATTTCGGCTGTCATGGCGCCATTGGCCAGAGTCAGACCGACCGAAGACAATTCGTCGTTGATACCTTTAGTCATTACGATAATCAGATCATTTGTTAAGTTGCTCATATTACACCTCCTGGTCATTATTTCGGGGTTGCTATAAAATCAGGCCATATCCTGATGACTACATCTTCGGCTTTGAGTGTTGTTCAGAGTAGTGCAGAATGTGTAGCAAATGACTACAAAAAATGTAGTAGAGCTGCTGGAAAATGAGGCCAGGCTATGTACGATTATGAAGAAGCCTGCCCGGTATCCCGGGCGGCATCGGTATTGTGTGAACGCTGGACCTTGCAGATTATTCGCGAGATGTTGCTGGGGGCTACACGTTTCTCCGAGTTTCAGAATTATCTGCCGCGAATGTCACCCACCTTGCTTAATACCCGGCTGCGAACTCTGGAGAAACAGGGCATTATTGTACGGAAGAAAAAGGCTGATAAAAGGGGCTATGAATACCAGTTAACGTCCTGCGGTCGACAACTCGGACCGGTGATAAAGGAAATGGGCAAGTGGGGGATACGCTGGGTTTTCGACAGCATGAATCCGGAACAGTTAAATCTGTCGGCTATTATTCGCGATTATGCCATAGCGCTGAATACCGACCAGTTGCCTGCAGGTGATACAACGATTCAGTTTACCGTTACGAATGTCGATGTGGTCGTAAAAAGATTTGTTCTGGTGCGTGATGGCGCTGCTCAGGTGTGTGAAGAAAACATCAGCAATGATGTCGATGTTTTTATTACGGCAACATTAGAGACTTTAGGCAAGATATGGTTTGGTGAGTTGAATATGTTGTCGGCACAAAAACAGGGGTTATTGAAGGTCGTAGCAGCACCATTTTATATGAATAATCTGAGCAAGTGGCTGGGTACCAGTCAGTTCGCACCCTACAACAATCATAACAGTGATAGTTGAGTAATATTTATCTCTAAAAGGAATAATTGTTAAGGAAGAAATATTTGGGAGAGGTTCAACCTGCCCCCATTGTTGTTGTTGATTGTTGCAGTTGTATCGTCGGTTGAAATTAAATAAGGATAGCCTTAGGGCTACCCTTATTTAATTTGGTGGAGGCGGCGGGGATCGAACCCGCGTCCGTAAGTCCTCTGCCTTCGGCTCTACATGTTTATCCCGCTAATTAGTTTAACCGCCTGCTACCCAACGGGCAGGGAAGACAAACGGCGAGTCCGG
>Ga0316187_10003413_pt1 | contig 13816 bp, 21 predicted proteins | sample CroRivburrow1_MG_FD_204927 | JGI IMG/M metagenome (GOLD analysis project Ga0316187, IMG submission 204927) | Coastal sediment microbial communities from Maine, United States - Cross River worm burrow 1 | ecosystem: Environmental > Aquatic > Marine > Coastal > Sediment | place: USA: Maine...
GCGCTGCCAGTTGTGCGGTCGTCCGCATTCCGTGTACCGCAAGTTCGGCCTGTGCCGTATTTGTCTGCGCAAACGCGCCCTGGCCGGTGAGATTCCGGGCATGATGAAGTCGAGCTGGTAGGAGAAAACGTTATGATGATGGACCGAATCGCAGACATGCTGACCCGCATTCGCAATGCGCAGGGCGCTGGTCTGGAGAAAGTTGAAATGCCTTCCAGCAAGATGCTTGAGGCTATGGGCAATTTGCTCAAGGAAGAGGGTTATGTGCAGGCTGTGAAATCCTTTAACCAAAAGGGTCACCCGCAGTTGCGCCTGATTCTGCGCTACGACGATGATGGAGCCCCGGTGATTCGCGAGATTAAGCGCATCTCCAAGCCAGGTCGTCGTGTGTATGCTGGCGCCGAGGATCTGCCGCGTGTATCCAATGGCTACGGCCTGGCAATCATCAGCACCTCCAAGGGTGTGATGTCTGACCGCAAGGCGCGCGAAGCGCGTATCGGCGGCGAAATTCTTTGTACGGTATTTTGAGGTAGTTATGTCGCGTATTGGAAAACAACCCATTGAACTGCCGTCCGGTGTGACGGCCACGCTTAGCGCAAGCTCGGTTACCATCAAGGGACCGAAGGGCGAAATGACCTCGCCGCTGTTTGCCGGCATTACGATTGAGCAGCAAGACAATGTCTTGCAGCTGACTTGTTCCAATCTGGGCGACAAGGTAACGAAGTCCAAGTTCGGCTTGGCGCGCGCACTGCTGGCCAATGTTGTGACTGGCGTCAGCAAGGGATTTGAGAAGGTTCTGGAGCTGCGGGGCGTGGGTTATCGTGCCCAGGTGCAGGGCAGCAACCTGAATCTGTCGCTGGGTTTTTCACATCCAGTGGTATACGAGGTTCCGCAGGGTGTTGAGGCCAAGGTAGAGCAGAGCCGCATCACGCTTAGCGGCATCGACAAACAGAAGGTTGGTCAGGCAGCCGCAGAGATTCGCGCCTTCCGTCCGCCAGAGCCTTATAAGGGCAAGGGTGTTCGCTACGTTGACGAGCACGTCAATATGAAGGAAGGCAAGAAGGCCTAGTCCGTAAGGTGATATCGGGAGATATTTGAATGAGTGTGAAGCGTTATGAAATGAATCCGGTTGTGCGCAGGGCAACCCGCGTGCGTTCGCGCCTGAAGGCCTCCGGACGTTTGCGTCTGAGTGTGTTCCGCTCGGCACGCCATATTTATGCCCAGGTGATTGATGATGCTGCCGGTAAGACACTGGTGGCTGCATCCAGTCTGGATGCGGATATCAAGGGTAATGGTAGCTGTGCCACCGCTGTTAAGGTCGGCAAGTTGTTGGCCGAGCGCGCCAAGAAGGCCGGCATCAAGGATGTCGCCTTTGATCGTGGCAGCTTTCCCTATCATGGTCGCGTCAAGGCGCTGGCCGAAGGTGCCCGCGAAGCCGGGCTTAAGTTTTAGGAGATCTTTGAATGATTAATGCTGACGAACTCGATCTGACAGAAAAACTGGTGTTTATTAATCGCGTCGCCAAGACGGTGTCCGGTGGCCGCCGCATGGGCTTTACCGCCCTGATGGTGGTGGGCGATGGCAATGGCCATGTCGGCTTCGGCCATGCCAAGGCGAAAGAAGTGCCTGAGGCAATCCGTAAGGCGACTGAGATTGCCCGCCGTACGATGATTCATGTGCCGCGCAAGAATGACGCCACCCTGTTTTATCAGGTTATTGGTCGCCAGGACGCCTCGCGTGTACTGCTTAAGCCTGCCTCCGAAGGTACTGGCGTGATTGCTGGCAGTAGCGTACGTGCAGTGATGGATGCCGCTGGCATCCACGATGTGCTGACCAAGTGTCTCGGTTCGCGTAATCCGCTGAATCTGATCCGCGCAACGTTCAATGGCCTCAAGTCCATGGAAACCCCGCTGCAGATTAAAGTGCGTCGCGGCAAGGCCGAGTAGGAGATACAGATCATGAGCAAGAAGACAACGATTCGCGTCCGTCAGGTGAAGAGCGGTATTGGCTATGCCAAGGATCAGAAAGCAACCCTGGTTGGTTTGGGTCTGCGCCGTATGAATCAGGTGGTTGAACTCGAAGATACGCCGGCCGTGCGTGGCATGATCAATAAGATCTGCCATCTGGTCCGTATTGAGGCTTAAGGAGTTAAAGGCATGAAGCTGAATGACATTAAAGCGGCTAAGGGTTCCCGCCCGTCCAATAAGCGCAAGGGTACCGGCGTTGCTTCCGGTCAGGGTAAAACAGGTGGACGTGGCCATAAGGGTCAGAAGTCCCGTACAGGCCCGACTGTGGCTCGCGGTTTTGAAGGCGGCCAGATGCCGCTTATCCGCCGTGTTCCAAAGCGCGGTTTCACACCGATTGCACGCCAGGTTTTTCAGTTGGTCAATGTTGCTCAGCTTGAGCGTTTTGATGCCGGCTCGAAGATTGATGCAGCTGTGCTGTTTGAAGCGGGCCTTGTGCGCAATGCAGTGGATCCCGTCAAGGTACTGGCCAATGGCGAGCTGAGCAAAAAGCTGGTCATTTCAGTTGCGGCTGCATCGAAGCAGGCTGCAAAGAAGGTGGAAGCAGCGGGCGGCAGCCTGAACCTTTCCGGAGTCTAATTCATGTTTGAACGCGCCAACCAGATGGCGGGTCTTGCCGATATGGGCAAGATACCGGAGCTGAAAAGCAGAATTCTTTTCACACTCGGCATGCTGGTGGTGTTTCGTATCGGCGCGCATATCCCGATTCCGGGTATCGATGCCGTTGTGCTGGCTGAGTTATTCAAGCAAGTGTCGGGCACCATGCTTGGCATGTTCGATATGTTTTCCGGTGGTGCACTTTCGCGCTTAACCATCTTTGCACTCGGCATCATGCCCTACATTTCCGCAGCCATTATCATTCAGTTGATGACGGTGGTTTCGCCCAAGCTTGAACAGCTGAAGAAGGAAGGCGAGGCAGGACGGCGCAAGATTACCGAGTATACACGCTATGGAACGGTGCTTCTGGCCCTGTTCCAGTCTATTGGTATTGCTATTGGTTTAGAATCCTTCTCGATGAATGGTCAGGCCGTGGTGATTGATCCGGGCATGGCATTCCGACTGATGACCGTTCTCACCCTGACTGCAGGAACCGTATTCTTGATGTGGCTCGGTGAGCAGATTACCGAACGCGGTATCGGCAATGGCATTTCCATGATTATCTTTGCCGGTATTGTTGCCGGTCTTCCTTCGGCTATTGGCGGAACACTTGAATTGGCCCGTACTGGTGAGTTCACAGCCTTTACCGTTCTTTTCCTGTTTGCCATGGCTATTTTCGTGACCGGTGTCGTGGTGTGGTTTGAACGGGCCCAGCGGCGTATTCCCATTCAGTATGCCAAGCGACAGGTGGGCAATCGATTGTATGGCGGCAAGGCATCTTTTCTGCCGCTGAAGGTCAACACCGCCGGTGTGATTCCACCTATTTTCGCATCCAGTCTTATTCTATTGCCAGCGACCTTTGCGCAGATCACCAAGAATGCCGAAGGTTTCGGTTGGCTGGGTGATGTGTCTGCCATGCTCAGCCCGGACAGCTGGCTTTATCTCACATTGTTCTCTCTGCTGATTATCTTTTTCTGCTTCTTCTATACGGCGATTGTGTTTAACCCGAAAGACACAGCCGATAATCTGAAGAAGAACGGTGGTTTTATTCCGGGAATCCGCCCGGGCCAGAAAACGGCCGAATATATTGATTCCGTTTTAACCCGCCTGACTGTTACCGGTGCTGCCTATGTCACACTGGTCTGTCTGCTGCCGCAGTGGTTGATTTCTGAGATGGGCGTGCCGTTCTATTTCGGCGGAACCAGCCTGTTGATCGTAGTGGTCGTGACCATGGATACCATGGGTCAGATCCAGTCGCATCTCCTGTCCCACCAGTATGAGGGACTGATGAAGCAGGCGCGCCTGAAAACAGGTCGCTAATGCGCATCGTCTTGTCTGGGCCGCCGGGTGTCGGCAAGGGAACGCAGGGCGACCGTTTGGCCGAAATCCTGAAGATTGTTCACATAGCCACTGGCGATATGCTGCGCCAGGAAGTGAGTGAGAAGACCGAACTTGGTCTTCGCGCAAAGGCGCACATGGATGCCGGTACGTTTGTTCCCGATGAAGTAGTCATTGGCATGATTGAGGAAAGAATCACACAGCCGGAAGCGGTGAACGGTTTTCTGCTTGATGGCTTTCCACGCAACGTAACGCAGGCCGAATCATTGGATGAGATGCTGTCTCACCATGATATGGGACTGGATCATGTGGTTTTCATGGAAGCATCGGAAAACCTGTTGGTCGAACGGCTCGCTGGCCGGATGTTGTGTGGGGCTTGCGGTTTTGGATTTCATCGGCATTATTCGCCACCCCGCAAAGAAGGGGTGTGTGATCGGTGTGGTGGTGAGTTATACCAGCGACACGATGACCGCGAAGATGTCATTGTACACAGATTGCATGTGTATCAGGAGCAGACAGCACCGCTTCTGGATTATTATTCGGATCGCCCCGCCTTTTGTCGGGTTGATGCCGATGGAACGATGAATGAAGTGTATGAACGTCTGGTTCTGGCGATGAAAGACTAGGACCAAAGGACTGGATATAGGGTATGGCGAAAGAAGATATTATTGAGATGTCGGGTGAAGTGGTTGAAAAGCTTCCCAATGCCATGTTTACGGTCAAGCTTGAAAATGGACATGAAGTGCTGGCTACTATCTCCGGAAAGATGCGTAAGTTTTATATCCGCATTCTGCCGGGAGACAAGGTTACCGTGGAGATTTCTCCTTATGATCTCTCCCGCGGTCGCATCAGTTATCGCGAAAAGTAAGAAACAGGTCCGCCGAGGCGGGCAGGAGGAAGTATGAAAGTTCGGGCATCGGTTAAAAAGATGTGCACCAAGTGCCGTGTTATCAGGCGCCGCGGTGTAATTCGCATTATTTGCGAGAATCCGCGTCATAAGCAACGGCAGGGCTAAATTGAGCTTGCGAAGAAAGGACGTCGCCGTTACTATCGCGCGCCCTTTTAAGGTGTGTGCGTTGGCAGTGAACTGCTTGGCGCAGGGTAAGAAACAGGAGGCATAAGTGGCACGTATTGCCGGAGTAAACATTCCAACCCAGAAGTGCGTTGAAGTCGCGCTGACCTATATTTTTGGTATCGGGTTGACCAGTTCGAAGAAGATCCTGGCCGCGGCCAAGGTGAAGCCTGAGACACGCGTCAGGGATCTGACAGACGACGAGGTTTCGAAAATCCGTGGCGTTATCGACAAGGATTTTGTTGTCGAGGGTGATTGCCGCCGTGAGTTTTCATTGAGCATCAAGCGCTTGACTGATCTTGGTTGCTACCGTGGTTTGCGCCATCGCAAGGGCCTTCCCGTGCGCGGTCAGAACTGCAAGAACAATGCCCGTACCCGCAAAGGCCCACGCCGCGCGATCGCCGGCAAGAAGAAGTAAGGACGAGGTAGAGTTATGGCAGCTCCAAAGACAGCGCCCAAGAAACGCGCCCGCAAGAACATCGCTAATGCCGTTGCGCATATCAAGGCGTCGTTCAATAACACATTGATCAGCTTCTCTGATGAAGCCGGCAATACCATCTGCTGGGGAACCGCAGGTGCCGCTGGTTTTAAAGGTTCGCGTAAGAGCACCCCGTTTGCCGCTCAGGTGGCTGCTGAAGAGTGCTGCCGCAAGGCTATGGATCATGGTGTGAAGAATGTAGTCGTGCTGGTGCGCGGTCCGGGTTCCGGTCGCGAGTCTGCGATTCGCGCTATTGCCGCCTCAGGTCTGAATGTGACGTTTATTCGCGATGTCACCCCCATCCCGCATAATGGTTGCCGCCCTCCGAAGCGGCGCCGGGTTTAAGGAGTACCAACGATGGCTCGCTATATGGATGCCAAGTGCCGGTTGTGCCGTCGCGAAGGTGAAAAACTTTTCCTCAAGGGTAGCAAGTGCTATTCCGACAAGTGCGCGATTGAGCGCCGCCCGTATGCTCCGGGTATGCATGGTCAGGGCCGTCGCCCGGGCCGCGCATCCGACTACGGTCTGCAGTTGCGTGAAAAGCAGAAAGTTAAGCGTATCTACGGCTTGCAGGAGAAGCAGTTCCGCAAGTATTTCCAGGATGCTGATCGCATGCAGGGTGTCACAGGTTTGAACCTGTTGCAGCTGCTCGAGTCCCGTCTGGACAACATCGTATACCGCATGGGTTTAGCCAGTTCGCGTACCGAGGCCCGTCAGATCGTGCGTCACAAGCACATCATGGTAGACGGTGGCGTGGTGAATATCCCGTCCGCCCGTGTATCGGTCGGTGCGCGTATCGCTCTGAACAAAAAGGCTGAAGAACATATGCGTATCACCGCATCTGCCGAAGCAGCCGGTCAGAAGGGTATTGCCGAGTGGTTGGATGTCGATCTGCAGACCAAGCAGGGCAGCTTCCGTGAGTTGCCAGCCCGTGATCAGCTTGATTCATCTATTCGTGAACAGCTGATTGTCGAACTGTACTCCAAGTAAGATTCCAGGAGATTTAAGCATGAAGTTGATTAAACCGCGCAAGGTTACGGTTGAAGATATCGTCCCGGGACGTACTGCGAAGATTACCTTCGAGCCGCTGGAACGCGGTTACGGAACCACCTTTGGTAACAGCCTGCGTCGCATGCTTTTGTCGTCGCTGTCGGGTGCAGCTGTAACCCAGGTCCGTATTGACGGCGTGTCGCATGAGTTCGACACCATCAAGGGTGTGCGTGAAGATGTCATGGACATCATGCTGACCCTGAAGACTGTCGATTTGAAATCCGATGACGGTGAACGTCATGTGCTGAAGATCAATGCCAAGGGTGCCGGCAAGGTAACCGCTGGCGATCTGAAGGGTTCCGGTGCTGTGCATGTACTCAACAGCGATCTGGTTCTGGCCCATCTGAACGAAGATGGCGTGCTGAACATGGAAATCACCGTGGAATCTGGCTTCGGTTACGATCCGGCGCAGAATCGTGAAGGTGACGAGCGTCCTGCTGGCACACTGCTGGTTGATGCCTCTTTTTCCCCGATTCGCCGCGTAGCTACCCGTGTTGAGAATGCCCGTGTCGGTCAGGATACCAATTACGACAAACTGATTATGGAAGTGGAAACCAATGGCGCTCTGTCGCCTGAGGAAGCCATTCATCAGGCTGCATCCATCATTGCAGATCAGTTGGCTGTGTTTGTTAGCTTTGAAGCCGTTGAACGCGAAGAAGTTGAGACCGACACCGCCGTGAATCTTGAAGACCTGCTGCGTCAGCCGATCGATCATCTTGACCTGTCGGTGCGTTCGATGAACTGCCTGAAGAGCGACAACATTTTCTATGTTGGCGATCTGGTCATGCGCAGTGAGCAGGAAATGCTGCGTACGCCGAACTTCGGCCGCAAGTCGTTGACAGAAATTCGCGAGGTACTGGACAAGATGGGTCTGGATCTCGGTATGGAAATTGAAAACTGGCCGCCGCAGGATCTGCCGGCCATTACGGAATAAGCGGGGATATTACTATGCGCCATCGCAAACATCATGGCTCTCTGGGTCTGGTCACGGGTCACCGTCGTGCACTGCTGGCCAATCTGGCCTCGGCACTGATCACCCACGGCCGTATTGAAACCACACAGGCTAAGGCCCGTGCGATTCGTCCTTATATGGAAAAGCTCATCACCTTGGGCAAGAACGGCGATCTGCATTCGCGTCGTCAGGCTCTGGCTAAGCTGCGTCACCGTCCGATCGTAGATAAGCTGTTCGACGACGTTGCCTCAGCTTTTAGCACTCGTCCCGGTGGTTATACACGCATCATCAAGACCGGTTTCCGCGTCGGCGATGCTGCCCCGATGGCTCTGATCGAGTTCGTTGAGGCTGGCTATGAAGCCAAGCCTGTGAAGGCTGCCAAGAAGCCTGCCGCCAAGAAGGAAGCTGCTCCTGCCAAGCAGGAAGAAGCTGCTCCGGTTGAAGCTGAAGAAGTCGAGGCTGCCGCTGCTGATGAAGTAGAAGCAGTTGAAGCTGCACCAGAAGCTGCCGAACCGGTTGCTGAGGAAAGCAAAACAGAAGACAAGTAAGTCCTCTGTTCAACAAATCAAAAGGCCCCGCATTGCGGGGCCTTTTTTGTTTGATGATCTTCAATCAGTAGCTGACGCTGAAGTTGTCGGGCAATGCCACTGGTGTGCAGTGTGTCGCATTGCAATTGGTGACACGGGCATGCTCTGGGCCAACAGCAAGCCAAGCCAGTATGGCATCAACCTGTTCGGACTGGCCGCAGATCAGAGCCTCCACATTGCCATCGGGAAGGTTCTTAACCCATCCCGTAATGTCGAGTTCGTTGGCTTTCTGTCGGGTGTAGTGACGGAAGCAGACGCCTTGCACATGGCCGCTGACCACCACTCGCAGACAGCGTGTCGTGGACTGCGGACTCACAAGGCCAGACTCACAAGGAATCAGGTACCAGCAGCGTATCGCTTGGTTTTTCGATGATGCCTGGATGATCGGTGGAGAAATGCAGGCCGCGCGATTCCTTGCGGCTTTGCGCTGCGCGCACAATCAGTTCGGCGACAAGGGAGAGGTTGCGTAATTCGATCAGATCGCGGCCAATGGGGTGCTGCCAGTAGTAGGAGGCGATCTCCTCGCGAATCATGGCAAGCCTGCGGCGAGCACGGCGCAAACGTTCATCGGAGCGCACAATGCCCACATAGTTCGACATCGTGGCGCGAATTTCTTCCCAGTTCTGTTTGATCTGCACACGTTCGGTTTCCGGCTCCACGCCGCTGGCATCCCATTCGGGAAGTCGGGGCAGTGCTTCGGACCCATGATCGGCAATGGATTCGGCACACAATTCAGCCATCACCAGACACTCAAGCAGCGAATTGCTGGCCAGACGATTGGCACCGTGCAATCCGGTGCAGGCAGATTCGCCGATGACGTGCAGCCCGTCAATCGATGTCCGACCGGCAACGTCTGTTTGCACGCCGCCGCACAGATAATGTGCTGCCGGAACAATCGGAACTGGCTGCTCGCGTAGGTCGATGCCGATAGCCAGAAGACGCTCAAGGATGTTCGGGAAATGTGCCTCGATCTTTTCGCGGCCTAAATGGCGGGCATCGAGATACATGTGGTCTGCGCCCTGTTTCTTCATTTCGTGGTCGATGGCGCGGGCGACCACATCGCGCGGTGCCATTTCGGCCTGTGCATTGTATTCCGGCATGAAGCGTCGGCCGCTGGCATCGGTCAGGTGCGCCCCTTCGCCACGCAGGGCCTCGGTCAGCAATTGAGTGGAGCCCTGCGGGTTGTACAGGCAGGTGGGGTGGAACTGGATAAACTCCATATTCATCACCGGACAACCGGCACGCCAGGCCATAGCCACACCATCGCCTGTAGAAACATGCGGATTGGAGGTGAACAGGTACACCTTGCCTGCACCGCCGGTGGCCAGAATGGTATGCCGGGCGGCGATGGTGATGACCTCGCCCTCCGGGGTCAGGACATAGGCGCCGAGACAGCGGTCCGGCCCCTGCGTGTAGCGGCCGAGGTGGCGGGCGGTAATGACATCGACTGCCATATGGCGTTGAAACGCTGTGATGTTCGGATTGTTGCTGACGGGTGCAAGCAAGGCCTCGCCGAGTGCTTTTCCGGTAGCATCCTTGGCATGTGCGATGCGGCGATGCGAATGTGCCGCCTCATGGGTGAGATGCAACACACCGTTATCCGAATCGAAGGCGGTGCCGAATGAAATCATTTCCCCAATGATGCGCGTGCCCCGTCCGATGATATTGCGCACCGCATCCTCATGGCACAGACCACTTCCGGCCTTGATGGTGTCGGCAATATGATTTTCAACCGAATCGGAGGCATCCATCACACCGGCAATGCCGCCCTGCGCATACCAGGTGCTCGATTCGGAGAATTCACCCTTGTTGACGACAGCAACCTTGCCATATGCTGCAAGTTTACTGGCCGCAAAAAGACCGGCGGCACCGCTGCCGATGATAAGATAGTCGAATTCGTATTTGTTATTCATAGAGGCGTTACGCACATCTTACTTGATGGGAAGGGTTGCGGTAAACTTCTGGCTTCGCATTTGGCGTGGCAGTTCGATGGATTAGATGGGCAGATGAGGTGTGAATGGAGCAGGCAGTTGTAGTGGTGGATGTAGCGAACGGTGAGGCGCTGGTGCGTGGCCAACGGGCTACCGCTTGCGGTAGCTGTGCCGGCAAAAGTTCCTGCAGCACACTTGGTTCCTGGGTGGAGCGCTTCGCCGAGATGCGCGTGGCCAATCCATTGGGCGCAAACATTGGTGATGAAGTGACCATTGAAGTGCCTGATGGTGAATTCCTGCGTGCGGCGCTTCGCTTGTATGGTGCGCCGATGTTGGGCTTCTTTGCAGCTGGTTTTTCAGTGCGGGCGATGGCCTTTGCTATGGAGGCGAGTTCCCCGGAACTTTGGGCTGCATGTGGTGCACTGACAGGGATGGCCGGTGTATTTATGTGGCTCAGGCTGGCCGAGAAGGAAAGAATGAGCGGGGCAAGAATCGTGCATATCCATTCGCATGCCGTGGACATTCCGGTACGGTCCATATAATTAACGAAAAAAGGCCTTTTTTTCATTGGTTTTTCATCTTTTTGACTACACAATACCATCCGCTGAACATAGCCAAGGAGTTCTATAGGTGAAATTTTTTCGTTTACTAGCTATTTGTGCCATCGTTTCATGCTCAGTTCCGCTTCAATCTTACGCCATGCCCGAAAGTTTTGCTGATCTGGCAGCCGAGCAGGCAGATGCGGTAGTTAATATCAGTACGACACAGGTTGTGAAAGGACAGGCAGGTGGTCTTCCTCCAGGTTTCGGTTTCCCTCCCGGTTCGCCATTCGAGCATTTCTTCCGTGATTTCAAGCAGAATAAGCCGCAACAAGAGCGCCATGCGCTGGGCACAGGCTTTATTATCTCATCCGACGGTTATGTGGTGACCAATAACCATGTCGTGCAGGAAGCATCCGAGGTGATGGTTAAGCTCAGGGATGGCAAGGAATACAAGGCCAAGGTGATTGGCACTGACGAAAAACTCGATGTCGGCCTGCTGAAGATTGAAGCCACAGGTTTGCACACCGTACATCTTGGCGATTCCGATAAATTGCGCGTGGGTGACTGGGTGGTTGCCATCGGTAATCCGTTCGGGCTCGAGCAGACAGTGACCGCAGGTATTGTTTCCGCCAAGGGTCGGGTGATTGGTGCAGGGCCATACGATAGCTTTATCCAGACCGATGCTGCCATCAATCCGGGCAACTCCGGTGGTCCGCTATTTAATACTAAAGGCGAAGTGGTTGGTATCAATACAGCCATCTATTCGCGCAGCGGTGGCAATAATGGTATCGGTTTCGCCATTCCGATTGCTATGGCTGAATCGGTCATTAACGAATTACGCGAGACCGGGCATGTCACACGGGCGCGTCTGGGTGTGTATATCGCCGAGGTAGATAAGGAAACGATGGAGGCGCTTGGTCTGAAGGATCAGAAGGGCGCACTGATACGTCAGGTGGAAAATGATTCGGCAGCCGATAAGGCCGGCATCAAGGCCGGCGATGTGGTTGTTTCTGTGGATGGCAAGCAGATTAAGAATGTGCATGAACTGCCGATGACCATCGCCAGTCATCGCCCGGGAGACAAGGTGAAAGTCGGGCTGATCAGGGATGGTAAGCCGATGACCAGAACGGTTGAGGTTGAGAAGATGCCCGACACCGATACGGCCAGCGCTGAAGATCAGAAGACCCCCATTCGATTGGGGCTGGCACTGAGTACACTGGATGCGGAAACCGCAGCCAGTCTGCAGGCAGGCGTCAAGGAAGGCGTGGTCGTACAGCAGGTGGCCGAGGGCTCTCCAGCACAGCGCGCCGGCATTATGCGCGGAGATGTTATTTTCTCGGTCAATCGCCAAGCGGTTTCGAGCGTGAAGCAGTTCATGAAGATGGCTGAGGAGTTCAAGGACGGTGATGTATTGCAGGTGCTTCTGGACCGGCATGGCAGCACCGTGTTTTCCGTTCTTCGCCTGCCCAAGGATTCCACCGAGTGAGTGCATCTATGGCACATGTTAAGGTGATGAGTCGCCGGCAATGTTGTCTGTGCGATGATGCCAAACTGATTGTGGCGGATGCCGCAGAACAGGGTCTATGCACATGGGAAACCGTGGATGTGGATACCGACAAGGCGCTGTTGGTGAAGTATGGCAATGATGTTCCTGTGCTGCTGATTAATGGCAAAAAGAGTTTTGAGCATCGTGTTAGCGCCGGAGATTTACACAGCGCGCTGGAGGGTGTTGCATGTTGAAACGCTGGTTGACCGTAGGCGGTATTCTCGCCGTCATTGTCATACTCGGGATGTTTGCCCTGCCAGCACCTGCGGGTCGGGTGGTCGAAGGTGATATAGCACCGGTGTTTTCACTACCGGATATGGACGGGGTGGAGCAGGCTTTACCCAAGGGCAAGGTGGTGCTGCTCAATTTCTGGGCGACATGGTGTCCGCCATGCCGTGAAGAGATGCCATCGATGATCAAGCTGCACAATCAGTTGCAGGACCAAGGGTTGGTCGTGATAGCGGCCTCGATTGATAAGAATGTCGACAAGCTGAGCGCCTTTATCCGCGAGCACAGTATCCCGTTTCAGGTTTTGCAGGACACCGATACAAATGTGTCGCGCCAACTCTATGGTGTTATTCGCGTTCCGGAGAGTTTTCTGATTGATCGTCAGGGCAAGGTGCGCTTTCATCTGATCGGTGCCGTGAACTGGACCGACCCGACGGTACTCAAGGCCATCAACACCATGCTTGCGGAAAAGACACCAGATTGATTGGGGAACTTTCCCTTCGTATTGCGGCGCTTCGCGCCGAGTTGAAAGAGCACAACTACCGCTATTACACCCTTGATGATCCACTGATATCGGATGCCGAATACGATGACCTGCTGCGCGAGCTGGAGCGGCTGGAAATCGAACTCGGCGAGCCGGTCCCTGCCGATTCACCCACCCGGACCGTTGGTGCACCTGTAAGTTCAGTATTTGCCCCCCGTACGCATGCCATTCCCCTTCTATCGCTGGCCAATGCCTTCAACGAGAAAGAGGTGGAAGCCTTCGATAAGCGCGTGCGCGATATACTGGGGAGTACTTCATTTTCCTATATTGCCGAGCCGAAGATTGATGGTCTGGCTATCAATCTGCGCTATGAACACGGCCATCTGGTGGTGGCTGCGACGCGAGGCGACGGCAAGAGCGGCGAGGATGTAACCGATAATGTGCGCACCATCGCCGATATCCCGTGGAAGCTCGTGGGTGATGGGGTGGGTGGGAATGTTCCCGAACTGCTAGAGGTGCGCGGCGAGGTGTACATGAGCAAAGCCGCGTTTGCCGCCCTGAATGCAGCGCAGGAAAGCGTGGGCGAGAAGAGTTTCGCCAATCCACGCAATGCGGCTGCAGGCTCACTTCGCCAACTCGATGCGAAGGTGACAGCGAAGCGCTCGCTGAGCTTCTTTGCCTACGGTGTCGGCCTTGGCGGTGCAGGTCTTGCGGATACCCAGTCCGGCCTTTTGAGACGATTGCATGGCATGGGCTTCGCCATTCAGGAAACTGCCGTGCTGCCCGATACCGATGCGCTCTTATCCCACTTTGCCGATATGCAGGTGAGGCGTGCGGCGATGGACTACGAAATCGACGGTGTGGTGTACAAGGTTGATGCATTGGCCCTGCATGATGAACTGGGTGAGGTGGCCCGTTCACCGCGCTGGGCGATTGCCCATAAGTTCCCCGCCGAAGAGGTGGAGACTTTGCTGCTCGGTGTGGATT
>Ga0316187_10003416_pt1 | contig 13812 bp, 10 predicted proteins | sample CroRivburrow1_MG_FD_204927 | JGI IMG/M metagenome (GOLD analysis project Ga0316187, IMG submission 204927) | Coastal sediment microbial communities from Maine, United States - Cross River worm burrow 1 | ecosystem: Environmental > Aquatic > Marine > Coastal > Sediment | place: USA: Maine...
GTGCACCAGCAAGCTGTCCCGAATTCGGGCCTGTCCGCGATCACGCTCGCAGGCATTGACCCGGATGTAGTGGGAGGGGAAGGATGCTCGACAGGCGTTGATCTCGAACAAAGCGGTGGCCGGATCGTCCGGATCGCAAATGGGCGTGCCCCATCGATCCCAGTAGCTCGTGTGCGGGTCGGCATCACCCGCATGCTCGATCACCAGGGCCCAACCTCGCAGTTGGGCGTCCCGCAGTCGCTGGTGGATGTGTTGCTCAGTGAGCCGCACGGTTCGACCGAACTGGCGTGTATCGAGACTCACGAGTTCAGCACCGCCACCGGGTCGGCGATGGCCACGCCGAAAGATAGCGTCGCGGTGAGCTCATCCCGGGCCATCGGAACTAGGGCCAGCAAAAAATGGGGCTCTGTCGATGGGTATCCGCATAGTGTTAGCAGGCCCTAGCCGGTAATGCTGGCAAACACCGCCGGTAGCCGCTCCGGCAAGCGTTTGACGTGGTCGATGATCGAATAGCGGCTTTCGCCAAAAATGCGTTCGACATAGCGGTCAGCATTTGGATCCAGAGTCAGGCAGTAGGTTTGAATTCCGCGGGCCGCCAATGCCTCCACCGCCTTCTTGGTGTCGTGTCTCAGATACTGAGGGTCACGCTCGTCGATGTCTGCCGGCTCACCGTCGGTGATCAGCAGGATGAGGCGTTTCTCATTGGGTTGTTGGGACAGGTGCCAACCCGCGTGACGCAGAGCCGCTCCCATGCGTGTGGACAGCCCGCCACGCATGCCCGCAAGGCGGGCCTTGGCGTCGTCGTCATAACCCTGTTGGAAATCCTTGAAACGATAGTACTGAACGTCATGGCGACCGTCAGAAGCGAAACCGTGCACCGCGAACGGGTCGCCGATGGAGTCGATGGCCCAGGCCAGCAGCGCGGTGGCTTCGCGGGTCAGATCCAGCACCGACGGGCCGCTTGTGTCATCGGCGTCGACCGGGTCGTTGGTGGATTCGGACAGGTCCATGAGCACCACCACCGCCAGGTCGCGCAAGTGCCGTGTCACGCGAATGTTGATGCGCGGGTCAGGCATGATCCCACGCCGAATATCGATCATCGCCCGCACCGCTGCGTTCAAGTCGATCTCCTCGCCCTCCTCATGGCCGCGCCGACGCACGATGCCCTGGGGTTGAAGCGCATCCACCAGATGACGAATACGGCTTGCGACAGGTCTGTGCCGTTCCAGAATCCGATCGAGCATTTTCGGATCGTCCTTGGGCTGACGCCGTTCGATCACCGTTGCCCAGTCTGGGCGAAACAGCTGCACCTGGTAGTCCCACTCGGCATAGTGATATGGCTCTGACACCGGTTCTTTGCCCTCAAGCTCATTGATGGTGCACGCCTCCTGGTCGAGCCAAAAAGGCGTGGATAAAGTCCAAACCTCCTGCGCGTCGTCTCCCGCAAGTTCGCAGTCCAGCTCGTTAACCATCTCCATCACACTGACCGTGCGTCGAATCTGGCGCGGGGCCGGCAACCAGCTGGCGTGATCGACCCGATCAGCCTCGCTGAAAGACCAGAAGTAACGGTTGTCATCCCGGTACATCAGTGAACCGCTCTCCAGCGTTCTCAAACCGGGCATACCCACCCTGTCCAGCACCGCTCGGTAGAAATCCATCCCCGCCTGCAAACTGTTCCGGTTGTCGTTCGGATCTGTCTGCAGTGAGGCCCGAAAGCGCTGAGCGGTATCGCCCACCAACGGCAGGGGGTCGCAATAGTCCGGGTCAAGCAGCCCATGGGCCACACGCAGCATGAGATCCACAGCGGGATGCCGCTCCGGTGATCCGGCAGACTGGGGGTGGAAAAAGCGCAGCCAGAGCGTCTTCAGACCCGGGAAATCGCGGATCGCCAACCACTCGACCCGTGCATCTTCGAACAGATCGATGAACTTCATCTGCGCAGGCGCGATCTGTTCGACGGCAACGGGGTTCCTGGTATGCACGATGTGCGCGGCGGCGTGGGCCGCCGCCGCGCGATAAATCTCGATGCCCGGCAGGTCGCCAAAATCATCGAAAGCGTCCGGCAGGTGAATCTGGTGATCGGCGATATACGGTTGCAGACCGATACGCGTCTCGAAATCACCGGAGGTGGGACGCATGAAAAACGCACGGGCCCACAAGGCGCGCAGGTAGAAATTGAGCCGCCGCTGGGTATCGACGAACAAGGTGCCACGCCGCTCACTCTGCAGTACCGCCCGGGATGACTCAGTGGCCAGACCGAAGTAAGCCGTTTGGCCCGCAACATCACGGGCATGGGCCTGAGCGCCCCACAGGGCCCATCGCCTGAGCCCACCCAGGGTCAGCTTGGACAGCAACTCATCCAGGTTCTCGGCCATGGGCCGAAGCCCGCGCGGCGTTTTCCCTGCCAGATGGTGCACCAGATCGAGAAATCCGCGCAACAGATCCGCGTCCCCCAACCGCTGGGCCGCCAGTGGCAGGCTGGCCATCAGCAGGGTGATCACGGTACCGCTTGTGTGCGAGGACAGGCGCATCAGGGCATGAACCACATCCGGGATCACGTCCTCCCCCACTTCCTTGGCAACACCCGGCATTTCCTGCACGTAGGTGAGGGGCAGATCCTGGCCCTTGCCGAGGGCGCAGATGGCTTTTACGCCTTGCAGATAGTTGTCCAGGCCCCGGGGGGACATCAACCGGGCAGCCTCGTGACAGGAGGACTCGAGGGCCTCACGATGGGCTGGGTTCTGCATGTCGAGGCAGGCCAGATGTTCGCTGAAGTCAATGCTCATGGTTGGACGGTGCGCCGATCGCCGCGGGGTGCCGACTCAAAAAAACGTGGTGACGGCAGCGTCCAGGGTGTCACGCATGTCGGGATCGTCGGTCAGCGGACACACCAGAGCCATCCGGCAGGCGGCCGACGGCGCAACGCCTTTTGCGATCAGTTGTCCCGCATAGACCAGCAGGCGGGTCGACATGCCTTCGTCCAGTCCATGGCCTTTGAGATTCCGCGATCTTTGCGCAACCTGGACCAGCTTGTCCGCCACCGCGGGATCGACGCCACTTTCATGGGCCACGATCTCGGCCTCGAGCCGGGCATCCGGATAGGCGAAATCCAAGGCCCCGAATCTCTGTTTGGTGGATTGCTTCAGATCCTTCATCAGGCTCTGGTAGCCGGGATTGTAGGAAATCACAATCTGAAAATCCGGGTGCGCTTGAACCAGTTCGGCCTTCTTCTCCAACGGAAGATTGCGCCGATGATCCGTTAACGGGTGGATGACCACCGTGGTGTCCTGGCGGGCTTCCACCACCTCGTCGAGATAGCAGATTGCTCCGATACGGGCCGCCACCGTGAGCGGCCCGTCCTGCCAGCGCGTTCCATTGATGTCCAGCAGATATCGACCGACCAGGTCTGAGGCGCTCATGTCCTCGTTGCAGGCAACGGTGATCAGCGGCTTTTCCAGGCGCCAGGCCATATGCTCGACAAAGCGTGACTTACCGCAACCGGTGGGTCCTTTCAACATCACCGGCATGCGCGCCGCGTAGGCCGCCTCGTACAGCCCCACCTCGTCGGCCACGGGTCGGTAATACGGTTGCTCCGCAATAACGTACTGGGTGTGGTCGATATCGCTCATTTCAGCATGCTCTTTGGACCCAGACCGATCCCGGGCCTCACCGCCGGAGACGGCTTGAGGAAGCCGGGCGAGAGTGTGTCCTGCGCTTCGGGTCAAACCTCGATCGGACCCCGATGGATCACCATGGAGGTGCCCTGGGACTGGGCGTAGTTGTCGTAGCCCACCAATCGAACATGATGTGTCGGGTGTGCCTGATGGCAGGCCTCGGCCTCGGCCAGGATCGTGTCCACATCGGTTTCGCCGAACATGGGCAATTTCCACATGTACCAGTAGTGGCTGAAGGCGTTAACCGGCTCGGTGTGCTCCACTGCCGGGTTCCAGCCCTTGCTGACGATATAGCCAACCTGGGTTCGGATCTGCTCATCGGTCAGCTCCGGAAGGTATGAGAAAGTCTCAAACTTTCGGCTGGCCGGATCGGACAGGCTGGACTGGTAATCCTGCATTTCACTCATCATTTACTCCTCAAATGCGTTCAATTCCGAGATCGAAAGATGGGCGTCCGTCAGCGATGGGCCACGTCTAACTTATCCACGGTATCAAACTCGAACTTGATCTCCTTCCAGGTCTCCATTGCAGCACCCAGTTCCGGGCTGTGTCGCGCCGCGGCGGTGAGTATGTCCTTGCCCTCTTTCTCCAGCTCGCGCCCCTGATTGCGCGCTTCAACGCAGGCCTCGAGGGCGACTCGGTTAGCGGCCGCACCCGCGGCATTGCCCCAGGGGTGGCCAAGCGTTCCGCCGCCGAACTGGAGACAGGCGTCGTCACCAAAGATGGACACCAGCGCGGGCATATGCCAGACGTGAATCCCCCCGGAGGCCACCGGAATCACACCGGGCATGGACCCCCAATCCTGGTCAAAAAAGATGCCGCGGCTGCGGTCCTCCTTGATAAAGGATTCACGCATCAGGTCGATCCATCCCAGGGTGGCTTCGCGATCGCCCTCGAGTTTGCCAACCACGGTTCCGGAATGCAGGTGGTCTCCGCCGGAGAGGCGCAGCGCCTTGGCCAACACCCGGAAGTGAATGCCGTGGCGAGGATGGCGATCGAGTACCGCATGCATGGCCCGATGAATATGCAGCAACACGCCATTGTCACGGCACCATTGCGCGAGACCGGTGTTGGCGCAAAAACCACCGGTGAGGAAATCGTGCATGATGATGGGCGCGCCAAGCTCCTTTGCGAACTCGGCCCGCTTATACATTTCTTCCGGGGTGGGAGCGGTCACATTGAGGTAGTGCCCCTTGCGCTCCCCGGTCTCCGCCTCAGCCTTGCGTATGGCCTCCATGACGAACTCAAATCGATTCCGCCACCGCATGAAGGGCTGGGAATTGATGTTTTCATCGTCCTTGGTGAAATCAAGACCGCCGCGCAGGCATTCGTACACCGCACGGCCATAGTTCTTGGCCGATAGGCCGAGTTTCGGCTTGATGGTACAACCCAGGAGTGCGCGTCCGTATTTGTTCAGTTTGTCGCGTTCGACCTGGATCCCGTGAGGCGGCCCGTTACAGGTTTTCACATAGGCGATGGGAAATCGAACGTCTTCCAGGCGCAGGGCGCGGAGTGCCTTGAAACCAAACACGTTGCCCACCAACGAGGTGAACACGTTCACCACCGACCCTTCTTCGAACAGATCCATTGGATAGGCGATAAACGCGTAGAAGCAATCATCGTCACCGGGCACGTCTTCAATGGCGTAGGCACGACCCTTGTAGTAGTCAAGATCGGTGAGAAGATCGGTCCACACTGTGGTCCAGGTGCCGGTCGAAGATTCGGCGGCGACCGCGGCGGCAGCCTCTTCCCGGGGTACACCGGCCTGGGGAGTGACTTTAAAGCACGCGAGGATATCGGTCGCGGACGGAACGTAGTCCGGCATCCAATACGTCTCGCGGTACTCCTTCACCCCCGCCTGATAGGTCTTCACCGCCATATCGATAATCCTCCAGAAGAGTTTCGCCCGACCGCACCACCACTCGATGGGCCGCAGCCGTGTATTAATGCCCACACAGTATGCCTGGGTTTATCCATAAGCATAACTAGCATGTTTTTATTAAAAGAATAAGTTTATTGTTATGTGGAATACGCTGGCTCAACCGCAACCGGGTCCAAGTTGCGGGCGACCCAGACGGCCTGTTGAAATATCACAGGAGGCCCTGCCCGTTATCCACACTGTCTGTGGATATGTCTGTGTGCAGAATGGGCTCAGGTCATTGCAGCGCCCGCCGGAACTGGCCAGGTGACGTTTTGGTGACTATTTGCCCAAAAGAATACTAACTATATTCATATCAGAGAGTTATGGGAATTGCCGAAAATAACCGTCAGTAGCCAGTGTCCCGTCCCATAGGTTAGGGCCTGCTGACACTATGCGGATTTCAGCGGGGTGCCCGCACTAGAGCGTGCAGACCACCTCCACATCGACCGCACGAGGATCGCGACCCGGACCCTCGGGGTTCGCCAGCGTGAACTCGAGCACGATGTCCCGGGTGGGCAACTGGTCCACGGTCAGGCCCTGTGGCAGTTCCGAGCCATGCAGAAATACACTGCTGTAGGGGCAATCGGCATGACGGTGGTCGGTGATCCAAAGCTGGTCGCTGATGGCGCTCAGATAGCGCACGAACCCGTATCCCTTATCCTGAAGATAGTGGTAGCACACACCTCGAACCCGCGCGCCGATCCCGCCCCATGACGCTTCCGGGTCAGGCCCCTTGCGTGGCAACAGATCCGGAACCAGAAAACCCGACATAAAGAAATCGGCTTCGCGCCGCAGAGCACCCGACACATTATTAAATCCCAGCACCTCAACGCGACAGCCACGGTTCTGCAGCGCTCGGACAACCTGCACGAAGTCGCCATCGCCGGTGGCAATCAGCACCTTGTCCAGATGTTCGGACTGCAACAGCAGATCCACCGCCATGTCCAGGTCGGCGTTGGCCTTGCCATACCGATTCCCCTCGTCATCGGTGTACCAGCGCACCCGCTTTTCGATCACCTTAAAACCGAACTCGCGCAGCACGGCGAAATAACCCTGACGTCCTTCGCGATACCGAGGGTTGGTTCGGGCGCCCTGTTCGTCAAAGCTTACGTAAGCGTTGAGTCGTAAGGCTTCCTCGTCCGCACGGCAAGCGTAGCGGCGCAGGATGTCGTAGCGCATGCGCCCACCGCCGTTCCACTGCAGGTTTGCCACGTCGACGTAAACACCCACCTTGTGCACTTCTCAAACCCTCTTCCGGGGATTCCCGCCACCGTCCCGTCTGGTTTACCAGCCCGAGGATCGAGCGGAACCGCCTGTCCTATGTCCTAAGTTCGTTTTCGTTGTCAGGCCAGGTTCCAAACGGCCATGGAAGATCATCGCTGTTGAACGTCAGATATCGCCAGACCTGATAAATAAAGTGGCTGAGCTGACCGCCAAAATTCAGCAAACCAGCCTGCAATCGCCCGGTGAACAGTCGATGGGCGAGCTGCAACACAACCACTGTCCAGGCCACCACCTCCGCTACACTGTAAATGATCGCGAAAAGCACTATATACAGAACCCGGAGCCAGATGCCCTCGGAATCGGTGGGGGGCATATGGGATCGGTCATGGGTATCAACCAAGGCTTCATCCTCCTATCCTTGCACAGTCGGTTTACGGTAGTTCGGTTGACCGTCTCCCGCGGCCTCTACCGGACAACCCGTTCATCAATCCAAGGGAACTCATGCATTATGGAGCCTCTGATCTATTCGTGAACGTGCGTCTTGGGACTGAAATGCACAGCTTCATCGTTGCAGATCTTGGCAATAGAACAACTATTACCCGCGATCCGCGCCTTGAATCTGCACATCTCACCCTCCAATCTGCTTCGTCCAGAATAAATCAGAGGCTCCTCTTAGGGAGCACACTGATGCACAGCACCCACCTGGCCACACTGCATCGCCTGGTGACGGACATTCAGCCCAGCGAGCTGCTCTGCGTGGGCGTGGATGCACCCACTGAGCTGGCGGAGTATATCAGGCACCAATCATGTCACGTTGTTTGCGAAACGGCGGTTGATCGACTGGTGGAATCGGCGGGCGCGCTCCGGCGGGCCGATCTAGCATATGTGGCTGGTGCCCTGGAATCAGTGCCAAAAGCCCTCGGTGCGCAGTTGCTGGCGCGACTGCGCGACCTGATGGCCTATCGCGTTCTGATCCGCATGCCCGCGAGCGGATGCGATCGATGGCATGCAAGCGAACTGATCGCGCTTGGATTCAGTGAACTCGAACTGAAGGGGGCCGATTCGGACCACCCACGGCTGTTTGAATTCAACATTCAGGATTACAAAACCACACCGGACTGGTTCAATGCCGAACACTGGGCCCACCCCCACCTGTGGCGCCCATAGTGTCATGGTCGGCGACAGCACGAAGCAGCCGATTCGAACCGATTCAGTGCGGCGGTTTCTTCTGTCCGGAAACGCAGACAGAATTCTGGCCGTCAGCCAAGCTGGCATCAACAAGTTCGTAGAGTTCGGTGAGTTCCGCACTCATGCCACCCAACGCATCACGGATGTGGATATGGTAGGCCGCTCTGAGCCCATGGTAATCCATCACGTCACTGATACGGTCGAAATTGAGCCCGGAACGACGCAGAAGACGCTCCAGTCGCGGCTCCATCATTGCGTAGACGTGGTCGCGTCCGCTGCGCGCCACCAACGAGGTTGCGGCCAGGAAAAGGGCCACCGACAGCAGCGGGAAAGTACGCCGTTCACGTTCGCTGAAATCGAGCGAGCCAAGATCGCCCATTGGAGAAATCTGCTCTTTGGCGCGGCGCCGGAAACGAGTGTGCACGGCAAGGCGTGAGATTTCACAGCGGCGCGTGAATGGCACGTTGTCTGGGTGAAGAGGTCCCCGGCGCATCGCTTGTCCAACTGCCAGTTCCATGGGCAGCGATCCATTGACGCCGCGTTGCGTCGCTTCAACCAAACGAACACATCCTGCTGGGGTAGAGGTCCCTCGATGCATGATCAGGCAGTGTTTCGAGACCCGATCAAAGTCGTCCGTCTCGAGGCCGCCCGGACAGTCTTCAGGGCGTTCATACCCGAACTCACGGCAGTAGACGTCACCGCGCACCCTGAAAACCGTGAATTGCAGTTCCGGCGTTGAGGCCAGGACGATCTCGAAATAATCACCAAACGCATCCGTGAGAGACGCACCACCCATCGCCGTCAACTCCCAGGGAGCCTCTAATCTATTCTGTACAAAGCAGATTGGAGAGTGAAATGTGCAGATTCAATGGGCGGAACGCGGGGCAGATCGCGGATGATAGTTGTTCTGTTGCCAAGATCTGCAACCGTAAAGCTGTGCATTTTGGTCCTAAGATACGCGTTCACGAATAGCTCAGACCTAGGGAAGGTCTGAACAATTGATACGAATCGCGTTTCGGTCCACAAGGGCGCAGATGCGAGACTCCCGGCGCAGCGCCATAGTCATTCTATGGCCAAGCCGGGAAACGCGGCAGATGTGCCCTTGTGGGCGAAACCCCAGCGGGGCCGGGCCTTTGCGCCCCTCGTACCGCGTTGCACCTCGCTCATTGGCAGCAAGCCAACTTCGCTCAGTGCGCCTTGTACGAGGAAGCGCAAAGACGCCGGCGCGATTGCAGCAATTATTCAGACCGTCCCTAGGTACCCAACGGCTTACGGTGCACTTTGCTGAGCGCTCCAGAGTGCCGAAGAATCGAACCATCGCTGCCCCCCTGTCCCCCCGCTAACGCAACCGCCTGACAGGTGCGGGTGGCACGATGCAGGTCCATGGTTTGTCAAAATGTGCATGGGATCAGTCATTTCCCACTGGTGTGGCGACCTGAGACAATCCTGGGCGCCGCGAATCGCCCAATACCGACTGGCTGGATAAGCTGATTACACCTCGGGGCGACAAAACAGTCCACTCCATTTAGAGAAATCCGCCCAAAACCCGCAGCCAAAGGGACCACCGACCTATCTGGGCCGAGGCAATAGTCTTTTCAGACAGGCGACTGCCAAGCCGGCGTACAAAAAATGCTGCTTGCTCGATCCATACGATACCAGCTTACGGACGGTTCGGTTTTCTATAGTGAAGGCAGCATCACAAATCAACGCCGATTGAGTTATTACTCCACCGCCGCAACCCCCCGGCTATGCGGCCAGCACCCATGGTATGCGGCAAGCGCACAAAAACCTAAGGGTGCGCTCTCGCGCACCCTTAGTTGCCAAGGCATTTACCCGGTCATTGACTGAGGACAGCGATCAGGTCCGCATATCCAAGACGTTGCGCCACAGCCAGAGCGGTGTATCCGTCGGGTTGTGCGTCCGAAGGATCGGCTCCATGTGCCAGCAATCGCCTCGCGACCTCCGTGCGCCCACCGTAAATCGAGGCTTTCAACGGCGTCCACCCGTCCGCACCCGCAAGGTTAGGATCGGCCCCGTTGGCCAACAACACATCGATCGTTCGACCACTGCTGTTACGAACGGCCTGTAGTAACAGCGTGCCACCGCTGGATAGAGCTTGATTGGGGTTGATGCCCGAGTTCAGCAAGGCCCGCAACTTGTTGACCTCATCCGCCAGGACGGCAAGCTCGGCCTCTGAAATCCCGGACCAGGCCACGTTTGCCACCCGGCTCGTATCACCCGCGGCGGCCACCGATTCAACTTCAGCGGATTCCGTGACAGGCTCCGCCCGCCACGCGAGGGCGTCATCCTGGGCTCGCGCAATCTGCTCGCCGGTCATTTGCTGGCTCAACTGATCCCGGGCTGAACGGGCTTCCGCAAGACCCTGAGCCGCAGCCAAATTATAGTATTTATGCGCCTCCACGAAGTTTTGGGGTATACCGAGCCCCTGCTGGAAAAGTTGGCCCATCCCGAACTGGGATTGACCATCGCCCTGATCGGCAGCCAAGCGCCACTGGTTGTAGGCTTCAGCGTAGTCCTGCGCCTCAAACGCTTTCTGGCCCTGGGTAAAATCGGCATGTGCGGTCACTGAGATGCCGATCAGGAAGAGTAGCAAGTTCACGTGTTTTAACATCCGGAGTCTCCTTTTTCTTGTGATGTTTTAATTGAGCTTGGGACGATATCAACACAGGCACATGGACTAGTTTCACAGAAACGGGGCAATTGGGCCAGTCACAGCCGTATCCGGGTCGGCGCGAAACCAACTTAGTGCAACGTATCGGGCGGCGGATGAATCTGCGGCGGTTGCCCCCGTGCGTGCCAGACCCGATCCCCAATCTCCTCCTTGGGGCGGTACTCCTCCACCAGCGATTCAAGCATCCTGCGGATAGTGCGATGGTCACCTGTGCCGGCCGCGCGGGTGAGAACTTCAAGCTGAGGGTAGAGCACGTCCCACGGAATTGCGTGCTCGCGGGCACGCATGATGCGCGGGTGGTCGGTGGCGAGATCGTTGTCGCCGATTAACAATTCCTCATACAGTTTCTCGCCGGCGCGCAGCCCGGTGAACTGAATCTCGATATCCCCGTCCGGATTATCCGCGTCACGCACTTCGAAACCCGACAAATGAATCATCCGACGGGCCAGTCCCAGGATACTGACCGGCTCTCCCATCTCCAGCAGAAACACATCCCCACCCTGCGCCATGGCTCCGGCCTGGATCACAAGCTGTGCGGCCTCGGGAATGGTCATAAAGTAACGCACCATCTCCGGATGGGTTACGGTCACCGGGCCTCCCCGACGAATCTGTTCTCTGAACAGGGGTACAACTGAGCCGGATGACGCCAACACGTTGCCGAAGCGGACCATACAGAAGCAGGTCTCGTGGTCCAGCTGAGCCAATCCCTGCAAAACCAACTCGGCCAATCGTTTGCTTGCCCCCATTACGTTTGTCGGCCGAACCGCCTTGTCGGTGGAAATCAGCACAAAGGTCTCTACGCCCGCGGCGATGGCCGCCTCGGCACAGCGCAAGGTGCCGATGACGTTATTGACCACCCCTTCAATAGGATTGTGCTCGACGATGGGAACATGCTTGTAGGCCGCCGCATGGAATACGGTCTGCACCTGGAAGGCCTGCATAGCCGAACCGAGTCGGTTACGATCCTGAACCGAGCCCAGAATCGGCACCAGTTCCACCTGAAAGGCCGAATGCTCCAGCAGAGCACGGAGCTTTTGCTCTATGCGGTAGAGCTGGTACTCCGACAGTTCCAGGGCCACCAGACGTCTCGGCCTTAAGCGCAGAATCTGGCGACACAGTTCACCGCCGATGGAACCGCCCGCTCCAGTGACCATCACGCTCTTACCGGTCACGGTGGCGCCAAGCAGGGTTTCGTCGGCCTGCACTGCGTCGCGCCCGAGCACGTCCTCGACATCGACGTCGCGCAATTCATCGACCCGCCGCAATCCAGCGGCCAATTCTGTAAGAGCCGGCATCGCCAGCACCCGCAATGGAGATGCTTCCAGACCGTCCAGAATCTCGCGTCTCTGCTTTCTGGTCAGCGACGGCATGGCCAGCAGGACGGTGGCCACCTCGAGTTTGGGGATCAGGTCAGCCAATCGGGCCGACGGATACACCTTGAGACCCAGTATCTCGGTGCCTTTCAGGTCAGGCGCATCGTCCAGAAACGCCACCGGCTGGTACTCACGGCTGTGCTGAAGCGCCACCGCCAACTGCGCCCCGGCGTCTCCGGCGCCATAGATCACCACACGCTCACCAGCCGCATAAGCGCCTCTGGGCACCGACACGTAGCCTCGCAGCATGAGTCGAAACGCACCCACCAGCAGCACTGCCAACAGCGCATAGATAAGCCAGGCCGAGCGCGGCACAACCGGCCCTTGGGAGAGTTCCCAGACGGCCAGCGACAGCAGTGCACCAGTGCCCACCCCTTTGGCGGCGTCGAAAAACACGTGCCCACTGACATAGCGAATGACCGACCGGTAAAACCCGAGCAGATAGAAAGCCGGCAATGTCAGTCCGACCATGAGGGGGATGAGCCAGATCGCGTTTCGGAGAAAATACGGCCAGGGCTCACCCAGGCGCAGCGCGAAAGCACCCCAGACGCAAAACACGATGATAAGGCCATCCACGGCGATCAGCAGGGCCTGTTTGATTCCACGTGGAAGGCCCACCAGCAATTCACCGAAGCCACGCATTTCAGTCCGCTCCAGGGGCGGCTTCAGGGCGCCCCGCGCCAAACCAAACGGCCAGGAGCAGCAGCGGCGCGAGGGCGAGGGGTGTGAGCCACCAGGCCGCTTCCGGCCGCAATGCCGCCCACCATGCCATGGGCATCAGCCATATGAGGTTGAGTATCGCGACACCCACTGTCACGGGGCCATGTCCGCCAAACCGGCGCGACGCGTTCTGGTAGGCATGGCAACGATGTGGTTCCCACCAGCGCTGGCCTGAAAGCATGCGCGTCAACAGTGTCACCGTCGCATCCACAAGAAAAACCCCTAACAATATCACCCAGGACCAGCCACTTACGGCAAGCTGCCCGGCGCTGGCAAGAACCACGACACCCAATGTCATGCCTATGAAACCACTTCCCGCATCCCCCATGAAGATGCGCGCTGGCGGCCAATTCCATACCAGAAAGCCCAAGGTCGAGGCCAGCAGTGCCTGCATCACCAGAACGCTGCCCGGGCCTGCGTTGCTGGAGGCGACAACCGTTGCAGCAACGAGCACGGTGACGGCCTCAATTCCAGCGATTCCATCAATACCGTCCATGAAATTGTAGAGGTTAACCAACCAAACCAGGAATGGAAGCCACAGCAGCCAGGCCAAACCACCGCCAGGCCAAAGCAGGTTTCCAAACTGCAGGTCCGGCGGTCCTCCAAGGCAGACCAGTGCAAACAGCGCAGAACCGGTATGCACAATCAGCCGAGTACGGGCGGGCACATGGCCATGATCATCCAGGAATCCGACCCACGCGACGGCCCCACCGGCACCGAAAAACGCCAGCGCCCAATTCAACGGAATCTGCCGAAACAAGGCCATGATCAGGATCGCTGACAAAAAGGACAGCACAATGGCCACGCCGCCACCCCGGGGTGTCACTCGGGTGTGGGAGCTGCGATGGTCCGGCACATCCAACAGTTCCCGTTCCAGCGCGACCCGTCGCATCCATCCGGTCAAAAGCGCCGAAACGACCGCCAGTACGATCCACGATAGTCCAGGGATCACCTGAGCCCCCAACGCTGTCGCGTTACTGGCCTCGGTGTCCGGCACGTTGTCGGCATCGGCGATCCGGG
>Ga0316187_10003417_pt1 | contig 13810 bp, 9 predicted proteins | sample CroRivburrow1_MG_FD_204927 | JGI IMG/M metagenome (GOLD analysis project Ga0316187, IMG submission 204927) | Coastal sediment microbial communities from Maine, United States - Cross River worm burrow 1 | ecosystem: Environmental > Aquatic > Marine > Coastal > Sediment | place: USA: Maine...
GCGGCACATTGATGTAATCGTTATTACCGTCAAAACTCAGCGCCCCGTCGAGCTGGCCTGCTCCCCAGGTCGGACCGTTGATCAGCGTGCCATCATGGCCGCCGAGCGAATCCACTGCCGTGTTACCGCTGGTCTCGTCCAGTTTCCAGTGGGCGAGTGGGCCCGTGGCAGACGTTTCTATACCCGCGCCCCACTCGATAGCCCGGCGCATGATCGTGCGCCCTTCGTCGGTGAGCAGATTGGTGTCGAAAGTGCCGCCACCCCAGGGCAACTCAACGCGCCGACCGGCCGCCGTGCCCCCGCCCCAGAGATCACCACCGGTATCGATGACAGCCAGTGAAGGCTCCCACAAGCTGCCTGTATTGAAGCTCTTGCCGAGTGCCTGCAGCCCCGGGGCTTGCGACGAACTGAGCATGTGCACTGACTGGTCACTGGAGACGAAGGTCAAAAGACCGGTCGCGAAAGGTTGAGTGATGTAGTGGGAGTTATCGACCACGTCGATTTCGTGGCGACTCTTGAAAAGCTTGGTTTGGCTGAAACCCAGTTCGTCAACCTGCTCACCTTCTTCGTTAACCACGCCGATTGAGGCATTGGCCAACTTGGTGCCCAGATTCGTGGAGTTGATGTCCTGCGAAATATAGGCCACATCGTTAGCGGCGATCGCAGTGTCGAAATTCGCCTGGCTGTCACTCTCGTCGATCAGGTTGACGGTGAAGTCCCAGGATTCGATTAGCGCCTTCTTCGTGCCCTCCTGGGCTGTCAGGTTGCCTGGGTTACCCACGACCATGAGCACATTGCCGATGCTGACAACATCGGCCTTCATTCCCCAGGCGATGGCCCGCTGCACAATCAGGCGGCCGTTGTTGTTGAGATAATCCGGGTTGAAGTTCTGGTCCCTTCCAAGCGGCAACATCACACGGCGGCCGGGCGCGCTGCCCCCCCCTTCCAGCACAGCCCCCGTATCCAGCACCACCAGCGAGCCTGCAGTTCCCCAGTCAGCGAGGGTCTGCAGTCCCCCCGCTTCGGACCCCGACACGGTCAGGCCTTCCATGGGCGCGGAAAGAATCGGCAGACTGCCGGCGGCAAAGGGCTGGGTGATGTAGTGGCTGGTATCCGTGATGCTGAAGCTATTGCCGACAGGCCAGGTAAGCCCGACAGCCATACCCAGCTCGTCGTTGAGTCCCCCTTCCTCGTTGACCACCCCAAGTGTGGTTGCGGCAAGTTTGGGTGCCATGCCGAAGGTGTTCGAATTGACGGCTTCAGAGACATACACGACGTCATTGTTTGCGGCCTTGGCATCGAAGTTCCAGGAGACATCCCACTGCGATATCAGGTCAACTGTGTAACCCCAGCTCTCGAACAGCGCTTTCTTCGTTTTTTCGTCAGCCGTCATGAACCATTCATCAGATACCACCATGAGAATGTTGCCCGAGCCCTGCGGCGCCACGCAGGCCTGACCGCATTCGCAGGCGTAGGTGAGGATGAGTTTCGGGTGTAGGGCCGGATCAGCATTTTCCTTGGAGGCGAAGTCAACGTTTACATTGCCACTGCCTTTGAGCAACAGCCCGCTATTGACAAATGTGCCGTCCAGCCAGCCCTGGGCCAGCGCCGTGATATCCCAGGACTCCCAGTCACCGCTTGCGGCCGTGATCGAACTACTGGCGAACGCCGCCGGGTCGTAATCTCCGCCTGCCGTGGTCCAGGCGTTGCTACCGTCCCAGGTGTCCCAAGTAACGCCGTCGGCGGTGCCACCACCTGACTTTGTGCCTTCGACCCAGTCGCGCCTCACGCGGTGCACGGTGACACCCGCATCGGCACCCGCCGTTGTCGTTGCTGTGTGATAGAGCTGCAGTTGAGCTGAAATAACCCTGGCGCCAACAGGCAGTGCAGGAACATCGAATTGAACCGTGGAGTTTCTCGGCGAACCAGCGGCCGATGATACCCTCAGCCTGTGGTCGCCATAGTTTTTTGCATTATAAAAGACACTCAACATAGCGTCTTTACCGGAACCAGGCTGCAGTTGCAGCAGCGCGTAACCGGGCGGTTGGTAGGCCGGTACCGCTGTCCGGGTCAGGCTGCGCGTGATGTCGTTAGCTGGTGTTGGGTTACCGATCAGGGTACCGGTGGCGCCGATGGTCATGGGCGAGGCGGGACCGCTGCCGACGATCACATCCAGTCGAGGCTGCTGGCTGGATGCGCCCTCGCGGCTGACGAACTTGCCGTGGGTCCCCTCCGCGCTCGGACGCAGCATGATGCCAAAGTTGGGATCACCACCATTCAACCACGCCTGCACCTGGGCAGTGAGGTTGATCTGCACCCAGACCTCATCCTGTGGCTGGGCCGGTACGGTGGCAATGACCGTGCTGTCGTAGTTAGTGTTCATGGTCTCCCAGGTGGCGCCGGTCTCGGTCCAGTCGGCGGTAACCCGGTGGACCGTCAACGGCCCTTCAGGGAATGCACCGCCGCCCGGTCCGGAATTGGTCACATACAACCAGGCACTGGCTGAATTGATTTGCGAGCCGGCTGGCAGAGAGGACAGGTCAAAACGATAGAGCGCGTATTCCAGTTGGCCGGACTCCATGCGCAGGTGCATGTCGGCAGTCGTGCCGTTGTTGACTGTTGGATTGTCGCTGCGAAACCAGGCGTCTTGATCTGCGGACAGTGAGTAGGCTGTAGTCGAACCGCCCGGGCTCGTGACCGTGGCCGTGTAGCTGCCAATACCGCCCTGGCCGAACGGCACCGTGGTCATGCCCATGTCACCGGCACAGCCGCTGTTCTGCGCGCCCCAGGTGGCATGGGCCATACCGGCCCTGGCGATGTACTCGGCACGATCGGCCTCCGCGTTTGAGCCGGTGATACCGGTACCCAGCGCGGATTCATGATTGAGCAGGAAGGCCACCACGCTGATCAGGGTGATGAGCAGCACCACCGGCAGCAGGATGTAGCCGTTCTGTGGTCCGACACGGGTAGGGTGCGCCGTGCGCACCGGGCGCATTGTCAGGTCAATACCTTGTCGGTGCGCACGGCGCACCCTACGGGTGGCTTCTTTGGACAGCGAAGCCGTCACAGCGCGCCCCCGACCCGAACCCGGGTATGCAGACTCACCGTTTCGCCACTGAGCGGACTGGTCAGTTCCAGCGTCAGGTCGACGAGCTGATCGGCACCCGCGACCCGCTCCACCCGAAAGCGGGTGACGTTGTCGGCAATCGGCTCAGCGATGAAATCCAGGCCAGACACCAAGCCGTCCCCCGACGTTTCCCAGGGAACCGGGGTGCGTTGCATCAGGGTATCGCCATTTAGATAAAACACCAGCGGGTCATACCAGTCCTCATCCGTCTGGTCGTCTTCATCGTCATTCGAGTTGCCGGAGCCCTCATCCACCAGGCCGTCACCGTCGTCGTCCACGCCGCAGATACCGTGACACCCATCACCGTTCACGTCACTGCCGGGGTCCTCGTCAACCCGCCCATCGCCATCGTCGTCAATGCCGTTGATGCCGTCTTCGTCGGTAATGCCGAAATCCTCTTCGTCATCCCAGCGACAACAGCCAGAAAACTCGTCCACCTTGCCGTCACCCCCGTCATCGATCTGGAAAATACCCGTGGCATTATCAAAGGTGTTGTCCGCCGGCGGGTCCTCGTCGATTCGCCCGTCACGGTCATTGTCGGCATCCGGAAACCCGTCAGTGTCAAGATCGATACTAGCCGGCAGCGTGACCGCCAGTACCGCCGTGTATTTGGTGCTGTCATCTGTAGGGGGCGTCGGTGGTACCGTTTCCTCGCGAACATTCTCCAACCAGTTGCTGGCCGGTCTGTCGTTCTGCGGCAGCAACAGCAGGCGGGAGTGGCTCACCGTGCGTACCATCTGCTGCATGGCAAAACGCGCCTGGTCAGTCAGGCGGTTTTTCTCACGCACCATGTCATGCGTCTGTATCGCCTGGCTGGCGACACCGCTCAAACCCAGCATGAGCATGCTGGCGATCACTACTGACATGAGCAATTCAACCAGCGTGTAGCCGCGCACTACTGTCATACCCCTGGCTGCCGGCGTGCTTGCGACCCGATCTCTTCGCCCACGCTCAGTCATAGTGACTCGCCAGCGTTTCCAGTGCGTGTGACGTGGTTTCGACTTCCACCCGGACCCAGATGAGGCCCTCGTCGGTACCGGTAAAACCGTCATTGTCGCCATCGGCGTTGTCGGCGTCGTAGCGGGACAGATACACCAGTCGGCGATCGGCACTGCCGGCGGTATCGGAGAACAGCGTTGAACTGACGGTTGGATCGCCCAACGCCTGCGCTTCTGCATCCAGGGAGTCAAACGGTGCTGCCAGCACGTCCTCGAGTGCGGCGGTCAGGTGATAATGCAGCACCGTTTCGGAGGCGTGAATACCCGAGCCCTGTATGGCGGGGCGCAGGGCGTCGATGGCCGGTACCAGGGCAACTACCATCAGCACGGTGGCGATCAGGACCTCGACGTAGGTCAGACCAGCCATGCGGCGTCTCTCTGCGGTGCGCACGGCGCACCCTACGGACCTGCAGAGGTATACTGCATTCTTTGTGGTGCGCACAGCACACCCTGCACAATATTTTTGATTTATCACTGGACTGTCACCCGGCCGCTGATGCCGTGCAGGCTGACCACACGCGTATGCGTACCCAGGGTAAGCGTCACATCGAACTGTTCGAGCAGGACGGTTTCCGGGTCGGCGCACCAGGGGGTGCCGTTGCTGTCGAAATAGACTTCTTCAGGCCTGTCGCAGGTGCCACGATAGACCCTGTTATGACTCACAGAGTCTGCGGCGGCAAACGGGTGGCTGTCCAGATCTATATCATAGAGGTGTTTACTGAGCGGGTGGTGAACGTCGTAATTCAGCGTCCAGGGAGAAGTCCCGGTGTCCGCCTGGAACACGCGGATGCGCCCGTTGTCTGAATGCTGCCTGAATCCGATCGGACGGCCCAGCCGCATCGCCTCGCTGCGCGCAAAGCGCATGGCATTGGCAACTTCCTCTGCGGCAAGATCGAGTGGTTGTGGATTAACGGAAGAAAAATTGGGGATCGCGACGACTGCGACGATCCCCAACAGTGAGACGACGATCAGTATTTCAACCAGCGTATAAGCGGTTTCGCGACGGCCCATAATTGCGCCGATTTCGACACGCCGTAACGACCTAGCGGCCCTGCTGCGCGGCGATATTGATAATGATTTTGCCGGTACTGGAGTCGTACTTGTAGCCGCCCGGATCACCCCCGGTCGCGGTCAGGCCAAGCAGGTCACCGGTGTTAACCACCTCGAGGGTCGACACCCCCTGGAACGGGTCCGGTGGCAAGGTCGCTTTTTTCAGATACGGACCGAAGGTGTGGGCCGCATCGGTTTGCGAACAGGCGCCACCGCTGGCATCTGTGTACAGGCTTAGCTGCTCCAGGAAGGCTGTTGCCGCCGTGGCACCGGCACCGCCGGTGGCGACACCAGTACCGTCTGTGCCACCACAGGCCGCGGTGGGTACCGCGGTATTGGCACCCGGATAGTCGCCATGCTGCTGGTAATAGAGGTCCAGGGACGCCCGCAGATTGGCCAGCGTGCTGTCCGCCGCCGATGCTCTGGCATCGTCGGTAGACGAAGCAAACTGTGGCACCAGGATCGCGGCCAGTATCGCCAGGATGATGACCACAATCAGCAATTCGACCAGGGTGAAGCCCTTTTGCAGGGCTTTTTCACGTACGTTCATAAACATAGCTCTCCCTCACGTACAAATTCTGTGACGCCGGATACGGCAATCTGATGTAGTTAACGGCATGAATTCTGTGACCTTTAACACAGCAAATGTTGTATCCACCTTTAGCCTACGGCGCGGGACAGCTTGAAGATGGGCAGAATCAGCGAACTCACCACCAGCCCGACCACCGCACCCATCACGATCAGCATGATCGGTTCGACGGCGCGCGCGAAAGCTGCCATGCGTTTGTCCAGTTCACGTTCGTAATAGGCAGCGACCCGGCTCATCACCCGCGGCAGATTGCCGGTTTCCTCACCGGTGCTTATCATCTGGCGCACCGCCGGTGGTATAAACTCAGCCTCCTCGAAGGCCCCGGCAAGGCCCTCGCCTTCCTGCACCTTGGCCTCCACCTGGTTAATAAAACGGCGATATATGCTGTTCTGCACCACGTCACGGCAGGACGCCAGGGTATCCATGACGCTGACACCGTTGCCCAGCGACAAGCCCATGACCCGCAGCGACTGCACCAGGTAGAGCTGCACAAAAATATCGCGCAAATAAAACGTCCGCAGCTTCAGCCGGTCCAGCAGCTCCCCGCCACCGGGTGTCCGTAACCAGTAAACCAGAGCCGTCCCACTGACAAGCATGCCGGCCAGCAGCGCCCACCAGTAATCGATCAACAGGGTGCTGGCGTTCATCAAGGCAATGGTGGTCACCGGCAGCTGGTCACGAATGCTGCTGAACAAATCGGCAAATTTCGGAAATACCACCACCAGCACAAATATCACCACGGCCAGGGAAAACAGGATCAGGAACACCGGGTAGCTCAGCGCCGAAATCAGTTTCGATTGCAATTGCTCGCGGCGTTCGTCCATCTCCACCAGTTCCTGCAGCACTTTATCCAGAAAGCCGCCGTTTTCGGCCGCGCCAATCAGGTTCACATAGGTCACCGGGAACACGCCGGGGTGCCTGGCCAGTGCGCTGGAAAAGGTTTGGCCTTCAGCAATGTCATCGTGCAAAGCATCGATCACCCGGCTGAACGCGGGATTGCCACTCTGTTGCTTCAGTAGTTGCAGCGCGGCGTGCAGTGCCGTTCCGGTCTCCAGCAACAGCGCCAGCTGTTCGGTAAAAAACATACGCTCTTTTACGCCGGGGCGTTGCTCAAACAGCCTGATATCGCGCAGGGAACGTTTGTCCTTGCTGGCTGTGGCCGGCTGTGTATTGAGTTCGAGTGCCATACGCTGCTCCGCTTACAGGTTGATAACCCGCGAGATCTCCTCGATAGTGGTCATTCCCTTGCGTACCCGTTCCAGTCCATCGTTGAACAGGGTTCTCATCTTGCGCTGCTTGATATACTCGGCGAGCTCTTCGCGACCCGGGTTTGACATGACCATTTGTTGCAAACCGTCATCGGCATCCAGTACTTCGTGAATACCAATGCGGCCCTTGTAGCCGGAGTCGTAGCATTCCGGGCAGCCGCGGCCACGCGCCAGGTGCACGGTGCCGGACTCCTCCCAGGCGTAACGACTGACCAGATCCGGTGGTGCAATGAATGTCGTCTTGCAGGACGGGCAAATCGTGCGCACCAGCCGCTGGCCAAGCACACCGATCAACGCCGATGACAACAGATAGGGCTCCACACCCATATCGATCATCCGCGTAATGGCGCCGATGGCGCTGTTGGTATGCAGCGTGGACAGAACCAGGTGCCCGGTGAGCGCCGCCTGCACGGCGATTTCGGCGGTTTCCTGTTCGCGAATCTCACCGACCATAATGATATCCGGGTCCTGGCGCAGCACGTGCTTGAGGACCTTGGCGAAACCCAGACCGATGTTCTCCCTGACTTCGTTCTGGTTGACGATGTCGATCTGGTATTCCACCGGATCTTCGATGGTGACGATATTCTTTTCGATGCTGTTGAGATGGTTGAGGGCCGCATAGAGACTGGTGGTCTTGCCGCTGCCGGTCGGGCCGGTCGCCAGGATAAGGCCATAACTCCTTGTCAGCAGCTGTTTATAGAGACTGAGGTTGCAACCCGCCATGCCAAGCTTGTTGACATCCAGCAACGACTGGTTCTTGTCGAGCACACGCAACACCACCTTTTCGCCAAACAGGCCGGGCAGAGAACTGAAACGCAGATCCACTGCCCGCCCCTGGGTATGCACCTGGATGCGACCGTCCTGCGGCATACGCCGCTCGGCAATATCCAGATTCGCCATAACCTTGAGGCGCGATACGATGGCCGGATGCAGTTCGGCGCGTGGCGCGGTGACTTCATAGAGTACACCGTCAATCCGAAAGCGTACCCGTGACTTGGTGCGCGAAGGCTCGAGGTGAATATCGCTGGCGCCGTCGCGCACTGCGCGTTGAATAACTGAGTTGACCAGATTAATAACCGGGCTGCCCTCGGCCATCTCGTCGATAACGGAATAGTCATCGGGCACCAGGCTCTCGACCACCTGAAAGTTATCATCGACATCGTCGAGAAACTCGCCGGCATATTCGTTGCCCGAATAGGCTTCGTTGATGGCCTCGAGAATATCCTCGCGACGCGCCAGCACTGGACGGACCTTGCAGCCGGTGCGTTCCTCGACTTCGTCATTGATGGGGATCGATTGCGGATCGAATGTCGCCAGTGACAGCACACCGCGCACCTTGAACAAGGGCAGAACACGCATCCGGGTGGCACTTTCCTTGTCGAGAAGGTTGACAACCACAGGGTCGTATAAACCGGCACGAAGACGCACAAACGGGACGTCCAGTTGGCGGCCGAGCGCCAGTAACAGGTCCTGTTCGCTGACCCAGCCTTTATCGACAAGGATCTGCCCCACCCGCTTGCCCAGCTTCTGCTGCAAACGAATCGCCTCGTCCAGTCTGTCCTGTGTGATGAGCCCCTTGGCCAGCAACTGATCGCCCAGCCTCAGCCCGCGCAGTGCCGCCGAGGGTACGACGGTATCGGCCGCCTCTGCGTCGGTTTCGTCTATCAGAGAGACATGGTCGGAAAATCCGGTAATATTGAAGATGTCATGGTTGGTACCGTTGACATTCGCCACCTTCAACCAACCCCCGGCACGCACCAGCCTGTCCTGCCCCTCCAGGATGGCCTCCAGCGACTCGCTGTTCAGGCTTGGCACATTGGCCAGGTCAACGACGACCTGTGTTTCCCGCGTCTGCAAACAGTCATCCGTGGCTGCCACCAGTGCGGCGATGGTTTGTTCGGCCGTCAGTGCACCCTTCGGGGCCAGGTAAGTCATGGCACCGATGCGCGTGCGCAGCACTGTGCTCGTCGATTCCGCGCCGTCGTTTTCCGGAGATGGTTTTATGCTGGTAGCCGACATCAGATCGCTGTCCTTGCGCCGAGTATCCCGGCTCAGCTGTGTTGCCTGGATGCAGAAGGCGCGACAGCAAGCGGCTCTGCCGCACCGCTGGAACGCAAACGTTGCAGCTCTTCCGCCAACGGCGTCGGTTTCATCACCACGTAGCCCTGCGCATAATCGACACCCATCGTCTGCAGCAGTTGCAGGGTTTCCTGGTCTTCCACGAATTCAGCAATGGTTTTCAGTCCCATCACCTTTCCGACCTCTGCCACGGCAGCGACCATAGCCTGATCAACAGGGTTGGCCTGCATATTGCGCACCAGTGCACCATCGATTTTCAGGTAATCTACCGGCAGACGCTGCAGATAAGCAAAGGAACTCAGACCACTGCCGAAATCGTCCAGCGCAAACCGGCAACCCGCGTGCTGAATCGCACGCATAAAACGCTCGGCGGCATGAAAATTCTGAACGGCTGCCGTTTCAGTAATCTCGAAATAAACACTGTTTTTCGGCATCTCTGATTGCTGTACCTGCTCGGTCAGAAACGCCAGGAAACCCGCATCATTCAGTGACTGCCCCGACAGGTTAATACCCCAGGATATCGGTTCACCGAGCTCCCAGGGAGCCCATGCACCTAATTGCTTCAAAGCCGAGCCGAGTACCCAGCGGTCCAGTTCCGGCATCAGGCTGTAGCGCTCTGCAGTCGGGATAAACATGGCCGGAGGTACGATACCGCCATTCTCGTCGAACATGCGAACCAGCAGTTCGTAGTGGACTTCCGCTCCCTGCAGAGGCTGAATGCGCTGGCAATAGAGCACGAAACGCCCCTCGTCCAGGGCATGTTTAATGCCTTCGACCCAGTGTAACTGCTGATGTCGGCGAACCAGATCTGTGTTGGCAAGCTGATAGGCTGCAACGCGGTGACCACCGGCTTCCTTGGCGCTGGCCAATGCCACTTCGGCAAGTTGCGTCAGGTCCCCCAGAGATCCATCAGATTCCTGCAGAGCGACGACACCTGCACTGGCGCCGATGGTGAAACATTTGTCTTCGGTGTCAAAACGCAAATCCCTTATTGCGACACACACGTCGTTGGCAAACTGTTCGGTCTGGGGAATCGTTCTGTTTTCCAGCAGCAGAGCGAAATTGTCAGCGTCGAGTCGTGCGACCACACCCTGACCTGCCATCTTCCCGGCGAGCAGGGCGGCAACCTTGCACAGCACTTCGTCACCGGCTGAGATCCCGTAGCTCACATTTATGATCTTGAACTGGTCAAGATTGATCAGACACACCACCCGACTGCACTGCGCTGCATCGCGCTGCAGCCCCAGTTGCACAAGGTGTGTCTGGAAGCCGTTGCGATTCAATAAACCGGTGAGTTCATCCTGGTGCTCACGCACACAGTCGGAAGCTCTTTCCGCCGCCACCTCCAGCAGATTACGGTGGCTGTTGGTAAAATCAGGCTTATCCATGCTGTTGAAACACACCAGCACGCCACTAACGTCCAGCCGTCTGTCAAGTATCGGTACACCTATCAATTTATACGCACCATCGATCCCCAGGCGTTCCCGGTTAACGTCTTCCGGAGAATTCATTCCGAGCGGCCCGTTACCGTTCAGAAACCACTGATAGGCACTAAGCGCCAGATTACGTAACCAGGCGTTCAACTCTTCATCATCACGGTGATAAAGCGAACCGGCTGGAAATACCAACTCCCGCTGTGCGACCCACAGCACTGCGAGATCAGCATCCAAATGCTCGGCAAACTGCCGAATCTGCTGACTCAAGGTGTCGCGACATTCCTTGCGTGGCTGCATCTGTTCATCCACGCGACACAACATACTCAGTTCGTTATAACGCTCGCCCAGTTCCCAGGCAATTTCATCGAGTTCGGAGATGCGTTGCAACTCGGCATGCATCAGAGGAATAACTTCGTCCAGCGCAACCAACGCCAACGCCGATGTGCTGAACGAGGCGGAAGCGCCGCCGTCGCCATCCCAAAACACCGCCAACCAGCCCAGCGCCTGGCCCCCATCGTCACCCAGCGAACGGTAGGCGAAACCGGAACCCGCCGCCAGCTCGTGAAAGCATGCGCATTGCGTGGCATCCCCAGTCGCCTGCCTGGCTTCGCGCAGGGTCATTGAATACTGATCCGACAGCAACTCATCAGAGCCGGGACTTAACCAAACCGGCATGCCGCTGCCATCGTACACCACAACCCTGGAGTGCCCATGCCCCAGCATGCGCCGGACTATACGGGCGTAACGCTCGAGATCCAGTTCTTTAAACAGTCTGGAGTGATTCATGGCCAGGTTTTTCCGTTTCGATCCCGGAGAAATACTCGTCCAGAATATGGATAATCCTGCGCGGGCTTACCGGCTTCTCGATAAAATGCAGATTGCTGTAATTCTTCACCCAGTCACGGTGTTCGAGTTCCAGGCTCGACGTCATCACTACAATCGGCACCTGACGTTGCGGGAAATGGTTGCGCACCACAGCCACCAGCTCACGGCCGTTCATGCGCGGCATCATGATGTCTGTTAACACTGCATCCGGTTCCAGATCCACCAGCTTGTATACAGCCTCCTCGCCGTTGTTCGCGGATTCGACCGCATAGCCGGCGCGTTCCAGCGCCACACTCAGTACCCGCGCCACGTACCGTTCATCATCCACAACCAAAATCGTCCGCATAATCAGATCGCCTGTTTGAGCACACCCATATCTTTTCTGAAACGTACCGTGAATTCCGAACCCTGTCCGGCCTGGCTGCTGACTTCGAGCTCCCCGTAGTGCAAGTGCACGATTTCACGTGCCAGAGACAGGCCCAGTCCATGCCCGGTGCGTTCTCGTACCTGCTCGTTTTCCGAGCGGTAAAACTTGTCAAAGATGCGCGCCTGATCCCCGGCCTCGATGCCGAGGCCGGTATCGCGTACCTTCACCAGGATTTCTTCATCGTTTTCTTCTGCACTCACGATCACTCGCCCGCCAGGCCGGTTATACTTGATGGCATTGGTCAACAGATTGTTGAATGCAATCCGGATCAGATCCTTGTCCAGGGACACAGCGCTGATTTCCGGTGGTATTTGCAGATCGAATCGAAGGTCCATGCCATCGGCACTGCGCGTGATGTTGTCGAACACATCCCTGACCAGTTCGTGCAGCTTGACGCGCTTGCGCTCCAGCGACATCGTTCCCATCTCTATCTTGGTCATGCTCAGCAGGTTGCTGATCAGACTGGAAAGACGCCCCACTTCGTCGTGAATGACATTAGCCGCTTCTATGGTCAGCTCGCGTGTTGCACCGGCGTCATCCTGCAGTGTTTCACTGTACATGTGCAGGACATTCAGCGGCGTCTTCAACTCATGTGCGACATGGGCAACAAACTCGCTGCGGGCACGTTTGGCTGCAGACTCATCGCTCACGTCGCGAAACACAAACAGCGTACCCAGCACCAGGCTGGTTTGCCTGGGCGAAAACAATGGATAGGCACTGACAGAGACCCGCTTTTCCGGAGCACCGTCAGGCGCGAACTCGACCGCATCGGCGCGGTAGGTGCGGGCGCTGTTATTATGGCAGGAAGTCAGGTAAGCGAGTACGCCGGCATCGCTGCACCATTGGTCCGGCCTGGCGCCGACCACCTGTTCCAGGTCAATGCCCAGCAGGCTGTGCAGCTTGGCGTTTGCATAGGTGGTAATTCCACTCTCATCCATGACAATCACGGCATCGGGTAACGACTGCAACGCCGATTCGATTCTCGACTTCTGATAGGAGATGACCTTGCGCGACATGTCCACATCGGTCTGATGCGCCTCGAGAGACTGAATGCGCTGCTGAGCCGCATCGATGAAATGACTGAAACGTTGCATAAAGTCCTTTAGTTCACCCGATGGATGCAGCTCCGGTTCCCCTATCTGCCCGGATTCCAGCATAGCCTGCATATGTCGATTGACCTGGGTCAGGGGTTTGATCTCACGCCTGACCAGAAAATAGAACATTGGCGTCAACAGGAACACCGCCAGCGCCAGTGTGGCAAAGAAAGGCAGCTGTGCCGGTGCCGGCCCGTAAGCCGGCCGGACATAGCCGACACGTAAGTACGCAGCCAGATCCCCCTGCTCGATGACAGGGCCGTGGAATTCCATCAGGGTGGCTCCATCCTGGCTGTTCAACACACGCTCACCCAACCAGGCACTGGGTTCCTGTGGCAACGCTGCTACAGGCACGATGATTCCGGGTTTCGCCACTTGCAGCAGCGGATTGCCACGGGTGTCAACCAGCACGGCATAGGCGAAATTCGGATGAGCATGGGTTTGCCTGATCAGCTGCAACGGCCCCTGGCGTCCGTCAACAGGCGCCAGTTGGCCCATTGGCATACTCCCCAGCAGGCGCACCAGACCCACTCCCTGGCTGCGAATCTGGCTGAGCTGCATGTTGCGCTGGTAGTTAAACAAATAGGCCGTAATAAACAGAATAACCAGCAGAGAGGCGGCTATCATTGCCAGCCCCAGATTCTGGTTTTTCAAAGTGTCGGCGTTTGAAAATATCGACTTCATATTTTAATACAATAAGTTAACCCGGCAGACCGGCAATTGCTCTGTGTCAGCAGGTTAGCGGTATACGTGCATGAATCTTTATATATCCTGTCAATGGCGCCGCATCTGAGCGGCTCTGAGCCGCCCGGCAAAGATGGAACACTTTGCGCCCTTACTCGGGCGACGATCCGCTTTGCAGGACGGATTGAGGAGGTGACAGAAGAAGAGAGTAATTGCCAGGCGTCTGCCTGCGC
>Ga0316187_10003418_pt1 | contig 13807 bp, 13 predicted proteins | sample CroRivburrow1_MG_FD_204927 | JGI IMG/M metagenome (GOLD analysis project Ga0316187, IMG submission 204927) | Coastal sediment microbial communities from Maine, United States - Cross River worm burrow 1 | ecosystem: Environmental > Aquatic > Marine > Coastal > Sediment | place: USA: Maine...
TGCTGCCCTACGGGGTCGACGTCGTTTCTTTGGATCATCCTGGCATCGTCTACAGTCTGGCCAGCTTCTTCTCCGATAAGAACATCAATATCGAGGACATGACGACCAGCTCCTATGCCGCGGCACACACCGGCACACCGATGTTCTCCGTTCGGATGAACATCGGCATCCCCGCGAACATACAGATCGCCGTGCTGCGCGATGAATTCATGGACTTTTGCGACGGCATGAACATCGACGCGGTGCTGGAACCGATCAAGGGCTGAACGACACTGCCATGGCCGTCATTGCTGTTGGAAAACAAGTACCCGAAGTAGCACTGCACCTTACCGGAGACCGTCTGGTGAATCTCTCCGATTACCGCGGGAAGCCGCTGGTGCTGTATTTCTATCCCAAGGCCAGCACCCCCGGCTGCACCCAGGAGGGGCTCGACTTCAGTGCGGCCATTGCCAGATTCCGGCGCCAGTCCTGTGTGATCCTGGGGGCCTCCCGTGATGGCCTGAAGGCACAGGAGAACTTCAAGACCAAACAGGGTTTTCCGTTCGATCTCGTATCGGACAAGGACGAAGCACTCTGCAATGCCTTTGATGTCATCAAGATGAAGAACATGTACGGGAAGCAGGTGCGCGGCATCGAGCGCAGCACCTTTGTTATCGATGCAGACGGCATATTGCGTCACGAATGGCGCGGCGTGAAGGTCAAAGGGCATGCCGAGCAGGTCCTCGAAGCCGTAAAATCCCTGAAGAAGTAAACCCACTCGGATCCAGACCGCGGAGTACCATGGGCATAAAATCGCGCGACGAAAAGAAACTGTTCGTACTCGACACCAACGTGCTTATGCACGACCCGACCTCGATCTTCCGCTTCGCCGAACACGATATCTTTCTGCCGATGGTTGTGCTCGAAGAACTCGACCGCTCCAAGAAAGGCACCTCCGAAGTCGCGCGCAACGTGCGGCAGGTCAGTCGTTTCCTCGATGAGCTTATGACCTCGGCATCCAAGCAGGACATCGACTCAGGTCTGCCGCTGCCATGCACCAGCTCACTGCGCACCAATGGCGACGATGAAGCCGACTGTGGCCATCTATTCTTCCAGACTCAGCTTCAGCCGTTGCAACTACCCCACACGCTGCCCGGCAACACCCCCGATAACGATATTCTGGGAACTGCCCTCGCCCTCGCGGAGATGGCGCCGAAAAGACATGTCACGCTGGTGTCAAAAGACATCAATCTCCGCATCAAGGCGGCGGTGGTCGGCATCCATACCGAGGACTACCACAATGACCAGGTGCTGGATGACGTCAACCTGCTTTACAGCGGCGAGGCCGAACTGCCCACCGATTTTTGGGATAACCACAGCAAGGACATCGACTCCTGGCAGGATGAGGGCCATACCTTCTACCGTCTCAAGGGAGACGACACTGCCACCTGGTACATCAACCAGTGCCTCCATATGGACGGGGAGCAACCGTTTGAGGCCATGGTAAGGGAGAAAGACGGGGACGACGCCATCATCGAAATCGTCAACGATTACCGCTCCAGCAAACACGCCGTCTGGGGCATCAGCGCACGCAATCGCGAACAGAACTTTGCACTCAACCTGCTGATGGACCCGGATATCGATTTCGTCTCGCTGCTTGGCACTGCCGGTACCGGCAAGACGCTGCTGGCCCTGGCGGCCGGCCTCGCCCAGGTGCTCGATCAGAACCGCTTTCGGGAGATCATCATGACCCGTGTCACCGTGCCTGTCGGCGAGGATATCGGTTTTCTGCCAGGCACCGAAGAGGAAAAGATGACGCCCTGGATGGGCGCCCTGATGGATAACCTCGAGGTACTCACGCAGACAGAAGGGGGGGAATGGGGGCGTGCCGCGACCGATGATCTGCTGCGCTCGCGCATACGAATCCACTCCCTCAACTTCATGCGTGGCAGGACCTTCCTGAACAAGTACATCATTCTCGACGAGGCGCAGAACCTGACGCCGAAGCAGATGAAAACCCTGATCACACGTGCCGGACCCGGCACCAAGATCGTCTGTCTGGGCAATGTTGCACAGATCGATACACCCTACCTGACCGAAACCACTTCTGGGTTGACCTACGTGGTGGACCGCTTTAAGGACTGGCCACACGGGGGTCACATCACCCTGCAGCGTGGAGAGCGATCCCGCCTTGCGGACTTTGCCTCCGAGGCGCTGTAAAAAGGCTCAGGCTGCAGAGTGATTCGCCACGTGTTCCCTCAACGCCGCCTCGGCGGCGCCGAAAGCGGCATCGACCGCCCGGAAGGCCGCCTCCGCCTCGGCAAGATTACCGCCTCTGGCCAGCCTTTCTGCGTCCCGGGCCAGTTCGGACAACTGCAATGCACCGACATTGGCACTGCTCGACTTCAGCGAGTGAACCGGCAGAACCATGGCTTCAACGTCGCTCCGGGTGATCGCCTCGCGCACCTGCGCTACCAGCTGCGGCGCGTTGCGCAGATAGGTCTGTAGCAGCGCGAGATAGTCATCATCCATGATCTCCCGAAGTTCATGCAGCACTTTTTCGTCAAGAACCGGCATTTTTTTCTGTTCCTGTATCAAGGCTACGGCCGCCTCCAGCTCCGCACGCTGAGGCATCTTGGCCGCCGTAGCCAACCAGGCTGATACGCAATCGCGCAGCTGTTCCAGACTCACCGGCTTGGCCAGATAATCATCCATACCTGCGGAGATACATTTTTCGCGGTCACCCGCCATGGCATTGGCTGTCATTGCGACAATGGCCGTAGGTGCCCTGCCGACAGCATTCTCGAGCTCCCGGATCTGTCGGGTCGCCTCGTATCCATCCATGACCGGCATTTGACAGTCCATGAGGATGAGGTCGAATCGTTGCTGCTGAAATCGCGTCAGGGCCTCACTCCCATCGCCGGCAGTTTCGCATTTCAACCCGAGTTTGGACAGCGCCTTCTGAACCACGCCAAGGTTCACCGGGTTGTCTTCCACAAGAAGCACCTGTCCCGAGAATTCACCCTTGGGCGTGACCGCCGCACCATGATCCAGGGCGATGCCTGCTGCGGTTACATTCAGATCATCATAAATCTCTTCAGCCCCCAGATCGGGGTTGCCGAATTGACGGCTTTCCACATCGAACACGCGATGCAGAATCCGGCGCAAAGGCTCGGGTCGCAGAACATCAGTCAACACATGGACCCCGAAATCCCGTTTGATCTTGTGCGCCAGTGTCTCGGATCTCACCGACACCACGATATGCATATTCTTCCGGGTCACGATGCCGCGGATCTCCGCCAGCAGGTTCGGCAGGTGCTGCTCGATACCTGCGCCGTCGATCAGGGCAAGCTCATAGCCCCAGCTTTCGCCAAGGACGGCTGTGGAGTGCAGTTTGGACAGCGCCTCCGCAGGCTCCCTCGCAGCTGTCTCCACCACCCCCCAGCTACTCAGATTTTCCGAAACCCGCGCTGCGGGTTCTTCATCGCTTATCAGCGTCAGTATCCGAACGCCTTTGAGGCTGCGCCGCGCGGAAGGCACCTCCGTGACCGACTTTCGCAGCGGAATGAGAAACCAGAAGGTCGATCCCTGCCCCGGCGTTGAGCGGACGCCGATTTTGCCACCCATCAGCTCGACCAGCCGTTTGCAGATAACCAGACCGAGGCCGGTACCGCCATGTTTGCGTGTGGTCGAGGCATCGGCCTGGGTGAACGATTGGAACAACCGATCTGCCGTTTCTTCCGACATTCCCACGCCGGTATCGGCCACGGCGAAAAGCAGCTCTACCTCCTTCTGGCTCGTCTGCCCAGGCGACACCTCGATACGGACGCCGCCCTCTTCGGTGAACTTGATCGCATTGCTGACCAGATTGATGAGGACCTGACGCAGTCTCATCGGATCACCCCGCACAACACGCGGCACATTGTCCGCCACGCTGGCGCTGACCTTCAGGTTGTGATTGCGCGCACTGCCACTCATGAGTTCGGTCACCGAGTTGACCAGGTCACGCATATCGATCTCGATCGTCTCCAGCTGTAATTTGCCGGATTCGACTTTGGCGAAATCCAGTACGTCGTTGATGATCCTCAACAGATGACGGGAAGAGGTCTGCGCCGTGCCAACAAGCTTCAGCTGTTCAGCATCCAGTTGGGTTTCGCGAAGCATCTCGAGGATAGGCAGTATCCCGTTCAGTGGGGTGCGAATCTCATGACTCATGGTCGCCAGAAATTCATTCTTCGCGCGACTCGCTGACTCGGCAAGGTCGAGGATCTCGGCCAGCTCGGATTCAAGCGTCACGCGCTGAACCTCGGCTTCGTCAACCTGCGCCTGCTTTTCGCTGATCTGCTTTTGCAGCTCAGAAAGCTCATACCGCATGAAGTGAGAGTCCGCCCTCGCGAGATCGAAGCGACGCGCATACACGGCGGCCATCAGCGCCAGAATCGTCAATGCCAGCCACAAGCCCAGGGGCAGCAAGAAAGCCTCGAGGCCGTACTCCGGAAAAAACGCAAACGCCACCGTGAACAATAGCTGAACGCCCAGCTGCATTATCAGCCCGGCCAACCAAAACAATACCGGCAACAAGGCGCAAGACAGCGCCAGCCACGCAACGACCAGCAAGACCAGCGAGGACGGTTCCGAGCCCAAGGCAACCGCCGAGGCGAACGCCCAGGCCGTGCTGTTCAGGGTCATCACCGCGACCATTGCGAGACGCCATCGGGTAAGAAAGCGAAGACTCAGAAGCTGCTTGGCGAGGTATGGCCCGCCGAAAGCAGCCGCGATGGCAGATATGGCCGCCCAGGTGAGCCAGTAACTGTCGAGCCGAGTGAACGAAGTACCCAACCAGGCCACCAGCGCCAGCAATATCAGCAATACGCCGCCGGAAAAACCGGCAAGACGGGCACTGTGCCGCAGGCTCTCGATACCGACCAGCCCCTGCAGTGCATAATCACCATCGAGCCTTTCGGCTGCCTGCGGTTTTGACTGTCCTGCAATCAGACTCACTGTGCGGGTGCTCTCCTAGCGGGATACGGGCGAAACCCGCCCCATTGTGTAATTGAAACAGCGCGTTAGCATGTATCATTGTGGCAGACTGTCGGGAGATAGCATATCGTTGGGGCATGGTGCCCGATCCGCACTTCAGACAAGCCGGAAATCATTGAAAAACTTAAGAAGGACTGAACGCAATGGCGCCACCGCCAGATGAAAAGGGCTCAGGTCTGCCTGTAGAAAAAGATGTATTTGTCCAGCAATTGCCCAAGCGCATTGCCGCGATAGAGGACATCTGGGCCAAGCTCACCAGCGGTTCCTGGGATCACCTCCAGCTAGAGGCCCTTTACGAACGTATTCGCGAGATATCCGAAAACAGTAAGGTCTTTTCGCTGTTCCAGCTCAACGAGAGCGTGTTCTCCCTCGAGGTCTACCTGAGCTCGTTCATCGGCTCTGATATCAACCCGGGTACCGCACAGATCGATTCAATTACCGGTTTGCTGCGCGCGCTGAAGACGGCCGCCAACCTGACGGCCGCCGACCAGCAGGCTCCGGCCGCTAACTCGAGCGCCGTCAGCGTATTCATTCTCGGCGACAAAGACGGGCTCATGGCAGAACTCGCCGGCGCATTGCAGGACCTCGAATGCGAGCTGCAATATTTTGCGGATACCGAGTCTTTACTGACTCAACTCGAAATTCAGCCGCCGAAACTGATCGTCGCCGATACCGCCGAACTGCCTCATATGCCGCCGTTGTCCGCCGAACTCGTTCGGCTGCAGAGCCACATGTCGATAAAGGTCCCCCTGATCTTCATCAGCAGTTCAACCGCGCTGCAATTGCGCGTCGACGCGATCAGGGCAGGTGGTGATGGTTATTTCGTCACCCCCTTGGATGCCGTCGCTGTCGCCACACAGATCCGCGACATGGCCCTGCCAGGTCAACAGAAGCCATACAGCGTGCTGGTCGTCGAGGACGACCCGACCCAGGCAGACTTCGCCGCATCCATCTTGCGCAAGGCCGGCATGGAGGTGCTCCAGGTCACCGAACCCGTCAAGGTGATCAAAAGCCTGCGCAATTTCAAACCCGATCTGATTCTGATGGATATCTACATGCCCGAGGTCAACGGTCTGGAGCTGACCACAATCATCCGTGATCACAAGGAATTCGTAACCATCCCGATCGTATTCGTTTCCGGCGAGCAGAATACGGACAAGCAACTCGATGCCCTTAGCGTGGGCGGTGATGACTTCATCGCCAAACCCATCCGACCCAAACACTTGCTCGGCATCGTTGAGACAAAGATCCGCCGTGCCCGCCAGTTGCTCAGCGCGACCGGTCAACCACCCAAGCATGACCGTGTAACGGGGCTCTTCTCACGCCAGCATTTTCTCGACCACATCGCCAAATTCATAGACGACGACACGGCGCCCACACCCGCAGGGGTCATCCTGGTGCAACCTGACAAACTGGTGGAACTGCGGGACAAGATCGGCGTGGGCGGGGTCGATCACCTGTTGTCGGAACTCAGTACGGTGATCACCGAGCAGGTGCGGGATCAGGACCTCGCGGCGCGCATAGATGAACACAGCGTCGCGGTCTTGCTCAGGCGCGAAACGGAAGAGGCGATGATTGACCAGGCTGAACAGATACTCAACCGGATCTCGCAGCACCGTTTTGCCGAAGGCCTGGAGGTGACCGGCAGCATCGGCCTGTGCTTTATTGACGGCCACTCGGAGAACGCCAATGGCATCATCAGCCGTGCGCAGAGGGCTTGCGAACAGGCCGCGGCACACGGTGGCAACCGCGTCCATACCCATGCTGCAGAGGGAGACAGCGAAGAGATTCCAGCGACTCCGGGTGGGGATCTGGCGCACCGGCTCAAGACCGCACTGAGAAACGACGCCTTCATCATCCAGTATCAACCGATGCTGGATCTGCAAACCCGCGGCAGCGAGACCTATGAAATCGTGCTGTGTGTGCAAAACGTCCAGGGTGATCTGATAGGCGGCCGGCAACTGATGGACGCCGCCGAGGATGCAGGCGTATGTGAAGAGCTCGACCAATGGATACTCGATCGCGCGATCGACATACTGAAACAGCGGCGTGAATCGGGCCGGCGCACCCATATCTTCGTGCATCAGTCTGCGCACAGTGCATTGAACGTCAACCTGCCCGCCTGGCTGCTGGGTCGCCTGCGCGCGAAACAGGTAGTTGGCACCGGACTTGTCATAGACTTCCGTCTGCCCGACCTCTCACAGGACCTGAAGATTGCGCAGAGCACCATCCAGAGTCTGCGCGAGATGGATGTTGATGTCTGCCTGTCACGCTTCCCGGAGAAAGAGGCAGCGTTCAAGGTATTGAGCTTCCTGCACGCGCGCTACATCAACATTGCGCCACGCTTGCTAAAGGCGGACCGGCAGGTGATCAGCAGTGTCATAAAGATGGCACACGATGCGTCTGCGAAGGTGATCGTATCCAACGTGGATGACCCGCGCAGTATCGATCTGCATTGGTCTTCGGGAGCCGACTTCCTGCAGGGTAACTTTATCCAGCGCCCGCTGGAAAACATGGACTACGACTTTTCGCAGGTAGTGATCTGATTTCCCCGTCATGTTTGGCAGTGACTGAAGATGCCGGCAATCGGCAAATCGCGGCGGACCCCGGGACCTCACGCGAGGCCCTGTAGACTGTCGATCGCTCAGGTCATTAAGTCACTGAACATGGATCGATCACGGCCGAAACTGGTCTCACCCACTACATATACAAGCAACTCAGGAGATTGATCATGACCAAAAACGTCGGAAGTATCGACCGCGTTATACGCATCGTAGCCGGTGTGGCCTTGCTGGTATGGGGCTATATGGAACAGAACTGGCTTGGCGCCATAGGTCTCGTACCGCTTTTTACGGCGGCCATCGGTTGGTGTCCTGCGTATGCGCCTTTCGGCATCAAAACCACCAAGGGCTGATCGATACCCACGGGGTGACGATTCGAACGTCACCCTGTCAGGCCGGCACAGGGTCGGCGTTGCCCTTCGGCCAGGCACGCAGAACGGCATTCACCAGGGTCGCAAGAGGTATGGCAAAGAACACGCCCCAGAATCCCCATAGACCGCCGAACACCAGGATCGCCACGATGATCGCGATTGGATGCAGGTTGACAACCTCACCGAACAGCAGCGGCACCAGGACATTGCCGTCCAGCGCCTGGATGACCAGATAGGCTATGGTCACCCAGATAAAATCCTGCCCCCATCCCCATTGGAACCAGGCCACCAGAATTACCGGGAAGGTCACAACGGTCGCGCCAACGTAGGGGATCACGACCGAAAGCCCGACGATCACCGCCAGCAACATCGCGTATTGCAGGCCGAAAAACGAGAATGCAAGAAAACTGGCGGCCCAGACGATGATGATCTCCCAGAACTTGCCGCGCACATAGTTCGCGATCTGGCGATCCACCTCGATCCAGACCATATCTGCAAGTCCGCGCTCGCCGGGCATGAAGCTCACAAACCAGCGCATGATGATGTCCTTGTCCTTGAGAAAGAAGAACACCAGCATGGGCATCAGTATCAGATAGACAAGAAGGGTCAGAACACCGACCACGGACGAGATCGAGATGCTCAGCACATCCTGACCATAGCTCCCGACCTCGCTCCTTATCCCATCCAGTATCTCCTCCGCCTGTTGCGGAGAAATAACCTCAGGAAAACGCTCCGGAAGGGCCATCAGCGCCTTTTGTCCGGCCGCGATCATATTGGGAAGCTGCTGGACCAGCTCGGTGACCTGGCGCGACAACAACGGTAACAGGCCGAACAGGACCAGTGTCAGAAAGAGCAAGAATGCCAAAAAAACCAGGGTGGTTGCGATCGCCCGCGGCACTCCCCGATCCTCGAAGATCACCACAAGACCTTCGAGCAGATAAGCGATAACCGCACTCGCCAGCACCGGGGCGAGCATGTGGCCCATCGTGAGAATTACCGCAAACCCGATCGCCAGCACGAGCGTCAGGAAAACGATCTGCGGATCAGAGAAGGTACGTTTGAACCAGTCGGTAATAAGTCGCATAGGGCCGCTTTCAGAAACTTAAAGCCGGCGACAGCCGACCGATAGCCAGAATCTGCAGATTTATGGCACGAATCGCAAGCTGTGACCAAACATTGTTCATAGTAAGGCGATTTTTGTTCTCTACATCCCCGCGCTCTGCCCTACCCATCCAACGTCAAAGATGGCTCCGGGCAACTCAATAACCCTGTCATGCACTTGGGTCAGGCGGCCACCGCCGCTATTGATCGGCCGGGGTACTGACGCGCTCGTAATGCCGCCGAAAAACGACTTCCAGCTCATCGATAACCTCCGCTGCCGGCCTGCCCTGCATCAGATGCGTGGTCATCAACTCCGAGGCCTCGTGCAACAAGTCACTTTTGTCGAGCATATGAAAAGTCTGCGACAGGCGGCGCATCGCCGCCACGACGGTCTCAGACTGCGGCCGGGGAATATCCCGAGGCAACTGCTCCACTTCTGCCGGCTCAACCTGCCCTGCCCCGCGCTCGAGGAGGAACTCGGCATAACTGAGCAGACTGCCCTGATCAGATTTCGAAAGCTGTCGGAACAGCTTGATCAGGCGCTGCTGCTCGGGCGGTAACTGAATCTTGGGTGGCAACATTGCAGAGCGTGCAGGCCGCGGGTTAGACCTCGCGATGCTTCTCGCAATAGGCACGGGCAAATTCAAGCAATTCTTCCATCACACGCACACGGAACTTCTGCTTCTGATGGACGAAGGAGAAAGGACGTTCCAGTGGCGGATCGAGTTCGATCGCAACCAGGGTATCCAGACGCAGCTCCTTCTGAATGGTCGCGTTGGATACCACCGAGATACCCATCCCAGCCTCCACGGCCCCCTTGACTGCCTCGGGACTGCCGAGTTCCATCGCCACGTTCATACAAGTCTGACTTTTGGACCAGCGCGCCATATGTTCGGCTATGACCTCGCGCGTACCGGAGCCCTCTTCGCGGCAGATGAAGGGGTATTCGAGCAACTCGTCCAGCGTGATCTTCTTGAGGTGCGCCTTGGCATGACCGGGCGGCACAATGGCCACAAGATAATCGCGCCGGCACTCGTCGACCACCAGATTCTTGTTGCTCACAGGGGCCTCGACCACGCCGAGATCGATGGTGTTGTTCTCCACCATCGAGACGATGCCGTCGGTATTGGAGACCTTCAAGTGGATACTCACATCGGGATACTTGGCGCGGAAATCACCCAGCAGGGCCGGCAACATGTATTCCGCAATCGTGGTACTCGCCCCGATGGTCAGGGAGCCACTGATCTCGCCGGTCATCTCCCGGACCGCGTTCTCCATCTCACCGTACAGCTCAAAGATCTTGTCTGAAAACTGGAATACACGCGCACCCGCCTCGGTCAGGCTGATGCGATTGTGCGTGCGGTCAAACAGACGCGTATTGAAATATTCTTCCAGCTGCCGGACCTGGAAGGTCACCGCAGGCTGGGTCATATGCAGGGTCTCGGCAGCCTTGGTAAAGCTGAGAAGGCGGGCCACAGTATGGAAGACTTGCAACCGACGGTCGGCCATGGATCAAGTACTCTCAGTGGTTCAATAAGCAGGCTTTATATTATAGCCAGTTAATAAAGCAAAGTCTGCCGCGCCTTTTTCGCCTTTTGGGGTCGCGCACAGACACGCCTTGGTTCAACCAGATGACCGCAGTCGAGGTGGTATTCAACATCCTTATGTCCTAGCCTCATGAGTTTGGTCGGAGGCGATGTTGTGCCGCCATGAGCGGACGGTAGCGAATCATCAGGGGGCGGGAACAGATATGTTGCAGGGGTTGGAAATCGTACACACGGCGCGGCGTGCACTGGCGATCGGTGGCCTGGGCCTGGCGGGCGCAACAACGGCAAACGCTGCGGGTTTCGCCTTGATCGAGCAGAGCGTGCCCGGGATAGGCACCGCCTATGCCGGAGCGGCGGCTACTGCGGATTCGGTCGACACACTCTATTTCAACCCCGCCGGCATGACCCGGCTGCCGGGCACCCGCACAGGGGCCGCCGTACATCTGATTGAGCCAAACACGGAATTCAACAACGAGGGCACTCGCGACGTTTTGGGTAACCCCATCCTGGGCGGCGATGGAGGCGATGCAAGCGAACTCGCGGCGGCGCCGCATTTCTATCTAACCCACCAGCTGAACGAAAAGACCTGGCTCGGGCTGGCGGTGAATGCGCCCTTCGGCCTGACTACCGAGTACAAGAGCGACTGGGTGGGCCGCTACCATGCCATCAAGTCCCAGGTGACTACGGTCAACATCAACCCCTCAATCGCTTACAGGGTCAACGACCAGTTCAGCTTCGCCCTGGGTGTGAGCGCCATGTACCTGGATGGTGAGTTCACCAACGCATTGGATTTCGGCCTGATCGGTGGAGGTGCACCTGGATCTGCTGATGGCAAGTTAAAGATTACGGGCGACGACTGGGCCTGGGGCGGCAACGTCGGTCTGCTTTTCGAGCCTTCCGAGGATACCCGCATCGGCATCCACTATCGCTCCGAGGTCAAACAGAAACTCGAAGGAGGCGCAAAGTTCAGCAAGGTTCCGGCGACCCTGCAATCCACCTTCTACAACACCGACATCAAGGCCGATGTCGACCTGCCTGCCACTGCCTCGCTCAGTGGCTTCCACCCGTTGAATAGCGAGTGGGCGGTCGTCGGCGACTATACCTGGACCGGATGGAGCAGCATCCCCGAACTACGCTTTGATTTCGACAACAGCCTGCCCGATGGCGTCACCACCTTCGACTGGAAAGACACCAGCCGGGTGGCGATCGGTACCATCTATACCCCCGAAAACTCGGACTGGACCTACCGCCTCGGCGCGGCCTACGACGAGTCGCCGATAAAGGACGCCGCATCGCGCAGCGCACGGCTGCCGGACGCGGACCGCATCTGGCTGAGCGTCGGCGCCGGCTTCAACCCCAGCGCAGACCTGCGGATCGATTTCGGTTATGCCCACCTGTTCAAGAACGACGCCAAGATCGCCAAGACAGCAACCGGCGAAGACCAACTGCGTGGTGCACTCAACGGCAGCTATGAAGGCAGCATCGACATCCTGTCCATCGAGGCGCAATACACCTTTTAGACATAAAACGCGGGTGCCATCCGCGCTGAGCTTCAGGCACAAAAAAGCCACCCGTGCAGGGTGGCTTTTTCATGTTCGCCGGAATCCGGTCAGATATACAGACAGATATCCGATTCACCGGCGAATTCGAAGAAGCGTGCAGCACCTGCGTACTCCACGCCCTCGATGAACGCCGACGAGTCCATATCGAACAGATCCACCGTCATCTGACAGGCAATCAGGCGCACCTCAGCCTCCTGACAGAGCTCACGCAGCTCTTCCAGGCTGGCTACACCCTTGCTCGCCATCTTTTTCTTCATCATGGAAGTCATCATCGCTTCCATGCCCGGCAGTGCCGTCAAAAGCGTCGGGAACCACTTTTCCATCCCCATCGGCATCGGCATGCCCGGGTTGCCCAGCGGGGTGACCTTCAGGTCGAGATCTTTCTTCAGCAACTGCAGGCCGTAAAAGGTAAAGAAGATTTCGGTCTCGTAACCCAGAGCCGACGCGGTCGAGGCCAGAATGAAGGGCGGATATGCCCAGTCAAGAGAACCCTTGGTCGCGATAATGGCTAGTTTTTTCTGATCCATCTTTACACCCTCCTAACGTGAGGAAGTGAATCTGCCCAAGAAACCTGAAATCAGGCTTTCTTAATGAGGAACAGGAACTTACCGCCTTCTTCCTTGGATTCCATCAGCTCGTTGCCGGTCTGACGGGCGAAGGCCTCGAAGTCCTTCACGGAACCCGGGTCGGTAGCAATGATGTGCAATACCTTGCCTGCGTCCATACCGGCCAGCGCCTTCTTGGCGCGCAGGATGGGCAGCGGGCAGTTTAGGCCACTTGCGTCCAGTTCTTCGTCGAAATCAGCCATGGGCAACCTCCAGGATGCTCTGTTGTCTTTAGTCTAGGGATAAACCGGTTGATCCTTATATTCGAAGCGTCTAAGAAACGCAAGGATCACATCATGCCCGCACGCTGCTGTTGCGGCGCAGCAATTTCGTAGCCCAGGCGCGCCCACGCGATGATTCCGCCATGCAGGTTGATGACGTTATCCACGCCCTGCTGACCGAGGAAATTACAGGCATGGTAGGAGCGAGCGCCGCTGCGGCAGTAAAGGACCACGTCCTTGTCTTTGGGAAGGTCCTGCATGCGCAAGGGTATGAGATGCATGGCCAGATGCTCGGAATTCGGCAGAATGCCCTGCGCAACCTCGGCGTCGCTGCGTATATCGATCAGCGCGATATCCTCACCGGCGTCGATTCGTGCCTTCAACGCGGTCGCATCAATCTCTTTTACGAACATCGTGGTCCCTCAAAATTGTCTGGGAACTAGCAATCTTTGTAGTATATTATGATTTCCTCATATATTCAACGCGCCGGGGCGTTGACGACATAAAGAGTGGCGGTAAAACAAGGCCATGGAACATTTACCGATATTCCTATCCGTAAAGGATCAGTTCTGCGTCGTGGTCGGCGGCGGCGAGATCGCGACCCGCAAGGTCTCCCTGCTGCTGCGCGCGGGCGCGCATCTCCAGATCGTCGCACCAGAACTTTGCCCCAATCTGGCCGCGCTGCGTGATCAAGGGCGCATAGAACACCTTGCACGAGGTTACCGGGACGGTGACCTGGATGATGCCTATCTGGCCATTGCGGCCACCGACAACGCCGAGACAAACCACGCAGTGGCCGCAGCCGGACGCGCCCTGGGTA
>Ga0316187_10003419_pt1 | contig 13803 bp, 8 predicted proteins | sample CroRivburrow1_MG_FD_204927 | JGI IMG/M metagenome (GOLD analysis project Ga0316187, IMG submission 204927) | Coastal sediment microbial communities from Maine, United States - Cross River worm burrow 1 | ecosystem: Environmental > Aquatic > Marine > Coastal > Sediment | place: USA: Maine...
GTTCTTTTCTAGTCGAAACTTCAGGCTCTCATATCCGTCGTAAAGCCCTTTAGGGCAAAATGATACGAATCCTGTCATCAATTAGCTTTATAATCGCCGCCATGAACTTAGACATCAAACAATCCGCCAGTCATCGCAGGCGGACCAAGATCATCGCCACTCTGGGCCCGGGAACGGATGACCCGGCAGTCATGGAGGGCCTAATCAGGGCAGGGGTTGATGTGTTTCGGCTCAATATGTCTCACGGTGATATCGAGGAGCAGACACGCCGGGCCGAGCTGGTTCGAAAGACCGCCAGGAAATTGAGGTGGCAGGTTGCCTTGCTGGTCGATCTGCAGGGACCCAAGATTCGCGTCGAAAATTTTATCGGTGGCGAAGTCTCGCTGGTTGATGGAGATCACTTCATGCTGGACACCAGCGACCCCGATACCCCGGGAGATGATCGCAGGGTAGGTGTGAGTTACCAGGGGCTTGCCGATGATGTTAAACCCGGTGACACCCTGTTACTCGACGATGGCCTGATTTCAATGCAGGTACAGTCTCTCGATAATGGTCGCATTCATTGCCTGGTCGAAAATGGCGGCGTTCTGAAGAACAGGAAAGGATTGAATCTGCAGGGGGGCGGGCTGTCGATATCGGGGCTGGCGGAACATGACCTGCCGCACATTGAACTGGCTGCAAAACTGGAAGCAGACTACGTCGCCGTCTCTTTCGTCAGCAGCGCCGACGACATAGATCGAGCCAGGGGATTGCTGCGACAGGTCGGCAGCGAAGCTTCCCTGGTGGCCAAAATCGAACGGATGGAAGCCATCGACAACCTGGCGGAAATCTGCGACACCGCTGATGTCATCATGGTGGCGCGAGGCGATCTGGGCGTGGAAATCGGTGACGAGGAGCTTCCTGGACTGCAGAAGCAGATCATCCGGACAGCGATCAGACACAACCGGATTGTGGCGACTGCAACTCAAATGATGCAGTCGATGGTTGAAAACCCGATTCCGACCCGCGCGGAAGTGCTGGATGTGGCTAATGCCGTTCTGGATGGAACAGATGCGGTGATGCTTTCAGCGGAGACAGCAGTAGGCAAACACCCGGTCAAAGTGATCGAAGCCATGAACCGGATTTGCCTGGGTGCAGAGCGTCATTTCGAAGCAGAAGGCGATATTACGCAGCTCAATGTGCGCTACGAGAGAATCGACCAGGCCATCGCCATGGCGGCGATGTTCATGGCTACCAATGTATCAGTGCAGGCGATCGTGGCCCTGACCGAATCGGGCTCTACGGCGCAATGGCTCTCCCGTGTACAATCGGCGGTGCCTATTTATGCATTTTCCACCAACAAGGCGAGTCGGCGGAAAATGGCGATGTTCAGAGATGTGTTTCCGGTGAAGCAAACAGGCTCCGGTGAAGACGCCGACGAGGTGGTTGCCGAGGTGTTGCGAACCTTGCTGGCGCATGGTGCAGTGAAGAAAGATGATCGGATCATCGTGACAATGGGCGATCAGATGTGTAAATCCGGTGGAACCAACACGTTCAGGTTCATCAAGCTGGATGCTGAGGGCTATGCCAGGTACGGAATCTGAGGAACAGGAATGGATCAGAAGATAGATAAGACACAAACAGATACGGACCTGCAGGAAACAGCGGAATGGCTGGAATCCCTGCAAGCGGTGCTCGAGCGCGAAGGACCTGAACGGGCGCATTTCCTGATTGAACGCCTGGTCGACTACACACGACGCTCAGGTGGTTACCTGCCCTACAAGGCCACGACCGCATACATCAACACCATACCGGTCCATCTTGGCAAAAAACACCCTGGAAACGTCGAACTGGAGTACCGCATTCGCTCCATCATTCGCTGGAATGCAATGGCGACGGTTTTGCGCGCCAGTAAACGGGGCGGCGAATTGGGCGGACACATTGCCAGTTTCGCCTCGGCCGCGAGCCTCTATGACATGGGTTTCAACCATTTTTTCAGAGGACCGGAACACCCGGGTGGGGGCGACCTGGTCTATATCCAGGGGCATTCCTCCCCCGGCGTCTATGCGCGTTCCTATCTCGAAGGCCGCATCACCGAAGAGCAACTGGACAAATTCCGGCAGGAATCGGATGGCCAGGGCCTCAGTTCCTATCCGCATCCCTGGCTGATGCCGGATTACTGGCAGTTGCCCACGGTTTCCATGGGTCTCGGCCCGATCATGGCCATTTACCAGGCTCGTTTCCTCAAGTACCTGCATGACCGCGGCATAGCAGACACATCAGATCGCAAAGTCTGGTGCTTCATGGGGGACGGCGAGACCGATGAACCCGAATCGCTCGGCGCCATTTCACTGGCCGGCAGGGAAAAGCTGGATAACCTGATTTTCGTCATCAACTGCAACCTGCAACGCCTGGACGGCCCGGTTCGCGGCAACGGCAAGATCATCCAGGAACTCGAAGGCGTTTTCCGTGGAGCAGGATGGCGTGTTATCAAGGTGATCTGGGGTTCTTACTGGGATAAGCTGTTTGCCAAGGACAAAGACGGTCTGCTGCGCCAGCGCATGGAAGAAGCGGTCGATGGTGAATACCAGAATTACAAGGCCAAGGGCGGCGCTTATACCCGCGAGCATTTCTTCGGAAAATATCCCGAGTTGCTGGAGATGGTCGCGACCATGACCGACGAGGACATCTGGCGCCTGAACCGCGGCGGCCATGATCCGCATAAACTTTTTGCCGCCTACAGTTCCGCAGTGGCATCACCTGCACAACCGACGGTGATCCTGGCCAAGACGGTCAAGGGGTACGGCATGGGCGGAGCAGGCGAAGCGCAGAACATCACGCACCAGCAGAAAAAGATGGATATCGAGTCGGTGCGCCAGTTCCGCGACCGCTTCGGAGTGCCGATACCGGACGAAGACCTGGAAAACATTCCCTACTACCACCCGGGTGAAGACAGCGAGGAAGTAAAATACCTGCTGGAACGCCGCGAGGCGCTGGGCGGTTTCATTCCTCAGCGGCGCCGGCAGGACGGTCCCATCGAAGCGCCCGCGCTGGAATTTTTCGAGTCCTTGCTGAAGTCCTCGGGGGATCGAGAGATCAGCACGACGATGGCATTTGTCCGCACCCTGTCCCTGCTCCTTCGGGAGAAGCGGCTGTCTGAACGGATTGTCCCGATCGTGGCGGACGAGGCGCGCACTTTTGGTATGGAAGGCATGTTCCGCCAGTTGGGGATTTACTCCTCGGTAGGACAGCTTTATACGCCGGTCGATTCCGATCAGCTGATGTTTTACAAGGAAGATCAGAAAGGCCAGATCCTGCAGGAAGGCATCACCGAGGCCGGCGCCATGTCCTCCTGGATTGCCGCTGCCACCAGTTATTCGGCTTCCGGCATCGCGATGATCCCGTTCTTTATCTTCTACTCGATGTTCGGCTTCCAGCGCGTAGGCGACCTGGCCTGGGCGGCCGGCGACATGCGGGCACGCGGGTTCCTGATCGGTGGTACGGCCGGCAGGACCACACTGAACGGCGAGGGCCTGCAGCATGAGGACGGCAACAGCCACATGATGTCCGGCATGGTGCCAAACTGTGTTTCCTACGACCCTACGTTTTCCTATGAACTGGCCGTGATCATCCAGGATGGCATGCGGCGGATGTACCAGGAGGGTGAGGATATTTACTACTACATCACGGTCGAGAACGAGAACTACACGCATCCGGACATGCCCGAAGGGGCGGAACAGGGAATCCGGCAAGGCTTGTACCTGTTCCAAGAGGGCCCCGAGGGACCGAAAAAAGTCCAGTTGCTGGGTTCCGGTGCCATCTTGCGCGAGGCGATCGCGGCAGCCAATATTCTTGAACAGGATTTTGGCGTGGTCTCCGATATCTGGAGTGCGACCAGTTTCAGCGAGTTGCGCCGCAATGGCGTGGAGTGCGCCCGCTGGAACCGTCTGAACCCGGAAAAGGAACCGAAAATTCCCTGGGTGACCGACTGCCTGCGCGAGCGCCAGGGGCCCATCATCGCGGCTTCGGATTACGTCAGGGCTTTTGCGGACCAGGTCAGGGCATTCCTGCCGGGCCAGGACTACATCGTGCTGGGCACCGATGGTTTCGGCAGGTCCGACACGCGTGAACAACTGCGAAGTTTCTTCGAGGTGGACCGGTATAACATTGCTTATGCCGCACTGTACTCCCTGTACAGGCGTGAATTGTTCAGCATGAGTGAACTGCTGGCAGCCAGGGAAAGCCTTGGAATCGACCCGGACAAGACCAACCCCGAGTTGGTGTGAAGCCTGTCAAAGCGACCGGAGTGAAATGTGAGTAACACCATTGAAATCAAAGTGCCCGATATCGGCGATTTTTCCGATATCCCGGTCATCGAGGTGCTGGTCAGCGAAGGCGACCAGGTCAGCGCCGAAGACGGGCTGGTAACGCTCGAAAGCGACAAGGCGACGATGGAAGTACCCGCGCCGGAAGCCGGCACGATCAGGGAAATGAAACTGAAACTGGATGACCTGGTTTCAGAAGGCGATGTAGTCGCTGTGCTGGAACTCGCTGCGACCGGGGATTCAGTACCGGTTGAAAACGATGACTCTTCCGCAGGGGAGCCCGAAATTGAATCTGATTCAGTCGAACCGGAGCCCGAACAGGACTCCCGGCCCGAACCTGAAACAGACTCCGAACCGGCGGTAGAGCAACCCTCGCAGAATCTACCCCGGGTGATTGGGCTGGAAGCAGTCGATCCGGCCAAGGTACCTTATGCCAGCCCGGTGATCCGCAGATTCGCACGGGAACTGGGTGTTGATCTTGGCCGGGTGGCCGGCAGCGGCAGCAAAGGGCGGATTACCCGGGAAGATGTATCAGGTTTCGTAAAATCCGTGATGGCCGGAGCGGCAGCGCCGCAGGCGGCAACGGCAGGCATCGGTGGCCTGAACCTCGATTTCCCCTCTTTGCCGGAATTTGATTTCAGTCGTTATGGTGACATTGAAAAACAGTCGCTGACCCGCATCCAGAAAATTTCTGCCGGGCACCTGCATCGAAATTGGGTGGGTATCCCGCACGTCACCCAGAACGATCAAGCGGACATCACAGACATGGAGGCGTTTCGCCTGGCCAATGCGGACGAGGCGATTGCCCAGGGCTTCAAACTTACACCGCTGGTATTCCTGATCAAGGCCATGGTGGCCTCGCTGAAAAAGTTTCCCCAGTTCAACGCGTCGCTGGACAGCGATGGCGAAACCCTGATTCTGAAGAAGTACTTCAACGTGGGCATTGCCGTGGACACACCAGAGGGCCTGATGGTGCCGGTGATTACCGAGTGTGACCGCAAGGGCATCATGGAACTGGGGGCTGAACTGGCCGAAATCAGCGGCAGGGCCCGGGAAAAGAAACTGAAGCCACAGGACATACAGGGTGGCTGTATTTCCATTTCCAGCCTGGGAGGTATTGGCGGAACCGGCTTCACGCCGATCATCAACGCACCGGAAGTAGCCATTCTGGGCGTGTCGCGCTCAAGCATGAAACCAGTGTGGGACGGTGAATCATTCAAACCCCGCCTGATGCTGCCGCTTTCACTTTCATACGACCACAGGGTGATCGATGGGGCTGTTGCCGCTCGTTTTACGCGTTTCCTGGCCAGCCGCCTGGAAGACCTGAGGCGGTTGACCCTCTAGCCAGGCGCTGGAATTTTGGACAACGGCGAATCCGCACAGCGACCGCATTGGAAAACCGGCAGGGTGTTCGCGTGGCTGGCTGTGTTCGGGTTGATGATCGGTTTGACGGCTTTTTACCATGCCTTGATGCAGCGTGGTGGCGGAATCATCCAGGGCCAGGATGAAAACGGACGCTTGATGGTGGCGCTGCCCCGGGACCGTTCGGGGCATTACCTGGCCGAAGGAGGTATCAACGGGAAAGCCGTTCGCTTCCTGGTGGATACCGGGGCGACAGATGTGGCCATTTCGGAAAAGACAGCACGAGAAATCGGTTTGCAATTCGGCCCGCAAATCACCGTGATGACCGCCGCAGGTCCCGCGGTGGGATGGAGAACGAGGCTGGAACAGGTTAGCCTCGGGCCGCTCTCACTGCAGAATGTGCGGGCCATCATCACACCTGGTCTGGGCCGGGAAGCACTGCTGGGCATGAGTTTCCTGCAGTATTTTAATTTGCGGCAGGAACACGATCAGCTGGTGCTGGTGAGCAGAAATCATACGGAATGATGCGATGAGTGAAGCAAGAGAACATGAATACGACGTCCTGGTGCTCGGAGCAGGCCCCGGTGGATACACGGCGGCTTTCCGAGCCGCAGACCTGGGGCAGCGAGTCGCCCTGGTCGAGCGTTATCCCAGGCTGGGAGGCGTCTGCCTGAACGTGGGGTGCATTCCCTCCAAAGCGTTGCTGCACACCGCCAGTGTTATCGACCAGGCTGCAGCGATGGAAGAACATGGCGTCAGTTTTGGCCAACCGTTTATCGATATCGATAAGCTGCGGAGTTTCAAGAACGGTGTCGTGGACAAGTTGACCGGCGGTCTGGATGGCATGGCGCGCCAGCGAAAAGTAGACATCATCCAGGGCACGGGCGCTTTTGACGGCCCTAATGCAGTCCGGGTCGAGACCGCTGACGGGCAAAAAAAGCTGACATTTCGTAACGCCATTATCGCTGTGGGTTCCCAGTCGCTGGAGCTGGGCAGCATGCCCTGGGGCGACCCCCGCCTGATGGATTCGACGGATGCACTCGAACTGGAAGATATTCCCGATCAGTTGCTGGTGATTGGTGGCGGCATCATCGGCCTCGAAATGGCCTGCGTTTACGATGCCCTGGGCAGCAAAGTCACCGTGGTCGAGTTGACGCCCGGCCTGATGCCCGGTACCGATCCGGACCTGGTCAAACCCCTGCAGCGCAGGATCAGCAAGCGGTATGCGTCCATACACCTGGAGACCAAGGTCAGCCAGGTTGACGTTGCCGACGAAGGGCTGGTTGCGCATTTTGAAGGCAAGCACAGCGGCACGGAAACCTTTGACCGAGTGCTGGTCGCCGTCGGCAGGACACCCAACGGCGGAAAAATCAACGCCAAGTCAGCCGGGGTGGAAGTCACCAGCAGGGGATTCATCCCCACCGACCAGCAGATGAGAACCAACGTGTCCCATATTTTCGCAATCGGCGATGTGGTCGGGCAACCGATGCTGGCCCACAAAGCGACGCACGAAGGAAAAGTGGCGGCGGAAGTCTGTGCAGGCGAGAAAAGCGCTTTCGAGGCCAGGGTCATTCCTTCGGTGGCTTACACCGATCCTGAAATTGCCTGGGTTGGCATCACCGAGGCTGAAGCCAAACAGCAGGGCATGGAATATGGTGTCGGGAAATTTCCTTATGCAGCCAGCGGCAGGGCTATCGGCAATGACCGGACGGAGGGCTTCACCAAGCTGCTGTTCGACAAGGCCACCGACCGTATCATCGGGGCGGGAATCACCGGGCAATATGCAGGCGACCTGATTGCCGAATGTGCTCTGGCCATCGAACTGGGCGCCGAGGCAGGGGATATCGGATTGACCATTCATCCGCATCCGACACTTTCCGAGAGCATCGGCATGGCCGCCGAAGTGTTTGAAGGCACGGTCACCGACCTCTACATCCCAAAGAAGAAATAGCGGCTGCGTGACTCTTAAGAATTACCGGCGCCGGAACTTATAGACGACCCGGTCCGTTTTTCCCCGGACGCCTTCTGCGAACATCGGTTGGCTGTGATCGTCAGCGGAGTTTCGCAATACCTGTAGCTCACCCTCGTATTCAAAACAACTGCCTTGCAGATCTGCCTTGATGCGCTGCGGGTCAATGCGGTGGAGATTCTGGGCTGTTTCCTGCGGGTCGCTGCCGTCTGCAGCGACGTGATCGGTCAGCCCCAGGACGGCTCCGGGTTTCAGCGCGGCGCACAACTTGCTGACCAGGGAGGCCTCGTCAATGGCCGGCCAGCCGTTTTCTTCGTCCAGATAATAGAAATCATGCCAGGTGAGCATCACCAGTGCCGCGTCGAAACGGCTTGCAGGCAGGTCCAGTTGATCGGCTTCAGACGTGATTCTGTTGACGTTGGCCAGGCGGTTGTCCGCATAGCGCAGGTCGATGTCGTCTTTGGCATAGGCCACGTAAGCCGCATTGTTGTGCGCCACCACCTCACCCTGATCACCGACGACCCGGCTGACGATTTCCGTGTAGTATCCGCCGCCGGAAAACAGATCGAGCACAACCATTCCGGGCTGGATTTCAAAGAACCCCAGTACCAGGTCCGGCCTGCGAAAGGGATCGCTCTGGCGGTCTTTCTCCATCCGGCCCGGCGAAGCCAGCGCTTCCGCCACCTCAACATTGATCGATGCGCCGCCAACGTTATCGCAGGGCACCAGCAGGAGCAGTGTGAAAATTACTTGTGCGCAGTCCATCTTTGCATTGTTCCTCAATCAAGCAGCAGCAAGCATACCGTTGTAATCACCACGGCACCAAGCAGGTTCAGCACAAAGCCGGCCCGGGCCATGTCGCTGATCCTGACTTTTTCACTGCCAAAGACAATGGCATTTGGCGCCGTGGCCACGGGCAGCATGAATGCGCAACTGGCGCTCATCACCGCCGGCACCATCAGCAATATGGGATTGATGCCGGTCGCTGTCGCGGTCACGGCCAGTACCGGCATCAGCAGGCTGGCAGTGGCCGTGTTACTGGTCACCTCGGTCAGGAACGTGACCGCGAGGCATACCGACAGGAGCAGCAACCAGGTGGGCAGGCTGGCCAGCGCACCGAGTTCCTGCGCAATGATGTCTGCCAGCCCGCTCTGAACGAATGCATTGGCGATCGCAATGCCGCCGGCGAACAGCAGCAGCACGCCCCATGGAATTTTGCTGGCCGACTCCCAGTGCAACAACCTGCCGCCGTCGCCATCAGGCATGGCCGCCATCAGCACGACGGCGATCAGCGCCACCGACGCGTCGTTGGCCATCGGCAAGTCGAGCAGCCCGCTCCAGCCGCCAAACGGCGCTTGCCGGGTGATCCAGAAAAAAGCCGTGATGCCAAACATGATCAGCACCCGTTTTTCCGCTGAGCGCCATTTTCCGACCCGGGGTAATTTAACCGGGCTGGACAGCCGGATACCGCGGGTCAGCCAGAGACCGGCCAGCGGCACCAGGATCAATACAACGGGAATCCCCCAGCCCATCCATTGTGGAAAACTGGGCGCCGAACCGAACTGGTCGAGGTGCACCTGCATGAACACCAGGTTGGGCGGCGTTCCGATGGGCGTACCGAGGCCGCCGATACTCGCTGCGTAAGCGATACCCAGTAATAGCGGAATCTGCATCTTTTTTTCGGTCTGTTCTAACACGGCCAAGGCAACCGGCAGCAACATCAGGGTAGTGGCGGTATTGGAAATCCACATGCTGAGCACGGCTGCGGCGGTCATGAAGCCCAGCACCAGGCCACGGGCGCTGCCGCCGCCGAAAATATTCACCATGTACATCGCGATACGGCGGTGAGCACCGGAATCCGCCATCGCGGTCGACAACATGAACCCGCCCATCAGCAGCAGGATCAGCGGGCTGCCGAATGACTGGCCGACCTGTGCGGGTGTCAGGACGCCGAGCAAGGGAAAGACCGCGAGCGGGATCAGCGAAGTGAAGGGAATGGGCACGGGTTCGAAAACCCACCAGGTCGCGCAGAGCAGAGTCACTGCCGCGGTGACGGCCGGCGCAGTCGTCCAGCCATTGAGGGTGAGCAGAATAAAAAACAGCAATGCAGCCAGCGGGCCGATGTAAGTCAGATGTCTTTTCATTGACGAAGGTCAAAGTTTTTCAAATCAAAAGTTCCATTTTTGTGCGTTTTTATTCGTGGTGTCGTATGATGAACGAACGGCTGTATTCGCACACAGTAGGATTGGCTGCTTGAAATAATACTACAGTCCTTTCTATCATACGGTTGTCTCGCCTTCGGGAAATTCCGGTGGCCCGAGTAATTGGCTCTGCATAATCACGGGGACCTAATTTAATGAACAAGCGTCTGCTCATCCTTTTTTTCGCTTCTTTTTTTGTTACAAACCTCATCGCTGATCCGGTACCTCCCGCCAGAAACAAGGATGGCAGCCTGGTGTCGGGAATCCTGGAAGCGGAGTTCGATCCGATCAATGCCAAGATTCCATTTCCGTCCAATCTGCTGTTTCCGACAGCGCCTCCGATCGATCTGACCATCCAGGTTCCTGGTCTTCCGGACCCCGACGATTTCACCAACCCTTCGGTTGCGTTGAGTTCTATCGATGGTTTCTCCACCACTGAGAAATGGATAGCAAACTTCACGCAGAATCTGGGTGGACCCAGTTCTGCACCCATACTCCAGCCGGGTGATATTGATCCCACATCGGTCGTTCCAGGTCAGTCGGTTCGGGTGTTTGAAGTGACGACAACGGGTTATCCCTACCTGGGGGTCACCGGAATAGTTCGTGAGCTAACTCCGGTTGCAGAGTTCGTGGCCGTGGCGCCCGGTGGCGGCGTGCTGGCGATTGTGCCGACATCACCCTTGAAGCAGTACACGACCTACATGGCTGTCCTGACCAACGACATCAGGGACGCTAGCGGGAATGACGCGACGCCCAGCTCGATTTACGGCCTGACCAAGAGCCGGACGCCCTGGGTGGATGAAAACGGCAACAGCACGTATCCGCTGCTCCCGGATTCAACGGCGCGGGCACTGGAGCCGCTGCGCCAGATCACGATGTCGATGGAGCTGAATGCTGCCGCCGCAGGCGTTAACCCGGACGACATTGTCCTCAGCTGGACCGTTCATACGCAGTCTATCGCGCCGACGCTGAAAGCGTTACGCAGTATTGCAGAACCTGCACCGACCATTATTGCCCCAACGGGGCAGACGACAGCGCTCCTGGGAGGGCCTGGTATAGCCGATATATACATCGGCGTAATTACTTTGCCTTACTACTTGAGCGCACCCAGCGAAGAAAATCCTCTAGCCTTCCTGACAAACTGGTGGAAAGCACCGCCGGGGGGCTATATTCCGCCCTTTGATCAGGCAGGCCTGGATCCCAACTCCACCAATTTGACGGTAGCTAATCCGTTCCCAGTGCAAACCGGTGTGCAGACAGTGCCAATTATCCTCACAGTGCCAAATGACCTGTCCGGGTTCACCAAACCTGAAAATGGCTGGCCGGTTACAATTTATCAACATGGGCTGACTCGAAACAGGACCGACATGCTGCCGGTTGCAGATGCTGTCGCTAGTGTTGGCCGGGTTCTGATCTCAATGGATCAACCGCTGCATGGTGTTGTACCGGGCGAGATAGACCCGCCTGCTCTCGCTGCTTTTTATGTTGAGAATACGCCGTTCGCTCCAATCGCGAACGAACGCACCTTTGACATCGACATTGTCAACAACGACACGTTTGAGCCTGGCCCGGACGGCAGAATTGATTCAGCGGGGACGCACAGCTTCAACCTGGCCAATCTCCAACTCGCCAGGGACAATATTCGCCAGGCTGAGGCGGATCTTTCAGTCCTCGCTCTTTCGATTCAAAACATGGATTTGAATGGTGACAAAGTGCCTGACCTGAATCCATTCGGTGTTTCTGCGGTCTCGAATTCCGCCGGATCCGTTGTAATGAACGTTACGGCTGCCATTGAACCGATCATCACGAACCTGTATCTGAACGCCTCTTTGGTGGGCATTATTAATGTGCTCGATAGCGGGTCTTTCGGCCCCAGCAGGCTGTGGCCATTGCTTGAAAGGGCAGGACTGATCCGGGGAACACCCGAATATGAGCAATTTCTGTTGGTTGTGCAGACTTTGCTCGATCCGGCCGACTCGGCCAGTTGGGCGGCTGAAACCGCTGCAAGAATTCCAGTGATCCATAACCAGGTACTGGGGGATACCACCGTGCCCAATGTGATTCCCGGTTCGCCCCTGTCGGGCGGTGAAGCGCTTAATCGGATCATGCAATTGCAAAGCTATGGCACCACCCAGGCCAACCCCGATGGATTGCAGGGCGTAGCGCGTTTCGTACAGCCAGCAGACCATGAGTCGCTGTTTAAACCCATATATCCGGAAGTGACGGTTGAGATGCAAACGCAGATGGCTTCTTTCTTGGCCTCTGGCGGGACCTTTGTACAAGTCGGCGATCCGGACCTTTTGGTTCCGGTACCCGAGCCCGCTGCAGCTAAAGCCGCGGACCATAAGAAAATCGGTAAAGCCGACAACAAGAGCAAAAACAGGCCTGGACTCAAACCTGTTGAAGCGGCGAAAAACTGAGGAGTAAATCATCATGACCATGAAACAAAACAACATGAAAGAGCTTACTTCGCAGGGGAACACCGTCATGCATAGATCGCTGAAAAGCAAAGTTCTGGCAAGTGCAGTGGGCGCCGTTCTCTTTGGCCTCGCTGGCACGCCCGCCCAGGCCTGGGAATTCTCCAGTGGAGAATGGACCGGAAGCATTGATACGACGCTTTCCTACGGTGCGTCGTGGCGAACCAAGGACTACGATCCGAGCCTGGTCGGTAAGTCGGCAAATAACCCTACGGTGTTCCTGTTACCCAAGTCAGAACAGGGCAGCGTGATCGGTCGCTGGTCGGCCAATGGCGACGACGGCAACCTGAATTACCGGGATAGCGGTGACCTGATTTCGCACGCCGTCAAGGCGACCATCGAGTTCGATGTGCAGTTCAGGAATTATGGCGGATTCGCCCGTGTCACCGGTTTCTATGATTTCGAGAACAACGACAAGGATGGCCTGTCCGACGTCGCGCAGAAGAGGACCGGTAAGGAAGCACGGCTGCTGGACCTGTATGTCTATGGCAGCCACACTCCTGGCGACACCTTCTTTACGTGGCGTCTCGGCAAGCAGGTGGTCAGCTGGGGTGAGTCGACCTTTATCCAGGGTGGCATCAACGTGATCAACCCGGTGGATGTGTCCAAGCTGCGCGTCGCCGGCGCGGAACTCAAGGAAGCCTTCGAGGGTGTCAACATGATCTGGGGTTCAGTGGACCTGTCCCAGTCCGTATCGCTAGAAGCACTGTACATGTTCGAGTACAGGGAGATTCGGCCCGACCCGGCAGGTACCTACTTCTCGACCAACGACATTGCGACTCCCGGCGGCAGCTATGCCATGCTGGGTTTTGTCTATCCGCAGCCAGTGATCAATCCGGACCTTTACCAGGAAGTCTGCCTTGAGGGTAATCTGGCCGCATCCGACAGCCCATTGCCACCCCAGTTGGTTGGCACGGGTTGCGCACTTTCTCTGCGGCGCGGTGAAACGAACAAGCCCAGTGACAGTGGCCAGTACGGCGCGGCATTGCGCTGGTTCCTCGAGAACCTGGGCGGCACGGAGCTGGGTTTCTACTACCTGAACTATCATAGCCGGCTGCCCACGGTCAGCGGCACGGCGGCCTTTGATTTTCCGCCTCCGTTCACCAATGACTATTACACGGAGTATGCGGAAGACATCCATCTGTGGGGCGCCAGCTTCAACTCGACCATCGGCACCTGGGCGCTGGCCGGCGAAGTCAGTTACCGGCCGAATGCGCCGCTGCAATACGATGACGCGGAAGTGCTGTTCGCCGGTTTGACGCCGTTGAATCCGCTGCTGCCTTCCTATTACCTGCAGTACAAGAGCCAACTCGGTGAGTTCGGGCCCGGCGAATACATCCAGGGCTGGGAACGCCACAAGGTTTGGCAGGCCCAGGCCACCACGACCAAGCTTTGGGGGCCGGGCAATTTGTTCAGGGCCAACCAGATTGCATTTGTCATGGAAGTGGGAGGCAACTGGTCCGACATTCCTTCCAAGGACATTCAGCGGT
>Ga0316187_10003424_pt1 | contig 13793 bp, 10 predicted proteins | sample CroRivburrow1_MG_FD_204927 | JGI IMG/M metagenome (GOLD analysis project Ga0316187, IMG submission 204927) | Coastal sediment microbial communities from Maine, United States - Cross River worm burrow 1 | ecosystem: Environmental > Aquatic > Marine > Coastal > Sediment | place: USA: Maine...
ATCCGTAGGCTGCCGCCAACGATCCGATGGCCGGACCGAGCATCACTCCGGCAGAAGTCGCCGCAGTCAGCCAACCCAAGGCCTTGGCCCGATCCCCCGAGGGCACGGAGTCGCTGATGTAGGCCTGGACCACTCCAACCGTGCCTCCGGCTGCTCCCTGGACAAATCTGGAGAGGAAGAGGAGCAGTACGGTCGAGGCCGACTCGAACAGCACATAGGACACAGCCGAGATCAGCAGCCCGCCTAGAATCATCGGCCGCCGCCCGTAGCGATCCGACAGCCTGCCCCACAGTGGAGCGCTGCCGAGCTGCGCCAGGGCAAAGGTGGACACCAGGGCCCCGATCATGAACGGGGTGGCTCCCAGGCGCTCCGCATAGAAGGGCAACAGCGGCAGCACAATGAGGAAGCCGATCATGTCGACGAAGACCGTCCACATCAGCACCCACATTCGTCGTACGAAGTCTCTCGCTTCCATGATCGACTCAGGCTTTCCGCTCGCGGCCCCAAAGGAGAAAGGCCGTGGCACTCACCAGCATCAAAAGCACACCGTAGACCGCTGCGACTCCGGTGTCCTGCAGTCGGAGGCTGGAGAGGATCTCGATGGAGATCGGGCGGGTATCGTAGGTATAGAGCACGATAGAAGTAACGAAGTCCCCAAGTGCCGTGATGAAAGCCAGGCTAGCACCGGCCAGGATTGCTGGCCGGAGAAGCGGCAGCGTGACTCGCCAGATCCTGCGAAGACGCCCCGCGCCGAGAGAAGCCGCCGCTTCCTCCAGCGACGGATCCATCTGACGCAGCCCCGCCAGCGAGCTCCGACCGGTCAATGGGAGACTCCTCACCAGATAGGCCATTGGCAAGATCCAGGGGGTTCCGACCAGAACGAGGCGCCCCAACTCGGGTCGGTTGACGCTGAACGCGGTTGCCAACGCGATGGCGAAAACCGTGCCTGGAAGAGCCCAGGGGACCGAAAGCAGGGTTTCCAGAAGATCCCCGAGACGTCCGCCTCGCTTCACCGAGGTACGGGCCGCCGACAGTCCGAGAACGAGCGCTCCCAGCGTCGCTGCCGTCGCCATCCAGAGTGAGTTGAGAACGGGTCGAAGCCTCTCCGGCGTGCTGGCCAACGATCGGTAGTTGCTGATGTCGAGAATCGGTGGCACCGCTTCGGTCGTCCACGTGCCTGGCGGCACGAATGAGATGACCAACAATGTCAGGTGAGGCAGCAAGAGGAGAACAGCCAGCCCCCAGCCCAGTGCCGCCGCACCGAGGCGTACCGCGGGGCGCCGCAACTGCCGTCGGATCGGCGCGATGCCCCGCACCCCTCCGACCACCGCTGTGCGGCCAGGTTCCGCCCGGCGCATGGCCCACAGTCCGAGGAATGCCAGCAGCGCCAGGGTGACGGTTTCCACCTGTGCCATGGCGATCTGCCCGTTCAGCTTGGAGGCCACGATCTGGGTCGTCATGACCCGAAACCCTCCCCCAAAGATGTAGGGCGCCGAGAACGAGGCCAGCGAAGTCATAAAGGTCAGGAGTGCTGCACCCGCCAGGGCTGGGCCTAGCAAAGGGAGCGTCACACGAAAGAACCGGCGGCGGGGCCCCGCACCCAACGAGGCCGCAGCTTCCAGTACGGAGGCGTCGATGCGAACGAGTGCGGCTCGCGTGAACAGGTAGAAATACACGTACATGGAGTAGGCATGGACCAGCAAGATGGCCACCGGGCCCGACAGCCTCCAGGGCGCCTTCTCCAGACCCAAGACCGTCTGCACGCCGCGACTGACGAATCCGCTTTCGCCGTAGAGGAAGAGGAAGGCAATGACGCCGACCAGCGGCGGTAGAGCAACCGGCAGGGCAATCAAGGCTCCGAGGGTTCGGCGCCCGGGAAAGTCCGTTCCTTCGAAGATCAGTCCGAGAGGCACGCCGACCAGGCCGGCCAGAACCACTGACGCGGCCGAGATCCACAAGCTCTGCCACAGCGCCCGCCACTCATCCGGTCGGCCGGCAAATTCGAGGACAGGGGCCAGGCTGAAGGCACCAGGTAGTCCCAACGCTTCCAGGAGAGTGATGAGAAGTGGGTAACCGACCAGCCAGACCAGCACGAGAACCAGGGCAGCACCGCCAATCGACTGCTGTCGACGGCTCATGCCGGGACCTCGTCCGGGCTCGGGAATGCTCGCGCTGCAGGCTCCGACTGCCGCAGAGCAACTCCCACCTGGGCGCCGATCTCCGCTCCGTCGGACGCACCCACCACCAGCACTTCCCCTTCCATCTCGAGACATACCCGGTAGTAGGTCACCTCGCCCCGATATTGCCTTTCCAGGACTTCTCCACCCAGGACATCCGGTTGCTCAGCCTCAACGAGCTCCAGACCCTCAGGACGAAGCGAGATCACGACGTCTTCACCCACCGCTACTTCACCCACCGTCAGAACGGGCCACGTCGCTCCCTGGCCTACGAAGCGCTCGTCGCCCAGCCTCACCCGGTTCTCTGCCACGAGGCTTCCTTTCAGCGCCGAGGCTCGACCGACGAATCCGGCTACGAAGAGGCTCTGCGGTTCGAGATAGAGCTCTTCCGGAGTCCCGACCTGTTCGAGCCGGCCTTCGTTGAGCAGCGCGACGCGGTCTCCCACGTCGAAGGCCTCCTCCTGTTCGTGGGTAACCCAGACTGCGGTGATCCCGACCCTGCGGATGGCGTTCTTGAGCTCTCGTCGGGTCCGCTCACGGAGACTCGGATCCAGGTTCGACAGGGGCTCGTCCAAGAGCATCAAGCGGGGGTCGGGCGCCAACGCGCGAGCCAGGGCCACCCGCTGCTGCTGGCCTCCAGAGATCTCTTGTACCCGGCGGTCTTCGAATCCTTCCAGATCCACGAGCGGTAGGACTTCGGTGACACGCGACAGTCTCCGCTCGCGCGGCACGCCTCTGGACTCCAGTCCAAAGGACACATTGCCAGCCACCGAAAGGTGTGGAAAAAGGGCATAGTGCTGAAAGACCATGCCGAAATTTCTCTTTTCCGGGGGCAGCGGAGTGACATCTTCGTCCGCCACCAGGATCTGCCCCTCATCGGGTTGCTCGAAGCCAGCGATGAGACGCAGGAGCGTCGTTTTGCCCGATCCGCTTGGACCCAGCAGTACCAGGACCTCGCCCGGCTCGACGTCGAGAGAGATCTCTCGCAACACCATGTGGTCGGCAAAGCTCTTCTGAAGACGATCCAGAATGAGAAAGGGGGGCATGGGTCTGGTGAGAGATACGAATTCAGAGGTGTGAGGTTCTAGAGGTCGGGGACTATCCCCGGCCTCGGATTGTCCGATCCCAGTGACTCATCCACTGGTTGCCTTCAGCGGCGATGAGCTGCCAATCCACCTCCGCCGGGACGATCTCGTCGAGGGCTTCCTGGGCCCATTCGGGCAGCTCTTCTCTCGGCAGATCGAGCCTCGCCGGCAATCGGAAAGCATCCTGCGCGGCCAGCAGGAGGGCCTCGCGACTGCCCACCCAGTCGATGAAAGCGCGTGCCTCTTCCTGATGAGGCGAGCCCTTCACCAGACCGATGGAGTCATTGATGATCGGCGTTCCGCTGGTAGGGAAATTGTAGTCGAGTGGAGCACCTCTCTGCTGTAGGAAGAGCAAATCGGTGAGCTCCCAGATCGAAACCAGCCCCTCCTGCCGGATCAGCTTCTCGAAGAGCATGGCCGGATTGACCACATAGTCCTTCGTCTGGCGATCGAGCCTGGCAAGCCATTCGAAGCCGGCGGCGGTGTCCCCCGTTGCCGCAACCGATTGTGATAGCACCATGCCAAAGGCCGAACGCATGGTGCCGCTGGCCAGCGGATCGCGGATGATGATCTCGTCCTTGAACCGTTCGTCGAGCAGATCTTCCCAGTCTGCCGGTGCCTCCTCCGCACTCAGAGCTTCCGAGTTGTAGACCAGGATTGGTACGGCTTCGAAGAGACCGTGGTAGAGCTGGTCGGGATGGCGGCTCGTCGGCGGCAGCGAATCGGCCCAGGCAGGCGCAAACGCCTCGAGCAGGCCATCCTCGACTCCCCGCGAGAAGATCGTGTCGGGCCCGCCGAACCAGACGTCGGCCTGCGGATTGACCGCCTCGGATCGAATCCGGTCGTAGACCTCCTGAGAGCCCATGTCGAGCCAACGAACGTCGATCTCCGGCCGCTCGGCCTCGTAGGTCTTCTCCAACAACATCAAGAGGTCCCGCCCATGAGGCGAGTAGAGCACCAGCGGAGTGCGTCCGTCTCCGCAGCCCATCGGTGCCAGCAACAGCAGCCAGAGCGCGGCCGCGCCGACAGCCTGCCGCTGAGTTGCGTCGAGACGGCGAACCACGAGTTGACGGAGCCGATTTGCGATTCTCACGGTGACTCTCACCTTTCACCCAACGCCAAAAGATTCATGAACAGCCTAAAAGCCCCTGGCACCCCGGCGGGCAGCTCACGGAAGAAGGACAGCCCGGTGTAGACGTAGGTGCCTTCGCCGACCGATGCCACCAACAGCGAGCCGAGCTCTTCGGGTCGGCCTTCATCCTGCAGTGCCAGAAGAGGCAGGTAGGACTCGTCCCATTCGGAAGGAAAATAGAGCCCACGCTCCTGGACCCAACCCTCCCAGTCAGCCGACGCAATTCGATTCGGATGCACGAAAACGGGGTGGTCGGGCTCCAGCACACGGACAGGCGAGGACTCGTCCGTCACTCGGCCGTGGGGCCTCTCGATCACCAGGGGAAGTGGTGCGTAGCCTCCCCTGACGAACTGATACTGCTGGTACTGGACGATCAGGGTGCCACCCTTTTCCACGTACTTCAGGAGCCGCGGGTTGGCCCGCATCAGGGCCGGATCGGTCTCGTACGCCCGGCTACCGATAACGATCGCTGCATAGACATCCAGGTCGCCATTCTCGAGCTCTGCAGGTCCTAGCAGCTCTAGCGGGACACCCACCTCCAGAAGCAGCTCGGGTACCCGATCGGAAGCTCCGCGGACGTATCCGACCCGGTTGAGACGCGGCAACTGGAGATTCAGGGTCCGCACCTCAGTAGCAGCCCGCTTCTCCATCATGGCCGGGCGAATGTGCGAGTAGTCCAGGACAGCATAGGAAGCCGCAAGACGCTCACCGTTGTCGAGCACCACGGACACCGAAACCAAGTCCGTCCCCGGCTCGAGTCCCTCCTGGGCGACCAAAGGTAGCTCGAGGACCATCGAGCCCCTGGGTTGGTCGATGGAGAAGCTCTGGGGAGCGACTGGCGACCACCCATCTGGCAGTTGGGATTCCAATCGTCCTCGCAGCGGCTCCTCTGAGTTCGAGCTCAGCAACACCTCCAAGGAGCGAGACCTGGGCGATCCGAGCGGCTCGAGGATCAAAGAAGGCTTCAAACCGACTTCCAAGATCGGCACCGTCCGCACAGGGCGGCGCACCTCACCGATCGCTTGGTCCCCATATCGATGCACGACCTCACGCTCAATACGGATGGCGGCGCCAGCCAGGTCCAGCTCGAGATGCGCCGTCAGCGGTGGAGGCTGGAAAGGCAGCCCCCGGATTTCAGGCGGAGCCTGGCTCCAATCATAGAGGTCTCCAACGAGCGGGCGCTGCAGAAAGTATGGCTTCGTAACCGCTTCCCCGGCGGGAACACGGACCTGAAAGCGCCAACGGTCGAGCGATTCCAGAACCGACTCGTCAGTCAACTCGACGGGCTCGATCAGCCAGCCTTCCGTTGTCTGTAGGCTCACCCCTCGGACCTCCAGAGTCTGACTCCCCCCATTCCAAAGCTCGACGGTGGCCTCGAAGTCGGTGCCCAGGGTCACGGCCTCTCGGTCGGCCACCGCATCGATCGCCACACCGGCAGCCGCGGTGAGGCCAGCCACTGCCACCGCCAGCTTCTCTGCTACAAGACTGGCCACAGCAGTGGAAGAGGGTGTCGGCTGCTCACCCAGAGTCTCGGCCAGTCCCTCAAGCGTTCGCACGATCTCCGCCAGGGCCGGCACCGTGCGCTCGAGATCGCTGGGCAGTAGAGACTGTCGCGCTTTTCTCGCTAGGCCCTCCACCAGATCCAGCTCTCCTTCGACGAGACGCTGCAGGTCGCCGCTCGGCAGGCCCGAGGCCATGGCGGAGAGCCTGGTGTCGATACCGTCGAAGATCGACGACGCCTCCTGCTGGCCCTCTCCCGCGATCCACACCATGCCGCCGCGATACGAGCCCAACTGCTGCACGCGACCCATGTCCTGAGATCGATGCATCGAGCGACTGGCAGAGGCGATCTGAATCACCGACAGGCCCGAGAGAGAGTCGATCTTGCCAAAGTCTGTCTCGAAGAGGGGCTCTCCTCTGCCCCGCCAGAGGCGACGGTAAGCCGCCTGGGGCTGCCAGGGCCCCAGTCCTTCTGCTGTGAGGGCTGGAAAGCGGTCGGGATCCCCGGCCAGACCCAAGATCTCCGCCGCGATGACACCGGCCATCTGATGCTGTCCATGACCCGCAGTCGAGTCACCAGGGAAAACTGTCACGATGACCTGCGGTTTGAATCGACGAACTGCTCGAACTGCGTCCTCTTCGAGGATCTCGCGGGGCCATCGATCGAAGGTCTCCTCCAGGGAGCGGGTGTAGCCGAAATCGTAGGCACGGGTGAAGAACTGCCAGGTACCCTCGAAACTCCGTGCGGCCAGCAGCTCTCCCGTACGGATCAGTCCCAATCCGACTCCCAGCTCGGGTCCGACCAGATTTTGTCCGCCTTCGCCTCGCGACAGCGAGAGATAGGCCGCTTCCCCGCCCATTCCCCGACTCACCAGAGAAAGAACCGTGGTGTCCTCGTCGTCGGGATGCGCGCCGACAACCAGCACTCTGCGATGGGTCGACAGCTTGGCAAGCGCACGATCGACAGTCTCGACACCACCTGTAGAAGCCGGCTCCAGTACGGATGGGACAGGGAGGGCTGGCCGCCAAGCCGAACAGACGACCGCCACCAAGACGGCAAGCGCCGCACCGCTAATGTTTCGAAGCATGACGCGGGATTCTATCCCGTCACGAGCCACCAGCCTCCGCTGCCTCGAGGCACCCATGGATTGAGCGAAAGGCAGGACCTCGCCAAACTCAGGTCCGCTCTAGGGCCAGCAGCGTGGACAAATCGAGTTCGATCTGCCTTTGAGGGGTCAGGAAGGCGAGCTCTTCGTAGAACTGCGCTCGGTCGACGATCTCGCCCAGAAGCGGCCCGGCGAGAAGCAGTGCCATGGAATCGCTGCCCGTCATCCACACAACCAATGGCGCTACGAGTCCGAGGCCGACTCTCGAAGTCGACAGAGCTCTCTTGCCCGATTCCAGATTGCCAGGCCGCGAGAGATAGAGGACCAATTTCACGACGGCTGCCGGCAGTGCGACCCACGGGCTGCGGACCAGCAGCCCGACGAAAAAGGCGGCGGTCAGCGTCGTCATCGCGCTGTGGGGAACGGTAGGCACCCTCAAGCCCGGTATCCGGTAGACCATATCCATGGACAGCAGGGTGGCAAATCCCAGACCAACCGTAGCCAGTGCAAGAGCCGCTGGTCGGTTGCCAGAGATCCCGCTGAGTCCGATCGCTCCCAGGAAGGCGGAATAGAAAGCCACCTCCCGACTGACCCACGAGGTACGGATGTTCAGGACCGCTCGCCACGCCCGGGCCGGCTTGCCGAGGTGAGCGGTGCTGACCATCATCCCCAGAAGCCCAACGGCCAGGCTCGCTGGCCAGAAGAGGTGGTCGCCCTGGATCAGCTGTGCGGTCACGAAGGCCACCAACCCGGTGGCGAGAAGTGTGAACACCAACAGTGGCCACTCGGATCGCAGCTTGCTCTCCCCATTCCTGGTCGAGACCTCTGCCACGTTTGGAACAGGGGGCGCAGATGCTGTCATCTGTGGTGCCGAAGCCAGCCTTCTCCTTGACTTGAGACGGATCGCCGGTTGGAGACCCACATCAGGGAACCCCGGCGGGCTCGTACCGTCAGGTGTGCCTCGCTCGACGAACCCCAAGGCATCGACCGGACAAGATTCGACACAGGCCGGTTTCAGACCCTGGTCGAGGCGATGCGAACAGAAGGTGCATTTCTCCACGATTCCCACTGCCGAGTTGAACTGCGGAGCACCATAAGGGCAGACCCAAGTGCAGTACTGGCAACCGATACAGCTCTCACCGTCGAGCAGTACGGCACCGGTTGACGGATCCTTGCTGTAAGCGTTTGCTGGACATCCGTAGAGACAGGCTGGCTCGAGACAATGATTGCAGGCCAGGGAATAGTGAAAGACAGCGCTGTCGGGAAGGTTCTGTTCGTTGAACGTATGGATGCGGCGCCAGTCGATCTGCGCGTCGACGAGGTTCTCGGTCCGACAGGCAATGGCACAGGCTGAGCAGCCAGTGCAGCGATCCAGATCGAGCGTGAAGAGGGCCTGCTGCCTCAAACGGCCTCCACCTCGACGGCGTTGTCGTGATACGCCGCACCGTGTGCCATGTCGGTCTCGCGGGCCGCAGACAATTGGTTGATGCCCCCTCCTTCTGACAGCCACCAGCCGTTCGTCACCGAGACACAGCCCGGTTTTAGACCATAGTCGAGCTTCGCTTCGAGCTCCACCTGGCCGCGCTCGTTGAACACCCTGACCAGCGATCCGTCGGCGACACCTCGCGCCCGAGCGTCGGCAGGATGCATGTGGACCAGAGTCTTTGGGTTCAATCTCCGGATGGAGGGCAGGTTGTTGAACTGCGAGTGAATCCGATCTTTGGTGTTGGGGGTCAGCAGGTGTAGGGGAAATCGTTCTCCTCCCGGGTTGTTGGCTCCCGGCATCTCCTCCGGAGGCGAGAAGCTCGGCACCTGGTCGAGCCCCCATCGTTGCTCCGCCTCTTCCGAAACCAGCTCGACCTTCCCCGATGGCGTCGGGAACTCGAAATCGGACCACGCGACCGGCTCGCTTCCAGGCGCCAGCACCGGCCCCTGCCTCAGTCGCTCGAGGGTGAGCTCCGGAAATGGCTCGAGCCGCTTCTTCAGATAGGCCTCGACCGCCGCGCCTCCAGGCTCCGGGATCGACCTCCTCAGCCCCTCTTCGTCCAATCCCAGAGCTTGGCCCAGGTGGTAGTAGATCTCCGACTCGGGCTTGACCTCGCCCGGCGGCTCGATGAGCTTGTCCTTGATCTGAATGTAGGAATGCCAGTAGGCCCCGATCACATCGGTCTGCTCAAAGAAGGTCTTGGCGGGAAGAACGAGATCTGCCTCCAACGCCGTGTCGGTGAGAAATTGATCCACGACAACGCGAAATTCGAGGGCCCGCAAGGCCTCGAGGACGCGGTGCGTGTCCGGATTCTGCGTCACCGGGTTTCCCCGCTCGATCCAGGCGGCCTTCAAGGGGGGATTTCGCTGCTCGAGCATGTGCCGCCCCAGCAGGGCCGTGGAGACCGAGACGCGGATCGGGCCTGACCTGTCCTCCGGTGGAAACAGGGCCAGGGGGTCCTTTATCGGGTGAAAGACATGGCTTTGCAGGTTGGCATAGACCCAGCCTGCCCCCGGCTTGCCCAAGTTGCCCGTGATCGCCAGCAGAGCAATGAGAGCCCTCATTGCCTGCCCGCTGTTGGTGTAGCGCTGCATCCCGAACCCCGCGCACAGAGTCACCGGAGAGCAGCTTCCAATCGCCTCCGCCAGGCGATGTAGGACAGCCTCTGGCACGTCGGTGATCGTCGCGACTCGATCTGGCGGGTATTCCTGCACCATCTGGGCGAACTCTTCGAAGCCGTGCACATGCTGCGCAATGAAATCACGGTCGATGGCCCCTTCTCGTATCAGGACGTGCGCAATACCCAGAGCCAGCGCGCCATCGGTGCCTGGCTTGACCTGGACGAGCAGCTCGGCCCCTTCGGCCGTCTGCGTCCGCCTGGGGTCGATGACGATCAGTCGGCCGCCCCGATCGAGGGCCTGCTCGACGAATCGCATCTGGTGGATGTTGGTCTCGGCCGGATTCTTGCCCCAGAAGAAGATCAACTTGGCCTTCGCCAGATCCTCAGGCGCGTTGTGCCGATTGTCGCCCAGCGTCAGCCGAGTCGCCTCGAGCCCGGCCGGCCAGCAGAGGTCACCATACGTCGTGGTGCAACCCCCGAACAGACGCCAGAAGTCAAGAGCCACATCGTTCATCAAACCCTTGGTTCCACTGCCGGCGTAGAAAAGGACACTCTGCGGCCCATACCGATCCCGGATCTCTCCAAGACGCTCGGCCATGACACTCAGGGCCTGGTCCCAAGAGATGCGCTCGAAGCTGCCGTTTGTGACGCGTCGCAACGGATAGAGGACTCGATCGGCGGAGTAAACCCGCTCGATATAGCTCTGGCCCTTGAGGCAGAGGCCCTCCGAAGTGGCCCTGTTCTCAGAATGGGATTCGAGGAGGCGCAGCCTGCCCTCTTCGACGGTCACCCGCATCCCGCAGGTGCTGTAACAGTTTCGTGGGCAGGCGGTCGTATGGACGCTCATGAATCGCCTGCCGAGCCTATATCACCCGCGCAGCGACGAGGCTCTTCTCCGAACCTCTCTCATGGGTGCGAATCCCGTACGCGCTACCATTCTTTGCAGCATCCAAGCGACCGGCCAGACGGTTGGCCGCATTGATTCTTCATGGCGGGACTCGGTCCCCCTTTGTCACCGGCAGGCTCGAGTTCTTCGCCTGCTGCTGGGTACCGACTCTCAGGTTCTGGTCCGCCCGCCCGTTAGGGTGGCGCGTTTTCGCGCCCGCAGGCGTAGCCTGAGAAAGCCTTGAAAAAGGCACGCCCGGGGAAAGCCAAGGCCGCAATGCCAGGGGTTCTCTCTTCCTGCGAGACGGTGAGGTTCTATTGTCCGCCGCGCAGGATCCCAAGACCGCTGGGCTGCCAAAGGGCATCGGGAGTTCTAGGGAGGAACAATGCTTACCATCACCATAGACCGTAGCCGATGCAAGAAGGATGGTCTGTGCGCCACCGTGTGCCCTGAGGGCATATTCGTCCAAAGGGAGAAGCGGACAATACCTGAAGTGACGGATGAAGAAGGCTGCATTGCTTGCGGTCACTGCTTGGCCATCTGCCCTCATGATGCGATCTGCCATTCCGAGGTCCTATCGACCGACATTCGGGCGATTCAGGTTGAGGAGATGCCCACAACAGAACAGCTGCTTTCGTTGCTCAAGACCCGGCGCTCCATCCGGACTTTTCGAGACAAGCCGCTGGCGAGAGAAACCATCGAGAGAATCATCGACGGGGCACGCTTTGCTCCCAGCGGTCACAACTCGCAGAGTACGCAGTACCTCGTTGTTCAGGACAGAGCTGTGCTGAACCAGGTCTCTTCAATGGTCATCGAGTACCTGAGGTTCGAGACCAGACGCTTTGCCAACCCACTATTCAGAACACTCGCGGTGCTGGCAGACCGAGAATTGGCTGAGAGCGGACTGCGCGAAATTCCCAAATTCAAGCGGGTGACACATTTGTTCGAATCCGGCGCCGATCCGATCCTCTACGGTGCGCCAGTGTTACTGGCTTTTCATGCTCGGCGGAGCGTTGGGTACGCAGATGTCAATGCACAATTGGCGTTGCAGAATGCCTCCCTTGTCGCCCACTCCTTGGGCATAGGGCACTTCTACGCCGGTTGGGTTGTTTCTCCTTGTCGAGCGCCCATGGCGGGGAAATGGAACCGGCGCATTCCGAGCTTGATCGGCATTCCACCTGGGAACGAGCTGCATGGGGCTTTGGCGCTTGGGTATCCAATCCCCAGGTTCAGGAAGATGATCGACAGGAAGCCCCCACAAATCAGCTGGGCATAGAACCGAAACTGTAGCCCAGGCAAGATCTCGAACGAGGAATACCGGGGTTCTCGGCGGGCCCTTCTCGGATCTTTGTTGCCTCGACGTGAATCTGACCGGAAATTAGCTGAACCGGTTCTCGTCCTCAAGTTCTATGGCGTGAACATCCGGTTCCAACACCGAGCGGGTGTTGCGGTGCGGGCCAGCATCAGCGTTAGAGAGAGTTTCGTCAGCCAATCGCTTGTGGCGATGTTAGATGTAGCTGTAGCTTGTTGAGTTCGCTGAGCCACGCCTGTAACTGGTTCCAACTCGGAACAGGATGGGCTACCAACTCACCCCCAGCCCAGCCACCCGTGTCGCTAGCAGCTTGTCCGGGATCCGTACACTGCATCCCCTCGCCTGCCCCTCCGTGTTCGAATCCCGTACGGGCTACCACCTTTTCCAGCTCGATCTCCGGCGCTTTGTAGCAGCCGGCTTCCTGGACCGCTCTCGTGTTCACCCTTTTGGCCGTGCTCGGTGCTGCGGTAGCTTTCTTACTTTCTACCGGGGATATCTTCCAGCGCTGGGGTCGTGCAGGTTGTATTTACCGATCTGGCCGTCTTGACGTTTCGACACATTATCCTCATCGAGTAGGCCGCCGAACGGCGCTTACATCCTCACTGACCTGAATATTGCACTGACGTGCTCCCCAGTTCTATACCAGGGGGAATGTCAGACTCCCGGTTCATGGTCGTCCCTGGCTCCCCTCTTGGGTGGGTAGGGAAAAGGGTGGGGCGGAAGGCGACGCAGTCGGTTGGAGCCCCGCCCCTCGAGCAAGCACCCTCGGAGGCAGCCCGCCCAGCGAGCCGTGCGGCCGACGGCGAGCAGGTGTTCATGTGGCAGATGCCGGTCCCTCCTCAGCGCGAGAGAAAGGGCTCGATGGCGGCGACGAAGGCGGCCGGCGTTTCCTCCATCGGCGTATGACCACATTTGGGAATGGTGACGAATGTGCCATCCGGAATGGCCTCGGCGAAGCGTTGGCCGGATTCCGCAGGCAGGAGTGGGTCTTCGGACCCCCACAGCACCAGAGTAGGCATCTCGAGGGCGTCGATATCGATCGAGCCTTGTGGACGTGAAGACTCCGCCGTCAGGCCACGGAAGGCTCGGTTGACGCCTTCGACCCTGAGTCGCTCTCGATACTCCTCGACCAGTGCCTCATCGACCTTACCCGGATCGTAGTACGAGGATTCCAGCGCATTCCTGAGGAAGCTGGGTCGTAGCATCCAGCGCACGGCTATCGGTGTCAACGGCCCTGCACTCCGCAAGCGCCGGCCGGTATCGAACTCGGTGCCTGGAAAAGTGCTTCCAACCAAGACGAGCGAGCGGACTCGCTCCGGATGCCGGCTCGCCAGCCAGAGGGCCACGCCGCCCCCATACGAGTGGCCCACCACGTGGGCTCGCTCGATCTCCAGAGCGTTGAGCACCCCTAGCACGGTTTCGACCTGGCTCTCGAACGAGTAGGCCTGATACTCGTGAGGCCGCTCCGACCAACCAAATCCTCGCAGGTCTGGGGCGACGAGCTGGTATCGGTCGCCCAGCTCATCCGCCACTCGGACCCAGTTGTGGCTCGAGCCCCCGAAGCCGTGGATCAGAAGCACCGGGTCGCCGGCGCCCCACTGCTCGACGTAGACCTGCGAACCGTCGACCGTCACAAACCGATCGTCGGGTATTTGGGTACGGATCTCGGCGTAGGGCTGAAGAGGTGTGCAACTGACGGCCAGGACGGTCGTTCCAAAGACGATGATCGTTCTCAGGGTAACGAGCAAGCTCTCGATAGGCATCAGCGGTCCTCTTCCCCGTCTGATTCGTAGTCTACGCACCTACGGTTTCCAATCGCCCGCATGGGCTCGCCTGCAGAGTTCGACCGGCGACCGACTAGCCGCGGTTCCAGGCCACGACCTTCTTTGCAACGTTTTGCCCACAGAGGATGACCATCGGCATGCCACCACCGGGGTTCACCGAGCCACCGACGAAGAACAGGTTGTCGTAGCGCTCGCTCTGTTTGGG
>Ga0316187_10003425_pt1 | contig 13790 bp, 7 predicted proteins | sample CroRivburrow1_MG_FD_204927 | JGI IMG/M metagenome (GOLD analysis project Ga0316187, IMG submission 204927) | Coastal sediment microbial communities from Maine, United States - Cross River worm burrow 1 | ecosystem: Environmental > Aquatic > Marine > Coastal > Sediment | place: USA: Maine...
TTCCCGACGGCGAGTTCCGATGACCTTCGCAAGGCCTGGCTGCCGGGGCTCCGGCCGCCGATTCGTGGGCTTTTGACGCCCACAAGTGGCTGAACGTTCCCTACGACTCTGGGATCGCAGCTTGCGCCCATCGGGCCGCTCATCGGGCGGCCATGTCCTATCACGGCGATTACCTGGCGCCCACCGGCTCGGAATACGACGCAATGGATTTTGTCCCCGACGCCTCGCGAAGGCCACGTGGCGTTGCGGTCTATGCCGCGTTGCGTTCGCTGGGCCGCTCTGGTGTCTCCGAGATGGTCGATCGCTGCTGCAAATTGGCGCGCCGACTCGCCGACACTGTGGGGGCCGTCCCCGGTGTCGTGCTGCTCAACGATGTTGTTCTCAATCAAGTGCTGTTCAGTGCCGGCGAGCGGACCGGTGAGTTGCTTGCCATGGTGCAGGCGAGTGGTGAGACCTGGATGGGTGGCACCACATGGGAGGGAGAGCCTGCGATTCGTGTCTCCGTCTCGAGTTGGGCAACCACTGAGGCGGATATCGATCGCGCGGTGGCGGCGATTGGCGAAGCAGCTCGCGATCTCGATGGGTAGGGCGGTCGGGGCCCTACCAACGGGCCGCTAAGGCGCTCGGGCCAAGGCAGGCGCTCGGGCCCGAGCACGCGCCGGTCTCGCGGAGGCATAAACGCGGCCGAGATCGTCGTGGACGGTCGGGTTGGTTGGGGTTCCGGTGATGTTCCATCCGACTTCGTGGACGAGGGTGTGGTGAAAGCGGCACAGCAGGATGGCGTTGTCGACGCTCGTGGCGCCGCCGCGGGCCCAGTGCTTGATGTGGTGGGCGTCACACCATCGGGGCGGTCGGTCGCAGCCCGGGAAGCGGCAGTGGCGGTCGCGGGCGATGATCGCCCGTCGCAGCGGCTCAGGGAAGAGACGGAACCGGCGCCCGATGTCGAGGGGTTGCCCATCGGGTCCGAAAACGATGCGACACACGGTGGCGTCGCACGCGATACGGATGACACCGTCGGGGGTGAGTACGGTGCCGTACTCGGTCTCGGCGAGCGGGTCGTCGGCGAGGGGAGTGCCGGAGCGGGCATCGCCGCCCACGAGCTTGTCGTAGCTGACGTGGACCACTAGTTGGGGCCGATCCATCGAGGCGGACGCGAGTTCCATGAGCCGGTCGGCGCGCCGCTGCGCCAACGTGCGGTGGTCTTCTGGTGCTGGTGGACCGGGATCGAGCATGTTGAGAAGGGTGTCGTATTCGGCTTCGTTCACGGCTCCCGAGATGCGACCGACGCCGTTGTCGCGGCGGAGGCGTATACCCCGCAGGCTGTCGAGCATGTCCTGGCATTCTTCGACGAGTACGGGATCGATGCGTTGTTTCCAATACTCGAGGAGTTGCCAGAGCTCTCGTACGAAGGGGAGTTGGACGGCCAGCCCCACGAGCATCGCTTCGTCCTCGGCGAACGCTTCCGATCGTGTAACGAGGGCCATGGCACGGCCGGCGGCGAACCCTGCGCGATGCTTGAGGAACGCGGTGGCTGAGGTGTAGCCCATGCGCCGCCATTTGGCGGAGTCGTTCATCCGACGGAGCGCGGTGGCCGCCTGGGCTTCGAGTTGATCGATGCGACCCAGGATCGCCAGCAGCTCGTCCGCGGCATCGGCCGGGTGCAGTGGCGTTGGCTCAGTTGCAGCGTCCAGGTCTTCGGTTCGTTCCAAGATATCGAACATATGTTCGTATAATAAAGCACAGCTATGACAAATAGAAGAGGTTCATGGTTTCCCGGCAGTCGAATGGTATGGCTCGCGGGTGATCAGGCGTTGGGAGGGCCATGAGATACTCAGCGGGCTGGATCTTCGATGAACGGGCGACGAAAGAGTCGATCGATTTAGTGACCACTCGGAGGCGAAAGGTGCGTGCCGTACTGGCCCTATTCCTCTCCCTCGGCGCATGTTCCTCGCCCGGTGTGCTCACAAGCCCTATCCCGGAGGTATTCGGACTCTTGTCCGCGTGCGTACACGTCGACGCGGCCGACGACCTCGTGCTGGTGTCCCCGGGTCGGCTTGGGTCGACAGAGTCGTCGATGCTCCCGGTGAGTGGGTGCTGGCTCTGACGGCTCCGCGGGCTGAACCCATGCTGGTCGCAGTCGTTGGAGTCGAATACAACCTCGACGGTCAGACCTACCGGATCGAAGATTCCTTCGAATTCGAGGTCCCGTGTCCGGAGTAGGTTGGATCTTGAGCGACTTCAGCTTTCAAGCAACGAGCGGGACCATTCTTTCGAACGATCCGCACCTCTAATTGCGCCCAGAGCGGCAACTGCCGTCAAGACAGCGACAGCAGCTAGTTTGGCCGCATGCAGCCGGTTCGCGATCCCCGCTACGACATTCTCTTCGAGCCGGTCGCCATCGGGCCGGTCACCGCACGCAATCGCTTCTTCCAGGTTCCGCATTGCAACGGCATGGGATACCGGGATCCTTCGGCGCTGGCTGCGATGCGTGGCATGAAGGCAGAGGGCGGCTGGGCCGTGGTTGCCACCGAGGAAACCGAGATTCACCACACGAGCGATATCTCTCCTGCCATCGAAGGCCGGATCTGGGACGACCGGGACATTCCGGCGCACCTCATGGTGACCGATGCCGTCCACGAGCACGGCGCGCTCGCCGCGATCCAGTTGGTGCACAACGGCATGTGGGCCGCCAACGCGTACACGCGAATCCCGCCCATGGGTCCCTCGCATCGAGCTGTGGCGGGCGACATCTATCCGATCCAGGCTCGCCGCATGGACAAATCCGACATCGCCGATCTGCGAAGATGGCATCGCCAGGCCGTGGCCAGGTCGCTGCAGGCCGGATACGACATCGTGTACGTGTACGCCGGACACGCCGGTGCCACCGTGCAGCACTTCCTGTCGCCGCAGTACAACGACAGAGATGACGAGTACGGGGGGTCACTCGAGAACCGGGCCCGGCTGTTGCGCGAGGTTCTCGTGGACACCCTCGAGGAAGTCGACGGCCGCGCCGGAGTCGCGTGCCGGCTGGCGGTCGACGAGCTCGTCGGAGATCGCGGGTTCCAGCGTGATGGCATGGCCGAGCTGCTCGGGCTCATCGGTGAGCTGCCGGACGTCTGGGACTTCGTGGCCGGCTACTGGGAAGACGACTCGGTGACTTCCCGTTTCGGGCCCGAAAACGATCGTGAGGAGCTCCTCCGCGGCTTGAAAGAACTCACCACCAAGCCGGTCGTCGGCGTTGGCCGGTTCACATCGCCCGACACGATGGCGCGGATGGTTCGCCAGGGTGTTCTCGACTTCGTCGGAGCTGCTCGACCGTCGATTGCCGATCCGTTCCTTCCCAGCAAGATCGAGGAGGGTCGGGCCGACGAGATCCGCGAGTGCATCGGCTGCAACATATGTGTGGCCGGCGATTGGACGATGGTGCCCATCCGGTGCACACAGAACCCATCAATGGGGGAGGAGTGGCGGCGGGGCTGGCATCCCGAGACGCTGCGTCCCAAGGGTGACGCTGCCAAGGTGCTGATCGTCGGGGGCGGACCCGCCGGCATGGAGGCCGCCATGAGCGCCGGGCGCCGTGGCTACGAGGTGGTGCTGATCGAGGCGTCTCGTGAGCTCGGAGGCCGGGTCGCCAAGGAAGCCCTGCTTCCGGGGCTCACAACCTGGATCCGGGTGCGGGACTACCGGCTCGACCAGCTCGACCGTCTGGGCAACGTGGCGTACTACTTCGAGAGCGCCGTGGCGGCCGGTGAGATCCTCTCTTACGACTTCGATCACATTGCCGTGGCCACCGGGGCGACGTGGCGGCGCGATGGTGTCGGTCGCACGCTGACCCATCCCGTCAAACATCCCCCCGGCCTCCAGATCCTCACCCCCGACGACCTTCTCGACGGCATTCGGCCCGCCGGGCGCCGGGTAGTCGTGTTCGACGACGATCACTACTACATGGGTGGAGTCCTTGCCGAGCTGCTCGTGAAGGAAGGCCTGACGGTGACCCTGATCACGCCGGCGGCCGACGTGTCGAACTGGACGCACAACACGATGGAGCAGCGCCGCATCCAGGGTCGCCTCCTCGGTTTGGGGGTCGACATCGTCACGGCGTATGAACTCGACCATACGGATCCGGCCGGTCTGGCCGTGCGCTCCATTTACACCGGGCGAACTCGCGAGGTCGAATGCGAGGCAGTCGTTCTCGTCACGAGCCGCCTGCCCAACGATGCTCTCTATCTGGAACTCGCGGCGCAACCCGACGCTCCGGTGCGCCTGGTCGGTGATGCTCTCAGCCCGGGCACGATCGCCTCAGCAGTGTGGGACGGCCGCCGATTCGCTGAGGAACTCGATGCTGCGCCAAGCGATACCGCCTTCCCGCGGAACATTGCTGCCCTCTAGCCGTTGCCGGCGAGGCTGTGGCTTGTCCGTCCCTCCAGCGCCCCGAGAGCCCGCTCGATGTCGGCAATGATGTCATTGGGATGCTCGCCGCCAACGTTGAGCCGGATGAGATTGGGCGGCAGCGACGCCAGCTCCCGTCCCTCGTCACCCTGTTGTTGGTGAGTCGAGATCGCCGGGATAGTGGCGACGCTCTTGATGCGCCCGAGGTCCGTGGCTCGCCAGATCATCTCGAAACCGTCAAAGACCGTGCGGGCGGCGGCGGCCCCACCCTTGACCTCGAAGGACAGGAGGTGGCCGAAGCGGTTGACCTCGCGGCCGTAGTCGTCGGCGCCGTCGACCAGCCACATGGTGCGAGCTGCGATGTCGTGACCCGGCATGGATGCGATGCCCGGGTAGGCGACCCGGTCGACCTGGCCGTGGTCCTCGAGGTATTGCGCGACCTGCATGGCGGAGCTGCTCATCGAATCCATTCGATGGCGCAGCGTCCGCAAATCGCTGATCGTCATCAGCGCATTGAAGGGGCTGAGGCCGGGGCCGTGGTCGCGGCCGGGGAACAGCTTCACGTAGAGGGCGAAGTTGTCCGCCAACATGTCGGGGCCGATGCTGGTGGTGATGCCGTGGCGGGCGACGATCGCGCCGCCGATGGCGAAGCCGCTCGCCGTCATCGATTTCGTAGTCGAATGAACCACGATGTCGGCACCGAGGGACAGCGGACGCATCAGCGCCGGCGTGGCCACCGTGCTGTCGATGATCAGCGGCAGGCCGGCGCCGTGGGCGATCTCGGACACCGCGGCGATGTCCATGACGCTGAGCGTCGGGTTGGCTGGAGTCTCTCCGAAGACGAATCGGGTCTCACCGTCGATTTTGCTGGCCCATTCGTCCAGGTCGAGGGGATCGCAGACCCAGCGCACGTCGATACCTCGCTCTGCGCCGTACCGCTCGTTGAACAGCATGAACGTGCCGCCGTAGCAGCGGGCGCTGACGACGATGTTCATGCCCTGAGTCGGATTCTCCAAGAACGGATTCGTCGCCATGAAGACCGCCGACATCCCAGAAGCTGTCGTGGTCGCCGAGACTTCGCCATCGAAGTCGTAACCCTCGAGCAGCGCCAGGGTCTCTTCGAGGTAGTGGACGGTGGGGTTGGCGATTCGTGAGTACACCCAGGCCGGCATCAAGTAGGCGAGAGCCGCTTCCATGTGGTCGCTGTTTTCGAAGTGCTGGGCCGAGCTGAAGAACCCCGGCTCGATGATGCTGCCCTGGTTGGCGGCCGCGGACTGCATGTCGTAGACGCCGTGCACCGCGATCGTGTCGAACTTCTTCGTCCGCATCACTGACCGTCGATGGGCCTCGGCGGCCGCCATGGCCTCACCGCGGGCAACGTACTCGGCAACTCCGTCGGTGTGGTCGCTCATCCCATTTCCTCCCGGCCTGCCAGCCGCCCGATGGTTACTCGATGGGCAATTGAGTGGTGGCCTTGATTTCCGTCAGCACCAGGCTGGTGTTGATCCGTGCCATGCCGGGTATCGGCGAGAGCCGATCGACTACAAACAGGTGGAGTTCGTCGCGATTGCGAAAGACCGCCTTCAGCAGATAGTCGAACTCTCCAGTTGTGTGATGACACTCCAACACTTCCGGCATTTCCAGCACCAGTTCCTTGAAACGAACGATCGCGTCGAACTGGTGCAGCTGGAGCGAGACGCCGATGAAACACACCATGTCGTAGCCGATCGTCTCCCGATCGAGCAGCGTTGTGTACTGCCCGATCACCCCGGTCTCTTCGAGTCGCTTGACGCGAGCGTGAGTCGCCGGAGCGGAGAGTTCGACACGACGGGCAATCTCCGCGTTGCTGACTCGGCCGTCGGCCTGCAGCATGCGCAGTATCGCCTTGTCGGTCTCATCGAGACTCGCCTGTACTGAAGACTCTATCACTCGGATTCTCCCGCCGGGTATGGACCTTCGGCCCTATTACTCGTCTAACTTATATTATTCAGCCAATAGGATCAATAGGCGCGATACGTTCGGCTCGACATCCCGGCTGTGGGACCGCTGCCGAACGTTCGGAGCTGTGGTCGCTAGAGCCCGGGCTTTTCGGCGACCAACGTGTACATCAGGGGCACTTGGTCGCGTACTGCTTCGGGGAAACGGAACCAGCCTTCGTCTGTCTCCTCCATCCAGCTGTGCATCTTCCAGGCCAGCACGGTGTGCTCGACGAACGTCTTGATGACGAAGCCGCGGCTGAGCAGCGCCGTGAAGATCTCGCCGAGCCCGTGGTTCCACTCGTGGGTGACGGTGGCGGTCAGCTTGGCGCCGCCGAGGTAGGAGAACTCCTCGTCCCAGGTCTGCATGCGGCCCTCGAAGTACGGGAAGTCGAGGACGAGCAGGCGGTCTTCTCGGTCCTGGTCGAGTGCCCACGCCACCGGGTGTGCTTCTGTGATCAAGAGCCTGCCGCCGGGCTTGACGAAGTGGTCGACGACGCCCGCCCAGCCGTCTATGTCCGACAGCCAGTTGAGGGCACCGACGCCGGTGTAGACCAGGTCGAACTGGTCGTCGAGCGCTCCCGGAGCGTCGTACAGCTCTGAGACGATGAACCGGCCCGGCGTGTTTGTTCTGGCGAACATATCCGTGGCGGCGGCGATGGCTTTCGGGGCGAAGTCGATACCGGTGACCGCGGCACCGAGCCGGGCCAGCGTGATCGTGTCGGTGCCGATGTGGCACTGCAGGTGGAGGGCGGTGGTGCCGGTGAGGTCGCCGAGGCGCTCCCGATCGAACATAACGATGTCGGACACGTGGGATGGGTCGTTGATGTAGCGATCGACGCGATAGCCGTCGTAGTGGCCGGCTACCCGGTTATCCCAGTTGGCGCGATTGTCTGCGCGGTGCTCGTTGATCGGCATGCGGCGAGGTTAGAGATGCTGAAGCGGGTCTGGCTGCTTCGCTTCGACCGCGGCGCCTTCATTCGGCTGCGTGCTCGCCGCGGTCACGCGGGGACTTTCGGCCCTTGTGTTTGCCTCCAGGGCGCAGGATGATCGAATGACTCAAGGGGATAACCCGGGCATCGAGGGGTTAGGGCCGCGGAGGCCGGGAGGAGAGGAAGCCATGGGATTTACGCGCCCGATTCGCTCCGGACGAACCTTCGTCCTTCTCGCAGTCCTCGGCTTGGTAGCTGCCGGAACGGGGGTGGTCTCCGCTCAGGAAGCTCCGGTTGCGCTTGCCGTGACAAAGACCGCGTCTCCGGCCGTGATCCACGCCGGCGACGAAGTGACCTATGAGATCACCGTCGCCAACACTGGTGCCTGGCCGTTGAGTCTCGTCATCGAAGACGACATCCTCGGAACCATCGCCACCGGATTCGCCCTTGACAACGGTGCTTCTACGGCATTCACGGTGACGGACACTGTCCTCGAAGACGTCACCAACACTGTCACCGTGACTGGGAACGCGATTGGCGCTGACATCTTCATTCCGCCGGTTGTCGAGACCGCCTCGGTGACGGTTGACGTGCTCAACCCGGCGATCGCCGTCACAAAAACAGCTTCGCTTGACCAGGCGGTCCCCGGTGACATCGTCGAATACACCATCGAGGTGACGAACGGCGGCGATGCGCCACTCGAAGTCGACGTCGTCGACACCATATTCGGCAATCTGGGCGACGACCTGCCGTTGAACCCCGGCGAGGTCGGCGTCCTCACCACCGAGCACCACGTCTTTGAAAACGTGACCAACACCGTCACCGTCACGGGTACCGATGCAATCGGTGGCGTGGTCGTCGCTTCCGCGACGGCAACGGTCACGGTCGGCGGGGCCGCAGAAGGGCTTTCCTTCGTCGAGGGTCCGACGGTGACTGGGACGACACCGGGCTCCGCGGTCATCGAATGGGTTACCAATGAGCCCGCGGATAGCCTGGTGCGATTCGATTCGCACGCCGGCGTGCTCACTCTCCAGGTAGCCGGCGCGACGTTCGTCACCGACCACGCTCTCACGCTTGACGGGCTCGAACCCGCAACCACTTACCACTTCATTGCGTATAGCTCCGATGAGGCGGGCAACTCTGTCTCGAGTCGAGACCTCACATTCGCGACGCCGGCTTCACCAGATCCTCAGGCCCCCGAGGTGTCCCTGATCAGCCCGCGACGCTGGGAGGGAAGCGCTCCTGTTGTGGTCGACGCCTTCGACGCGTCCGGAGTTGATCGGGTCGAGTTCTTCGTTGACGGCGTTCTCATCTTTTCCGACTTCTCGCCGCCGTTCCAACTCAACCTTGACAGCCACCGGTACGTCAACGGGCCGCATGAATTGACGACTCGCGTTTTCGACCTCGCCGGCAACAGCTCCGACGACACCGCGATGGTCGACGTGGCCAACCCGGTCGACGCCTCCGCTCCAACGGTCAGCATTATCTCGCCCAGCCGGGATGATCAGGTGAGCGGCAAGATCCAGGTGAAGATCTCACTCAGTGACGATGTCGGTCTGTTCAAAGGAACGCTACGCGTCGACGGCCAGTGGTACGGGGACTGGTATCCGGATCCAGGTAAAGCGGCGACCAGCCTGACTGTCGACTACCCGTGGGAGACGCGCCTGACAGAGAACGGCGGCCACCGTGTGGCTTTCGAAATCTACGACACGGACCTGAAGTACCAGGTCGATTTTGTTGATGTCATCGTGGCCAACACTCCGCCACCGCCGCCTCCAAAGCTGGTGGTGAGCCGGGCGGTTGCCCGTCACCAGAACTACTTCACGGTCGATCTGACGGTCAAGAACGTAGGGGGTGACACTGCGACCAAGGTCCGACTCCAGGACACGCTGCAACTCTTCCAGCCGGTCTCACGGGCAACATCTACAGTCGACTACTCGGCTTCCTACAAGCCTGAACTGACAAGTTGGCGCATGGACATCACGGACAACGCATCGCTCGCCAAAGGGGAGCAGCGGACCTACCGGTACGACGTGATACCTGTGCTCGTCTATCCCGGTTCGCCCACGCCAATGATCGGCGGCGACAAATACAGTCCCTCCACCGGTTCGACAATCACTTGGTTTGCGGACACCAATGGACAGAACTACTACGTCGAACACCATCTCCTCTACTCGCCCTCCACCACAGGATCGACATACGCGGACGCGCTGGGGGTCGCCGACTACCTGATCGTCACGAGCCCGGCCAATCTGTTCCGTCTCAACCCAACGTCAGACGTCGACGCGCTGCTCTCGTCGATGGCCCATCTCGCCAGGTCGAAGAATGGCGTACTCGGATACCTCGACGTGCCCGCCTCTTTCCCCCGCGACTACGAAGCACACGACGGCTTCGTGACCGGGGATGTTCGCGAAGATGCGAAAGCAGAGGTCATCATCGGCGACGCCAGCAGTGATCGGGTCGTCGTGGCCAATATTCCGACTACCAGCCTGAGCACCGCCTTCCCATCCGAGGTCAAATGGTTCGAGCAGACCCCGTTCAAGATCGGCCACTACGAACAGGGCTTCGATGCGGGGGACCGCCTCGCGGCGGGCAACGTATTCGGGGGCGTGAAAGACCACGTGCTCATGGCTGATGCCAGCGCCGACCTCTTCCTCCCATACGACGGCAACGGCTTTCCCCAGGGCGCCTTCTATATCGATGCCGGCGGCTCCAACAAAGTTGACGTCGAGTCTTACGACGGGCTCACCGCCGGCAACATCGCCACGGGAGCCCGCGAGGAAATGGTCTTTGCCGACCGCAGCGCCAACCAGATCTATGTGATGCGTTTCACCAGCGCCTATCCCAGCGACGGTCCCAACGTCACTCGGCCGCTCACGGAGATCTCGAAGTTCTCAACCGACTACGAGATCCACGACGGGTTGGGCGCCGGCGACGTGACAGGCAGCACGCTCGACGAGATCGTTCTGGCCGATCGGAGCGGCGACAAAGTCTTCATATTCTCCGGTTCGGGCAACCTGCTCGGGTCCTTCAATCGGAACTTCGAGGAAGGCGACGGGTTGGTCGTTGCCAACGTGGTTTCGACCTACCCGGACAAGGCGGAGATCGTCATCAGCGACCGTAGCGCCAACCGCGTGTACGCGTACACGGCGAACGGGCACCTGCTCGCATCCGTCGTCCGTGACGTGGAGGGCTTCGACGGCCTCGCCGCCGGGTCGATCACCGGGGGATCAATCTCAGAGGTGGTCGTGGCCGACCGCAGCCTGGACTATCTCGACTTCCACGACCTCTCCCGTCCCTCTGCCGACAAATACGTGCTGCGGAAACTGATAAAAGGTGAGTGGACATTCGACCTTTTCACCGGTGTAGCTGTGACCGCCACCGGTTCGTGGAGCACCAGGCTGGCCGACGATTGGGTGACTGACGGCTACCTTCTCATCGTCGGCGAATCCGACATCGTCCCGACCTGGGGCAACAGGACATTCGGGTCGGTCTTGACCACAAAAGGGGACAGGGTCCTGGCCGCCGATGTCACCGACTACCCGTACGCCAGTACGTACGGGTCGGAGATCATTCCGGAGTTGGCCATCGGCCGGATCATCGGCAACACGGCCGCCGAACTTCGCAAACCCATTGAGGCGAGCATCGGCGTGGCACTCGGGACTGTAGGAACCGACTACGACCGTTCCCATGCCCTGGCCGTATCCGGCTACAACGCCGGTCTGGGGGGTGGCTCTGATTCAATCAACTTCAAAGCTGAAGCGTTGAGTGCGGCCCTGACATTGAAGAACAGCGGTGTCGACCCGATCTTCATGCACACTCCCACCTATACAACGTATGCGCCGGACGGTTCGATCGACGTCAATGCCACGAGATCGCAGATACTCAGCAAATTCTTTGCCAATAGCCCCGGAAAGGATGTGATCTTCCTTTCCGGGCACGGCGGGGGCAGCCACTGGGACGAACTCGGCTGGGACGACCTTCTCGGCCAGGCTGACCCCTTCGGTGGAACCAACCCGTTCGTATTCGCTTCATCCTGTGATACCGGCAAGTTCTTCAACTCGTACTCACTCGCCAATGCCTTCCTGAGCCAGGGCACCGGTGCCTACCTCGGGGCGACAACATGGGGGCTCGGATCGCACGCCTGGATATCAAACAAGCTATTCAGCAAGTGGGATCCGGGCGAGAGCGTCGGTGAGGTGGTCAAGGAAATCAAACGGAGCATGGGCTTTGTCACGTTGCCGGCACCGATGTTCGGCGGTGGCACCGAAACGGTGGTACCGAAGTACAAGGAGCAGTACTGGTCGGCCATTTACCACGTGTTCGGCGACCCCAAGTTTGGTGGCGAAGGTCCCCCGAGTCCGGCAGCGGCCGGCCTCACTGGACTGGCGGATGCTACTCCGCCCGATGAGGTGACCATCGAGATCCCCGGATACGACGTGATCGAAGATGAAGGCACGCATACAGTCGTCCTGCCCGGCGGCGGTCTGGCCACGGTGGCCGGCTACCCGACAGTGCCCTACTACACGGTTCTGCGGGACGTCCCGGCGGGCTATGAAGTGCAAGATGTTGTCATGATGGAGCGCTCCGAACCCGTCATCGAGACCGGCTTCAACATCCCACCGGTGGTCGAGGCTGTTGGCGCAACCGAGGACGATGGGAGCGTCGCGTCATCTCCGACGAACGATCTCGGATGGTGGCCCGACGTGCCCTTCTCGTGGGCTGTCGTCGATGGACCGGATGGAGACCTGCTGGCGATCACAGTCTTTCCAGTCGAATACAACCCGGCAACGAGCGACATCCGCTTCTACGGCTCCTACCTGTTCGATGTGGACGCCATTCCCTCGCTCACCGAGATTCAGGCACTCACGATCGACGACCGGGTCTTTGGCCTCGACCCCGTGACGGGAGAGGTCAGGTTCGGTGATGGTCGACGCGGCGACGTACCACCGGCAGGTCACGACGTGGTGGTGAGCACCTTTGTGCGGAAGGAGCCGACGGGTGAGTTGGTCGTGGGATTGCCTCTGCGGACGCTCGCCGACCTCAGGGGCGCGGGGGCGGTCTCCGTGGCCTGGGATCCCGCCGGCGCTGGACCAGGGTCCTACGCCATCGAGGTGGAACTCCGAGGTACCGACGGCACGCTGATCGACCGGCATACGAGGACGATCGAGGTTGAGGGCTCGCTATCCGCTGCCGCCGGCTGTGGTGGCATCGCCGCGACGCTCATCGGTACCGAGGGCGACGACGTCCTGTGGGGAACCGAGGGAAACGACGTGATCGTTGGGTTGGGTGGCAACGATGTCATCTACGGATTGGGCGGCAATGACCTGATCTGTGGCGGCGAAGGCGATGACGAACTCAGCCCCGGGTTTGGAGACGACGCAGTGAACGGGGGGTCCGGAGTCGACGTCGCTCTCCTGGACGCCGATCGGGCGGGCGTGACCGCCGATCTCGCTATCGGCATCGCTTACAGCCCTGGTGGTATCCAAGCCACCCTCGTGGGTGTCGAGAATGTGACGGGCGGCCGCGGGCCCGATGTACTACGCGGTGACGATGGGCCCAACATCCTCAACGGGGCCAGCGGGCACGATGAACTTCACGGGTTCGGAGGCGAAGACAGACTGATCGGCAGCAGCGGCGATGACGAACTTCACGGCGGTGGCGGTAACGATCGGGTGCTGGCAGGCGCCGGCAACGACGTGGTCGAAGGCGGTGCGGGCGACGACTGGCTGCAAGGAATGAACGGATCGGACGTCGTGTTCGGACAGGCCGGCGATGACGTGCTCGACGGCGGCCCAGGTAGCGACGAACTCTACGGCGGGGACGGCGATGACACCGTTATGGGAGGGCCGGGCCGCGATCAATGTGAAGGTGAGCTGAAACTCAGCTGCGAGGCGAGTCCGCGCTAGCGCGGAATCTGTCACACTGTGGGCTCACAATGGGCGCCATGGAGGACAGGGCGCCGAGCGACGGTGTGGCAGCTTCGATCCTGCACGCGGATCTGGACGCGTTCTATGTGTCGGTCGAGCGGCTCAAGCGGCCGGATCTCATTGGCAAACCGGTCGCAGTTGGCGGCGGGGTGATCGTTTCGGCGAGCTATGAGGCGCGGGCCTACGGCATCGACGCACCGATGGGGATCCGCCAGGCGCGGGAGCTGTGTCCCCGGCTGATCGTCGTGAGTGGGTCATTCGAGGACTACATCCGGCTGTCCGATCGGGTGTTCGAGATCTGTCGCGACTACACGCCGTTCATCGAACAGATCTCGATCGATGAGGCCTTCCTCGATGTGGCGGGAGCCGAGCATCTGTTCGGATCCGCGCCGACGATTGCCGCCTCGATCAGGGCGCAGGTGCAAGCGGAGACCGGGCTGCCCATCTCGATCGGCATCGCCCGTACCAAGTTTCTCGCCAAGGTCGCGTCACAGGCCGCCAAGCCCGACGGTCTGCTTGTGGTCGATCCGGCGCACGAGCTCGAGTTCCTCCATCCGCTCCCG
>Ga0316187_10003426_pt1 | contig 13789 bp, 12 predicted proteins | sample CroRivburrow1_MG_FD_204927 | JGI IMG/M metagenome (GOLD analysis project Ga0316187, IMG submission 204927) | Coastal sediment microbial communities from Maine, United States - Cross River worm burrow 1 | ecosystem: Environmental > Aquatic > Marine > Coastal > Sediment | place: USA: Maine...
TATGGTCGGCGAGGAACAGCTCGACCTGAAATGCATGGTCGATGAATTTGAAAACCGACTGTTGCTTTCGGCCTTGCAACGCTTTGACTGGAACAAGAATCAGGCGGCCAGCTTTCTGTCGATGAACAGAACCACGCTGGTGGAAAAGATCAAGAAGAAAGGGCTGAAACCAGTTAGCACATAAGGATTTTCAGGGTGGCGGAACCGCCACTACGATTCGGACTAACTGGCTATCCGGTAGTTAATAAGTCTCCAGCAAGAGCTCGATATCACTGCTCTGAACATCATCGGCAATGAAAGCATCGCCAATGCCTTTGAGCAGGATATAGCGTATGTGCCGGCCAACGTTCTTCTTGTCATGGCCCATGGCGTCGAGCCATTGCGCCGAGGTGAAATCAGGCGCCTCGGTCTTCAGGCCAACCGCCGAATACAATTCGCGGATGCGCGCCTCGAGGCCGGCACTGGCGAACCCCAGGCGTTCGGATAACCTGGCCGCCATAAGGGTGCCGATGGCCACGGCCTCGCCGTGCAAAAACTTTTGATAATGCGTCATCGATTCCAGCGCATGGCCAAAGGTATGGCCCAGATTCAGTAATGCGCGCTGGCCCTGCTCGGTTTCATCGGCCATCACCACTTCCGCCTTATGGCGGCAGGCCTGGTGGATCACCTGCGCCACCACCTCCGTCTGCAAACACAGCAGCTCGCTGGCATGCTTCTCAAGATAGGTGAAAAAACCAGCGTCCCGAATCAGGCCATACTTGATCAACTCGGCGATGCCCGCTTTCAACTCCCGTTCCGGCAAGGTGGATAGAACCACCGGGTCAATCCAAACCAGACGCGGCTGGTAAAAAGCGCCTATCATGTTTTTGCCATGCGGGTGGTTGATCGCCGTCTTGCCGCCGACACTGGAATCCACCTGCGCCAGCAGCGTCGTCGGCGCCTGAACAAAAGGAACGCCCCGCCGGTAACAGGCTGCGGCGAATCCCGCCATGTCACCGACAACGCCGCCGCCAAGGGCAACCAACGGCTCCCCGCGGGCAAGGCGCGAAGCCATCATCCCATCGAGGATGGATGACCAGGCCTCAAGATTCTTGTGCTGCTCGCCATCGGCAAGAATGGTCTCGGAAACATCCCACCCCTGGGATTCCAGGCCCTGCCGGACGCGGCCCATGTACAATGGTGCAACCACATCGTTGCTAACCACCAGGCAGCGGTCCTGGCTGGGAAACAGGCCGCGCATGGCCTCCCCCAGACGGTCCAGGCAGCCCGGCTCAATATGAATATCGTAGGAGCGCGCGCCCAGTTCGACGCGGTACACGGCGGGTTTATGCATGGCCTGATTCTGTCAGATAGGCGATGATGTAATCTACTACCTGTTCAGCATCAAGCTGGTCCGTACGCACATGCAGGTCGGCGCATTCGGCATACAGTGGCCGTCGAACCGCATCCAGCTCGCGGGCCTTGGCCAGCGGATCAACGCCGGCGAGCAGCGGCCGATTGACATCACCGCCAATACGGCGCGCCAGCACCTCCGGCGATGCATCAAGCCATATTACGGGTGGATTCTGGCGTAAAAGCTTGCGATTGGACCCACGCAGGACCGCGCCACCGCCGGTAGCCAACAGCGACTTTGACCCGATCGCCTGTTCAAGGCTTTGGGCTTCATATTGGCGGAAGACTTTTTCGCCCAACCGCGAAAAAATCTCGGGAATGGACATTCCCGCCAGTGAAGCGATGTCATGATCGAGATCAGTAAAAACCAACCCTAGACGCCGGGCCAGGAGCTTTCCCAGAGTAGACTTCCCCGCACCCATGGGTCCAATCAGTATCACGCTCATGGACCTGAATCGAGTGTTGCCGCAAAACCGAAGTCACAGGCCGCTATAAACCGCCGACCTTGTATTGTCAAAAACAGGTACCGTCTAAAACTCGTATTTCAACGTCCCGACAATGGCATCGAGGGTCATCGTAGCAGGATTAACAAATGGCCCGGGTAAGGTAGGCAAATCGACGTTGTGCAAGTAGCGCATGGCTTCCACGCCAATGCGGTAGCGATCGGAAAAAAGCTGGCCGGAAAAAGTGTAATCAAAACCGCCTCCAAAACTGAAACCGGTTTTGGTCACTCGGTCGCTGACGGGCAATCCAAGATACACAATGGCAGTAGTGCCGCCGCCTAGTCCATACAAACGCAATCCATTGCCAAAAGGAATTTGCAGCTTACCGAGATAAGAAATGATGTAATCAGCACGGATTTCAGTTAGTACGGCTGGAAACGATGACTCATTCGTGGTGGTCCCAATCCGGACTTCAGCACCCAGATACTTGGCAACATCCACGCCGGCCGAGAGATACGCGCCGATTCCTTCATCGGTATTCGAGCCAGCAGCATCATCGATGCCTAGGGTGAACACTCCGACGCCGAGGCCAACGTAAGGCTTAAGCCCTTCCGCACTGGCCATGGTGATCGAACCCATCACGACCGTTAACATTGCGACAAAACGAACAACGAATTTCATGACCAGTCTCCCTCAACCCTTTATTCTATGATCCCTTCCGATTCTCACAAAAACAGCAGCCTCAGCTTATCGGCGCACTTAGATTGCCGATTCCTGAGCCGTGGTCCTTACCACCTTCGGCGTCAGGAAAATCAACAGTTCGGTCTTATCATCCTGCACGCGTTTCTTCTTAAACAACCAGCCGAAGAGTGGCAGTTTCGACAATCCCGGGATCCCCGATTCCGCCTTGCTGGTATTGCGCGTAAAGATACCGCCGATGACCACCGTATCGCCGTCGGCCATGAATATCTCCGTCTCGATGGCCTTGGTGTCAATATTGGTGCCATCGCCTGTGATATTGAGCGTGGCATTGTCCTTGCTCACCACCACGGCCATGATCACATGATTATCGGCGGTGATTTGCGGCGTTACCTCCAGGCTCAACACGGCATCGATGAACTCCGTCTTGGTGCCGTCCTGGCTGACAGTCTCAAACGAGACCTTGGCACCCTGCGAGATGGTCGCCATTTTAAGATTGGTCGTTATGACGCGCGGATTGGACACGATCTTGATATCGCCATCGGCTTCCGCCGCTGACAATTCAAGGTCCAGTGCAACCGGTGAATTCAGTCGGGCAAAACTCAGGCCAAGCGCACCACCCACGCCTCCTCCGATGGCGGCTGGCAGATCGACGACCCAGCCATGCTCAACGGGACTGCCGCCAGTAACGTTATCCAAGTTGCCTGCCGTCACATTGGATCCAGGTCCAATAGTAGTAATACGATTGCCTACCGTTGTGTATGTCCCACCCCAGCGGACGCCAATATCACGCTGAAAGCTATCCGTTGCCTCAACGATGCGCGCCTCAATCAGCACCTGTTGCACCGGCTTGTCGATGGTGGCGATCAGTCGTTTCACATTATTGATCGACTCTTCGGTGTCCTTGACGATCAGCGTATTGGTGCGCTCGTCAACCAGGAAACTGCCCCGCGACGACAGGATGCCGATGGTGGTTTCAGCCGTCGAGGTTGTTGCAAGACCGCCCTCGCTGATAGTTGTGACACCGCCCTTGGTGGCGTTGGATGCCGCGCTCTCAAACATCTTTTTTACATCCATAACGCGGGCGTAGCTCAGCGGTATAAACTCGGTGATCAGCGGTTCCAGCTGCGCCGACCCCTTCTGAGCCTGTATCTGCGCTTCATACTCGCTCTGCAATACTTCTATAGGTGCAACGCGCACCACATTGCCCACGGTCTGTTTATCCAGGCCCTGTGAGAGCAGGATAAGATCAAGTGCCTGATCCCAGGGCACATCGACCAAGCGCATGGTCAGGTTTCCTGAAACCTCATCGGACATGATGATATTTAGCCTGGAGACCTCACCGATCAGCTTCAGGGCGTTCTGCACCTCGATATCCTTGAAGTCGAACGTGACCTTTTGGCCGACATAAGCAAATTTTTCATCCACTTCACCGCGAGCTTTGGCGAGGGCGAGGTCTTCCGGCGCTATCGTCACGGTTAATACATTACCTTCCTGAAATGAAGACACATGCACCTTATCGCGCAAGCGCGCCACAACGCGCACCCTGCCGTCCACTTCGTAACTATCCATTTGCCTGACGGGGCCAGGGAAGGCGCTCACATCCAGCGAACGCTCAAGACCGGCCGCCAGTTCGGCCTTTTGCACATCGATAAATACGCGTTCGTTTTCCTCGCGCAGGTTTACCACGGGGCTCGTGCTATCGGTGCGAATGATGACATGGGCAATGCGGTCATCGGGCGTAAAGTCAACGCTCTCAACGGTCAGTACACCCTGACGCTTCTTCGGCACGATCTTGCCAAAGCGGACCACCAGTTCACTATCCGACGCATCAATCTGATGCATGAGCCCCTGCCTGGCCACCAGATCAATCACCACGCGCACGCGGCCGTCGGCATCGCCTACTGTCACTCCGGTGACCCTCTGGGTTGAAAAACCAAAGTGATCAGCGCCCAGCTGTGAATCCGCACCCCAAAAATCCACCACCATCGCCTTGCCGCCCTCAAGCAGAAAGGCATTGTAGCTGGCATCCATATTCCGGCCGCGGATGCTTACCTCGGTCACCGAGCCACGATCCTTGGCGGTGATGCCGGTCAGCTGAGTAGATGAGGAGGATTGCTTCGCCGGCTTGCTGGCCGCCGCCTGCGTTGGCATGGCCAGCTCTTCTCCTTCAATCACGCTAACCACGCTACGGGCCGCATCCTGCTCGGCCATGGCCGCTGGAACGGTAACCATACCAGCCAGGAGTATGGCTCCACCACTTATCCATCGATTTAATGTTTTCACCACTATACCTCCCGGCCCTTAGCGTTTGCGGCTTTTGCCGGATTTGCCGCGTTCTTCCTGCTCTTCCGCTTCGATAAAGCGGTACGTAACAGCCTTACCCTCTACGTTCAGGCCGTTCGTATTGCTATCAAACGTCAGTTTCAGGCCCTGAACATCCACGATCCGAGGCATCTCTCCGACGCGCTTGAGAAACGTGGCCACCTGCTTATATGTGCCCGTGATATCAATGTCGACGGGCACTTCGGCCCAGAACTGCCTCGCATTCTCATTCAGCGGTTTGAATACCTTGAAATCCAGGCCCGAGTCCTTGCCCGCCCAGGACACATTCTCAAGTAAATCAGGAATTTGTGACTTTTTTGGGAGGAAGCTGAGCGCTACGCTCAATTGCTTCTCAAGCGTGGCAAACTCCTTCTCCTTGCGTGGAAGATCCTTGGCCAGCATCGTGTTCTTCGCCAGTAAGGCCCTCTGCATTGAGACCTGCTTTTCCTGGCGCTCGATATCATCCAAAAGCGGCGTCCAGAAAAAGCTGATATAGGCGCCTATAATCAGCACATACACACCCGCCAGAACGACAAGCTTCTTCCACATGGCCACCGGCAATACGGACCGCAAAAACTGGAAATGCTCCATACTCAAACCAAGGCTCATGACTTCCTCCCGGAAGCTTTTTTACCATCTGGTTCCAGTGGCTCCTGAGCGCTTTGCTCAAATTGCATGCTCAACTCGAATTTACGCACGGGCATATCGCCAATGCGGTCGCGTTGAATCAGCTTGAGACGCACATCCGCAAAGCGCGGCGATTTGTCCAGAGCGCGCATGAAGTTGGCCACCGCCTTATTGCTATCGCCAAATCCTTCAAGGACAAGCGATCCACCCTTGTCGGCGGCACTCTTCAGCCACACGGCATCAGGGATGGCTTCAGACAGGGCCAGCAGGTTTTCCAGTGAGCGGAATCGGCCTTTCTGCAGGCTGTCGACTAGCTCAAGCTTGCGCGTCACGTCCTCACGCAACCTGTCCAGATCCTTGATCTTGCCAATCTTCTTGAGCAACACCTGATTCTGAGCCTTCAGGCTGGCAAACTCCTGATTCAGATTGTCCAGTTTGCTGGTGTAAAACCATTGCACGACGAACACCAACACCAGGGCGGAACCCACCACGCTGACGGCCGCCATAATATGGTTGAAAATCTGTTTGTTGCGCCGTTCCTCGCGGTACGGAATTAGATTAACGCGAATCATCGGCCAACCATCCCAGCACTATCCCACCCAAGGGAAGGCAACCGTAAGCGGCGCTGTACGGGAACGATCATCATGCGTCAAACCCCCTGAGCGCCAGACCTGTCGACACCATCATCGAAGGGCCGATGTTTTCGAGATAATCAGCATCAAATTTTCGGCTGGATGTCTTCAAGACGGAGAATGGGTTGACAATGTTCGTCTCGATACCCAGGCGTTGCTCGATCTCATTGGCGATACCGGGAACCAGGGCGCAGCCACCCGTAAGATGTAACTTTTCCACCGGGTATTCGGCGCTGTTGGCAGCATAAAAGTCCAGGGAACGCACAAGTTCAGATGTCAGACCGACATAGAAATGCTCGAGTACATCCGGCTGAATAGCGGAGAACTCGTCCAGCTTCATTCGCTCAGCGGCATTAAAGCTGAGGTTGTGCGCCTTCTGAATCTCCTCAGTCAGATTATTGCCACCAAAAAACTGATCACGGGCAAATGACATCTGTCCACCGCGCAAAATATTGATATTGATCATGGAAGCGCCAATGTTCAACAATGCAATGGCGCCTCCCTCATCCGCTTCACCCAGCAGATCCTCGGTCTCCTTACTCGTGGGCGGCTCAATCAACTCGAACGCGTTTTCCAGGCAGAACACCGAGCAATCAACGCACTTGGCCTGCAATCCCGCCTCGTTGAGAACCATCTGGTAATCTTCGACCACATCGCGCTTACAGGCCACCAGAACCACTTCCATCTGTTCGGGATCGTCCGGCAGAGGGCCCAGAATCTGAAAATCCAGGAACACATCGTCGATATCGTAGGGAATATGCTGATCGGCCTCATAGGCGATCTGCGACTCCAGATCGAACTCGGTAGAGGTAAGCATGGTGACCTTTTTGATAATTACGGCGTTGCCGGAAACCGCCAGGGCAACATTGCGCGTGGAGGGCCTGGCCACCTCGATGCCGTCCAGCAATGCCTGGGTGACGGCCATCGAATCGATAATCGTGTTTTCCACGATGGCGTCGCGGGGAAGAGGCACCGTAGCCATGGACTTCAGCTCATAGCCGCTGCGCGCTGGCGCCAGCTCAACAAGCTTGATGGCGGTTGAACTGATATCCAGCCCCATCAAGCCTTCGGGTTTGCGATAGAAAAAGTCCACGTTCCCCCCTAGATTCTATAAACCAGCGTGCCCGCGCGCAACTTAGCCCCACTCAGGGACTCAGTCAACAAAACCGCCGCTATCATTGTTTCTATTTTTCTCACTTACTTACTACCTCCAGCTCACCATACGAATAAAGCAAGTTTCCGGCCAATTTGTGAAATCTCACAAACATTTGACAAATACCTCCCTGGCTGACCTGCACTCGATTACAATCCCTCAATTCCTGCAACCCCACACCCTGAAAATAATCATCTGGCGGAGCGTGAATCGATTTGCTCCTGGATGAGATGCCGCGAAATAGCGAGCAACTTGTTATCATCCAAAGACATGGGCTTCATATCGGTTGTTCGGCCTTCAATCGCTTTCTTCAAATCCGGTATCATCTGTTCGGGCTGCTTGAAGAACCGATCTGTAGATTCGTTCAATGTATATCCAGCCAATCCCCGGAGATCACCAACCTTTCCCTCACCCGGGTGATGGCATTCGGCGCAATGCATTTCCCAGGCATCCTTATCACCCCGGGATGCAACCTTCTTTGCAGGGGCATAATCTTCCAACTGCCTGACGGCACCGCCCTGGTATTGCAAAGGCACTTTTGACGGGTCATCCGTAAAATGAATATGCCCAGCAGTATCGCGCCATTGAAAAATTTCGCCGGCTAGCGATAAATGACAACCAAAAATCATGGCCACGATGGCGGCAATGCCCGAGGCAATCCGAATCATTGCAGCCCCTGCCAGGCGGATCGGCGCAACGTCCAAGTAACTACCTTTGTATTGATATTGTCCACCGCCTGATTGTCATAAACCAGGATCACATTTGTGGTGCCGTCTGTTTCGGTAAACGTGCCGAAGCCCGTGATAATGGCGGCATTGACATATCCAGTGGCTCCCGGGGTATGCCCTGTTTCCCATTCCAGGGGGCCAGGCGTATAAACCAGGCCGCTCATATTGTTATAGTGATGGATGTCCACCAGGCCACCTGCATAAATCTGCGCCGGAATATCCATCCAGTCCCCATCGAGCAAGCCATAACCGCTCGCGTCTTTTGTCACGAGGAAATATTTGTTCTGATCTGCTTGCAGGTCGTTGACATCAAGCGCACGGGCAAACCCCATATCGCTGAAAGCCGCCAGACCCGCTCCGCTCGTATTAAAGGGAGAGCCTTTGAGCCTGGTGGCGTCGCCATAATCATAGCCGCTCCCACCGTTGTCCAGCGAAGCTGCGATTGCTGGTAAATTTGAAAATATGTCATTCCAGTCGTCCGCCGCTACATCCAGGGCGGCAAGGGATACCTTCCAGCCATGCATATAACCACTTGGAAAAAGAAGGTGGAATTTATCGCCATCGTTATTGCCCACGGCGCAATCATCGACCCCGATACAGACATCCTCGCTGAAACTGGTGGGTGGCGTTATCGGTTTAATGGGCCAGGAATTCGCATCAGATTGTCTGGCCGTTTCCCGCAACAGCAGATAATAATAATCCAGCCTGTGCTTGTGAGAAGCGTACTCGGCGCCTGCACCTGAGGCTGAAAAACTCTGCCCGCCGCCGCCATCGGAATTCGGCAGCATGTTCACAGATACCTTGACCATTTCATCCACGATGTCCATTGCCCCCTCAGAATCTGTTGCGGAAACAGGGATTCTGCCCTCGCTGGCAGGAAACCATCCATCGGTTGGCGAGGCCAGATTGACATCCTTGGCGCTGGAGTTCACGGCAATGGTTCCACCTGCTGCTGTAGGAAACGCGAGTGGTGCGAAAATATCCGGAAGCGCGGGGTTGATATACTCAGGCACCTCCAGCTCCATGCGTGCATCCACCGCCTCGAAGGCATTGACCAGGCGCTCGCCGGAACCGGGGTCAAAAAAGCCATCGCCATCCGTGTCGATAAAGAAATCAAAGAATATGGAGCCATAAACAATCAGCTTGGCATTCGCACCAAGATAACCATCGGCATCCAGCGTCACCTCATCTCCGCCATAAGCGCCCCCTGTCGCCAGGAAGGCCGTAGGGCCATTCGTATCATATTTACGTACCTCGGCGCCACCCAGCGATGCGCAATTGCCCAGCGAGCCCTGATCGTAAACCGGATACATCACGCGCGTCATGCCAAACATCGGAATGCCGTTGGCGATATTGTATTCGAACTCGGCCATGTTGATCCTGCCCGTGACTGGAGCGGCAGTACCCATTGCGGCCCGCAGCTTCTTGGCCTTACTGCAGTATTTCCCGTTGCCATCAGTGCTGTCCGCTTTCGACTCGTCCTGGCAGGTGAACTGCTCAGCCGCCCAGCGGTACATATCCAGATCGAAAAGATGTTCGTTTGGATTCGTGGGCGGAAAGTATTCGATTTCCTCAGCAGTGCCGAGCAGCGGCTCGTTGGTCAACTGGTGCGGCAGCTTGCGAGGCGGATCGGGAAGGTTGAGCGCGGGCGTGCTGTTGTCCTGAACCCGGTTGGCCTGATCGACCCTCATCGCGGTATCCGCGGCGTTCGGTCCATGCCCCGAATAGGCGAGCATGGGAACGCTGTCGAAGCTCATGATCGTCGTTGATCGCTTGCCCTTCCGGAAGTTCTTTCCCTCGCCGCCCATGTGGGTGTTCGAGGTCAGGGCAATGCCGGACGGGATCACATCGGTCACATACTCCGCCTGTGTCGCCTCAACGAGCAGGTCATCGGCGTGATGGAACTCGCCTGCCCGCCATGTAACCGCCTTTGAGGGCGGCCCGGCGGTCTTACCCCAAAAGTCCGTGCCGGTTCCGGTTCGAGTGCCATCACACATGTCCTGCCAGTCCCTATAGGACGGGGCGTTGGTCATGGCCGATACGCCGTCGAGCTTCCGGTCGGGCGATGCCTGAAGTTCCCGCACCAGACGCATGGCATTACCCGATCGGCCAAGCGCATATACGACTATGGAGCATTCCTCACAGCCTGCTGCAATATTGGGTGCAAGATACGGATAGGCTGCGGCATTACCTGGTGGCGGGGGCTGATAGCTTGTGGCCCATACGGCAACCTGCGGGGCTGTACCCGTGGCCCAGTTGCCGTTAGCCGTTACGGCCACGTCATCGACAGTCACATCGTACACGCGGATACCGGCAGTGCCCTGAATGAACGCATCGATGGCGGCAGTATTCGCGCCAAGGTCAGCCGCATCTGCCGGAGTCGGAAAATCGTCATCAGAGACTACGTCCTGCCAGAAAAGAATCCCGGAGGTTGTGCCTTTTTTCTCAACATCGTCGGCAACTTTGAGAAATTCACCTTGTCCTGCTGCCTCAAAGAACCAATAGGCGAAATTCTGCGCCAGACCTGCATTGGCGGCAGCCAGGGCCTGCTCACCCCGCACGGCACTTGCCGAAACCGACACCTCGATGCTCGACTTGAACATCGCTGTAGCACCAGCCATGGCAAGAATGGCTGTTATCACCACCACGCTAACCAGCACGAATCCACGTTCCTTGTGATTTTCCTGCATCATAGCCTCCACTGGCGCCATTTAATTCACCACGGTCATCGGATAAATCTGTGCATAACGCCATATGCGCTTGTTGTTGGTGGCGTTGCCGAGAACATCGATCATCTGTCCCTGCGTATAACCCGCGGGCACTGCCACTTCGATAAGAATCGTATAGCCGGGCACGTTCACCGGATTGCCGGCCGGATCGTTCACCGTCAGCGGAACCATCGGCGGTGGAATATCCGCGAAAGCAGCTCTCGACGGCACATCGGTATCATCCCTGAATACCTTGAAAAACGTGACATTATCCAGTATTTCATTATTCGCGTTACCGGGAGCGCTGTTGAACACGCTTGCCTCTCGGTCATAACGCAAACTGTTGCCCACCAGGGCATAGGCGCGCTGCGCCCTGTTGTTCACCACACCGTTTGCTTCATCCCAGACCCAGAAGGTCAGGCCGGTTGTCGCACCTGCCCCGGCAAACGCCGCATTTTCCACCGGATTGCCGGTCGGTGCGCCGCTCAGGCTCGTGAGCGTGGATCGCAGGTCCTCAGCAACGAACTTGAGGGTGAACTCCAGGTCCTGCGCCGAATCGATGCGCCGGTTCTGATAACTGTATTCGGTGTTCTGCGTTGAAAAGCTGATAAACAGGCCGGCCATGATGATCAGCGCCATGGCCATCGACACCATCAGTTCGATCAGCGTAAAACCGGACTCTTGGGTCTTCAGGCGTTTCTCTATCATTGTGTCACAGCCTGCCCGCGCAACTCGACCTGCTTCGGCACGCCGCGCTCCTGCCAGTTTACGACCACCCGAACATGACTGGAGGAACCCGCTTGAGAAGTGGCCCCGCCAAGACTGGAAGTAATCGTCACCACAGCGGTTGCCGCCGTTGCAGCCGCACTTCCCCCGAAGCGCGTAAGTGGCTGGTAAAACGTTTCACCTCCGGGCGCAGGCTGCTGGGAGGTCAGCGTCACGCCTGCATAACCGGCCACCGAGGCGCGGGAAACCGCTTCCTGCAATATGGATTGGGCCATGGCCGATGCATCCATCCGCCGCTCGCTGGTCTTATTGGTGCGCATATCGGCATCCAGCATGCTCACCATGGCAAGCATGCCGACCGACACGACCAGCACGGCAATCATCAGCTCGATCATCGTGAAGCCCCGCTGACGTTCAGCGCGCTGAATGGCCGTCCTGCTCAACTGCACACCCCCGCGTTGCAAACACGGCGCACATCGATACGCGCACCCACATTATTGATCATGATAATGAACTGCTTGGTGGAGCCGGGCGAGGAAACCAGGACCGAATAATTGCCGTCGGACGTTCCGCGCGAGGTGAATGGGATTGTCTCAGTGCCGCCGTTATTGGCTCCGAAACCACATGCGCCGCAATCGAAATCGGCGATCGTGGCACCCGGAAAGGTATGCTGTTCACCGGCAAAATCCGTCAGTACCTGATTGGCGTAATCCACCACGACCTGCTGGTCGACGCGCTGCGAAAAAGCCCTGAGCCTGGCCTGCTGCATCATGCTGACCACCTGTTCGGAAGCCGTTTCCACCCTCGTCGCTTCCCGCATTTGCGTATAGGCGCCAGCAGAGATCGCCATGAGCACCACCACGATGGCGACGGCCACCAGCATCTCGGTCAGTGAGAAGCCCGCCTCGCGCCCTTGCCGAGCGCGCGCGCCTGCCCGTAGGCTTGCAGCCATGCGCAAATTTATCATCGTGCTCAAAGCTGGCATCATATTCATTTTTGTCTCTGTGACTGTTATCACCGGCATCTATCTATATTTCGCCAGTAACCTGCCAAAACTTAGCAGCCTTGAAAGCTACCAGCCAGCTTTGGCCAGCCGCGTCTACAATTTTGATGGTGAATTACTGGCCGAATACGCCGAGGAACATCGCATTCTCACCCCATTTGAACACATGCCGGAAAAGCTGGTCAACGCCTTTCTGGCCGCCGAGGACGAGTATTTTTACTCGCACCCGGGCATCAACCCGCCTCGCATCCTGGCCGCCGCCATCGCCAACCTCAAGGCCGGCCGTACCGTGCAGGGCGGCAGCACCATCACCCAGCAGGTGGCGAAAAACTTTTTGCTTACTTCCGAGCGCACCTACACACGCAAGATCCGGGAAATGATCCTGGCTTATCAGATTGAGAAAACCTTTTCCAAGAATGAAATTCTTTACCTGTATCTCAACCACATCTACCTGGGACGAGGGGCTTACGGCGTGGCATCCGCCGCCTGGCGCTATTTCCGAAAGCATATCGACGAGCTCACCCTGGCCGAGTGCGCCATGCTGGCGGGCCTGCCTAAAGCGCCCAGCAGCTACGCTCCGCACCTGCACCCCGAGCGCGCCCTGAATCGACGAAACACCGTGCTGAACATGATGGCGCGCAGCGGCTACGTGTCGCGGGACGAGACCAGCACGGCTCTCGCCGAAGTGCTTGAAGTCGCACCCCTGCCGGAAAACCGCCTGAACAACGCCTACGCCAACAGCGTCTACCGCGAACTGGCAAGCAGGTTCGGGGCCGACACCCTGCGCCGCCAGGGCCTGACTATCTTCATCCCCTATAAGCCTGAATTGGAAGAAGCGGCCGTGCGCTCACTGCGCAAGGGCGTGCTGGCCGTGGAGGAGCGTCAATACTACCGCGCCCCACGCCACCATGATCAGGATACATGGGAAGCGCTGCTGGCCGGCTGGACCGAGAAGAAAGATGAAAACCCTCCGCGAAAGGATGAAATCGTCCCGGCTCTGGTTGAGGATGTTTCCGACAGCGGCGATTTGCTGGTCAACGACGGACATAACCATTGGCTGCTGTCCAAGCCCAAATGGCGGTGGAAACTGGCCGAGGACGATGAGCGGCCGCGCACCTGGATCGTCGGCGATGAAATCATCCTGCAGGGCGATGGCGAGGGCGGCGTGCGCCTGGCGCAGACGCCATCGATCGAAGCGGCGCTATACAGCATCGACCTTCAGCGCGGCACGGTGCTGGCTTCGGTTGGCGGCTTCGATTACAAACTGGGCGATTTCGACCGCGTCACCCAGGCCCAGCGCCAGCCAGGCTCGGCATTTAAACCATTCTTGTACGCCAAGGCCATGGACTCGGG
>Ga0316187_10003428_pt1 | contig 13786 bp, 10 predicted proteins | sample CroRivburrow1_MG_FD_204927 | JGI IMG/M metagenome (GOLD analysis project Ga0316187, IMG submission 204927) | Coastal sediment microbial communities from Maine, United States - Cross River worm burrow 1 | ecosystem: Environmental > Aquatic > Marine > Coastal > Sediment | place: USA: Maine...
AAGCCCGCGTGATGACCGCCGCCCTGCGCGCGCTCGACTCCCGCGGCAAGGGCTTGGCCTCTTTCCTGCGCGAGGACGTGCCGCGCATCCCGGCCGACTCCACGCTTGCTGCCGCGCGCGCTGCCGCGGCGCGTGGGGACGGCCTGGTCGTGCTCGAGCGTCAGGGCCTGCCGCCGGCGCTCCTGCCGCACGGCCGCCTGCTCGACGCAGGCGTCGACTCCCGGCCGTCCGCCTTGGCCTACCCGCTGCTGGTGCTGCCGGAGGACGCCGATCTCGCCGACGCACTGTCGCGTATGCGCACCTTCGGCGTCGCCTACGCGTGGGCGCGCCTGGAGGATGGGCGAGAAGGATTGTGTGATCTCGAATATGCTCTATCCCTGCTGCTGTCCCCGGACTCCCGCGCCTCCTCATGAACCCCTCCTCCCGCCCCTGGCTCCTGGTCTCCCTGCTGCTCGCTGCCTGCGGCGGCGCGCTTCTCGCCATCCTGCTGGTGCCGCGCACCGCGGCCGCACAGGGCGCGGACGGCGGCCGCCGCTACGTGGCCGTGACCGGCCCCTACCAGAACGGCGTCTCGGTGCTCTACGTGCTGGACCAGGAGACCCAGCGCCTGGCGGTCTATGAAGCCCGTGGCGGTGCCCCGAACTCGCGGCGCGTGATCTTCGTCGGTGCCCGGAATATCGGCCTGGATACGCTCCTCGACGGCCTCAACGACGAGTCCGAGTACAGCTACCGGGACCTCGCCGACGAGTTCGAGAAGAGCGGCGTGCCCGTCCCGGTACGGCCCGCCGAGGCCGAGGAAGGCACTCAAAATGGGGGGCAATAGCGTTTCCCTCGCCCCTCGCGGCTCTATCATGGGCATCCTGACCCGCCGGGCCTGCAGGCTCGGTCTTCCTGAAGCGACAGACCCCGTACGACCTTGAGCGACAGCGAATTTTCCTCCTTCGACGCCGCCCTCGACAAGCTTGAGCTGGAAGAGGACGATCTCAAGCGGCTGATTTCCGCCGGCGAGATTCGTGCCTTCCGCGAGGGCTCCAAGATGCGCCTGCGCGTCGAGGACGTGGAGCGCGTGGCCGGCGAACTCGGTATCGGCGGCGCTGTCAGTGAAGAAGACGCCGGCGAGGTGCTCGAGGTCGAGGACCTGATGCTCGACGACGACGATGACGCCGGCATGGTCACCACGCAGCTGTCCGAGGAGGACACGCTGCTCGACGACGATGTCGACGTCGTGGAGGTCGAGGACGAGCCCGCAGGGGCCGCCGCCCCGCGCGCCCGCAACGCCGCCCGCGGTGGCGGTCGCGGTGGCGGTCGCAGCCGTCGTGGCCAGGAGGAAGAGCAGCAGGCCGCGGAGTCCGGTGGCATGCGCGCCGCTCTGGTGCTCACCACGGTGGTGCTGGTCTTCGCGATCCCGTTCGCGATCGGCATGATTTCCGGCCACTCCTCCGGTGCCACCGACGGCGTCGTCGGCATCTTCACCGAGGAGTAGCCCCACGTCCCGTCCCGTGGAGCGCAGGCTCCTTCCCGCCGCGGCCATGCTCTTGCTGGCTGCGGCGGCTTGCCAGAGGGCCGCACCGGCCGCGCTTCCCGAGGAGGTCGCGCGCCTGGACCTCTGCCTGCTCGCTCAACCGGTACGGCCCGACGGCGACTGGCTGCTGTTCGGGCGCTTTGAACTGACCCTCGTGGAGTACCAGCCCGAGGTGCTCCACGTCGACGGCGAACTGCCGGCGACCGGCTTGGCGCTGGCGGACTGCGAGGCCTGGTGTACGCCGCGCGGTCTGCGTCTGCCGAGCCCGGAGGAGTGGCTCGCGCTGGCTTCCGGGGCGGCCCCGCGTCCGGCCGGGGCGGGTACCGAGCGCAGCGACTTGACGCTGGGCCTGGGGCGGCCGCTGCCGGTCGGCGTGTTCGAGCGCGGTCGGCTCGCGAATGGCGCTTACGACGTGTTCGGCAACGTCTGGGAGCGGCTCGACGGTGAGATTGACGGTATGACGCTGGCGGCGGGCGGTTCCTACGCGACCCGTGCGGTGGCGGTCGACGCCTTTCTGGAACTGGCCCCCGCGGACCGTCTGGAGGACGTCGGCATGCGCTACGCGGCCGACGCCACGACCTACCTGCTGGAGCGGGTGGTGCCGCTCTGGATGGAGCTCGACCGACGCGACCGACAGCGTTGCGCCGCGGTCTTCTCCCGCTGGCGCGGGGATCTCCGCCGCAGTTTCGCGGACCACCTCGAGGCGCGCGGCGCGCCGGCGGACTTCTGCGATCAGGTGCGCGGGTGAGACTCGGAGAACTGCGCGCGCTGCTGGAGGCGCACGGGCTGCGCCCCAATCCACGCTTCGGCCAGAACTTCCTGGTCGACCCGGCGCTGCTGACCTCCATCCCTGGCGACGCCGGAGTGGTGGCGGGGGAGCGGGTGCTGGAGGTCGGGCCGGGGGCCGGTGCCCTGACCGCCGAGTTACTGCGGGTCGGAGCGCAGGTGCTCGCGGTCGAGGTCGATCACGGCCTCGCAGGCCTGCTGCGCGAGCGCTTCGCCGACGCGTTGGCGGACGGCTCGCTGCAGCTCCTGGAGGACGATGTGCTGGCAGCGCACGAGCGCTTCGCCGCCGAGGTCGAGGCGTGGTGGGGCGCCGGGCCGCCTCCGCGGCTGGTCGCGAACCTGCCCTATGCCATCTCCGGTCCCTTCCTGGGCCGCCTGCCGGGCCGGCCGCTGCTCGGTGCCACGCTGTTGCTGCAACGCGAGGTGGCCCGCAAGGCCTGTGGCCTGGACGACGGCTGGAGCCCGCTGGGGGTGCGGCTGGCGCTGGCCTTCCATACCCGGGTCGGGCGCCGCCTGCCGCCCGAGGTCTTCTGGCCGCGCCCGCAGGTGGACTCGGCATTCCTGCATCTGGAGCCGCGCGCCGACGCCCCTGGTGCCGCCGCGGACGCCCGCCTGCACGCCGCGCTGCGGGTCGCCTACGCGCAGCGCCGCAAGCGCCTGCTGCCGCGTCTGCGCAAGGCCGAGCCGGCCTGGGCCGAGGCCCTGGTGGCCCTGGGGGTGGGGGAAGACGCCCGTGCCGAGGAGGTCGCACCGGAAACCTGGCATCGTGCGCTCCATGCGCTAAGTTGAGGGGCCGGACAGACCCGTAGTGAACGACCTGACCCCCTTCATCGAGCAGCTCAAGGACCGCGTGCCTATCGAGGCGGTCGTGCAGCAGAAGGTCCAACTGCAGCGCCGCGGACACCGCTACCTGGGGCTGTGCCCCTTCCACGCGGAGAAGACCCCTTCCTTCAACGTCGACGCGCAGAAGGGCTTCTACAAGTGCTTCGGCTGCGGCGTGTCGGGCGACGTCATCACCTTCGTGCGCGAGACGGAGGGGCGCGACTTCCTCGACGCGCTGCGCGTGCTGGCCGACATCGCGGGCATGGAGATGCCGAAGGACATGCGTGGCGGCGGCCGCAGCAAGGCCGAACGCGATCTGCAGGAGGCCGCGCGCGAGGCCCTGTCCGTGGCGCGCGCCTTCCACGTCACGGCGCTGAACGCGCCCGAGGCCGAGGGCGCGCGTGCCTACCTGCGGGACCGTGGCGTCTCACAGGAGATCGCGCAGGCCTTCGGCATCGGCTGGGCGCCGCGCGACCGCGGCGCCCTGGTCGCCGAATTGAGCAAGCGTCAGCTGCCCTTCGAGGCGCTCGAGTCCGCCGGCCTGGTGCTGCGCGACGAGGATCGCGGCGGACGCGTGAAGGCGCGTTTCTGGGAGCGCGTGATGTTCCCGGTGGCGGACGCCGGCGGCCGCACCTGCGGCTTCGGCGGTCGCTACCTGCCCGGCTCCTTCGCCGCCGAGAAGGGGCTCGGCAAGTACGTCAACTCGCCGGAGGGGCCGCTGTTCCCCAAGCGGCGCCTGCTCTACGGCATGGACCGGCTGCAGACCGGCTGCCGCGACCAGCCGGACACACCGATCATCGTCTGCGAAGGCAACCTCGACGTGGTGCTGTTGCACCAGGCCGGCTTCCTGACCACGGTGGCCGCGCTCGGCACCGCGATGTCGGAGGAGCATGCGAGATTCCTGCGCCGCTTCGACCGGCCGGTGGTGCTGCTGATGGACCCCGACTCGGCCGGCCGTCGCGCCGCGGCCCGCGCCGGCCGCCTGCTGGTGCAGGAGGAGGTCGACGTGCGGGTCGCGGAATTGCCCGAGGGAGCCGACCCGGCGGACATGGTCCAGGGCGGTGAAGCGGAGGAACTCCGCCGTCGGGTCGAAAAAGCCCGGGATATACTCGATTGGCGTCTCGAATCGTGGTCCAGAAAGGCCGACCTGTCGGTCCCTGCGGTCCTCGACCAGGCTGCCACCGAAATGGCGGAGTGGATTGCATCCACGCCGCGGCCGGTGGTTGCCGAGGTCTGGGCCCGCCGGGCACAGGAGGTCCTCCGGATTTCGGAAGAGAGCCTCCGCAGGCTCGTCCAGGGCCCCCGGGAGACCGCACCCCGGCCCCAGGACGCTCCAGCGGATTCCTTCCACCCATCCGGCACTCCAGACCCCTCAAGTATCCTGCGGAGCAACGAACGAGAGATCGTCGCGGCGATCCTGCACGACCCCAGCGCGCTTTCGCGCTTTCGGGTCGCAGCCGAAGCGCTAGAATTGTCGGATTCCTCCGCCCAGGAGGTCCTTGCTTGGTGCCTCGAACGGCGCTCGGCGCAACAGCTCTTCGACCTGGACTCCTGTCTGCTCGCCTTTCCCGACGGTGACACCGCGGCCTGGCTGGACTCGGTCCGCAGGTTGCACATCGCGGAGCCCGCTCTGGTGTTGGCACGCGCCCTCGAGGCGCTGCCAGCGAATCTGGAACGGGCCAAGGTCACGGCGCCTGGCGCCGAGCCCACCGAGGAGGAACTCCGGTCCTTCTGCCGCCGCATCAGCATCTCTCCGCAGGAAGCTCCCTGACCTGCCACCATGGCCACCACACCACTCGACAAGAAAACCGAAGCCGCTCTCGAGACCCTCATCGCGAAGGGCAAGGCCGGCGGCAGCCTGCCGTTCGAGGAGCTGCAGAAGTCGCCGCTGAAGGACAAGCTCGGCGACCTGGAGGTGCTGCAGGCGGTCATGAACCGGCTGGAGTCCGCCGGCGTGAACCTCGGTGACCCGAGCGACTCGCCGGGCGACCTGGGCGCGATGTCCGCGCCGGTGCCGGTCACGGCGAAGCCGTTGTCGACGCTGTCGAACCGCGGCGAGCAGCGCGCCCGCAGCGCGGTGCTGGAGAAGATCGACGATCCGGTGCGCATGTACCTGACGCAGATGGGCGAGATCCCGCTGCTGACCCGCGAGGAGGAGATCTCGCTGGCCAAGACCACCGAGGTGTCGCGCAAGGTCTTCCGCCGCCTGCTGCTCGAGTCCGGCCTCGCGCTGGACATGGTGCTGGTGGTGCTGCGGCAGGTGAAGGACGGCGAACTCGCCTTCGACCGCACGCTCAAGGTCAATCCTTCGGCGCAGGCCAACAGCTCCTTCGCGGTGCTGCACCACAACCGGCGCCTCAAGAAGCAGGCTTCGGAAGACGAGACCGAAGGCGGCTCGTCGAACATCGACGGCGGTGCCGGCTACGAGCTGACCAAGCAGGACCTCGAGCAGCGGCTCGGCGGTCACATCCGCGACCTGGAGACCCTGCGCGACACGGCGCGGGTCGGCTACGAGATCATGCTCGACGGTCGCCTGAAGGCCGACGAGTACGCGTTGTTCCGCCGCCAGATGCGCGCCCGCCAGCGCTGCATCGCGGTGCTGGTCGAGGAGTTGCATTTCCAGGTCAATATCCTGCAGGACTTCATCGACGTGCTGCACGCCAAGGGCGCGGAGTGGACCGCGCTGCAGCGCGAAGCCGATGGCTTCGACGCCGCGCGCAAGCGCACCAAGGCCGGCAAGGAGGAATTCGCCGCGCTGCAGAGCCGCCTGCGCGAGTGGGAGGTGCAGGCCATGGAGCCGCTGCCCGCGTTCGAGCGTCGGCTCGAGCTTTTGCATCGCGCGGTCGACGCCTACGAGCTGGCCAAGAAGGACCTGTCCTCGGGCAACCTGCGTCTGGTGGTCTCGATCGCCAAGAAGTACCGCAACCGCGGCCTGTCCTTCCTCGACCTCATCCAGGAGGGCAACACCGGCCTGATGAAGGCGGTCGAGAAGTACGAGTACCGCCGCGGCTACAAGTTCTCGACCTACGCGACGTGGTGGATCCGCCAGGCCATCACGCGCTCGATCGCGGACCAGGCGCGCACTATCCGCATCCCGGTGCACATGATCGAGACGATGTCGAAGCTGCGCGCGGTGCAGAAGCGCCTGCTGCAGACGATGGGGCGCGAGCCGAGCATCGAGGAGATGTCCGAGGCCGCCGAGATCCCGGTCGACGAGGCCAACCGGGTGATGAAGATCGCCAAGCACCCGATCAGCCTGGACCGGCCGATCGGCGATTCGGAGGACTCCTACTTCGGCGACTTCATCGAGGACGAGAGCTCCGACAACCCGGTCGAGCGGGCCGGCCAGGAGATGCTCAAGGAGCGCATCGACGACGTGCTGGAGTCGCTGACCTTCCGCGAGCGCGAGATCATCAAGCTGCGCTACGGCATCGGTGACGGTTACACCTACACGCTCGAGGAGGTCGGTCGCATCTTCCGCGTCACGCGCGAGCGCGTGCGGCAGATCGAAGCCAAGGCGATCCGCAAGCTGCAGCACCCGATTCGCGCGCGCAAGCTGGCGGGCTTCCTGGAAGGCACGTCCTGACGCCACGGCGATTCCGCCCTTCCTGGATGCGCTCCGCCGTGTTCCAATGAGGGCGTGCGCGCCACCCTCGACAGCCTGATCCGCGTCCAGCAGATGGACAAGCGCCTGATCGTGCTGCGTCGGCGCCTGGAGTCGCTGCCCGCGGAGCTCGGCGAGCGCGAGTCGCACTACGCCGCGGTGGAAGCCGAGGCGGCGCAGGCCGAGGGCGACCGCAAGGCCGCGCTGTCGCGCGCGCAGGATCTCGAGAACGACGTGCGCGACCGTGAGGCGCGCATCGCGAAGTTCGAGAAGCAGGCATTGGAGGCCCGCGATCCGTCGACCGTGCAGGTCGCCCGCCACGAGTCCAACCGCCTGCGCGAGGAGGTCTCGCGCCTGCAGGAGGAGGCGCTGCAGATGCTCGACGCCGGTGAGGCCGCCGAGACGCGGCGAGACGAGGTCCGCGCGCGCGTCGCCGACGCGCTCGAGGAACTTACGCTGTTCCGCGCCAACGTCGCCCGCGACCAGGCCGAGGTCGGCGGCGAGGCCGCGCGACTCGAGGCCGAGCGGAAGGCGGAATTCGACGGCGTCGAGATGTCCGCCCGCCAGGTGTTCGAGCAGATCAGCGCTCGCCACCCGGGGCGCGCCGTGGTGCCGCTGCGCGGCGACAACTGTGGCGGCTGCGGCACGCGCATCGTGCCCAACGACGCGGTCCGCGTACGCGGCCTGTCGACGCTGGTGCGCTGCCATTCCTGCCAGCGCGTGCTGGTTCCGCAGGAAGTCTGGGCCGCGGCCGAGGAGCCCGCGGCCGAAGCGTAGAGGCGGCCCGCCCAGACGGGCGAGGTGCCGGCCGCGAGTGGCTTCGGCGGGGGGGGCGCTAGACTGGCGTCGCCATGCTGCAGGCTGCCATCCTTCTTCTCCTGGCTGTCCAGGACCCGCTCGCCGGCCAGCTGCCCAAGCGGGACCTCGGCGTCGACGCCTTCCTTGCTGCAAACCCCGACTACGACGGGCGCGGCATCCGGGTCGCGGTGCTGGACACCGGCATCGACCCCGGGCACCCCTTCCTGCAGGCGACGCCGGACGGCCGCCGCAAGCTGGTGGATTGGTACGACGCCACCACCGACGGTCGGGTCGACCTTTCGCAGGCTCAGGACGCTCAGGACGGCGCGCTCATCGGTCTGTCGGGCCGTCGCCTGACGCTCGGCGCGCACGCCGGCGCCGGCAGCTACCGACTCGGTCGCGTCGATCTGGCCTTCCTGCCGCCGAACCTGCAGGGACGCATCCGTCAGCAGCGTCGCGAGGCCTGGGAGAAGGGCCGCGAGCGTTGGAGCGAGGCGGTCGCACGCCTCGAAGCCGCCGGCGAGAGCGGCGAGGAGGAGACCTTGGCCGAGTCCGAGACCCGTCGCCGCTGGGAGAGCTTCCGCGACAGCGGGCCGGTCTATGACCTGGTGGTGTACGACGCCGGTGACGGGCTCCGCGCGGTGCTCGACGCCGATGAGGACGGCGATCTCGGCGAGGAGCCGGCGCTGGCCGACTTCCGCGACAGCGGCGACTGGGCGACGCTTGGGGATGAGGCCCTGATGAACTGGGCCATCGGCCTCGACGCCGGGACACCGGACGAGGCGGTGCTGTTCTTCGACGCGCACGGCCACGGCACACACGTCGCCGGCATCATCGGCAGTTGGGACGGCGAGGGCTCGCGTCTCAATGGCATCGCGCCAGGCGTGGAACTGGTCGCCATCAAGATCGGCGACGGCAAGTTCGGCGGCTCGACGTCCGGCTTCGCCATCGCCAAGGCTCTCGACTACGCGGTCGAGGCCGGCTGCCAGGTCGCCAACATGTCCTTCGGCGGACCGTCCTTCTACGCGGACGGCAACGAACCGGACGCCTGGGTCATCCGCGAGGCGACCCGCCGCGGTCTCATCCTGGTGACCTCGGCCGGCAACGAGGGACCGGCGCTGACCACCGTCGGCGCGCCGGCGACCGTCAAGGAGGCGATGTCGGTCGCCGCTGCGGTGTGGCCGGACACCCAGAAGGTCAACTACGGCTCGCTGGAGCCGTCGCCGCCGGTGCTGTTCGACTTCAGTTCCCGCGGTCCGCTGCCGACCGGCGCGTTGGGCGTGGACTTCACCGCGCCCGGTGCCGCGCTGTCGGCGCTTCCGTCCTGGACGCTGACCAAGGGCGAGAACTGGAACGGCACGTCGATGGCCGCGCCGCAGACCGCCGGCGTGGTCGCGCTGCTGCGCGGCGCGGCGTTGGCCGAGGGGCTGGCGCAGTCGCCGGCCCGCATCGAGCGCGCCATGATGTTGTCGGCGACCAAGTTCCCGCAGCACGCATGGGTGGAGGTCGGTCACGGCTTCCCGGACGTCGGCAAGGCGCTGGAGCACCTGCGCGCGCTCGACGCGATGGACTTCGCCGAGCAGGAGTGGCAGGTCACCGCGCGGAACCAGTTCGGCGACGGTGCCGGGATCTACGTCCGCGGCTGGCTCTACCGCGGGGCCGGCATGGTCCACGAGACCACGGTCAACGTCGCGCCGCTGTTCCCCGACGGCACCAGCAACGCCGACAAGGCCGAGTTCCTGCGCACCTTCCGGCTGGTCTCGGAGTCCGATTGGGTGCAGGTCCCGGAAGCGGTCTACGCGAACTCCAGCGGCACCACGTTCCCGGTGCGCATCGACCTGGAGAAGCTCGCGGCGGCCGAGCGCACCACGATGCCGGCCTCGCAGAGCGGCGAAGGCGGGCTGGCCTCGACGCGCATCCTGCTGTTCGACGCCGATCGGCCTGACGCGGCCGGTGCCGAGCTCGTCGTACCGGTCACCATCGTGACGCCGCGCGCACCGCGCGCCGGCGGCCATCTCTGGAGCGGCACACTGGGGCCGGGCGAGTTGGCGCGTCTCTACGTTGAAGTGCCCTACGGCGCCACCCAGGCGGTGGTGCGCGTGGAACAGAAGGACGGCGCCCGCAACGAGTATCGGCCCGGTGCCGGTTCCGTGTCGGGCTTCCGTTACGCGGAAGACCGCCAGCAGCGCGGGCGCTTCCTGCTGGAGGCCGGCGACGTGCAGGAGGCGGTCGTACCGGTCGAAGCCGGGACCATCTTCGAGTACGCGCTGGCGGCGCGCTGGGCGGTCAACAGCCCGGCCGAACTGGAAGTCCGCATCGATTTCCGCGGGGTGGTCGCGCAGCATGACACCTGGACGGTTCCCGCCGGTCAGGACACGGCCTACCTGGGCCTGAAGGCACCGCTCGACAGCACGACGGTGTCGGTGCGCGGCGGCGTGGAAGGCGTCGCCATTCCGGTCGTCGCCGACATGCACATCGTGCCCGACCCGATCCGCGCGACGGTGATGGGGGGCAAGGGCATGTTCCACGGCATCGTCGAGTGGCAGACCGACATCCCTGCAGGCGGCGCTCCGGCGGTGCTGCACATGCCGCGCTCGATCCAGACCATCGAACTGCGCGAGGACCTGATGCTGGAGATCTTCGATCCCAACGGCCAGGTGCTGTCGCGCCACATCGCCTACGAGGTCGACACCGACCTCGGTCGGCTCGGCGAAGGGCCGCATCGGTTCCGACTGACCTACCCGTCGATCGGCACCGACGCGCTCGAGGCTCGCTTCGCCGGAGCGGAGTTGCGCTTGGCGACGACGACCAAGTCCTTCGACGGCTACGCCACCCTGGAAGCCGCGATGGCTGGCAGCGGGCCCGGCGCGCGCCTCTCGATCCCGAAGGGCGGCGCGCGCTCGGTCTTCGCGCGCGTGCCGGAGTTGCCGGCCCTGCCGCCGGGACAGTACTACTACGGCAGCGCGCGGGTCGTCGAGGGCGACGCCACGCTGTTGACCGTGCCGATCCGCGTCGAGCGCCCGGGCGGTCTGCCGACCGGACATCCGCAGGAGGCCCCCGCCGGCGAGGAACAGGCCGCTGCGGAGGGTGACGCTGCGGAAGATGCTGCCGCCGGTGATGCCGCGGCAGAGGATCCGGCTGTCGCGGCACGGAGCGCCTGGCAGGACGCGATGGACGGGGACGCCGGCGATGTCGCGCGGGTGGCCGCCGCCCGTGCCTGGCAGGAAGCGGCTCCCTTGGACCCGCGCGCGACCCTTGCCGTGTGCGAGACCCTCGCCCGCGCCGGGCACCCGGAGCTCGCGCGCGAGGAGGCCGAGACCTTCCTGGCGCGTTTCCCGGCGGAAGCGGACCTGCTGCTCGAGGCGGCCGCGAGCTGGGACTAACGCGCATGCGGCTCGCGCTGTGCGGTAACGTCTTCCCGGCGGATACGCCGGCGGCGGTATGCGCCGCGCTGCGCGGGCCGGTGCAGGAGCTTGCGACACGACTGCGCGAGCAGGGTTGGCCGGGGGAGCCCGGCTTCGGGCTCTACCTCGCGCACCGCACCGCGCGCGAGTTCCGGCGCGACCCGGCGCGCATGGCGAAGCTGCGCGCCGCACTGGCGCGCGCCGGGGTCTCCGTCTGGACCGCCAACGCCTTCCCGTTCGGCGGCTTCCACGGCGCGCGGGTCAAGGAGCAGGCCTTCCAGCCGGACTGGCGCAGTACCGAGCGGCTGCAGTTCACGCTCGATGTCGCCGAGGTGCTGGCCGAGGTCGCGCCTGGCGAAGGAGTCCGCAGCGTGTCGACGTGTCCGCTGGGCTACGGCCCGGATGCGGTCCGCTCCGCGCGCACCGTGGAACACCTGCGCCGCGTGCAGGAGGCCTTCGTCGACCTCGAAGCCCGCACCGGGCAGCACTTCGTCCTGGCTATCGAGCCGGAGCCTGACGGGGGCTTCGAGCGGGTGGTGGAGTTGGCGACCTGGATCGCCGAGCGGCTGCCGGACGCCGACCGGATCGGTGTGTGCTGGGATCTCTGCCATTCGGCCGTGGTCGGCGAGACCGCCGAGGATGTGCTGGCCACGTTGCAGGAGACCGGCGTGCCGGTCGGCAAGGTGCAGGTCTCGGCTGCACTGGCGGTACGTGACCGTCTCGGGCCGGCGGCCGCGGCGCGCCTGGCGGCCTTCGCCGACGACCCCTATCTGCACCAGGTCCGCGGTCGAGACCGCGAGGGGCGGCCGGTGGCCTGGAGTGACCTGCCGCGCCTCCTGGCCCGCGACCCGTTGCCGGAGGTCGAGGACCTGCGCGTGCATTGCCACGTGCCCCTGCACCACGACGACTACGGCGACGGGCTCACCCCGACTCCGTGGCGCGCCGCCCTGGCGGCTGCCGCAGCTGCCGGCATCCGCGATTTCGAGGTCGAGACCTACACCCTGCCGGTCCTCCCGGCAGCGCTCCGTGCGGATGGCATGGTGGCGACGATGGCGGCCGAGATGCTCGCCTGCGGCTCGGCCCTGGGCCTGGTCGATGCGGATTCTTGACCGGCCGCGGCGGCGACCCTATTCTTCCCGCCCCGATGCCGAAAACGGCATCCGGCCCCATCGTCTAGTCTGGCCTAGGACACCAGGTTTTCATCCTGGCAACAGGGGTTCAAATCCCCTTGGGGTCACCAGACACAGGCCCGTCGGCAACTGCCGGCGGGCCTGTTCCTTTTGTGCCAGAGGCCCTTGCGGCCTAGCCGCCACCGAGCGGGTGGGCCTGCCGGTAGAGGCTACGCAGCCCTTCCAGCGAGACGTGGGTGTAGATCTGCGTGGTGCCCAGGCTGGCGTGCCCGAGCAGTTCCTGGACGGTGCGCAGGTCCGCACCGCGACGCAGCAGGTGGGTGGCGAAGGAGTGGCGCAGGGTGTGCGGGGAGCATGACCGCGCGATGCCCGCGCGCTGCAGGCAGCGATCGAGCACGCGGCGCACCGAGCGGTCGGTGAGTCGTCCGCCGTCACGGTTCAGGAACAGGGCCCCGCGGTCCAGCCCCAGGTTGCCCTTCTCGGCGAGATAGCGGTTCAGCGCGTCGACGGCCGGTCGCCCGACCATACCGAGGCGTTCCTTGCGACCCTTGCCGCGCAGTCGCACCAGGCCGCGCGCGAGGTCGAGATCGGCTTCGTCCAGGGCGACCAGTTCACTGACCCGGCAGCCGCTCGAGTAGAGCATCTCGAGCAGCGCGCGGTCGCGCAGGTCGTGGGTCGCCGTGCCGTCCGGTGCAGCGAGCAGCTTGTCGACCTCCTCCTCCTCGAGGTAGCGCGGCAGGCGTCGGCCACGGCGTGGTGAGCGCAGCGCGGTGGCCGGATTCGCGTCCACGTGTCCGCGCTCCTCACACCAGCGGAAGAAGGCGCGCAGGCTGGCCAGGTGGCGGGCCAGCGAGCCGGGGGCCAAACCGTCGTCGGCGAGTGCGCCGAGGTAGAGCCGCAGGATCGCCGGCCGCACGGTCGCCAGCGGCGGGGCGCCGGCCTCCTCCTGCAACCACGTCAGGCAGCGCTGCAGGTCGCGCCCGTAGGCGCGCTGGGTGTGGGCGCTGGCCTGTCGCACCTCGCGCAGGTCGCGCAGGAAGGCATCGAGCAGGCGCTCGGGCGGCTCCGCCATGCCGGTCATTCTAGGTCGTGGCCGACCTAGAATCCGGCGATGGTCCGCCTGTGCGTGCGCACGCTGCGCCGGATACCCGACGCGCCCTCCCCGGAGCGCGTCCTGCTCGCGCTGCCGGCAGGCGTCGCGCCGGTGCTGCTGGACGGCAGCGCGGGCGGCTGGAGCCAGTTGGTCTGGCAGCCGGACCGCACTCTGCGCGGGACGCTTGAGCCGCGCGTGGGCGAGACGCTGCCGAGCGCGCGGCCATGGCCGCTGGCGGATCGCGACCCTGCCGCGGAGCTGCAGTCGGCGTGCGCGGGGGAGGCCTGGAGCTTCGAGCCGGGGTTGGCTCTTGGCGGCGGCTGGCTGGGCTGGTCCGGTTTCGAGTGCGGTCACGCCTACGAGCGTTTCCCTTGGACACCGCGGCAGGATGTGGGACTTCCCGACTTCCACTTCGCGCGCTACCGCCGCGCTCTGGTGTGGACGCCGGACGGGGAGGTCCTGGCGGTGGCGGCGCAGGAGTCCGGCGACGTGGCGGACGGCCCATCCGCATGCAACGACGGTCCGAGTGCGGAGGAGGCCGCGTGGCTGGCCGAGGTCGACGCGCTGCTGGCCCTCGCGGCGACGCTCCCGGAGGTCCCGGCGGACGGCGCCGTCTCCCCGCTGCTA
>Ga0316187_10003431_pt1 | contig 13783 bp, 13 predicted proteins | sample CroRivburrow1_MG_FD_204927 | JGI IMG/M metagenome (GOLD analysis project Ga0316187, IMG submission 204927) | Coastal sediment microbial communities from Maine, United States - Cross River worm burrow 1 | ecosystem: Environmental > Aquatic > Marine > Coastal > Sediment | place: USA: Maine...
GCTGAGGTGCTCCACTCCGGTAAGTTTCTGGGCTTTGCCCCGGGTATTCTCCAAACTCCAAATCCAGTGGCCCAAAACCCAAAATCATTTCTTCAGGCTACGCCTTAATACTTAATCGAGTCAAACTTTGTATTTTCTGTCAGATTTTGTCAATATTGAACCTGCACGAATGCACTTTTACTTTTCAGCTCGACGGCTATTGAGCGAAGTCGAAGCGTGATTCTTTAGCTGGCAGGCGTGGAAATAAAAGAAACAGAAAAGCATGTGGGCGTGCCCCTCGGGAAAGTGCACCCTCAGGGTCGGGCTCTCCGTTACGTAGCCGCCGTTGAAAAGAGCGCCGGGCTACCCTCTCATCTCCCTCACGCAAGAGCACACTCTCAGTCCCTTCCCGGCGAGACAGGGTTTGGGCGAGGGTCTACCACTCGCCCACGAAAAGATCAGACCGCAGGGTCCCGGTCCATTCCGGCGGTGCATTGAGCCTGTCGAAGTGTCGACGCGCTGTGCCTTTTATCGAATACAGGTATTCATTTGCGCCGCCAGAAAACATAGCTCATCACAACCAGAACCACTTTGGCTTCCAGACCTGAACTGAAAGATGGGAGCTTTTTATCCCTTGTCATCTCCCCCGGTTGCGTCACCCACTTTTTGTTGAAAAGCAAATACCCCCCATCTTCCAAAACCGTTTCTCTGGTTGCGTTCTTTCCGTGCAAATACTAACTTTTCTCATTCCAAATTTCCCATCCAGCATTAAAGCAACGCACCGATGAGGGTATCCCACAAGTTATGTGTTTTTCTAAAATGGAGTTCTAAATGTTAGAATTGAGACCAAATTGCGAATGCTGTGATAAGGACCTGCCTCCAGAATCAGCAGAAGCTCATATCTGCACATTTGAATGCACTTTTTGCACAAGTTGTGTTGAAGGAGTTTTAAAAAATCAATGTCCAAATTGTGGTGGGAATTTTGTTTCTCGTCCAATAAGGCCAATTGCAGCATTAAAAAATAACCCTGCATCAACTAAGCGCGTGTTAAAAGAGCAGGGTTGTGCACCAAACCCATAACAAGCAACTCAAGTAAGGCTTTTTACAAATTGCTCGGTTTCACTTCGTTCAACATTTTAGCAAATTATAAAAAGCCCATTCATTGAGCGTTAGGCATCACGCAGAGAGGATTGCATGTCCGAGGGATTGACTGAATCAGAAAAATTTGTGAACTCTATTAGTGAGAGAGCTTTTCTTAATCTTTGGACTCATCCAAATCCAATTGGGAAGAAAGGAAAAGAGCTTTGTGATTGCTTAATTGTCTGCGAAAACCATATCGTTATTATTTCTGTGAAGGATATTAAGTACAAAGATACAGGGGATGAAGCGGGCTGGAAGAGGTGGACTAAGGCAGCAATAGATAAATCGGCTTCTCAAATATGGGGCGCCGAACGATGGCTAGATTCTTCAGTTGAGTTCACCAGGCATGATGGCCGAAAGGTCGAATTGCCACCAAAAGAGGATCGAATCGTACACCGTGTATCTGTATCACTTGGTGCACAGCGAAGAATACCCACAAAGTCAGGAAATCTAGGTTATGGAATCGTGCATGTTTGTGATGAATTTAGCCTTGGAGCAATTTTTGGCCTGCTGGACACGATCACGGACTTCGTTGGTTTTCTGACTGACGTTGAGGCTCTAATAAACAGAGCCAATATAGTTTTCAGCGGCGGTGGGATAGAAGACTTATTAGCAATCTATTTATTAAATAATCATTCATTCCCTTACGAAGAAGCTGATTTGCTAATCATTGATGATACGGTTTTTCGAGGGTTCATAGACTCTGATGACTACAAAGCTATCCAGGAGTCCTATAAGGATTCATATTTTTGGGACAAGCTGATCGAGCATTTTGTGGGCGATCTTCTTACTGACGGAATGTTTGAATATGGCACAAATCAGGTCACTGATAATCAGCTGGCTCTTGTTCAAATGGCCCTCCAGCCGCGTGGTCACAGAGCAAATCTAGTCGATGCTTTTTCTGAGTTTTTACAGAAGCCTGAGTTAAAAATTGCTGCAAGAGTAGTATTGGCGCACAAAAATACGGCATTTGTATTCCATCTGGGGCCAAGCAGTGATCGAGAAGCCAGGGTTCAAGAGCTAGGTTTAAGGTGCTTGGTTGTAAGAGGTCGTCTTCCTGATGTAAAAATTGTAGTTGGCATATCAAGAGATAAGCTGGGGCCGTCAGAAGTTGGGTACTCTCATGATATTGTTTATGTAGACATCCCAGAATGGAATGATGATTTCGAAGAACAAGTAACAGGAATACAAAAAGAGCTGGGGTACTTTCAAAACGCATCCTGGGCTAAGAGACCAGAAAATGCCTAACAAGGCGCTGCTGTCGGACAAATTTTCCGCTGCGCTCCAAATTTGCCGCAGAGCGCGGCGATAGCCGGCTGCATGCATATGCCACGATGGCTTTTTCCAGATCACCATAAATCACATCTCTGACATTTTCAGCATTGCGGAAAAAATATGCTATTATTATAGTGCCGGACCGGAAACAGCTGTTTTTCGTCATTCCATCATGCTTTTAGAGGGAATCCATTCTTTGTTGGGTTCAGTAAATTGTGGACTCTCGATGACATCATCCTGGCATGACGGGCCGGGCGAATTTTCGCCCGGACATTGCAATCTCCCGGCAATTTTGCTCTTTAAACTGGCAGCGTTCTATCTCTAAAACTTTTTCGCATTAGTCGCAGTTTTTTGTTTCTTTTTGTTAATATATTTCTGGGTGTAAGCCACCCACAAAATCACTAACCACCACCGGCCGATTCAAGCGCCGCGCTGCATGCGTGTTTTGCGGGAAGCCGGAAAGATTGACCTGATTTGATACTTTTGCAGTTGCTTTTATTGCGTTAGGGGTTCAGGTCAAAATAACATTACCATGAAAATCTTGGATTATGAGTTCAGATGGAGTGGAAGGTGGCAAGTTTATTTCGATCAAGTGCCTGGGCGGGAAGCAATTATTTGACGAATGCCCCCGTCTGCAATGAGAGCGCTTTAAAAGCAGGAACAAGTACCTGCCATTTGAACAATTTTTGGTGATAAATATGCTTGCAACGACCGCATTATTTTTAAATTGTCGCCCGCCATAAGTCGCTGCCATTACAACCACTGCATTGAAATACACTTAACGCAGTGAATCTCTCAAAAAAAACCAAGTAAAAACAACTATAAGATACTTATTTTAATGAAGTTATGGTGTTGGTTTGTGTTTAATCAACAGACTCATAAATAATAGAATGGCAAAGCCAGATTCTATTTCGACCTGCTTTGCCATTGGACTAAAACTATCCATTCGTTTCGAACTTTTTGTCTGTGCATGAAAAAGACAAAACAATTTTCTCGCTGATCCTCAGGAACATATTCTCAGGAACTGATTCTCAGGTAGAAAACACGAATTATAAGCAAAAAGAGGAAAATCCGTGTCCATCAGTGTTAATCCGTGGCTTATAGTGATGCTCTTTTAGAATTTGTTTACTTAATACTTTCTCATCTTGAATGCTTTTGGAATTACCGACATCTGCAAAATAAAAACAATTTTTGTCTATTCAAAAAACGTATCCTTATTAAAGTGCGTTTAGCACAAAAACATTGTGCTAAACTTGAGCGATTTACTATCGGATCTATTCGCTAAACGTCTGCTGAAGCAATGTAAATAATGATTGACACTTGTTAAATATCTTTTTACCATTGTCAACTTTAGTTTACTATATGAAAAAACTCGAAAATAATATTAGACGCTGTCGCTTCGATAAAGACGAGATGACCCAGCAAGCGCTTGCCGAGGCTGTCGGTGTTACGCGGCAAACCATTTTTTCCGTGGAAAAAGGCAAGTTTGTTCCATCAACCGTTTTGGCGTTGAAAATCGCAAGAGTCTTTGAAAAGCGGGTTGAGGATATTTTTTTTCTGGTGGATGAAGGAAACGCAAGGCAATTAAGTTGTTTATAATGAAAAATGAGGTGGATTTATGATTGAAGGTGTTGAGATCAAGGATTTGACAACGCATCCGGATGAGCGTGGGTTTTTTAGGGAAATTATTCGAGCGACAGATGATTTTTTTGCTGAAGGATTTGGTCAGTTCAGCCACTCTCTGATGTACCCCGGTGTGGCCAAGGCCTGGCATATTCACAAAACTCAAATAGATTGGTGGTATGTGCCGGTAGGGAATATCAAAGTTGGATTGTATGATAATCGTGACAGTTCACCAACCAGAGGTGAAACCCAAATTGTGCTTATGGGTGAAAATTATGGCGGCAAGGCTCTTAAAATACCGCCAGGCGTTGCTCATGGCTGCAAAGTGTTGGGCGACACAGCGCATCTGCTCTATATCACATCAAAAACCTATGATCCGGATGAGGAAGGACGCATTCCATACGATGATGCAAAAATAGGCTTTGACTGGGAGTCCGGGCCGATCATATCATAGGTGGTTGGAAGTTAAAGATTTTATTATACATAAGTTGAAAAAGGATTGGAAAAATGAAACAGAAAGCCGTCTTGACAATCGCTCTGTTTTTTTCATTGGTCAGTGTGCTGAAAGCGCAAAATTTCGATGAGAATTTTGGCGAAAGTTCCCGTTTGGTTGATCTACCGACTGCATACACCTTACACAAAGCTAATTTTCTGATTGATATGCGCATGTATGCGGGTGGAGGGTTGCTTGGCTCGGCTGCTTTTGGCATCAGTGATCGTGTTATGTTAGGCATGTCATACGGCGGCGATAACATGATCGGTGAGGGAAACATCGGATGGAACCCACAGCCGGGAATTGAAGCAAGGCTCAGGGTGCTTGATGAAACTTTTCGAACACCCGCTCTCACAGTTGGTTTTGATTCGCAAGGATTTGGCGCCTTTCGCGACACCTATAGACGCTACGAAACCAAATCCCGGGGAATGTTTGTGGCTGTGAGCAAAAACTATGCGCTTTTTAGAAATTCCGGCTTGCATGGCGGGGTCAACTGGAGCCTTGAAGGCAAAGGGAAAGACAAAGAAGTTAATGCCTTTCTCGGAGCCGATGTTCTGCTTAATCCTGAATTTCGAGTTTTTGTCGAATATGACTTTGCCATTAATGACAATGAAAATAATAACGAATTTGGTTCGGGTCGCGGTTATTTAAACGGCGGTGTTCGCTGGATTTTTGAGCGTGGACTTTATGCCCAGTTCAATTTTAAGAATTTGTTTTCAAATGGACCAAGCTTGATTCGACGCGAATTCAAAATAGGCTATGTTGAGGCTTTTTAATCCTTTTTGCTGACATTGCATCCTGCATAAAAAAAGCGACTTAACCAACAGAGGTCGCTTTTTCCTTTTATACACCAATAATTATTTTACATTTTCATCTTGGCATTTGACGCTTCTTGTCGCGCCCACTATTAGATCTTTACAAGATTCAAATTTGCGCTCAAACAGCAAAGGGAGAGAAAGGTATGGTCAAAAATTTTAAAGCAGGCGACCAGGTAGTTACATTTTTCATTCTGCGGAAGAAGGAACTGAAAGCAAAAACGGAGTCAGGGGAGTTTTATCTCAATTTAGAGTTGCTCGACGCATCCGGACGCATCTTCGCAACACTTTGGCGTGATGCAAAACAAGTTTATGAGAAGATCGAAACCGGAGCAGTTGTGAAAGTCAAAGCTGCGGTGATCGATTATCATGGCAAGCCTCATTTGACAATTAATCGAGTTCGCCTGGTCAGAGATGATGACGACTACGACTTGTCAAAATTAGTTGCGCAAGTTGACGCTGACCCGGAGCAACTTCTTGAAAAATTAAGTGATATGATAAAACGGGTTACAAATAGCCATTTGTCTAACCTGTTGCAGATAATCTTTAACGATGAAGAAATCAGCAAACAGTTTGCAGCCGCGCCAGGCGGAAAATTGTGGCACCATAGTTATATTGGCGGCTTGTTAGAGCACACGCTCAATGTGACAGAAATTGCCCTGAATTGCGCCGCGCTGTATCCTGAAATAAACCATGACCTATTGTTAAGCGCCGGTTTACTGCACGATATTGGAAAAATCAAAACATATACTTATCAAACCCTTATAGAGTTTACCGACGAGGGAAGATTGCTCGGCCATATTGTAATGGGCTCACAAATGGTCAAAGAAAAAATTGATAAAATAAAAGATTTCCCACCGCAATTGGAAAAGGAGTTGCTCCATTTGATTTTGAGCCATCAGGGAAAACTTGAACATGCGTCTCCGGTCGTGCCCATGACGCTTGAAGGCTTGCTGCTCTATTTTGCGGATGAAATCGACTCGAAGGCCAATGCCTTTCAGCGAATAAAGGAAAAAGAAGGCGATCAGGGATGGAGCCGCTATGTGCAATTGATGAATCAATATTTTTATTTTGGACGTGATGAGAAGGCTTAGATTCCTTTTGTCGGGGTGAACTCTTTTTGTCGTTCCTTGCTGAACGACATAGCTTCTCCCATGTGAAAATGGTTGAAACAAATTGGCGCGCTTTGCTATGTTAAAGACTTCCTTGAAGCAAAAATCACAGGCCATGCATCTCAGTAAATTCATTCAATATCTTGTCCCGCTTTCTGTCTCAGGCGCCTTTGAGCCTGAAATCAAAAATGTAACGCTTGACTCACGTAAAGTAATTCACGGATCGCTCTTTGTTGCAATTTGCGGTTTTAAAGAGGATGGCGCCCGATTTGTCGAGCAGGCGATTCAGAAGGGGGCGGTTGCGGTAATTTCTGAAAATCATCGCGACGACAAAGGCATTGTCAATTTGCATGTCGCTGACGCGCGGATTGCATTTGCCCGGGCGGCAAGGCTTTTTTATCAACACGCCGACCGCAAGCTTAGCCTTATTGGCGTGACAGGCACAAACGGCAAAAGCACAACGGTTTACCTCATTCAGGCGATTTTGAAAGAGGCCGCGTTGAAAACCGGCAGGATATCAACGAATGAATATGATTTGGGCGGGAAAATTTTGCCGGCTGTGCGAACAACGCCGGAGGCGGACGAATTGCAACAACTTTTTCAGCAAATGTCTTGCTTCGGCTGCACACACGCCGTGGTGGAAACAAGCTCTCATGCATTGAACTTGCGACGTTTGCATGACCTAAAATTTATGCACGCCTGCTTTACCAATTTTTCGCATGAACATCTTGACTTTCATGGCACAATGCAGGCTTATTTTGAGGCTAAATGTCGCTTATTTGATCTGTTGACAGACGATGGCTGCATTGCCGTAAATATTGATGATGCGGCAGGCGGGCAAATTGCTGTAAAATATGCAAAGCGCAGTCTCACATTTTCTCTGGAAGAACGTTCAGCCGACCTTTACGCCATTCCTCAGCTTGATAATGCAACCCTGGCTTTGGCGAGTTATCAGGGCAAGCAATATGTGCTGCAATCCAATCTGATGGGTCGACACAATTTATATAATATTTTGGCGGCATCCGCAGTCTGCCTCTCCATGGGCATTCCATTTGAGAAAATTGCGACTGGCGTTAAATCATTTGCCGGCGTTCCAGGTCGAATGCAACGCATCGGAAACAACGGTTCATTTGAACTTTTTATAGATTTTGCCCACACGCCTGAAGCTTTGAAAGTTACACTGCGCGCCGCCAGGGAAATTTGCCGCCGCAAAATTTTTCTGGTCTTTGGTTGTGGAGGGGAGCGCGACAAGTCTAAGCGCCCGTTGATGGGCGCGGCGGCGGAAAAGTACGCGGACTTTTCTTTTATTACTTCGGACAATTCCCGCCTGGAATCGGCTGAAGTTATTCAACAGGAAATTGACGCCGGGTTTGCTTCACGAAAGTCAAGGGTCATCATTCCGAACCGACGCTCAGCCATTGCCGCCGCCATTCATCTGGCAAAGGAAGGCGATTTAGTTCTGGTTGCCGGACGCGGACATGAAACGCACATGGGAATTGGCGCAGAAATAATTCCTTTTGACGATGGAGCGGTCTGTCGTGAAATATTGCGCGAGGCCAAACTTGCCGCAGCTTAATTTTGAAAAATTTTCGGTGATTGGCGGCGCAAGAAGCGGCGTCGCCGCAGCAAAACTGCTGCGGAAAAACGATTTTACGGTTTTCCTTAGCGAGACAGATAAAAAGCGCTTTGCTCAAAACAGCAACTTGGTGGAATCATTGGGAATTGAGTATGAGGTTGGCGCGCACAGCAGTCGTGTTTTAGATTCAGATTGCATTATCGTGAGTCCGGGAGCACCCTTGTCAATTCCGGTTTTGCAGGAAGCTCGTGGTCGGGGTATTCCCATTATCGGCGAAATTGAACTAGCCTTTCACTTTTGTCAGGGTCGCATTATTGCGATAACCGGTTCCAACGGCAAGTCAAGCGCCACCGCGTTGTTGGGGCATATCCTGCAAACGGCGGGCGTTGGCCACTTTGTTGCAGGCAATATTGGCTTGCCATTTTCTTCCGTGGCGCAGGAAATGCGCAGTGAAGACATCGTCGCCCTTGAAGTCAGCAGCTTTCAACTCGAAACAATTGACCGGTTTCATCCTGAAGCGGCTATCATTTTAAATTTGTCCCCCGATCATCTTGACCGCCACGGCAGTTATGAACAATATATTCAGGCAAAAATGCGTATCTTGCGGAATCAAAATGCAGCGGACTGCGCGATTCTAAATAAGGATGATCAACGTTTGCGTCTGGAAATTGACAGTCGTTTTGTATTAAGCGAAAAAATCTGGTTTTCGACAAGGGAGCTTGCGTCACAATTTGCAGGCGCGCTCAAAATTCCAGGCAGTCATAATTTGGCCAACGCCGCTGCGGCTGTTACAGCGGCCAGACGATTGAATTTGCAAGAGGATGCAATTGTCGAGGCTTTGCAAACGTTTCAAGGTCTTGAGCATCGTCTTGAGTTTGTTCGGCGCGTGCGCGGCGTTGACTATTTTAATGATTCAAAGGCCACTAATGTGGATGCTTTGAGCGCGGCGCTACAAAGCTTTAGACGACCCATTGTTTTAATTGCCGGGGGCAAAAACAAGGGTGATGATTTTTCCCGGTTGCGTGAACTGATGCAATCGAAAGTAAAAGAGATTATCTTACTGGGAGAAACCGCTGCAAGCATCGCCAAACAGGTGGCGTTGCAGGACAAATCATGGCGTTTTTTAAGCTTGGCAGAGGCTGTTGGAAAATCGCGCAACCTGGCTTTGCCCGGCGATGTTGTTTTGTTTTCACCCGGATGTTCAAGCTTTGATATGTTTGACAATTTCGAAGAGCGCGGCCGTCAATTTAAAGCGCTGGTAAATAATTTTGCAGCAAAATAAAAGGAGGAGGTCAATGAGGTTGGAAGGTAGTTTTGTCGCAACCATTACCCCGTTTAAAAATGGGAAAATAAACGAAGAAAAGCTGCGCGAACTTGTGCGGTTTCAGTTTGAAAATGGAACAGACGGCATTGTTCCATGCGGAACAACGGGTGAGTCGCCAGCCCTTGCCGATGAGGAAAAGGCTCGTGTAATTGAAATTGTTGTTGATGAGTCACGCGGCAAAGGGATGGTTGTCGCAGGCACAGGAACCAACAACACTGAAAAAACCATCGTCGCCACACGACGAGCGAAGGAGTTGGGGGCAGACGCCGCTTTGGTTCTGACTCCTTATTACAATAAACCGTCGCAAGAGGGCCTGTTTCGCCACTTTGAAGCGATTTTGAAAGCGGTTGATCTGCCAATTGTAATTTATATTGTGCCGGGTCGAACCTCGGTGAATATGATGCCGGAAACCGTTCAACGTTTGGCCGAATTTGATAATATTGTCGCGGTTAAGGAAGCCAGCGGCGACCTTGTGCAGGCCACTGAAATTATCAATCGTTGCGGCGATAAAATAAAAGTGTTGTCTGGCGACGATCCGCTTTTTGCTCCAATGTTGGCAATTGGCGGACATGGCATTGTTTCGGTGACCGCCAATATTTTGCCGGCACAGGTGAAAGCCATCTACCAGGCGTTTAAAGCCAATGACAATTTGAAAGTAATGGCGTTGCACCAAGAAATGATGTCAATCAACCGGGCTTTATTTTTCGAAACAAATCCGGGGCCGGTCAAAACCGCCATGAACATGCTTGGAAAAAATGTTGGCGATCTGCGCTTGCCGCTTGCCGCCATGTCAGATGAAAACGCCGAAAAACTCAGGGCTGTCCTGCAAACCTATAAGTTGATTTAAAACATGCTGATAAATACTATTGAGCTCACCAAGAAGCTGATCGATATTGAATCCATCAGCGGCAATGAAGCGGCAGCGTCGCGGTTTTTAAAGCAAGTTTTACAAGATATGGGCTTTCGTGTAACAGTTCAGGAAGTTGCGCCCGGACGAAGCAATCTCTATGCGAAAACCGCAGCCCGACCGCGAGTCGTCTTCTGCACGCATATAGACACTGTGCCGCCATTTATTGCCGCCTCTGAGGATGCTGACCATATTTACGGTCGCGGCGCTTGCGATACGAAAGGCATTATTGCCGCGATGTTGAAAGCCGGAGAACAATTGCTGTCAGAGAATATCAGGGAGTTCGGTTATCTGTTTGTGGTCGGAGAAGAAGTTGACAGTATTGGCGCAAAAGCTGCCAATGAACTCGGCGGTCAAACAAATTTTATTATTGTGGGCGAACCGACCGAAAATAAACTGGCAAGAGGACACAAGGGGATTGTTAGTTTTACCCTGACAGCAAGCGGTCGCGCCTGCCATTCCGGCTTTCCAGAGTTGGGCGAGTCAGCCATCGACAAGCTGCTCGATCTCTTGGCTATTTTGCGACAGATCGACTTTGGGTCAGACCCGGAGCTTGGTAAAAGCACAATGAACATTGGGAAAATTGCCGCGGGTCAGGCGCACAATATTATTCCGGATCATGCGCAGGCCACAATTTCAATCAGGGCGGCCTGTTCAACGAACTCGATTGTCAACAAAGTGCGCAGCCGACTTCCAAAGGATATTCAATTTGAAGTTTTTGTTCAGAGCGAGCCGCAAAAAATGTATGTTTTGCCGGGGTGTGAAACCTGTATTGCGCCATTTGGCACGGATATTCCACACCTTAACCACTGGGGCGCGCCGTTGCTTTTTGGACCGGGAACTGTTCAGGTTGCGCATACCTCGGAGGAGTTTATTGCAAAAAAACAGCAAGAGGAATCTGTCGGGCATTATGTCAATTTGGCGCGTCAATTATTGTGATAATTTCCCACATGCCTGTTTTAACGAATTGCAATTCGGTTGAGGAGCGGCTCCTGGATTTTCCTTTTAAAGCGGAAGACAGCTTCGAAAAAGATGTATTTGTATCCAACAGGAAGCGGGCGCGAACAGCTCCGGACTATGCAATAGGAAACGATGTTGAAAACCGAAAATATCCCTGATAACAAGTTAACTGCGGCCATACAAAATTCGGACGCCAACGCATTCAAATTGCTTTACTTTCGTTATCATGAAGCGATTTTCAGATATGCGCTGCGGCGAACAGGCGAGTATGAAACAGCCAGGGATCTAACTCAGGATGTTTTTGCCCGTTTATGGCATAGTCGCAAAAATCTTGATCCGGGACAATCAATAAAAGCATATCTCTATCGGACGGCCACCAACCTGGCAATTAATCATTTGAAGAAAAAGATACTGCGGAATACCGAAAGCCTGGAAAAGAATGAAAATTTATCGGTGGAAAGCGACCTTCCTGATTTTGAAACGGAGGAGCTTATTGCGAAAGCGCTCAACGCCTTGCCGAAAAAAGAGCGAATGATTTTTGCGCTGAACCGCTTTGAAGGATTAAAATACGCCGAAATTGCCGATGTGTTACGCATTTCGGTCAAGACGGTTGAAAAGTATATGAGTCGCGCCCTGAAATCTCTACGATTGTATTTAAAAGACTTGCTGATTTTGTGGATTGCCATTCAACATTTTTTTTAATCTGGCGTTAAGCTGCAAGCTCCAAATTGCTGTCATAAAAATCACCGAATTTCACCTCATGAGATTTTGCGTCAAAACAGTCCGGTTGCCGAATTGCTAAAAATTTTGGGTAGAAAATTCCAATAATGAAAGAGTTCAAACAAAATGCGGGAAAGAAAATACTGTCCGAGTCGGCAGACCAAATGAAGATCATGCAGCTTGAAATTGAAAATCTGGGGAACGAGCTAAAGTCTGGGAGAAATCAGTGAGGAAAATAAAAATGAGCAGGTCTCGTTGGGTGTTTATCGTATGCATTGCAATTTTTATCTATTGGAACTTCCATTATAATACGGTTCGAATTGAAAGGTTGGAAAGTGCATTTGAGAAGCCTGAGGAAATCAAAAAACTTGACTTGGGGTGCGGGTATTACAATGAACTCTTGTTCACACAGGATCGCCGATAGTTCTGGGAATTTCCTTTCAAGGTATACTTTGACCCCTATTCTAATTACACTGCAGAAACCGGATGGATGAAGGATATATCGCAGTTCCGCAATCTTCGACTCCTCAACTTGAATTGCAATGGCTTGACAGAATTGCCGGAGGCCATAACGAATTTGCCCCTTTTGCGGACACTGCACCTCTCATTTAACCAGCTACGCCAATTGCCAACGGGGTTTGCCAAATTAAGGAGTTTGCGAACCCTGAGTGTCATCTATAATCAGCTTGAACTCCTGCCGGACGGAATTTGCGCTCTTGATTCGCTTTGGAGAATAGAGGCATTCCATAATCAGTTGTCAAAACTCCCGGATGATTTTGGCAAACTAAAGGCGTTAAGTCAGTTGCGACTTCAAGATAACTTGCTTGTAGAGCTGCCTGCTTCATTCGGCGGTTTGGAGAATTTGAAAGAGTTGCGTTTAACCGACAATAAACTCGCAAGTTTGCCGGCAAACTTTGGCAATCTTGCCGCGCTGGAATCCTGTATCCTTACCAATAACCACTTGTCGGAATTCCCTGCCAGCATCGGCAAGTTGCGGTGCTTAACCTCTTTAAGCATTTCATATAATCAATTAAAATCTTTGCCAAAGGAAATTGGCAAGTTGCACCATTTGACCCATTTGAGCATTTCAAATAATCAGTTAAAATCGTTACCAAAGGAAATTGGTGAACTGGTTGCCCTGTTTTCATTGGGCGTCAGTGACAATCCTTTTTCTGAATTGCCAGAGGAAATAGGAAATCTGAAAAATCTGGAAGCGCTTTATTTGGACAATACTCTAGTTGAAAGAATACCAGATAGCATCTCGGGATGTCGCTCTCTAGTTGATTTGAGTTTGTCTGGCTCCAAAGTCAGGTCGCTGCCCAAAAGCATGAAGAGCATGACCCACTTAGACCGGATCTATTTCCGTAAAGGCGATCTCACAGAAAAAGAGCTGGGATTGATAAAAGCAAATTTGCCGATAACGACCAAGATTATATTGGAGAAGGCTGAAAAATGACTACTACAATTGACATATAATCAACCTGTCATGCTTGTATCAAGATACTTATACTTAGTGTCTGGCCGAAAACTCGCTTAACATCCGACCAGACAAACATTTCGGGTTATTATGTTCACCATATTGAAAAATTTCCGCTGCTTTTTGGTTATTCCCAAAAGGAATTTGCTGATTTTATCAGAACTGTAGTGGCAATTTGCACTGTTTTCTAAGGCCTGGACGGACTTCTCCCTTGCCGGGTTATCATCTGTGCAAAATTTTTAAGCCGCTTGCCGCCGGGCAATGTTCTTTGATTTTTTTCGTTCCTTCTCCTGGAGAAAATTGCCGAGTTTGTGGAGATTGCACGCCAATATACCCAACGTCGCATACTTTTTGAAATTCAGCAACCCTTTATCGGGGCAGC
>Ga0316187_10003432_pt1 | contig 13783 bp, 7 predicted proteins | sample CroRivburrow1_MG_FD_204927 | JGI IMG/M metagenome (GOLD analysis project Ga0316187, IMG submission 204927) | Coastal sediment microbial communities from Maine, United States - Cross River worm burrow 1 | ecosystem: Environmental > Aquatic > Marine > Coastal > Sediment | place: USA: Maine...
CGCTGCTTGCGGGTGACGCTCGATACAATGTGGTCTTGCGTGCGGGCGACATCGTGAGCGTACCTCCATCACCGATCGGGAATATCTACATCGACGGGCAGGTCAACGGGCCTGGTGTCTACAACCTTCCTGTTACGGGTCGATTGACACTGACGAGAGCAATTACCAGCGCAGGGGGGCTCAACGGGCTTGCTATCCCTGAGCGGGTTGACCTGACCCGGATCGTAGGGCACAACGAGCAAGCGACGATTATGCTGAATCTACGGGCAATTGCGGAGGGGACGCAGCCCGATGTGTACATTAAGCCCGACGACCGGATCAATGTCGGGACCAACTTCTGGGCAACGCCTTTGGCGGTGCTGCGGTCTGGATTCCGGACAAACTACGGGTTTGGTTTCTTGCTTGATCGTAACTTTGGCAACGATGTGTTTGGTCCACCGCCGATCAATAACAGAAACTGATTTTCTCGAATCTCTGAACCAGGAACGATCCGATTCGTACTCCCTAGCAGGTTGCGATCACAGGTATTCGTGCATCTATTCTTGAGCGATTCTGCAATGCGCGTGATTGTGCGCCAATCATCCAGAACCGGCGGACAAGACCAAAGAACCGGGTATCGCTGACCGATTATTAGACGAACCGACTATGAGCACATCCAGTTCTCCATCCTCAAAGATTACCCAGGTTCAAACCGGGTCAACAAGCCCGCAAGAGGGTCTGGTCTTTGGTATGTTCACCCGGCATGGATTGCTGCTGAGTTGTGGTCTTGGTGTGCTGTTTGTCTGGCTGTTCAACCAGTGGTTCCTTTACCAGATCAAGGTGAGCTGGGAGAACAAGGAAGACTGGGGGCACGCGCTGGTGATCCCGTTGATCTCGGGGTACCTGCTTTGGCAATCGCGCGAGCAGATTGCCAAGACCGAGGTGCGGGTGTTCTGGCCTGCGATTGTGCCGTTCCTTGTCGGTGTACACGCCTATGCGTACAACTTGTTCTTCATCCATAACCCGATGCTCCAGGGCTTCTCGATGGTCATGGCGCTTGGTTCGATGGTGTTGTTCCTCACCGGCCCCGCGATGCTCCGGCACGCGTTCTTGCCGATCCTGTATCTGCTGCTGATGGTGACGATCGCCGAGGCGATCATGCTGCAGGTAACATTCAAGCTCCAGTTGCTCGCTTCGCAGGGTTCGTGGTTGATGCTGAGTCTGATCGGCACTCCGTTCGACTGGTTCACAGTGGATCTGGTCGGTAATCGTCTTGATATCTTGACCAACACCGGGGTGATGCATCCGCTCAATGTCGCCGAGGCATGCTCGGGGATGCGGATGGTCGTCGCGTTTTATGCGCTCGCTGGTGCGGTGGCGCTCCTGGGTTGCACGCAGTGGTGGCAGCGGATCGCGCTGATCCTGCTCGCGGGCCCGGTCGCGATCCTGATGAATATGGTCCGCGTGACGGTGCTCGGATTGCTGACTCTTGTTGACCCAAACCTCGCGTCCGGCGATGCACATACGCTGATCGGGACGATCCTGCTGGTGCCATCGCTTGGTTTGTTTATGGGGGTCGTGTGGATGCTCAATCGGATAGTTGGAACCGGAGAGGAGCGCCCGGCATGAGCACGAACCGTCGAGGATCGATTCTGGCACCGATGCTTGTGGGCGGCGTAATGATTGCCGCTTCCGTTGGAATCAGCGCGTACATCCGGTTCAGCGATCTGCACATGACCAAGAGCCCGATCTATCCAGAGAACAACCGGCAGGTATCAACCATCCCGACGGAGACCGAGCACTGGATTCGGATGGGCTCTGACAAGATTTCATCCAGCGAGATTGTGGAGACACTCGGAACCGAGAACTATGTCTCGCGGAACTACCTGCTCAAAGAATCAGAGGGAACAAAGAACCCGGTTGTAATCGAGTTCCACGCGGCGTACTACACCGGGATGATCGACACGGTGCCTCATGTGCCCGAGCGGTGCTTTGTTGGGGGAGGCATGCAGCAGAGTGTGTCGCCCCGGAATATGGTGCTGGATTTGGATACGGGATCGTGGCGTGTGGATGAATCGGTGCCTGCCGAACTTTCGGGGATTGAGGGAAAGCTTTACACCGCCCGGCTGAGCAACAACCGGAAGTGGACCGATGCCCCGGGCTCGCGTGTGCGCCTGCCACGGGATGTCACCCCAGAGACTCGCATCACGATGCGGTGCTCGGAGTTTCTTGTTGGGGACGGGCAGAAGATATATGCAGGATATTTCTTTATCGCCAACGGCGGGACCAAGGCAAACGCCAACGAGGTCCGGACGCTGGCGTTCAATCTGACGGATGACTATGCGTACTACCTGAAGATCCAGGTGAACTGTGTGACCGCAGATTCGATTGATGAGTTTGCAGCGTATGCGGGCTCGATTTTGAGTGATACACTCGGCGAAATCATGCGCTGCGCCCCTGACTGGGTTGAAGTACAAGAGGGACGCTACCCATTGTCCGAGTGATTGAATATGCAGCATGCGGGGTGTTCCCGGGATGCCGCCGAATGAACGACTGAAAATGGGCTTCGTATTGCCCGCAGAGTGTGTCCCAGAGCGTGGGCGCAATGAACGAAGAGGAAACTGAGTATGGCTTCTCGTGTGAATACCAAGTTCGTCGTAATCCTGATTGTTGCTGTCGTCGCGATGCTGGGCCTGCTGTTTGCCGCCTATTCAGTGGTATACAAGACCGCGGATGACTTGGCCGCTAAAGGTGACCAAGCAATGGCCGCGGCTGAATACGACCAGGCCCGGTTGCTGTATTCCAAAGCGGTCAACAAGGACCCAACCATCATCGCGAACATCGAGAAATGGATCGATGCACTGGAGCACTGGGTCCCAGAAACCGAGACCGCGTATTACGATGCGTTCAGAACGGATTACCTCGGAGCGATCGCACGGGCTTCGATTGTGCAGAGAACAAATGTCGAGGCATATCACCGCGAGTTGGGGATGAGGTTTGACATGATGTCAGGCCGGTACAACCGGAATACCGCGGATAGTATTGTGGCCAGAACTACCGAAGCACTCGGCAACTTCGATGGCGTAAGCGGGGTTGATCCGCTCTGGCCAACTCTCAGACGCTATCGCGGAATGACATGGCAGAGAATAGGTTCTGAGGGCGGGGTCGTTGATGAAAAACAGTTTGATCTGGTTCTCGAAGACCTGAACGCCGCGCTTGAAGCCGATCCGAGCGATGATCAAGCAATGGCGTCGAAGATGCGTTGGATGGTGTTTGTCGCGATCCAGAAGATTGCGAATGACGACAAATCCAATGTGCTCCAGGCAAGACTCGATGCGGTCGAACTGGGCAACGCCCATCTCAGAACCCATCCAAACTCGCCATTGGTCCGGGTATCACTCATCGCGTTGGAGATGGAACTCAAACGATCCGCAGCAGTCGATGGACTGATCGATACCGAAAAAACTCAGGCGGCACTCGATTCGCTGAGCGGGTTTGTTGATCAAATTGAGTCAACCTATCGCTGGCTCAAGGGACTCCCTGCCGAGAAGCTCTCGATTGAGGTGCTCAGGAACTTCCAACTCGTCGAGCAACTTGCTGATTCTGACAGCAGGTTCTCCCGATCGATTGAACTTTACGAAAAGATGGCGGAAGCATACGACGAGTCCCCGGAAGTGCTGCTCACACTCGCGGGGATGTACGCAACGGTCCAGAATCAGGATCGTGCAAGCGAGGTCTACGACCGGATCATCGGTCTATCGATCCCGCCGATCTCCGCTGCTGGCGTGAGCTTGTTTGATGCGCAACGGAACGCGTTGATTTCGCTCTCCAGGATTCAGCTCGACGAGTACGACCGTCTCAGCGTTGACGAAAATACTACGCCCGAACAACTCAAAGAGGTCCTTGCAAATGCGGTCCGATCTCGTGATAAGTTTGCATCGCGGGTGACGGAGGATGACACATCACTGCTCATCATTGACGGGCGGATCGAGCTTGCCAATGAGAACCCGGAAGAGGCGTTGCGGTTATTCACTCAATACAACTCCGAAACCCAGAACCAGAGCAACTCCGGGCTCTGGCTCGAAGCGCGTGCGGCTCGGGAACTCAATCAGCTCGGCACCGCTCGTTCAGCACTCCAAAGACTAGTCGCAATTCAGAGACATCATATCTGGGCACTGATCGAACTGGCGGACATCGAGATCCGGCTCCAGGACCTCCACGCCGCGAGGGCTTACTACGAACAGGTACTCCTTTATGACCCGAATAACCGTACCGCTCGCGGTGGGATCACAAACATTAACGCGTTATTGGATCCATCACTGATCGAAGATCCTGCGGTATCGCTTGTGCTGACCGCTCGTCAGCTCCGCAGAGGGACCGATGGGAATCCAGGAGATATCTCCGCTGCAATCTCAGTGCTCAAAGAGGGGATCGCCTCGGTCAACTATGACCCATCCGTTACTCGGGAGCTTGCATCGATGCTCATGGATCGCGGCGATATCAACGGCGCGCGGGGGATTCTTGATCTTGCGGTCAATGCCAATCCGGACAACGAGGGTCTGATCACGATGAAGGATGCGCTCCAGAGTGATGACGAGGTTGAGATTCTGGTCTCGATGATCCTGGCAAATCAGCCAGACAGGCTCGAGCAACTGATCTCGATCGCAAACATCGGCTTTGCTCGGCAGCGCTACGAGATGCTCGATTCAACAATCGCAGAACTCATGGAAATCGCGCCCAACGAGCCTCGCGCACTTGATCTTGCGTTTGTTCGTGCTCTGTCGCTCGACGACATCGACCGTGCCAAGGAGTTGGCCCAGCGTGCCTCTGACCTCAATACAGATCGCGTGAATGGATTGAGTTACCAATCACGGGTTGCCTCAATCCAGGGCGACCACACCCGCGCTGTCCTGCTTCTTGAGCAAGCGACAACCAGCGGGTCTGCCGATTCCTCGCTCTACCGCATGCTCGCCCTTGAGCAGTACGCGATCGGGAGAACAGAGGCGTCCATCGCGTCGTTTGAGCAGGCGCTGAGCATCCGCCCGGATGACCAGTCGAGCATCACCGAATACATCAACATGCTGATCCAGTCAAGGCGGTATGACGACGCGCTAGACACCGCTCGCCGGTTCCAACGGCACGCGATCGACAACCCGGTCTTCATGTCTATGTGGCTCTCGCTCGAAGCGGGATACGGCGGCAGCGAAGGACAAGAGTTCGCTGTCCGGCAGCGGGAGAAGTTTTTCGAGCTTGACCCGACCAACACGCAAAACACCTACGCGCTTGCGAATCTGTACATCGAAACGGCTCGCTGGAATGAATCACGCGTCCTGATCGACCAACTCCGGGCAGCAGACGACTCGTTGGTCAACGCCCAGCTCGAAGCCAAATGGTTCGCAAACCAAGGACGAGTCGGGAACCAGAACGGGCTCGCGATGGCTCAGCAGGTGTATCTGGACTACATCGAGGATAATAAAGAAGAGATCGACTCGACACCTTATATCGCGCTCGCGCAGTTTATGCTAGAACGCGGGTACCCCAACCTCGCGGTCCAAGCAGCGATGAATGCGGTCGAGCGAGAAGACCCTGAAGTTCTTGGTGGCACCAAACTGCTGGGCGAGCTGTTCATGATGCTCAACCAGTACACGAACGCCGCCGAAGCGTTCCAGAAAATTCTTGACGCTGGTGTCGATGACAACGACCAGTACCGTCTCCGGATGGTGGACATGCTGATCCGGACAAGGCAGTTTGAGCAGGCGCGTGATCATTTCGATCGTCTGGCGCAGCCGAACAAAGAAACCACGATCGCTATGTTGCAGAACTCGGAGATCGAAGAGGGGCTCGGCAACAAAAAAACCGCGTCGGATCTGCTTGATCTGGCCGTAGCGACCTATCCGGATGATGCTCTGGTGTACATCAAGCGGGCCGAGTTCCTGTCGGGATCCGAGGAGACATTGGCCGACATGCTCGCGGATGTCGATGCCGCCCTGCAGATCAATCCGAACGATTGGCGGGCGTACCGCGTTCGTGCCGCCGGTTATTTTGCGATCGAACAGCGCGAGGATGCACTCCGCGACCTGATGCGTGCGGTCCGTCTCAACCCCTCGCTCGACCAGGCGTTGTTCGGCATCGTCAACGAACTGATGATCGACGGTAGGAACTCCGAAGCGTACGAGTTTGCAGTCGAGATCGTCGAGAAGCGTCAACGCGACGCTTCCCTAATTGATTCGCTCGGGTCCCTTTTCTCATCACGCGAAGACTGGGAGCGTGCGGCCCAGTTCTATCAACTCGGCTGGGAAGTCCAGCGGTCACCACGCGCCGGTGCAACACTGATCGATGCGATTGTCCGCACAAGGAACCCGGACACGGCTCTTGCCAACTCGGTGATCAACGACCTGACCACCATCGCGGGTGACATCAATAGCAGCCCAGGATTGCTGGCGGCACAGGCCCTCGTGCTCCAGGCACGCGGGAGAGATCAGCTGGCACTCCAGCAGCTGACCAAGGCGTTCGATCTTTCTACAAACGATGACTCGCAGCTGATTCAGTGGTCGGGGAATATTTCTCGGTATTACGAGGATCAGCCGATGCAGGATCAGATCAGCTATATCGAAACGCTCAAGCGCCGGAATCCAAACCAAGAAGTGCTCAACTGGCTCGATCTCTTCATCGCTCAGCGCCTGCTGCGTGTCGGCTCGAAGACCGACACCGCATTGTCGGTCTTTGAGCGTCTGCTCAAGGCCGATAACCAGAAAGAGGTCCAGCGTATCGCCCACCAGAGTCTGGGGACCTCGTTGTACACCAAGGGCGATTATACTGGTGCCGCAGATATCTGGTCTGCAGGTGCCGAGTTGTTCCCGGATGACTGGGAGATGAGCAACAACCTGGCATATGTGCTCAGTGCGGAGCTAGGAGAGCACGAGCGTGCGTTGAAGCTCGCTGAAAACGCGGTCGCGGCGAACCCGGACCGTTCGGAGCCGTATGACACCATCGGGACGATTTATACAGCCCTGGGTAAGTACGACCAGGCCAAGGAGATGCTCAATACCGGGATGAAGTATGCCCAATCGGTTCGTTCGCGCGTGACTCTCGTGATCGCGCAGATCAAGCTGGATCTTGCGATGGGCAACCCGGGCGAAGCCCGAGCAAAGCTTCTGGATATCCGATCGCTGATGCGTGCGATGCCGACTCGGGATCTCGGCTTGGAAACCCAAGTAGATGAAGTGGAAGCCAAAATCGACTCAGACGGCTGATTGATCGGGTCGATAAGAATAAAGACTACATGCCTACCGGTGACGAACCGGGGGCGATGCACCGGACACTATTGGACTTTGGAGCCATGCTATGAATACCCCACCACCACCTAGACCCGGGATGCCCGGACGACCACCCCAGGCACCCGCTGCTGGTGGCACCGCGATCGATCCCATGAAACTGTTGCACAAGTATAAGTTTGTGCTGGTCGCATCGGTCTTTCTTGGTCTCGTTGTAGGGGTGATTGCGCATGTGCTGTTCGCACGATTCGCGCCTGTATATACCTCGACAGTTATCTTTGAGTGTTCTCCTGTTGAAGAGGCGATCGGAGATATCAGTGTTGCTCAAGTTGACGAGACTGAAATGGATTTGTTCATGGGAACACAGGTCGCGACGCTCAAATCACAGCTGATCCTGAGCAAGGTCATCTCTGATCCTCGACTGCTCGATCTTGCACCCCAATGGAGCTCGAAGTACCTTCACAATGGGAATATTGACATTGTTGATGCCTTCGACGACTTCGAAAAGATGGTCCGTGTCGGTACAATACCAAAGACATTTCTGATCCGACTCTCGGTTTCCACTCGGGACAAGAACGATGCCGCGGGCTTGGTATCAATGGTGAAAGATGCGTACCGGGGAAATCTTGACACGGTCTATAATCGGGATATTGGTTCTCGCCGCAAAGCGATCCGAGATCAAATCAAAGCAACCGACTCCGAGATATCCGAGCTCACAGCCAGAAAGATTCGGTATGTGCGTGAGCAACAGATCGACTCGATCAATGCCGAACAATCAACTGCATCAGCCCAGCTGCAGCTGGTCAACTCAGAACTCCTCAATATCCAGCAAACCACCGAGGCGATGGCCGTGATCCGCGCCAATGACGAGGCACAGCTCCAGCGCGACACGGGCATCGAATACGACTCAATACTTCGCGAAGCCGTCGAACAATCGCTCATGATGCTCTCATTCAAACAGGATCTCAAACAACTCGAGACCGCACTCGTCTCGATCCAAGCGGACGGCATCCAGCCGGAACACCGCCAGTACAAGCAAATCGTCAATCAGATCGCCGCCCACAAACGCAAAATCGAAAGCACCCGAGAAGAACTGCTCCGCGAATCGTTCGAATCGCGCGTCCAGAACACCATCATCACAATCCAACAGCTCCGCGGACAAGAGATCGAACTCACAAAGCAAAAGGAAGAGCTGCAAGAAAAACTGACCGAACTCACCCGCATCTCTCAAGAAATCGCGGACATCGATCGGATGATCGATGCGAAGATCGAACAAATCGGCAATCAAGAGCAATCGCTCACAGATCTCATAGCCGCCTCCGGGCTCTCGAGTGCGCAGCGTGTTGAGGTCGTCGAAGATGCAACCGTGCCCGATCTCCCGACATTCCCGGTTTTCTTTATCATGATTCCTGCGGGTGTCTTTGTGGTGGTCGGTCTGACCGCGGGTGTGATCGTCCTGTTCGAGATGCTCGATCAACGGATCAAGAGCGCCGCGGACATCCGATCGATCCCGAGAACACGATCGCTGGGCATCATCATGGATGCGCAGGAAGACCCGGACACGCCCGACTGTGTCCACACGGTCTTCGCGGACGCTCCGGGATCGGTGCTCGCTGAACACTTCAGACAACTCAGGACAGGGATCACCTCGGCGATGAACCGGAGCGAGCACCACTCGTTGCTCGTCGTCGGCTCGATGCCTCAATCCGGGGCGACCACGGTGGTGACCAACCTCGCCCAATCTTGCGTAGCGACCAATCTCGACACGCTCATTATTGATGCGAACCTCCGCAAGCCGAGCATACACACCAATCTCGGGCTCGAAGACGGCCCCGGGCTCGGGGATGTGCTTGCAGGCGAATGCACACTCGAATCCTGTGTCGTTCAAATCGATGGCGGCCCATCGATCCTGCGCGTCGGATCAAAGAAAAACCGCCAGGTCGAACGCCTGAGCGGCCGCGCTATGAAGGATCTGCTCAACGAAGTACGCGAGCAATATGACATAGTCCTAATCGATACCGCCCCGGCGATTGTTGCGGGTGATTCGACGATTCTGGCAAACTGTGTGGATTCGACGATGCTCGTGGTCCGCGCCATGACCGAGAAACGCGGGCAGGTCGCTCGATTGTCGCGGGAACTGGGTGATTGTCGCGGGGAGTTCCTTGGCGTGCTGGTCAACGCGGTCAAGAGTGCCGCCGGCGGGTACATGCGCCAGAACATCCGGACCGCGTTCAACTACCGTCAGATCGAACAAACGGCCAAGCCTGAGAAGACCAAGAAGAAGTCCAAAGATGCGGCGGCATAGAGTTCAGCTCTAACCCGCCCGAATCGGAAGGATCGTCGTCTTGTCATCAGCACCATCAGATAATCAGGGACACCCGAAGAAGGTGCTGATCACCGGCGGAGCCGGGTTTATTGGTTCGCACCTTGCCGATCACCACCGAGGCATGGGCGACTCGATCTGTGTGATCGACAACCTCTCCACCGGGCGCGCTGAGAATCTCACGCAACACGGCGACCGGGTTCGCTTGATCGACGCGGGCCTCAGCGATGGGCTCGAAGAACTCACGCGATCTAATGAACACTTTGATCTGATCTACCACCTCGCCGCGGCGGTCGGTGTGGATCTCGTCCTCCAAGACCCCGTCGGATCAATCCGCACCAATATCCTCCAAACCGACACCCTCCTCGACTACGCACTCAAGCACGGCTCCCCCCCCACCTTCGTCGCCTCCTCTTCCGAGGTCTACGGCAAGCCGGGCGTGAGTGTGTTTTCCGAAGAAGACGACTCAATCTACGGCCCGACCTCGATCACACGATGGTCCTACGCCCATTCCAAAGCGATTGATGAGTACCTCGCGATGGGATACGCGGATCAACACCAGCTCCCCGTCGTCGTCGGGCGGTTCTTCAACACCGTCGGTCCACGACAGGTCGGGAGCTATGGCATGGTCCTCCCACGCTTTGTCGAGTCGGCACTCGCCGGTAAACCACTCCGGGTCTTTGGTGATGGGCAACAGTCCCGCTGCTTCTGTGATGTCCGCGATGTTATTCAGGTGCTTCCACGGTTACTCGCCTGCCCCGATGCATACGGCCGTGTGATGAACATTGGGTCGGACGATTCGGTGACCATCAACGAACTGGCCGAGCTGGTCATCAGCACGCTGGGATCGGATTCCATCGTCGAGCGGGTGGAGTATTCCGACGCGTACCCCGCAGGGTTCGAGGATCTTCGCCATCGAAAGCCGGACCTCACGCGCGTGCGCTCGCTCGTTGAGTTTGATCCCAAACACACACTCGAAGACACCATACGCGACATGGCACGATTCGCCAAGGGCACTGCCGAGCCCGCATCGGTGCCCAACGGGGGCGAGCAGTGATCGAACCAGCCCAAGATGTCATCGGCGACGCAAAGCTCATGATCGATGGGGCGATGGGTGTCATGCAGGGATACATCGGTGTGTTCTTGGTTGCCTTCCTTGTGACCGTGCTCATCACACCGCTCGTTCGCCGCTTGGCTGTTTCCAACGGGATCGTGGATCACCCGGATGAAGCTCGCAAACAGCACAAGATGCCAATCGCGTATCTCGGGGGGGTCGCCGTCTATCTCGGGATCATGGCGGGGCTGATGTTCTCCTACATCGCTGATTCGATGCCCGGCTTGATCCAATACCATGAGATCGGACCAGAGAACCTGACCGATGGTGTGTTCACGCCACATGTTCCGCCCTGGATTGCACTCGGGATGACAATCATTGTCGTTGTGGGATTGATCGATGACATCAGCGGGATTTCCGCACGCGTCAAGCTCGGCGGACAACTCATGGCCGCGGCCGCGCTTGCGATCGGGGATGTCGGGGTCAATGTTGCCGAGGGCGTGCTGAAACCTACCCTCGGTCGGCTGCTTGATAATCCGCACCTGCTCTATGAAATTCCGCTGCCGATGGAGGTTCCCGGATTCGGAACAACGATGGAGTTTGACTTTATTTACTGGGCGGGGACTGTGGTGATCGCGATCTTTGTGCTCGGGGCAACCAACGCATCGAACTTCATCGACGGTCTCGACGGGCTGCTAACCGGCATCACCTCGATCGCGATGATCGGGTTCCTGGTCATCGCAGCGGGAATGGCGCTGGTGGACAACGGACCACTCGACGGGCCACGGATTGTCGTCGGGCTCGCGATTCTCGGCGCGTGCATGGGGTTCCTGCCCCACAACTTCAACCCGGCGGTCATCTTCCTCGGCGATACGGGTTCTCTCCTGCTCGGGTATTGCTCTGCGCTCATGATTCTCTCGCTCGGCGACACGGGCCAGACGAGCCTGGTCTTCGCCGGGCTGATCATTTATTCGATCCCGATCATCGACACGATGCTCGCGATCATCCGCCGGAAGCTCGCGGGCAAGAAGATGTCCGACCCTGATGCCGACCACCTGCACCACATGCTCAAGCGGGCGCTGGGTGTCAAAGGGGCGGTGCTGACACTGTATGGGATTGGGATCGTCTTCTGTGTGCTCGGCGTGCTGCTGAGTCAGTTCCGAGCACTGTTTATCTACACGCTGGTCTTTGTGCTCGCGTCCTACATCGCGGTCTACGCGATCAAAATCGCTCGCCGGTCACAGATCGAAGAGCAGATCAAGTCGGTGCATGGGACCGAATCTGGCTAAGAAACGACCACTGCTATTGGGTTGTTATTTTTCGGGATCAAAGAACTTCGAGCTGACATCGGATTTTTCGAGTGCTTCACGCCCCTCCTCAGCAGGCCTGATCGTGCGGCCACCATCAATATTCATCGAAATTTTAGGGCGTGACTTGTTGTGCTTGCCGATCACCCAGCCCTCGGAGATCATCGCTTCGAGGACCTGGATATATGGGAAGAGCGAGGCGGATGAATCACTCTTGGCGATCGCCGATTCAAATGAATCCAGGATTTCTTTGAGGTCATTGGTTTTTTTCAGCATATCGATCATCGGCTTCCAGTATCCGCCGTAGGGCAGGATCGAGTCGCCGCGTTTGTAGCACTTCACCTGCTCGATTCGCCCGTTGGAGAGTCTGGCCTGCACGATCTCTTCTGCATTGGCGAGGTTGAGGTTCAACTCGTTGAACTTGATGAAGTTGAACTTGGTTTCTTTGCCTGAAAATTGTTCTACGATTTTCTTAGAGCCGCTCACATCGAAAGTCCCGATCGCGGCAGAATCGATGCTCAGGTTGGAGAACCCGCCCTGAGCAAGCCAGCGCCATGCCTGCGAAGGATTGAGCTTCAGACCCGCGTCCTTCGCGATTGTCTGGCAGTGCTCCTGGAGATCGGAGAAGCAGCCGTTGGCGGCGTACCAGTATTTGGCAAAGCGGATGTGCTGGTTGATGTTGCGCCGATTCTTCTCGTCGTAGGTGGTCTTCACCCACTCTGGATCGAACTCGCCCCGTTCGACTTCAAGGATTGAGTACGCGGCGTGGCGAGCAGATCCGTGCGCGAGCGTGAGACCGGCCGCGAGAATCGGGTCAGCGAACCCCCCCGCCTCGCCGATGATCCACCAGTTCTCCCCGACCAATCGATTCGCAAGATGTGACCAGTTCTTCGTGGTCAGGACATTGCCGTCTGTGGAACTCTTCGCGTCCTTGGTCAGCGCATTGATCTCGGGCTGCTCCTTGATCGCCTTGAGGTAGAGTTCCTTGGGCGAGAGCCCGGACGCTTTGTAGTGTTCACTCGGGCAGATGAACCCGACCGAGGCGCGGGATGGTCCGAGCGGGATGAACCAGATCCAGCCGTATGGAAGCGAGCGGACTTGCACGCGCGTGCCCCCGATGCCAATCTCAACCGCCCAGGTCGCGTTGTCGTAGTAGTCCCAGAACGCGACATTCTTGAGCCCGTCTGTTGCTTCGGATTCAACGCCCATCGCCTTGCGCAGGATTGCGGGGTGACCGGAGCCATCAACATAATGGTTCGCGGTGATGACCTCGCCCGAATCGAGCTTGAGCCCGGTGACGCGGTCACCCTCTTTGAGGATCTCGCGGACCATCGTCTCCTCACGGACCTCGACGCCCCAGTGTTTCTCGGCGTGGCGGAGCAGGATCTCGTCGTACCGGTCGCGTTCCACCTGAAACGCGGTCTCGCGACGCTGGCCCTCGTACTTTGCGGGGCGTTCCTCATCAGTAAAGTCATCGGCTGGGTAGAAATCAAAGTCCCACACTTCATTGCTGGCACCCCATGTATAGGACGCGCCGAGTTTCACAGGGAAGTTGGCGGCTTCGACCGCGTCCCAGACTTCCATCTCATCGAGAACCACAGCAACGCCCGGGAGCTGGGACTCTCCGACATGCTCCCGTGGGAACTTCTCCTTCTCGATGATGAGGATCGAGAGGTCCGGGTTATACTTTTTGACCAACGATGAGAGTGTGGAACCCGATGGGCCGCCGCCGATGATGGCGATGTCGTAGTGAAGTTGGTTATCTGACATGTTGAACCCCATGCGTGTGGAAAATTCCTGAAACCGTTACCATACCTACTCATTCTTCGGTATCGAAGAACTTCAC
>Ga0316187_10003435_pt1 | contig 13776 bp, 11 predicted proteins | sample CroRivburrow1_MG_FD_204927 | JGI IMG/M metagenome (GOLD analysis project Ga0316187, IMG submission 204927) | Coastal sediment microbial communities from Maine, United States - Cross River worm burrow 1 | ecosystem: Environmental > Aquatic > Marine > Coastal > Sediment | place: USA: Maine...
AGACCTCCCGTTGACCGCGCTCACGCAACACCGGTAAGTCGCTGCAACCGCGTGCATGAACCGTAACCGGCACGGCCGCGGGCAGGCTCATTCGGTGGCCCCCGCCGCGCCGGGCGCGCACACCTGCCCCGGCCGCTGGGCGCGGGCCGTGCGCAATTTCCACAGAAACTGCCCGGCGTTGATCAGATAGGACGCATAGGCCGCAAGGGCGAGCACCATCTGGCCGCGGGGAGAAAGGAAACCGCCCATCACAGCTACGAGATAGGCCGTGTGCAGGGCCAACACCAGCATGCTGACCACGTCTTCCCAGAAGAAGGACCGGGCAAAAAGGTATTGACCGAAGACCTCCTTTTCCCAGATGGAACCGGTGATCATGATGGTGTAGAGCACCAGAGTCTTGACCACCACGGACAGGGTGGCGGCGAACAGGCCATCTCCGGTGATTAAGTAGCGCATCACCAGAAACAGGCTCACCAGGAACACCACGAATTGGAGCTGGGCGAGCACACCTTGCACCAGAGTCCAACGTGACGCATCCCGACGCCGGCGCTCTGCTGGCGTGTAAAGAGGCGTGTACTCGGTCTTTTTGTGCCGGCGATTCGCCAGTCGATTGATGTCCATTTCGCAAAGCTAGTGCGCTCAGAATCAATTGTCAACCAAACTAGACGTAAGTTCTAATTGACACTTCTTCCTTGACACTTCGGCAGGATTTGTTGAACGCTACAGCTCCGTCAAAAAAAATATTTGAACAATCGGGAGTCAGCATCTTTACTGGAAAGGCGCGCCGAAATGCCGGACACAGACTTGGACCCGACCGCCCGTGTTTGTTTGACCACACGGGACGCAAAGGCGCAGGCAGTAAACCTTATTCACCGCCGCGGAGGACGAGGCTGATGATGGATCGCGTAGGGCCACTGAGGAAACGGAGCGGCAGCACCACGGGGCAAGCGCCGGGTAGTGGGTCGACTGGTCAAGCCAAGATGCCGACCGCCCTCAGTTCGAGTCCACCGCAATGGGAAGACCTGCGCCGCGTGATCGAAGGCGAAATCATTCCGCGCCTGATGCTGGCTGGCCAGGCAAATCCGGCCGCTGCACCCGACACAAGTAGGTCCATCGCAACGCCGACACAGGTCCAGGTAACCGAGTTCGCCGCCCTTCTGACAGACGCGGAAGAATCCACCTGCTACGCTACGGTGGAGGCGATGCAGGCGGAGGGGATGCCGTTGGAGACGATCTATCTTCACATGCTCGCCCCCGCCGCGCGTCACCTGGGTGAGCTTTGGAATGACGACATCACCAGCTTCGCGGACGTCACTCTGGGCCTGTGCCGCTTGCACCAGATCCTGCGACGGTTGGGTGCGTTCGGCTCAGAAAACGGCCGGGAGTGCGGCAAATGGCGTCGGGCTCTGATGGCCCCGACGCCGGGCGACCAGCATCGCTTCGGGGTGGCCATGGCTGCCGAAATGTTTCGCCGAGGCGGCTGGGACGTTCACGAAGTGACGGAGACCACCTCGGACAGCCTGGCCAGCATGGTAGGTGATGAGCACTTCGATCTGGTCGGCGTGAGCATCAGCTGCGAGACCCGGATTGAAGCGCTCAAGAAGGCAATCGAATCGGTGCGCGAGGCCACCTGCAACGACAGACTGGGGATTGTTGTGGGCGGGTGCCTGTTCACGGAGCGGCCTGAGCTGGGCAAATCCGTGGGGGCAGACCTGGTGGCCTGCGCGCCGTCCGGCGTTCCCATGCCGCGCTTGGCAGCAACACTAGTCGACCTGCGCAGAGCGGGTCTGCCCGGTTAGGCCCATAGGCATTTACAGAAGGCAAAGCGTGAGTTCGAGAGCCGCAATGGCGTCAAAGAAGCATCGCCGCTTCCAGACACCAAACCAGTCGATCGGGCCCATGGATGCCGAGTCTGTGGGGGAACTGCTATCCGCGGTCTCCGATATGGCAGTGATTGTGGACGATCAGGGCACCGTTCGCGATATGGCCTTCGGTAAAGAAGAGCTGTCGCGGCAATTCGAGGGCTCATGGGTCGATCAGCAGTGGATCGACAAGGTGACCGTGGAAAGCCGGCCCAAGGTAGAAGCGCTGATGCGGGATGCGGCGGCTCAGGGGGCACCACGCTGGCGCCATGTGAACCACCCCGTCCGCGAGGGCGCTGATGTCCCTATCCTGTACTCCGCGATACGCATGGGTTCATCCGGTCACACCGCGATATTCGGCCGCGATCTGCGGGATATGGCGCAACTGCAGCAGCGCCTGGTCAAGGCTCAGGAGTCCATGGAACGGGATTATGCCCGGGCCCGAACCGCCGAAGCGCGCTACCGCATGCTGTTTCACGTCGCCTCCGAGGCAGTCCTGATCGTCGATGCCCTGAGCCGCAAGGTACTGGAGATCAATCCAGCGGCCGGGCGCCTGCTGGGGGTGGATCCGAACAAACGCGTGGGCAAGCCGTTGGCGACGCTGTTGCAGGCCGAGTGTCGAGGCCTGGTGTCCGATCAGTTGACCCGGGTTTTAAACGGCGCCGACCCGACCCCGGGAGAGAAAGAAGTTCATGCGCGCGCAGCCAGCGGCGACCAGGAATTCCTGGTGCTGGCCTCGGTGTTCCGACAGGAGAAAAGGCCCATGCTGCTGGTGCGGCTGCTGCCGCAGCGGGTGGGCAACGTCAGCGAAGTCGTCCCCCGAACCAAGTCGAAAGTGCTGGCGTTGATTGAGCGTTCACCGGACGGATTTGTGGTGACCGACGCCGACGGCCTGATTCTCGCGGCCAACGGAGCGTTTCTGGATCTTGCGGATCTGGCCACCGAGGATCAGGCGCGAGGGCAGTCGGTGGATCGCTGGCTGGGGCGGCCCGGTGTGGACGTCAATGTGTTGCTGACCACACTGCGCCAGCGCGGAACAATGCAACTGTTTTCAACCCTGGTGCGAGGAGAATACGGGGGAACGTCCGAGGTTGAGATCTCGGGCGTCAGCGCACCCAGCGGTGACGACGTTGTCTTCGGCTTCACGGTGCGAGAAGTCGGCCAACGACTGTCGTCGGAGAGCCGCATTGTCGGGAGCCTGCCTCGGTCGCTGGACCAGATCAAGGATCTAGTGGGTCGGGTTACTCTGAAGGAGCTTATCCGGGAGGCAACAGACTTGATCGAACGCCTGTGCATCGAGGCCGCCCTGGAACTCTCCAAGGACAACCGGGCCTCGGCCGCGGAGATGCTGGGTCTGAGCAGGCAAAGCCTGTACGTGAAGATGCGGCGCTACGGTTTGGGCGATCTGAGTCCAGAACCGGGCGACGTGTAGCAGACTCCGGGGAAACCCACCCGCCCGGATTCGAACAACAAGATCCGATACGCAACCGACTGGGTGTCCTGCTCAATCGGCGCGAATTCCGTTTCAGTCCGTCGGAGCGCACCTGCGACGTTGCGCAACGCTGATGAGCAACACCAACCCCATGCCTTAGTCCGTAGGCGCCCAAGGCCCGGCGTGATTGCGCCAACCTGTTGTGACTCTCCTTGGAATTCGACCATTCCGGCTACCGTCATCCGGGTCGATTGAATCCATGCTCTCACCCAGCAGGCTGAAGCAACCCAGCGGGGGTGTACATTTTAATTGACATAATTATATGTCCAGTTCTATTGTCATTATCATGGCAAGAGCAATCGCCCCCGCCAATGGTATAGCGCGCCCGCCCCTGTCGGCGGTCGTGGAACTGCTGAAACCAATCACCTGGTTCCCGCCCATGTGGGCCTTCGGATGCGGTGTGGTGTCGTCCGGCGTGGCGCCAGCCGATCAATGGCTGTTCATACTTGCCGGCGTTGCGTTGGCCGGTCCCATGATCTGCGGTGCGAGCCAGGCGGTGAACGACTGGTTCGACCGTCACGTAGACGCGATCAACGAACCCAACCGCCCGATTCCGTCCGGACGAATCCCGGGCAGATGGGGCCTGGCCATTGCAATACTCTGGTCTCTGCTCTCGTTGCTGCTTTCCTACTCCCTTGGTCCGTGGGTATTTCTGTCCGGGATCATCGGTCTGATACTGGCTTGGGCGTATAGCGCCCCCCCATTCCGGCTCAAGCTCAATGGCTGGTGGGGTAACTCCGCTGTAGCTCTGTCCTACGAAGGATTGGCCTGGGTAACCGGTGCCGCCGTGATGATTGGCGGTGCAATGCCCGACTGGCGCATCCTGATGCTGGCGGCGGTCTACAGCGCTGGCGCCCATGGCATCATGACCCTGAACGACTTCAAGTCTGTGGAGGGCGACCTGCGCATGGGCGTTCGCTCCCTGCCGGCACAGCTGGGTGTAGACCGCGCCGCGCGCCTGGCCTGTCTGGTCATGGCCGCACCCCAGTTCGTGGTCATCGCGCTGCTCTGGCACTGGGATCGGCCCCTGCATGCGGCGGCCATCGGACTGATGCTGCTGGCACAGCTCGTACTGATGCGTCGGCTGCTCCAAAGCCCACGGGAAAGAGCCCCATGGTACAACGCCACCGGCGTCAGCCTCTACGTATCGGGCATGCTGGTGAGTGCCTTTGCCGTCCGCGGGATACTCCCCTCATGAGCGCCGCTTCTTCCCACCTGGGCTGGTTGGGAATCGTCCGCCTGGGTCTGGTACAGACCGCGCTGGGCGCCGTCGTGGTACTCACCACATCGACCCTGAATCGCGTAATGGTGGTGGAACTGGCCCTGCCCGCGATGTTGCCCGGGGCCCTGGTGGCGTTCCATTACGCGGTGCAGATCCTGCGCCCCCGTCTGGGCTATGGATCGGATGTGGGCGGGCGCCGCACACCCTGGATCATCGGCGGCATGGGGGCGTTGGCCCTGGGTGGTGTAACGGCGGCGGTGGCCACAGCGTGGATGGCCAGCGACACCACCGCGGGTGTGCTGTTGGCGGTGTTCGCCTTCTTGCTGATCGGACTCGGAGTTGGCGCATCGGGAACCTCATTGCTGGTCCTGTTGGCCAAGCGGGTGGCACCGACCCGTCGGGCGGCTGCCGCCACCATAGTCTGGGTCATGATGATTGCCGGATTCGTAATCACCGCCGGCTTGGCAGGCCACTTCCTGGATCCGTATTCGCCCATGCGCCTGGTGCAGGTTACCGCCGTGGTCTCCGCCCTCGCGTTTGCCCTTACGCTGGTGGCAGTCGCCAATGTTGAAGGACCCCGCAGCAGCGTTAACAAAACCGAACCGGCGAGCCGATCAAAACCGGTCAAGACGCCATTCCGGCTGGCCCTCACCGAAGTCTGGCAAGAGCCAGAGGCGCGTCGCTTCACCATTTTCGTATTTGTTTCCATGCTGGCCTACAGCGCTCAGGACCTGATCCTGGAACCGTTTGCCGGCACTGTTTTTGGTCTCACGCCGGGGCAATCCACCCAGTTGTCCGGCATGCAGCACGGTGGAGTCCTGGTGGGCATGTTGGTGGTGGGCATCGCCGCAAGCGGCCGGCGCGCCCGGATGTTGCGGACCTGGGCCATTAGCGGCTGCCTGGCCTCCGCCGTGGCATTGATTTGCCTGGCAGCTGGCGGCTTTTCCGCCGCGGTGTTTCCGCTGCGGCCGGCGGTGTTTGGCCTGGGCGTCGCCAATGGCGCTTTCGCGGTGGCGGCCATCGGCTCGATGATGGCGCTGGCCGGTCAGGGGCGGGAACAGCGCGAGGGCATCCGCATGGGCCTGTGGGGCGCTGCCCAGGCGATGGCCTTTGCGATCGGCGGCTTTCTCGGCACCGTGGCCATCGATCTGACCCGAATGCTGCTCGATTCCCCCGCCAGCGCGTACGCCATCGTATTCACCGCCGAGGCCGTGCTGTTTCTCGTGTCCGCCGTGCTTGCCTTGCGAGTCGGCGGTGTCCGTGACCGAAGCCGCGTCCACGATCTCAATATTCAGCCGACCGCACTTTTCGCAGAGGGCACCAAGCAATGACCCAAGTCACATGCACCGAGATCGCAGACGTTGTGGTGGTCGGGGGTGGTCCCGCCGGCGCCACGGCAGCCGCAGACCTGGCCCGGGATGGATACTCGGTGGTTCTGCTGGACCGTGGCGGGCGAATCAAACCCTGTGGCGGAGCCATTCCACCCCGGCTGATTGCCGATTTTGAGATTCCGGATTCTCTGCTGGTGGCCCGGGTCAACTCGGCGCGCATGGTTTCACCTGCCAGCCGCAAAGTGGACATGCCAATCGACGGCGGCTATGTCGGCATGGTGGACCGGGAGACGTTCGACGAGTTTCTGCGGCAACGTGCTGCGGAGGCCGGAGCAAAGCGCCGCACTGGGACCTTCGAAAGCATCGGGCGTGACCCGGAAGGGACCGCCGTGGTGCACTATCGCCCAGCCGGCGCCGACCGCAAGCAACCCAGCCGAGCGCTGCGGGCCCGGCTGGTGATCGGCGCAGACGGTGCGCGGTCTTCGGTTGCACGACAGTGTGTGCCGGGGGCAGACCGCATGCCCTATGTGGCCGCGTATCATGAAATCATACGATCTCCCAAAACCGAACACGGCGAGGGCGACGACTTCGACGCCCGCCGCTGCGATGTGATTTACCAGGGCAAACTGTCGCCGGACTTCTATGCCTGGGTTTTTCCCCACGGGGATACCACCAGTGTCGGCGTCGGCAGTGCGCAAAAAGGGTTCTCACTGCGCGGCGCTGTGGATGAGCTGCGTCGCGACACCCGTCTTGAGGGGGTCGAAACGGTTCGCCGGGAGGGCGCACCCATTCCGCTAAAACCCCTCAAACGGTGGGACAACGGCCGCGACGTGTTGGTGGTAGGCGATGCGGCCGGCGTGGTTGCACCCGCCTCCGGTGAAGGAATTTACTATGCCATGTACAGCGGCCGCCTGGCCGCCGAGGCGGCCAACCAGTTCTTGGTCAGCGGGGACGCGACGGCGCTGGGTTTGGCGCGACGTCGTTTCATGAAGGCCCATGGCCGAGTGTTCTGGGTGCTCGGCATCATGCAGAAATTCTGGTATTCCAGCGACCGGCGACGGGAACGCTTTGTCAGCATCTGCCGCGACCCCGACGTACAAAAACTGACCTGGGACGCTTACATGAACAAGCGGCTGGTTCGGGCGCAGCCCATGGCCCACGTTCGCATTTTCTTTAAAGACCTTGCGCATCTGCTGGGTCTGGTGCCGGCACCTCGCAACTGAAACGGTTGCCTGGCTGAACCGTGACCATGCCGGAGCCTGCCATCCTGCGCGATGCGGCGGTCGAACATGGGCCAGCGAAGCGCGATCCAAACTCCAAGGTACAACATATCGATGCGTGCCTGGGGGATGCGGTGGAATACCACAAGACCACCGGTTTTGAGCGTTTCGATTTCGTCAACAATGCGCTGCCCGAAACCTCACTGAAGCACCTGGACATCTCGACCCGGTTTCTCGGCAAGCAGCTGCAGGCCCCTCTGATGATCGCACCCATGACCGGGGGCACCGAACGCGGCGCCGCCATCAACCAGGTGTTGGCCAGGGCGGCAGAACGCTGGCAGATTCCCATGGGTGTGGGCAGCCAACGTCTGGCGGTTGAGGACGGAAGCCGCGCTCGCCACTACGCTCTGCGTCAGCACGCGCCGACGACCATGTTATTTGCCAATTTTGGCGGGGCACAACTGGCACGGGGCTGGGGCGCCAAGGAGGCCCACCGGGCGGTGGACATGCTGAACGCCGATGCCCTGTTTGTGCACCTGAATCCGATTCAGGAGGCCATCCAGGGTGGCGATCAGGATTTTCGAGGATTACACGTGAGGCTGCAGCGACTGTGCGCCTCACTGGCGTCGGATCGCCTGCCGGTGCTGGCGCGGGAGGTGTGCTTCGGAATGAGCCGCGACACCTGCACACGGCTGCAGGACTGCGGCGTGGCCGGCATCGACTGCGCCGGTGCCGGCGGGACCTCCTGGGCCAAAGTGGAGGCCTTGTGTGCGCGCCACCCCAGACGCAGAATCATGGGCGAGCGGTTCGGCGAATGGGGCATACCCACCTCCGAGAGCGTGATCAATGCCCGAGCGGCGTGCCCGACCCTGCCCCTGATCGCCACAGGCGGTATTCGCGACGGCATCGACCTGGCAAAGGCCCTCGCCCTGGGTGCGGACCTTGGCGCCATGGCAAGGCCGTTTCTGCTCAAGGCGCACGAGGGAGAGGCAGCACTGGATGCCTTTATCGAACAGACGCTGGACGAACTGCGCATCTGCATGTTCGGCGTCGGTGCCAAAAACCTGAACGGGCTGCGGGGTATGCTTCAAGCGACTGCGGCCGCCAACGCCGAATCCGTAGGCGTGACATGATAGACTTAGGTCGACAGGGCATCGGGTGGCAAACGCCGCTGCCACCCGGCGCGACCCATGCCGCCAGTAACTCAGCCGAACACATGCCCGCCAACTCACACCCCGCCATGACCCCCGCATTGACGGGCGACCGCCATGAGTTGGACCAACGCGCCGGGCGCCTGAGCTACTACCGGGCCGGCACGGGGGCGCCGGTGATGCTGCTACACAGCATCAATGCAGCGGCTTCCGCCTTTGAGATGCGCCCGGTGTTCGATCACCTGGCGTCGCGTTTTCAGGTGTATGCCCCGGACCTGCCGGGCTTTGGCTACTCGGATCGTTCAAGACGCCTGTACGACATCAAGCTGTACGTGCATGCCGTGCACGACATGTTGGATCGGATCGCGCACGATCACGGCGAAACACCGGTGATTGCGTTCGGCCTGTCGCTGTCCGCCGAATTTCTTGCCCGGGCCGAGACACAGCAACCGGCACGGATCAGCAAACTGGTGCTGATCAACCCAACCGGCTTCAGGCGCGGCTCAAACGCTTTTCGTGGACCGGAAGGATCGAGTCGGGAGATACCGGGTTTTCACGCAATGGTGAGCTTTCCGCTTTGGGGCCGAGGGTTGTACGGACTGCTCACCCGCCGGCGCACCATCCGCTATTTTCTGGCCCGAACCTGGGGCTCGGACAATGTGGATGAGAAAATGGTGGAGTACGACTACATCACCTCGCACCAACCCGGCGCCGAGCACGCGCCGTTCGCGTTTTTGTCCGGCCGGCTGTTCAGCAAGGACATCCGGACCCTGTATGAGGCGCTGCAGAAGCCGGTTTGGGTGCCACACGGGACCCGCGGGGATTTCAAAGATTTCAGCGAAGCCGCCTGGACCGAATCGCGGAGCAACTGGTGTATGACCGCCTTCGACACCGGCGCACTCCCCCACTTCGAACAACCCGAACCGTTTTTCGACAAGCTGGATCGGTTTCTGGACGAACCGGCCTGATCAGGGCTCGCTCGGTTTGCGATACAAGAACCGGGGCTGTCCGCATGGCAAATCAGTTTCCGCACAATGAGATTCTGGTATGCAAGCAGGCCCTGCATGCCACGTAATTGCAGGCCCCGGGACCGACCTCCGGAAAGCATGACGGCCCGGAGCTGAACGCCGTGTATCGAAGTATCCGACGATGTCTGCAGATCGACACCCTCCGCCGAGGCGGGGCTCGGAATTGATGCGTACAGGACATCACCCGCAATCAACCTCAAAAAGGACCACGCCGCACCTGCGAGCGACCACCAACCCGGTCTCAGAGGAACCCATCACCCGACCGAGTCGAAGATTTTCCAGATGTCCACAATGCAGCAATTGATTGCAACCGGGCGGGTCGTCGATCTGATGCTGATATGCGTCATCGCCGAGGTCCTCCTGATCCTCATCTACTGGAAACGGACGGGGCGAGGCATCGCCACCCGGCCTCTGCTCCTCAACGCGGGCGCCGGAGTCAGTCTTATGCTATCGCTGCGGGTCTGCCTGACCGACGGAAACTGGGCCTGGGTGGTTGTGTTTCTGCTGACGGCGCTGGTCTTCCACATCGCGGACCTGGGGCAACGATGGTCGCGAACACCGGGCTCAGATATCTGAAATTCCGCTCCGACGGCATCTCTGATCGGTTGCTGACGTTTGGCCGTGAGACCCCCGGCGGCCCTCCCATGCGGCAACGCTGGGCCACGATGTATAGACGAACACCCTGCCTCGACGGCGGCGGTTTTTAATCGCATTCTCGGCTGCGGATCGGCACCCAGCCCGCAATCAGACCGACGGTACGGTGACGATGTGCGCGATCACGAATTGGTCGAACAACCACATGGACACGACTCCGCCAATACCAGTAGGATCGTGGACCCGGTGCCCTTGGCGGTGACCGGATTCACCGAATGCAAACGACCTCATCTGGCACGGGCAGCCACGGGCGCCCGATGGCTGTTGTGGTTGATTCAATATAGCGAGAGGCCGCTCAGCCCCACGGGCGACCAGCGGTAAAATAGCGAGTCAGAAGCAGCGAAATCAATGAACAAGAAACGGGTGGCGATCGTTATCGGGAGCGGCTTTGGCGGCCTCGCAGCCGCGGTGCGGCTTGGGGCACGTGGGTACCAGGTGAAGGTGCTGGAAAAACTCGACGCGCCGGGCGGCAGAGCCTATGTCTATCGACAAGACGGCTTCACCTTTGACGCGGGCCCCACCATCATCACCGCGCCGTTTCTGTTGGAGGAACTTTGGGCCCTGTGTGGGCGCCGCCTGGCGGACGACGTGGATTTGCGCGAGATGAAGCCGTTCTACCGGATTCGTTTCGACGACGGCAGTCACTTCGACTACAGCGGCGATGATGCGGCCATGAAGGCCGAAATCGCGCGCTTCAACCCGGCCGATGTCGCGGGCTACGATCGTTTCCTGGAGGCCAGCGCAGCAGTTTACAGCGTGGGCTTCGACAAGATGCTGTCTGTGTCTTTCGATTCGCTGTGGAGTATGGTCCGGGCCGTGCCCCATCTGGCGCACGTACAGTTTTATCGTTCCGTGTACGGGCTGGTGGCGAGATACATCAGCGATCCCAAACTGCGCATGGTGTTCAGCTTCCACCCATTGCTTGTGGGTGGAAACCCGTTCAACACCACCGCCGTCTACGCACTGATCGCTCAACTCGAGCGACGCTACGGTGTTCATTTCGCCATGGGGGGCACCGGCAGCCTGGTGCGCGGTATGGTGTCGCTGGTCGAATCACAGGGCGGCGAGATACGGTACAACGCAGCAGTACGGGAAATCCTGGTGGAGGGTCGCCGCGCGGTGGGCGTGGCGCTGACCGATGGCGAGCAGATACGAGCCGACGTTGTGGTGTCGAATGCCGACTCGGCGTCCACCTATCGCCACTTGATTCCGCGTCGGTTCCGTAAACGCTGGACCGATCGAAAACTGGACCGGGCACGCTACAGCATGAGCCTGTTTGTCTGGTACTTCGGCACCGATCGGCAGTACACGGATGTGCCGCATCACATGATCATGCTAGGGCCCAGATACCAGCCCCTGCTCAACGACATATTCGAACGCAAGGTGCTGGCCGAGGATTACAGCCTCTATCTGCATAGGCCAACCGCCACCGATCCATCATTGGCGCCACCCGGGTGCGATGCCTTCTATGTGCTGTCGCCGGTTCCAAACCTTGACGGCGACACAGACTGGGCCGAGGCCGGAGAACGTTATCGCAAGGCCATCGCCGACAGCCTCGCAGCCACGGTCCTGCCCGACCTCGAACAGCATGTGGTCACCTCAAGACTGCTGACCCCGGTGGATTTTGGAGACCGGCTTTCGTCATACAAGGGCGCCGCCTTCGGGTTCGCACCCGTGTTGACGCAAACCGGGTGGTTTCGACCCCACAATCGGAGCGAGGAGTTGGTGGGACTGTATCTGGTCGGCGCCGGCACACACCCGGGCGCTGGCCTGCCCGGCGTGATCTCTTCCGCCAAAGTGCTGGACGCGATCGTTCCTGATCCGGGCGAGTAGACCAGGGCTTTTACGGCAGCGTGTCCCACAAACGATACGGCACGCAGCACTGCTTTGGTTTGAGCGGCCCGTATTCACACGCCAAGATCAGCTCGGACGCGGGCCGCCGCGAGTCGTCCCGACAGTGCCGCCATGGGCACACCGGGACCGGGATGAACGCCGCCGCCGGCGAGATACAAACCCTTCATCCGTGAACGCGAACCCGGTCGATCGAAAGAGCCGGACCAGCCGTGGGTGGGGGAACCATAGAGCGCCCCGCTGGAGGCGGGGAACAGGCGATCGAAGTCGACTGGAGAGGTGACGACGCCATGGTCTGATGGACCGAGGGTCAGCCCATGCCGTTCCAGGCATCGGACCATGTAATGCGCGTACTGCTGAGTCTCATCCTGACTCAAGGGCTTTGCCGGCGCGTTGATCAAGCAAAAGATCCGCTCCATACCTGAACTGGCCGGCTGCCGGCCCGATCCACGGTCCTGGGCACAAACGTATACCGTGGGCACATCGGACACGGCACCCCGACGAAAGATGCTGTCGAACTCAGTGTGGTAATCAGCGCCGAAAAAAACCGTGTGATGTGCCAGAGGAAAACCCTCAGCACGTGTCATCGTGCTTAGGGTAATGGCGGACAGGGAACGCCGGTCGCGTCGACGGGGTGGCGTGGCCGACACCACTGCGTCACCCAACAAACCGGAAGACAACGCTGCGGTGTCGCCATTGAAGACGACCGCATCTGCCCGGATCACTTCTCCGTCAGCCAGTTCCACACCGGAGACACGCCCGCGTTCGGCCAGGATGCGTTCGACCTGCGTGCCGCAGCGGATGCTGGCCCCCTCTGCCATCGCAACCGCCGCAAGCGCCTCCGCCAGGCGCTGCATGCCACCCTCCACGATCCAAACCCCGGCACGCTCGGCATGGGCAATCAGCATGAGCGTTGCCGGCGCACGATAGGGTGAAGACCCGCAATAGGTGGCATAACGCCCAAACAGCTGCCGCAGACGCGGATCCTGGAATGTGCGCTCCAGTTCCTGCCACAGGGACGAAAACGGCTTGGTGGCATAGAGGCGCGGTAAGCCACGCAAACCCATGGAAAACGTGAGCGAGACCGGTCCTGGCTTCTGGGCACGCATAAACGGGCGATCCAGGGTTTCGAATATGCGTTGCGATTGGGCGGCGAATCGCCGATAGGCATCGGCCTCACCGGGACCGGCCAACTCGGCGATCGCGCTCACCGATCGATCCAGATCCGTGTGTAAATCGAGTCGACTGCCGTCGAGCCAGGCATGACGTGCAAGCAGTTCGGCGGGCGTCAAGTTCAAGTGCTCGCCCAGCGAGCGGCCCGCGGCCGCGAACAATTCCTCGAACACCCAACGCATGGTGAAGACAGTGGGACCGGAATCGACACCGGCACCCGCCACCGGAATCTGACGCATCTTGCCGCCGGGTGCTTCATGCCGCTCGAGCAGGGTCACCTGTGCACCACTGGCCGCGAGATCCAGCGTGGCGGACAGGCCGCCAATGCCGGCGCCGACAACGACCACATGAGGGCGCGCCGGGCCCGAAGAGACCTGGGTCATGGCACCCACCTCAGGCTGCGCCGCTGGTTAATCACACGGGCCGGTCTGATGGTCAGCTGCGCAACCGGACAAATCCGATTCGAACCCACCACCTCGAGCCCGCAGCGACACCGCAAACGCCCGCGGCTCAGCAAGTCGCACTGACCTTGTCCGAGCACGCGGCTGGGGTACCGGATGCGTGTCATCTGCTGGGGCGCTGGCGAACTATTGGGGATGCTCATTGGCTACTCGACATGTGGCGAAACACACGGCTCACTCGGCAATCGGCAACGCATGTACAGGGACGCGGCGAATACCCTGACACCATTTCGGAAAGCCGCACCCGACGGCTGGCTTGACCCAGATCATTTAACCGGCCCGGCGTTATCGTCAGCATAAGTTGACGTAATAAAATATTGACATTTTTTTC
>Ga0316187_10003437_pt1 | contig 13772 bp, 7 predicted proteins | sample CroRivburrow1_MG_FD_204927 | JGI IMG/M metagenome (GOLD analysis project Ga0316187, IMG submission 204927) | Coastal sediment microbial communities from Maine, United States - Cross River worm burrow 1 | ecosystem: Environmental > Aquatic > Marine > Coastal > Sediment | place: USA: Maine...
CCAGAATCAGAACGATCGTGCCTATGCCACCCCCGAGCAGTTTTGGCGCCGCGCTCGCTCCACGTCGATCTTCGATGTTCGAACTTCGCCTGCCACCACGCCAACGCATTGTTTACTCCATCTTACTCGGGCCCGACATTGTCAGACATTCACGCCCGAATTGACAAATTATTCGCTGAAATTACATCTGACTTTCGATCGGCAGGAAACTCATGAGCTTGGTCTTGAAACGGCGCCACCAGGTCGTTTGTGGTTCGGTGGTAATGAGTTCGTCACCGCTCGCTGCCTGCAGCCGCCACTGCAGTCGGCCTTTCTCGGACAATTGCAGTTTGTAGGCGATATCTGGCAAGGATTCGAGAATGCTCGCTGCCATTGAACCCGCCAACTCGTCCGAATCGACGACCATACCCATTTCGGTATTCAGATACAGCGACCTTGGATCAAGGTTGAATGACCCGACGAACATCTTTTTTCGATCGACGGTCGCAACCTTCGAATGCAGGGTCAGCTTTGTTGCCACGTTCGAGGACTCCACTTGCGGACGCAACTCGTAGAGCTCGATACCCTTTTCCAATAGCGGCTTCCGGTAGCGCGCGTAAACCGCATGTACACTGCTGTGATTGGTCGAGGCGAGCGAGTTACTAATGATAAGCACGCGCACGCCCTTGCTGACCAACCTGCCGAAAAATTCAACTCCCACTTTTTCCGGAATAAAGTAGGGAGAAACAACAATGAGTTCAGTCGTGGCTTGCGCCACCATTTGCTGCAGGAACACACTCGTTATGCTAGTTGGCCTGGGCAGTATTCTCCGAATCTTGTCGGGATAATCCAGGATCACGCGCGCATCTGCCGGCACCAGCGCCAGGCGGCCGTCCACGAGCTGCCTGGCCACTACATCATCCACACTCTTCAGGAACTCACTGTCCCTGTGACGCTCGAGATACTTCTTGCCTTCTTTCGTGGAATCTTCCAGGGAACTGTGCGGCACCATGGCGTTGAACGCATTAATCGGAATCGCTTCCTGCGCATTCCAGTATTCGTCGAAACCGTCAGATATGTCATCAACCACAGTTCCAATTGCGAGCAGGTCTTCATCAATAAACTCGGCTTTTCCCCCGGACTGAAAATACTCATCCGCAAGGTTCCGTCCGCCGACGATTGTGACCTGGTTATCGACGGTAAACGATTTGTTATGCATGCGACGGTTTAGTATGTTGAAGTTCGCGATGAAGCTGATGAGGCGCGAACGTCGCCGCGGAAACGGGTTGAAAACCCGGACTTCGATGTTTTCGTGAACATCCAGCGACAACAATCCGGCGTCGATCTCGTGCGTCAGTGCGTCGTCCATCAGCAGACGAACACGGACGCCTCTGTCGGCGGCGGCAGCCAAATGAAGTCCAATCAGGTTGCCGCTTACATCATCTCGAATCAGGTAGCTTTGAATATCGATCGTGTGCTCTGCGCGATCGACCAGCCCGAGCCGCACGCCCAGCGCGTCCCTTCCCGAACTCAACCGGTAAACACCGCAAGCCGCATCATTCCTGCGGCACCAGCGCGCCGCCGCTCGCTCGAGTAACGCGCCTCCGGTATCCGGACGTTTCCAGGATTCCAGCCGCTCCGGGAGCTTGAAAAACTTGTGGTATTTGACCGGCAATCGGGTACCGACCAGTGTCGTTAGCATTCCCATTTGGATTCTAATTTAACAGAATATTTTTTTTGAATGCGTTGATTGCAGCTGCCATCCGACTGTGCAACGATGGCGGTTCGTTTGACAAGGGCACAACTGTCGAAAGACAGTCTCGCAAAGCTTCCGGTCTAAGGGTATTTCCTAGGACAGCGGGGCTACCAACACGATAACTCGTCGCGACCGCGAAGAGGATTCCGGGTGCCTTTGGCAAGTTCGCAGGAACGGCTGGAGACGTCACCAATGCAATCACCCGGATTTCGCGACACAGGAAAGTTCGTACGACGCCCTGCACGTCCTGGCGTATACACGCCCGCCAATCTCACAAAGCTCATGCGTTGTCTTGAGCCGCAAGTCAATATCGCTTTGCCTGTGCGAGTTCGTGGGGCCGGAAGCGCTTCAACCGATTGCAATGATAGCCCGAAAGGAACGGTTATTCGGACCAAAGATCTGAACAGGATTGTCCGGATCGATAATTACAATCACACGGTGACGGCAGAGGCCGGCGTCAGACTGGGCAAGCTCGTCGATGCACTTGCCGAGCAAGGGCTTGAACTCATCGGCAACCACGACCAGATGGAGCGCACCCTGGGCGGCGCGTTGGCTTCGCCCTGCATGGGCCCCGGAATCGGCGACCAGGCCGGCTACGTTTCGAGCCAGGTGATCAGCATGAAAGTTGTCACGGTCGGCGGCAAGCTTATGAATATCTCCGAACAAAAGCAGCATCTGTTGGCCGCGTTTCGCATGAGCTACGGTATGTTAGGCGTAATTTGCGAGGCCACCCTGCGCGTCCGGCCGATCTTGACGTTCTCCGCATGCCATCGCAGTCTGTCTGTCGACCGTTTCTCCGATATTGCAGATCGCCTGTCCAGCAGAAATGTCGGCCTCAAGTTTTACGTGCTGCCGCACCGAAATCGGGTCTATGCGGATCTTCGGCGCTACAACACGGAACCCGGAAATGCGTATCACGCTCCCTGGAAGTTCAAAGACTGGGGAGAAAGTACAGTCTTGCCTCAGGTATTCAGATCGCTTAATCGCGTCATGCCAATACCGTCGGTACGCTACAGGCTCATCGACGGTATAAGCGCGGCGACGCACGGCCTCGTCAACACAAGACTGGTCAATCATGGCAATAACGTCGCAACCGCCGGCCGGCGCCGGCGCAATGAAAAACGCAACCTGCTTTATTCGACCTGGTGTTTCCCGGCAATGGATTTTTCGGTAGTCATTAAGGCGTACGTCGAATTCTGCGCGCAGACACTACAAAAAGGCGGCTATCGTTGTGACATGCCGGCCGTCGGCTTTCGCGTAAGCAAGGATTCGTCTGCGTTGCTGTCGCCCTCCTTCGACGAACCGGTTTTCGCGCTACAGACAACCTCAACGCAACAACGCGGATGGGACGATTTCGTTATCGACCTGGCGCAGTTTGCAGAGAATTGGGGTGGCACACCGTTGTTCAGTCAGTCCCGCGCCTTCCGTGCGGAGCACGCATCACAGGCCTACTCGTCGCGGCTCGAGTTCTTTAGAAAGATCCGGCGCCAGCTTGACCCGGACAATCGCCTGCTCAACCCTTTTCTGGCCCAGAGCTTCAGCTAGCCCGGGCCCGCGGGCATCCGCCGGACCCGGCCTTAGAGGCCACGCAAGCGGCCAACGTGCTCAAGCGCCGGTATCGGCGTGGTGAGGCGCGGCCTGACAACTCGCTGGCCACCACCGCCTGATTCCGTCATCGGTCCCTGGCACCAACGAACCGGCACAAAAACTTTCTTTATCTCGATCAATCTAAAATGAATTCTCGGGCATCTAATAGCTGAGTGGTGGCGATTTTTCTGCTCCTTATTTTTTAACTTATTGATTTTTAATAAACTTCTTGAATCCGCAGTGTGTGAAGACCAGTATTGCGTTATACCTAACTAGTGTTATACTTCACTACAACACTAAAGTAGATGGCCCCGAACAATGAAAACTGTCAATCCCATCATTTCAATACTCGCGATCGCATCGATTAGCACCCTGACAGGCTGTGGCGTTGGCGAGGCCAGCGTTGCGGATCAGGCAGCTATCGAGGCCGCGACGCCTGTGCCCGTTGAGACTCTGCAGCCCTATCGATCTGATATCTATGCGTCCTACGAAGCAACGGCGACAATTGCGTCCGATGCGGACGCTCCCGTCGCCGCGCGTGTTTCTGGCCAGCTGGTAGAACTGCTGGTTGAGGAAGGCGATACCGTAGAGGCGGGGCAGGTATTGGCACGGCTCGACGGCAAACGCCTTCGCCTTGAGATGCTCGTCGCCAAAGCCAATCTTGCGCGGGCCAGCAAAGAGTACAAGAGAAACATCGATCTACACGACCGTGGATTGATAAGCTCATCGATGTTTGAAGGCCTTAAGTTCGACCTTGCGGCACTTGAGGCAAACTACAAACTCAAACAGTTGAATTACGACTATTCGAACATCCGCGCAACCATTGCCGGTGTCGTGTCTGCCAGAGAAATCAAACCCGGCCAGAACATCAACGTTGGCGACGTCGCGTTTCGAATTACAGAATCTAGCGAGTTACTCGCCTACCTGCAGATACCGCAGTCGCAACTTTCCAAGTTCCAGGCCGGCCATGCTGTAACCATGCAAGTCGCTGCAATGCCCGACACGGAATTTCAAGCGTCTATAATTCGGGTTAGCCCAACCGTTGACGCGCGCAGCGGAACGTTTCGGGCAACCGTGCTGATCCATAATAAGGACGGTGATCTTGCACCCGGCATGTTTGGTCGCTTCACCATCGCTTATGAAGAACACGCCGACGCACTGGTCATCCCTGCTCTCGCCCTGCTTGACGATGACGAGCAGACAACTGTATACGTCGTTAGTGATGGTGAAGTCGTTAGGCGCGCTGTTGAAACAGGTATTGAAGCGAACGGCAAGATCGAAATACTCGACGGCCTGAGCGAGAATGAGCAGATCGTTGTTGTCGGACACGGCGGCTTGCACGACGGCAGCAGAGTTCTCGCGAGCAACACGCTTCCCGACAGCTCCAGCGGCTGATTGATTGCCCACCCTGCTCTTTTCTTCTGGCGGGGTAGGCTTTTAAACGGGAGGAATCAATGAAGCTACACCGGAATAGCGCGGCAGCCATTGTTTGCGTTTTCATTCTTGGCGCCTGCGAGCAGGGCGACAAAGCAAAAGATCTCAACGAGGAAGACTCGCCGCCGATTCCGGTAGAAGCAAGCCTACCTGTTCGGGGAGACGTGTACGCCGTCTACTCCGGAACGGCACCGATTGAGGCGTTTGCGCAGGCCGACGTGATCGCAAAGGTTCCTGGCGAAGTCAAAGAGATCCTGGTTGAAGAAGGCGACGACGTAGAGAGCGGTCAGATACTGGCCCGGCTGGACGGCGACCGCTTGCGACTGGAGCTTAACGAATCTCAAGCCAGGCTCCGCAAGCTGCAACGTGATTTTCAACGCAATAAGGACCTGCGAGAGAAAGGCCTGATCAGCGAAGGTGACTTCGAAAAAATACAGTACGAACTCGAAGCCCTGCAGGCTTCATACAACCTGGCCAGCCTCGAGCTTGACTATACGCAGATTCGAGCGCCAATTAACGGCGTCGTATCCGAACGCTATGTCAAGCTGGGTAACACGATCGAGATTGGCGCGCCGATATTTCGCGTGACGAGTTTTGAGCCGCTCGTCGCCTACCTGTACATTCCAGAGCGCGAGTATCGGCAGATTGCGTCCGGGCAACCGGTAAAAATCGATATCGACGCACTTGCCGGCGTAGAGCTTATTGCCAATGTTACGCGCGTAAGTCCCATCGTTGACCCCGACACCGGAACATTCAAAATCACGATAGAAATCAACGATGCAGCACGACGCATCAAACCGGGGATGTTCGGCCGCATGACCATCGTCTACGACAAGCATGAGAACGCATTACAGATCCCGCGCAGCGCCGTCATCGAGGAAATGGGGGTAACCAGCGTTTTCGTCGTGGAAGACGGCATCGCAATCCGCAGGACGGTTCAGACGGGATTTAGCAACAGCGGTTTCGTCGAGATTACCAACGGTGTCGTCGACGGCGATCTTGTGATAACGGTAGGACAGGTTGGCCTGAAGCCCGATGCGAAAGTCACGGTCATAAATGCACCCGGCGATATGCCGGCTGGTGCAGCACGAGAGGCGGAAACCGAATCAGAAGGTGACGGCTGATGCATCGTCTGATCCAACTGGCAACAGAACGACGCGTCACGATCGTCATGCTAATGGTCGCCATCGTTTTGTTCGGCATGGTGTCGCTGTCGCGACTGAAGCTGAATCTCCTCCCGGATATTTCCTACCCCACGTTAACTGTGAGAACGGCGCTGACTGGGGCGGCGCCCGTCGAAGTTGAGAATCTCCTCACCAAGACCATCGAAGAATCGGTTGGCGTCGTTCGCAATGTCCGATTGGTACGCTCCGTTTCACGCTCCGGGCAGTCCGATGTGACCATCGAATTTCTGTGGGGCACGGATATGGACATCGCGGGCGTCGATGTTCGCGAAAAGCTCGATATCCTGTCTTTGCCGCTGGAGGCCGAACGCCCCTTGCTGCTTCGCTTCGATCCCTCGTCCGAACCAATCGTGCGGCTGGGCCTGCTATTCAAGGACGACGCTGCGGCGGAGAACGATACCGTCGAGGCGCGCCTGAAAACACTGCGCCGGTTGTCTGAGGACAGCATCAAGACTGACCTTGAGGCAGAAGAGGGTACCGCGGCAGTGAAAGTCAGCGGCGGCCTGGAAGATGAGATTCAGATTCGTGTAGACCAGCAGAAGCTGTCGCAACTGGGTCTCAGCATCGAAGAAGTCGCGAATCGTATTCGCGCGGAGAACGTCAACCTGTCGGGTGGACGGCTTGAGGAAGGCAATCAACGCTTCCTCGTCCGCACACTCAATGAATTTAAGAGCGTCGATGAGTTTCGTGGGGCCATCGTCGCTAACGTGGCGGATCGCCCTGTCTACCTTCGTGACGTTGCGACCGTGGAGCGCGGCCACAAGGACCGAGAGGCAATTACGCGCGTCAAAGGTCGCGAGTCGGTGGAACTCGCAATCTACAAAGAGGGTGACGCTAACACGGTCCAGGTCGCCCGGCGCCTGGACCAACGCATTGACCGTATCCGCGAGTCGCTGCCCGCCGAAATCGAGTTGGTAAAGATCTATGACCAGTCAACGTTCATCTCGTCGGCCGTTAACGACGTCAGGATTGCGGCAATCCTCGGTGGCCTGATTGCGATTTTCGTTCTTTACGGGTTTCTCCGTGATGCCAGAGCGACAACAATCGTCGGCATTGCGATTCCGGTTTCGGTGATCGGCACATTCCTGTTGATGTACACCAATGATATTTCGCTCAACATCATGTCACTCGGCGGAATCGCACTCGCCGTGGGAATGCTCGTCGACAACTCAATCGTGGTACTCGAGAACATAGTTAGAAAGAAAGAACAAGGACAGGATATCGTTGAAGCGGCGCAGAACGGCACGGCAGAAGTCGGCGGCGCTGTCGTCGCGGCTACTCTCACGACTATCGCCGTATTTTTTCCGATGGTCTTTATCAGCGGTATCGCCGGGCAACTATTCCGTGATCAGGCGCTGACAGTGACGTTCGCACTCGGCTTCTCACTGATCGTCGCGCTTACTTTGATTCCGATGCTCGCGTCGCTAGGGGCTCGTAGCCGCTACGACGATGGTGGTGATGGCAAACCTGCAGGGTGGTTCACGCGGTCAGTTGCCTTCATCGTTCGTCTGCTCGGCTTCGTGTTTTTCGGTATTCGGAATGTCTTTTGGCTCCTGCTGTGGGTGCCGACGTGGCTCATGCAGCGCCTGTACACCGCTGCGGCAGCTGTATATCCCGGCCTGCTTCGCTGGTCATTGTCCAATCGTCGGCTGGTGGTGACCGCCGCGACAATAGTTTTCGTAGCAACCATGTCGCTTGTTCCTCGCCTCGGCACCGAACTCATACCACAATTCTCGCAGGGTGAATTCAACGTTAACCTACGCTTGCCTCCCGGTGCGCCGTTGACTGAGACCGACCGCGCTATACAGGCAACGCAGCAGGCCGCTGCCAGCATTGATGCCGTGGCGCTCAACTACTCGGTCGCCGGGACCGGCAACCGTCTCGATGCAAATCCCGTCGATGCGGGTGATAACTCTGGCACATTGAGCATCACGATGCAGCCAGGCTCGGGACGGCAAGCCGAAAACCGTACAATGGATGCGATGCGTGCGAAACTCGCGCGCCTGCCCGGCGTCCAGTACGAATTCAGCCGCCCTGCTTTGCTGTCGTTCTCCAGCCCGTTACAGATTGAGATTTCCGGCTATGACCTTGACAGCCTTGCGCGCGTCAGTCGGACGATCGTTGAGGAAATGTCCGTATCCGACCGTTTCTCGGACATCAGAACGACCGTGGAACGCGGTAATCCCGAGATACAGATCGTGTTCGATCAGGAACGCGCGGCCAAACTGGGGCTCGCTGTTCGCGATATTGCGAATCGCGTCGTTGCGAACGTTCGAGGTGAGCTGGCGACACGCTACACATGGCGGGACAAGAAAATCGACGTTTTGGTGCGCAGCGTCAACGCGCGTCAATCCAGTATCGATGAAATTCGCAGCCTGATCGTGAACCCGACGTCCGACAGGCCCGTGACTCTGGACGCGGTCGCGACCATTGGCGTATCACAAGGCCCCGCCGAAATTCGACGTGTCGCACAGGAGCGCGTCGCCATCATCACGGCAAATCTCGCCTATGGCGATCTTGGCGCGGCCACGCAGGAAGCCGGCCTTATCGTCAGCCGCACTCCCATGCCGACGGGCGTCACTGCTCTCGTGTCCGGGCAGAGCGAGGAAATGGAAGCATCATTCAAGTCCATGCAGTTTGCGCTGGTGCTCGCTGTTTTCCTCGTGTACCTCGTTATGGCCTCGCAATTCGAGTCGTTGATACACCCGTTTGTTATCCTGTTCACAATTCCGCTGGCGCTGGTTGGCGCTGTACTCGCACTATTCATAACCGGCACGACCGTTAACATCGTCGCGTTTATCGGCGTAATCATGCTTGCCGGCATCGTTGTAAATAACGCGATCGTCCTGGTTGACCTCATTAATCAATTGCGCGCCCAGGGCATGGAACGGCACGATGCGATAATGGAAGCAGGCACGGCCCGCCTCCGACCGATTCTAATGACGTCACTAACGACCGCGCTCGGCCTGCTGCCGATGGCAATGGGATTTGGTGAAGGATCGGAAGTCAGAACACCGATGGCGATAACGGTTATTGGTGGACTGGTCGTGTCAACGCTGCTCACGCTCCTGGTTATTCCGGTCGTGTATTCACTCATGGATCGAAAGCGCTGGCCTGCGACTGCCACCGGCATCAAGGCGGCGCCATGAGGCACACGGCGATCGCGCTGCGTCGGCCGGTTACGACGATCGTCGTATTTGTTGCCTTGGCACTTGTCGGCGTTATCGCTTCACGGCTCTTGCCATTGGAGAAGTTTCCGGACATTGAGTTTCCCGGAATTTTCATTCAGATCCCGTATGCTGGATCGACACCTGAAGAGGTAGAGCGGCTGATCACTCGCCCCGTCGAGGAAGCGCTCGCCACGCTGTCGGGCGTCGAGCAGATGTTCTCAAGTTCCAGCGAGGGCGAGTCGCAGATTTTTCTACAATTCGGCTGGGACCAAAGCATGGGCGCCAAAGGCATCGAGGCGCGGGCCAAGGTCGACGGAATGCGCCACTTGCTCCCAGACGACGTGCGAAGGATATTCGTTTTCACCGGCTCGCTGGGCGACCAGCCTGTGCTGCAGCTCAGAATTTCCAGCGAACGCGATTTGTCCGACAGCTACGATCTGCTTGACCGCCTGCTGAAGCGACGGCTCGAACGTATCGAGGGTGTGTCGCGTGTCGACCTGCACGGCGTGGACGCTCGCGAAGTGCGCATCCTGATGAAGCCCGACATGCTTGCCGCACACGGCGTCGACATTGCTGCGGTACGTGACCTGCTCGTGCGCAGTAATTTTGCCGTAAGCGCTGGCAAGATCACCATGAGCGGCCAACGTCTCAGTGTGCGGCCGAGCGGCGAATTCTCATCGGTTGAAGAAATTCGCGAACTCGTTGTCAATCCGTCCGGGTTGCGCCTGCGTGATATTGCCGATGTTGAGTTACGCACACCCGAGCGAAACTACGGGCGCCATCTTGACCGAGACTATGCCATCGGTGTTGCCATCAACAAATCGACAGGCTCGAACCTTGTTGATGTAACAGACCGCGTTATGGCTGAAGTTGAACAAATCAGTCGATTGCCGCAAATGCAAGGTATCAATATCTTTGCTCTGGACAATCAGGGTGACAGCGTTCGTGAGTCACTTTCGGACCTGCTTAAAGCCGGAGCGCTGGGTGGCCTGCTTGCCATTTTTGTCTTGTACCTGTTCCTGCGCCAGGTAACCACGACGTTAATCGTAACCGCGTCGGTGCCGTTTTCCCTGATGATTACCCTGGGCGCATTGTATTTTGCGGGACTCACGCTAAACATCCTTTCGATGATGGGCCTGATGCTCGCCGTCGGTATGCTTGTCGATAACGCCGTCGTAATAACTGAGAGCATATTTCGGCATCGCACAGATAAACCGGGCGAACCATTCAGTGCGACGATACAGGGCGTTAACGAAGTCGGTCTCGCCGTTATTGCCGGTACTGCGACGACAATCATCGTATTTGCTCCCATCATCTTCGGCGCGAAGATCGATATCACAATATTCCTTACCCATGTTGCAATCACGATCATCGTGGCGTTGTTGGCTTCGCTACTGATCGCCCAGACGCTTGTGCCCATGCTCGCGGCGCGTGTCGCAGTGCCGCCCCAACCGAAAGCCGGTGCGTGGATAACACGACTAACGGACCGCTATGTCGGAAGTCTTCACTGGATACTAGGCCATCGCTGGTGGTCAGCACTTGGAATTCTGCTCGTTTGCGTTATCGGCGTACTGCCAATGGCTCTGGATCTCGTCAAGTTCGATATGTTTCCGCAAGACGTCGGGCGACGTTTGTATATGCCTTATCACGTAGAAGGTCAGCACCCACTCGAACGCGTCGAGGCGACAGTCGACACGGTTGAAGACTATCTGTATTCCCGTAAGGAAGAGTTCAATATTCAGTCGATCTACAGCTATTTCGACCAAGGTCGTGCGGACTCGACAATCCTGCTTACTGATGAAGAAGACGCAACATTGTCGACCAAGGAGATTATCGAACTCATCGAAAAGGACCTGCCCGCGATCGCAATAGGCAAGCCAAGCTTCCAGTTCGACCAACAAGGCGGTGGCGCAGGTTTCACGGTACAGATCAGCGGTGACTCGACAGAAGTGCTTAATCGACTGAGCGATGACGTCGTGCGGGCGCTGTCGACAGTCGAAGGGCTGAAGAATGTTCAAAGTGACGCCGAGACGGGTGACCGTGAAGTTCGTGTCCTTATTGACAGGGCGCGCGCCGCAGCGGCTGGGCTGACGGCAAGCGCCATCGCCGAGTCTGTCAGTATCGCGATGCGTGGCGAGAACCTGCGCGAATTCCGCGGTGAGTCCGGGGAGATCGCGGTTCGAGTCGCTTTTCGCGACGACAACAAACAAAGCGTCGAGCAGTTGGCTGATTTGTCGCTGTACACACCCGATGGGCGGCGTATCACTCTGGGAAGCGTTGCCTCTTTCCATATCAGCAACTCGCCTGACACGATTCGCCGCACCGATCGCCAGACAGCCGTAATACTATCGGCAAACCTCGAGGACGAGGTGACCGCAGACGATGTCAGGCCCCGCGTGAGCAGCCTCATGGAGCAGATTGATCTGCCACCGGGTTACAGCTGGAAAGAGGGGCGCGGTTTCGAGCGGCAGGACGAAACGGCGGACACGATGATGACGAATATCTTGCTGGGCATTGCCTGTATCTTTCTCGTCATGGCGGCCTTGTTCGAGTCGTTGCTGCTTCCCTTCTCGATCATTCTGGGCTCGATCGTATTTTCGATTTTCGGCGTATTCCTGTTTTTCGCCGCTACCGGAACGACCTTCTCTTTCATGGCAATGATCGGCATCATGATCCTGATCGGTGTCGTGGTGAATAATGGCATTGTGCTTGTAGACCATGTCAATAATCTTCGCCAGGAGGGACTGCCGCGGGAGGAAGCCATAGTGACCGCCGGTCGCGACCGCCTCCGGCCCATTCTGATGACCGTCGCCACCACAATTGTCGGCCTGACACCGCTAGCTATGGGCACGACTCAGGTTGGCGGTGATGGCCCACCCTACTACCCGATGGCCAGGGCGATTATTGGTGGATTGGCCTTCTCAACCGTCGTTTCCCTGCTCGTGGTTCCTGCGTTATACGTGTACTTCGACAGCCTCGCGGCCTGGGGCCGAAAGGTAATGCGCACGGCAAGCCGTGCACGTGCTCCCGCTCAACCTTCTATTCTTAACTAGGGTTTGTGACGCAGCGCGCTGGCGCCGACAAGACCCAGTAGCAGCAACCAGCTCAGCGAGCCGCCGCCGCCGGAGTTCACGACGATCTGCGTCGTGCCGGCAGGCGCATCTCGCCCGACATCCTCAAGAGGAAGAATGGCTAACGCCGACGTATCCTCCGGGCCAAAGCTGGCGACGAATGCATTATCGTATGCGTCGTATAGCTCGATGAGAATGTCATAGTTGCCAGTCGGGTAGCCTTCCACAAGGTCAGTCTCGACGACATATTCATCGTCTCCCGACGAGCCGAATATCGTAAATATCTCAGTCTCCGCGTACTCGTTCCACGGCCCATACTCATAGCTAAGATAGATTACCGCGTAGACATCGGCGACATCGTAGTAGGTGTCTGCATCGAAGAGAAGATCGATACCCGTGTAATAGCCATCTCGATCTCTATCGAGGAATAGCTCCACATCTGCGGTATAGAACCAGAAATCGGTATTCGGTACAGGCGCACCGTCGCCCGCTAATTTCTGCTGACCGCTATTCCGTGCCGCCTTGCTTCGGTCGCCCGCCAGCGTGAGCGCTTTGTACTCATCCGTGGTCGGTTCGGTATCAGCAGCCGCACCGCCTTGGCTTACCAGGCCCTGGGACGTCGTCGCTTTTCGCGTAGCGTCTTCTGCAGCGATGGCGCCCGGACTTGCCAGGCCAAGCGGAAGAAGCACTGGCAGCAGTCCGAAGACAAACGAGGTGGTTCGTTTAACGTGGTTCATGTCCGTGTCCTTTAATTGCCTACAGCTTCATTAGAAGCCCGTGACACTGAATCGATGCTGAACCTGTGGGCTTCTGTAAACGTCCGTGCGACTATATTCACCTTGCGTTCAATTAACGGCTCTTCCGTTAAGCCATGATTCAGTTTTCTTCCGATGATCGCGTCAACAAGGCGATCGCCTGGCTAATGCTGGGCGTTGTCGGCGGCCTAATGCTTGATCTGTTTGCGAAGGAGCTGCTGCGCACTTACTCGTTGCAACAGTTCATTTTCCTGCGCAGCCTGATTGCCATATTGCTTCTGCTTGTCATTGCGCCGAGGTTTGGTGGCATTCGCTCACTCAGTACAGACCAAAGGGCGTGGCATCTTCTCAGGACATTTCTCGCCATGGGGGCAATGTTTGGCTTCTTCTATGGCCTTGCGAAGATGCCGCTGGTGAACGCTTTCACGCTCGCATACACGGCACCCCTGATGGTGACTGCCCTGTCGGCCGTTTTTTTGAATGAGCCGGTCGGCTGGCGTCGATGGGCGGCGGTTACATTAGGATTCGTCGGTGTACTGATCATGCTGCGGCCCGGCAGCGGTGAACTTTCCTTCGCTGCTGTTGCGGTACTGATCGCGGCTTTTTGTTATGCCTGCCAGGCGATCACGGCACGCAAGCTGTCTGCGACTGAATCGACGTTGGCACTGTCTTTCTACGTAGTGGTCGGTCCGATGATTCTTGCGCTGCTTCTTCTCGACGGCGACAGCTGGCTGCCACCCGACTTTGCGGGCTGGACTTTGCTGGTTGGCGCAGGCATCAGTTCGGTACTGGCCTGGATCGGACTTGTCAACGGCTACCGGGCGGCATCACCCGCC
>Ga0316187_10003438_pt1 | contig 13770 bp, 7 predicted proteins | sample CroRivburrow1_MG_FD_204927 | JGI IMG/M metagenome (GOLD analysis project Ga0316187, IMG submission 204927) | Coastal sediment microbial communities from Maine, United States - Cross River worm burrow 1 | ecosystem: Environmental > Aquatic > Marine > Coastal > Sediment | place: USA: Maine...
TACCTGGGCCAGGACCGAGTTGTAAGCCGGCAGAACGCAACAGTAGGCGAACTCGAAGCCGGTACAATGCATACCCAGTTCGTAGTTCATGGGGATGACGAAGTCGACTTTCGGGTCGTTTCCGCCGCCGCCGCCACCGTGGTCGTGACTGTCGTCGTCGCTCGCCAACGCCAGGCTGATCGCGCTCAAACTGAGGAGAGAACCGACAAACAAATAAATAACCAGGAGCACGATGTGTCTGGTTAATAATGAAGCATCCGGGCGAAAGTCTGTGCAATGTGGGGCGTTATCCATAGTCTCTCTCCTCATATTTTTAATCTGCTCTCGAACCAGTGCCCAACCCTGCCTCAACGGTCCGAAAGAGGTGTCCGGTAGATCCAGCTGACAAGCTTTATTGTTTTTTGAGAATGCATAACCGGGGCCAATACGTTTTTCTGACTAAGGTGTTGAATTCGTTATGGGAGAAAAACACCTAAAACTCATTGGGTGTGCCGATAGCGCCAATCTGGCATGACAGCCCTGTCATTTCTGACATGCTTTAGTATTACTTTAGTGAAATACAATGTTTTATCGCGACTGAGGGCGGCACTTGTATCGATTCAAACTACTGCCGATCTGGTAACCGGGGCTATAAGTAGTTGACCATGTCATTTTGGGCTATTGTTGCTAACAGGCCATGCCAGGAGGAGGATGTGTGAAGCTGCTCGCTACCATCATTGTTGCAGCGGCAATATTGACCGTGCAGTCGATCGGTGCGGCCGCGGAACTGCGACCCTACGATGAGCAGTGGGAAACACCGGTGTTGAATCTCCCGGATCTGGCCGGACGTCAGCACAATATCGACACCTACAGAGGACAGGTGGTGCTGGTCAATTTCTGGGCAAGCTGGTGCCCACCCTGTGTGGTGGAGATGCCGGACATGCAGCGTCTGGTAACAGTCTTCAAGGAAAGACCTTTCAGCCTGATCGCCGTCAATTTCAAGGAATCCAGGGCCACGGTGTGGCGTTTCAGGAAGCTGTTAAACGTAGACTTCACCACCCTGCTGGACAGCACGGGTGAAACCTCCAAAGCCTGGGATGTGCAGATTTACCCGACCAGTTACCTGATCGATACAGAAGGCCGCATACGCTATGTCGCCTATGGCTCCGTAGACTGGGACTCAGAAGCGATCATACAGCGAATCGAAACCCTGATGCCCGAGCAAAACGCCCAACAGGCGACATTGGACTAGTTCAAACCGTAACGTTTCAGCTTGCGATACATGGTACGTTCGCTGATACCCAGTGCAGTCGCAACCTTGCGGCGGTTGCCATCGAGCTGTTTCAGGAGCCTGGCAATGTGCTCCACTTCCAGGTCATTCAGGGTGGAGGCTGCCTGGCTTGTAGTTGATACCGGTGAGCTTGTCGCATCAGCCGGACTGATGGTGTTATCCGTCTGCCGGCGACATTTTATAGCCTCGATGACCGCGGTGATATCCGCGGCGCTGATTTTACGGGCGGTGCTGCGAGCTGCTGCTGCACTGAGTATGTTGCGCAGCTCCCGTATATTGCCACGATAGCAGTAAGTCTCCAGTTTGCCGATGGCATCCGGCACCAGCTCGTAGGCCTTGCCGGTGGATTCGCTGATCCGGTCAAGCAAGGCTTGCGCCAGCACGGGTATGTCCCGCGGCCTTTCCCGTAACGCCGGGATACGTACATGCAGGCAGGCGATGCGGTAATACAGGTCTTCACGGAACGAGCCTGCGTCGACATCTGCTGCGAGGTTCCGGTTGGTGGCGCAGATAATGCGCGCATTGGTATAACAGGTCCGGCGGCCACCGACGCGCCGGTATTCCCCGGTCTCGAGTACCCGTAACAGCTTGGCCTGCAGGGTGGCCGGTATTTCTCCAATTTCATCCAGAAACAGGGTGCCACCATCGACCAGTTCGAACAGCCCCTCCTTGTCGCCGACACTGCCGGTGAAGGCACCGCGTTCGTGACCGAACACTTCGGACTCGAACAGGGGTTCGGTCAACACCGTGCAGTCTACGGTCAGGAATGGCTTGTCGTGCCGGTCGGAGTGCAGGTGGATGAAATTTGCCGCGAGATCCTTGCCAGTACCGGTCTCGCCTTCCAGTAACAAGGGCGCATCGGATAACGCAGCAATATTGAGCTGCTCCAGGGTTTTCAGAAACACGGCAGATGTGCCGACCATGCGAATCTGGTCACGGCGGTGTTCGTCCGGTTCCGAGAGTTCCTGAATCGCTTCGCCCAGATACATTTCCCCGCGGTGATCGTGCAGCGGGTAGGCATTGATGCGCACACGGTGGACACGACCGTCATCGTCGTAATGAACGTGCAGGCAGGAACAGTGTTCGCCTTTCGTCATGACGGGCTGGTGTGGACATTCCTCGCCCAGCTCGAAACAGGGCCGGTCGTTGTGATGACTGACCTCGTAGCAGTGACGACCAACCATCTGTTCCCGGTTCGCGCCATAGACCTGTTCGTAGGCACCGTTGACGGCGACAATCCGGAAATTATGATCAATGACGACAAAGGGCCTTTCGTGGCTGTCGACGAGAGACTGGAGGTCGATTGCAGTCGTTACTTCCATTCGCTGTCCCCCTGAACATAGGCCGATTTATGCGGGTATGACAATTCCGTTACTGTACTGGCAGTTCGGTTAAGTATAGCACTGTCATTTGTGTCAGTATTCGTTGTCGGTTTCCCTACTGACAGGGCACAAATCCCCCTGCCCGCCTGCTTCCCTGACCAACATCCTTGCCTGAATGACGTCAGCGGGTCGACCCTGGAAGATTAGCGTTTCATTAATTACTAAAGGCGGGCTCAACCGGTGAGCGCAAACAAAAACGGCGGCCCGAAGGCCGCCGTTTTTGACAGGGTTGTGACTAGTTACGCTTTCTTTCGTCTAGCTATTCCAACCAAACCGAGCAGGCCGGAACCGAACAGCCAGACAGCTGCGGGGACGGGTACAGGGGTCTGCTCCACAAACCCGCTGAATCCCACACCCGTCTGAGCGGTTAGACCGAAGGCAACGGTTACGGCCATGAGATCGAAGGGTCCGCCACTGCTAATCGAACCGGCGGCATTTTCAACTCTTACTGCCGTATTCTGGCCGACAACTGAGAATGCATCCCCGATATCGACACCCTTGTCCACGCTCGCAAAGGGACTCAACGCGATGTCCTGCGAGTCGACGATCTTGCCCCCACCCAGCGTGGGGAAGACGCTGCCGCCCGCCGACGTGAACGCCGTCAGCGTTGTGCCCAGCTGAGACTTTGTATTTATTGGTACCGGGAGCCCTCCAAGTGGCAGGCTGAATGCGAAGGCGAAGGTCTTAGGAGTTGCCGAGCTATTCGTGGCACCGAGTCCGAATCCGAGCACGGGATCGATATTGCCCGACATATCAGTAAGGCTCACCGTGTATCCGGAACCCGATACAGTTACCGGATTGGCAAGGCTGATATTCCCGTCGGCATCGGTTACGTACGACCCGTTCATGACGCTTTGGCCGTCAACTTGTATTTCCCAGGTGCACGTTGTATCGGTGCAGCCAGACACCAGCCCGCCCCAAGCGGAACCGCTTGAAATCATTGCCAGTGTGAGCCCCGCTAGGGAGAGTAGTACTTTATTAAAAGTGTACAGACGTGAAATCATTAACCTTACTCCGTGTTCCTTGGTTATTGTTGTCAGAGAACCACCTTAATTTACATCTCTGTACTGGACTGTAATTTAAGCAATTTTCGCACCAGAAGCGCAAAGTACTTTCAAGAGAACGGCTTAGGTAAAAACGTACAAATAAACACCAGCGTTTTTTGTAAAAGTCTCCGACTTGATTCTGGGATTCCTTACAAATCACTTACAGGAGGCAAGCCGAAACGGAAGACACTAAGGTTGCGAACCCTATACGATTTCTTATTTTGCCTGGTGGCTGACGCGAGACCCTTCCTGTTGAGAGTCGTGCTGAAATAATGACTAAACGATTAACATTCATAGCCGGAACACCCGGAGTGTGCCTCATTTCAGCCGCCAGCCTTGCCCGTTTTTCAGACTATTTTACCAATTAACCAGATAGTTAGCATGGGAGTCTAAATAAAATTCCTGATATGGCCGATAATGCTATGAGGGAAAAAGGGAAGTCTCCGTGAAATGAAGCTTCGGCCCAAGTTCGTAAGCTACATGCTGATAGTAGCCAGTGTTCCGCTGGTGCTGGCGATGTCGGTGGCGCTTTGGCAGAGCAGCAGCCAGACCCACGAACTGACTATTGATATTGTCCAGGGCTACCTGGATGCTGGCGCCAACGAGCTGTCCGGTTTTTTCAACGCGCGAAAATCCGAGATCAGCGCCTATGCCCGTTCCCCGTTACTCACGAGTATGGACTTCCAGTCCATCCGTCCCTTCCTGAATGGTGAGCTGACCCGGCATGGCGGCACCTATGAAAAATTCATCCTGGGTACCGCAAATGGCAATTTTTATAATACAGCCGGAGGCAATCCAGCGTTAGGCGGTCTGCGCACCTTTGACGATCTGGATCCAGACGCAAAACCGAAAACCATCGCCAAACGCGATTACTGGAAAGTGACTGTTGGTGACAACGAACAAAACCAGCACAAAGTCTATGTTTCCAACCCGATGATTTCCTATACCACCGGCGAAAAACAAATTGTCGTTGCCGCCAGCGTACAATCTGATGACGGCGATACCGTGGGAATGATCGGTGGTGCCTTACCCTGGATTAACATTGAAAAACAGATCCACGCAATCTTCGACGACATCATAAAACACCACAACTGGGATTCCCGCTTTTTCCTGGTTACCTCAAATGGCATCTACTGGTATCACTGGGACCCGTCGTATGTTGTGCATCTGAAAAAGGATGAACTGGGTCAGCCGATATTCAATGAAATCGGAGAAAAAGTCGCGGTTGTCAGAAAAATAAGCGAGGAACCCATTAAGGAACTGGCCACTGCAGGCAGCAGAATGGTCGCCGGGGAAAGGGGTTACACACAGTTTACTGACCCACAGACTGAAGAAGATTTCTATCTGGTTTACGCACCGGTTGGCGCTGCCGGTTACTCTGTCGGACTGGTGGTATCCAAAAAACAGATGGTAGCGCCGGTCACCGGTATGCGTTGGATATTTGGTGCAATCCTCGGCTTCGCCCTGCTCATGGTCGTCATCGTGTCATGGCTGCTGTCAAGAAAGGTAACCCGTCGCATCACAAATTTGAGCGGCATGGTCAAGGCGATCAGTGACGGCGACAACAAGGCCAACCTCATCCCCGACGGGGACGATGAGGTTACGGAGCTGACCGACTCTTTCAATACCATGATCAACTCGATAACTGCACGTGAAAATTCCTTACGGGAGAGTGAAGAGCGATTTTCACTGGCGATGCAGGGTGCGAATGATGGTTTGTGGGACTGGAATATAGCCAGCAACGAGATTTTCTTCTCCCCGCGCTGGAAATCCATGCTGGGATATAAAGATGATGAACTGGAGAACCGGCTGGAAACCTGGCGCGAGCTGGTACACCCGCTGGATCAGGAAAAGTTATTACAGCTTCTGGAAGACTTTATCAGCGGTAAACGCAATAAATACGAAATTGCATTCCGAATGCGCCACAAAGACGGGCACTGGGTGGACATTCTTTCACGCGCTTTCGCTGTAAGAAACGAGGAGAACAAAGCAATACGACTGGTCGGCACCCATGCCGATATCAGTGAACGCCGGCGAACGGAGAAAGAAATAGAGGAGCTAAACGAAAAACTGGAAGATCGCGTCCAACAACGCACCATTGAGCTGGAACATGCCATCAAACAACAGCTGGAAAGCGAAATAAAGCAAAGAACCATCCTCGAGTCTGTTGTCGATGCACTGATAACCTTCGACGAGCATGGCATCATCGAATCAGCAAACCCGGCGACAGAAACCATGTTTGGTTATTCCGTTGACGAGATGGTGGGAAACAACGTGGCGATGTTGATACCGGAACCCGGCCAGAGTGAGCACCGCGAGAAACTGAGCAAACGCCTTGAGGCAGGAGGGTTGTATTCAGTTGGTAGTGATCGTGAACTGACAGGACGTCGCCGCGACCATTCAATATTCCCGGCTGAACTGTCTGTAAGCGAAATGTCCATAGGCGCTGAGAAAAAATTCACTGGTCTGATCAAAGACATCAGTGATCGTAAAAATGTTGAAAGGGATTTAATGAGGGAATCAAAGGCATTGACTCGCCTGAATGAAGTCGCCGCAGATCCGACAACTTCGTTTGAGGGAAAGGTACAGCAGTTACTGGAACTGGGCCTGGAGACCTTCGGACTCTCATTAGGTATTGTCAGTCAAATCAAGGATAACAACTACACCATCGAGCACATCAAAGGGCCCGAGGAAGCGCCTGCTCCGGGTACGACCTTCAAGTTCGATGAAACCTACTGCGCCCAGACCTATGCTGCGAATGGCGCCAAGGCTTATGAAAATGCCGGCCGCAGCGAAATCAGCGGTCACCCCTGTTACCGGAACTTCAAGCTTGAATCCTACATAGGCGCGCCGATCGTTGTTGATGGTCAACGCTACGGCACGCTCAATTTTTCTTCGCCGGAAGTTCGTGAACGGCCGTTTTCTGCCAACGAACTATCACTTATCCAGCTGCTGGCTCAATGGGTCGGAAATGAAATGTCACGCAGCCGTTCCGAGAAAGTCCTGAGCCAGTTCAAGACCACGCTTGATCAGACCATGGACTGCGTATTCATGTTCGAGCCAGCCTCTTTGAAGTTCTTCTATGCCAACCAGGGCGCCCTGGAACAGGTCGGCTATTCGGAAGCCGAACTCATGAATATGACACCGTTTGACATCAAGCCGGAAATCTCCGAACAGGAATTTCGCAGCATGATCGATCCGTTGATTTCAGGCAAGCTGCCATCGCTGAGCTTCGAAACCATTCATCAGCATAAAGACGGCTCAAGGACACCGGTTGAGATTTTCCTGCAATACATCAATCCTCCGGGCGAATCACCGCGCTTCGTTGCGATTGTCCGCGATGTATCCGAGCGTCGTGAGGCCACACTCAGGTTGAACGCCACCATCGATGAAATGGCGCATCGCACCAAGGAAATCACCTCGCTCAGCGAACTGGCCGACTTGCTGCATTCCTGTCACAACGTCAGCGAAGCCTACGAAGTCGTCACCCGCTTTATGCCTATGCTGCTCCCGGATCTGTCCGGCGCGCTGTATATTATCGACGATACCGGTCCCAATCTGCGGGCTGTCGGTAGCTGGGGTACCCAGCCACCGAAAGAGGCGGTATTTTTGCCGGAAGATTGCGTCGCTGTGCGACGCGGTTTGGCCTATACCTCGAAAGCAGATGAGTCCGCGCTGTTCTGCCGCCACTTGCCTGAACACAAACCCGATATTTCAGTCTGCATGCCACTTGCCGCGCAGGGCGAAACTTTCGGGTTGCTGAATCTGCAAGTGGCTTCCGAAACCGATTCCTCATCCGGTCGGCGGACTGACATTGACAGGATGCTACGACCGGATTTCTCAGAAACCATTGCAAAGCAGGTATCGATGGCACTGGCAAATCTCAGATCCAGGGAACAATTACAGAACCAATCCATACGCGACCCGCTTACCGGACTCTTCAATCGCCGCTATATGGAAGAATCTTTCGAACGCGAATTGCACCGTGCTGTCCGCAGTGAAACACCGGCGGTAGCTTTCATGATGATCGACATCGATCATTTCAAGAAGATCAATGATACCTTCGGTCACGACGCAGGTGACATGGTATTGCGTGAACTCAGCTACATATTGACCAGGAAAAGCCGCAAGGATGACATTGCCTGCCGCTTTGGTGGCGAAGAATTTGTACTCTGCCTGCCGAGCGCTTCCCGGGCAATTGCCGAGAAACGCGCAACTGACATTCGCGAGTCCGTAGAGCGTCTCAGCCTGCGCTATGAAGGACGTGATATGGGAGCAATCACGGTATCCATAGGGATCTCGACCTATCCCGACCTTGGTGAAACGCCTGCCGAATTGATAAAAAAAGCCGACCAGGCGCTTTACCAGGCAAAAGAGAACGGCAGAAACCGGGTGGTGGTTGCCGAACAGAAAAAAAGCATGCACGGAGTCAGCCAGATAAAATTCAGACGATAATGTTGCCCTGATTGCGGTAATAATTTCCGCGAATCGTTACAGCATTCCATCGGCACTCTTCAATGCGTTAAAAAACCGGATCAAGACGCAATCCGGATCGAGCATATCTATTTCCATCACGCCGGGACACGTTTACACGGGACCAGCGCACGTCTATCATTGATTAGCAGACAAGTAGATAAAGTACCTTCTTTTGGCAATGGCAGGATCGAGGTTTATATCACCGTCGGCCCAGCACTTCCGACTTTGCTTATATACAAACAATGAAAAAACCGTTGGTTACAGTCATCCTCGTCACAGCATCCCTGATGCCTGCTGAGCATGGCATAGCCTGGTCAGATGGTGCAGCGGCGCCCAACGCGGACGCCACTGCAGCTGCACAATGGCAGCGATGGCCGGCAAGACAACCCGCTGCGGGACGCTACCCGCCGCCACCTCCGCCTAACCCGGGCCGGTATTACTCTGGTCCCTGGGGTTCGCCACCGGCATGGGCAATGCCACCCCGGGGCTACGCTCAGCCACCACCCGGGAACCAGACGGATATTGGACTTGAGCGGTTGTGGGAGGAACTGGAGGCAAACCGGGCGGAGCTGAACAAGGCACGCAAGGAATTGCAGCAGGATGAAATTGCAATGCAGGAGGCGCGCGCGGCACTCGACCGGGCACACAGCGAAAATCAAAAGAATATCGGCCTGCAACGCGCACTCGGCGAACAATTGACAGATGCCACTGCAGAGAAGGTGACCTTGCAGTCGCATGTCACGCAGCTGACCACCGAACTGGCTGCCGCAAACACGTCACTGGCACAGACCCGGGAACAGGTCTCGGCACTGACCGGTGAACGTGATCAGCTGCAAAACACACTCAGCGGACAGTCGGCAGAGCTGACCGCGGAAAAGGCGACCCTGCAGTCGCGCATCACGCAGCTGACCACCGAGCTGGCTGCCGCAAACACGTCACTGGCACAGACCCGGGAACAGGTCTCGGCACTGACCGGTGAACGTGATCAGCTGCAAAGCACACTCAGCGGACAGTCGGCAGAGCTGACCGCGGAAAAGGCGGCCCTGCAGTCGCGCATCACGCAGCTGACCACCGAGCTGGCTGCCGCAAACACGTCACTGACACAGACCCGGGAACAGGTCTCGGCACTGACCGGTGAACGTGATCAGCTGCAAAACACACTCGCGAGTCGCGATGAGCAGCTGACCGGTCTAAAAGATGAACTGCAGGCAGCTATCACAGAGTCACAACAAGCCAAATCCGGTGTGGACACATTCCGCCGGGAACTGGCTGAAAGCCAGGCCCAGTCCCTGGCATACAAACAGCGGCTCGACGACCTCGATGCACGGCTGGAGGATCAGAGACAAGCCATGCTGCAAGCCAAGCAACTGATGGCAGAGATGAACTCTGCACGCGACAGCCTGCGAGCAGACCTGTCCGCCTCGACCGAGGAACTGTCCAGGGTCCAGACCACGTTAGCGAAAACGCAGGCACAGGCCGGACAACTCAGTCATGCCAGGCGTGACGCACTCATCGCTGATGTGCCGGAGCAGTCGGAGTCCGCGCCAGGTGATCAGCCGGTTCTGACAGAAAGCGATGTGACGCTGCCAGAGGATGCTATCGAGATTGCCGCATTGGAAAGCGGGGACAGCTCTGTGCAGGCGCCGGCCGAAGATACGCTAACCACCGAGCCTGAAGCTGAGACGGTTGTGGCATATGCAAGCACGGCGCGCACTGGAGTGACAGACACTGACCACGATGGCGTACCTGACAGCAATGATCTCTGCCCCGCAACGCCGGAAGCTGTTGCCGTGCAACTTACGGGCTGTGCGGCCAATGCGACCATCCCGCTCGAAGGCGTGAACTTTAGTTATAACTCACACGAACTGACCGACGAGGCACGCCTCGTTCTGGATCGCGTGGCCGGGATTCTGGGCGAGCAGGCTGATCTCAGGTTTGAGGTCGCCGGCCATACAGATTCGCAGGGCAATCCGGCATACAACCAGTGGCTATCCCAGCAAAGAGCGCGTGCAGTCAGGGACTATCTCATCTCGCGCGGACTTGGCGCAGAAAATATCTCGGCACGCGGCTACGGGGCCCAACAGCCCGTTGCGGACAACGCGACAGTAGCAGGGCTGGTACGAAATCGGCGCGTGGAGCTACGCAGCCTGCCCTGAGAATTCCCGCCTGGCGATCCCGACCGGGCGAAAACACGCTCCACTCAAAGATCAACGAGCCAAAGCCGCGGCGCGGTGACCTCGTGAGCCCATTTTTCTGGTTGCCCCTGGCCATTTTTGCGAAAGTACTCTAGAATACACGGCCAATAGTCTGAATTAACTTGCTATTTTTTTGGCGGCCCGCTATGTTTCGCACCATAATGAGACCGATGTTCTATCTACTCGCCGCCCTTGCTGGCCTGGTCACCGCATCCACGGCCACGGCAGCCATCGACCGTTACGACGTTTCCTATCTCTGGCATCGGGATATCGACAGTGTCCGCGATTACCGTGACCGCGTTGCCCGGGTTCTGGGGCCAGGGGTGTCCAAGGAACTCAAGGTTGTTGCGAAAGCCAACCTGTTTGGCCTTATTTACAATCGGCGCGGTGACAGCGCCAAGGCGCGCAAGCTTGCACGGACTCATACCAGGCTATTGATATCCAGGGGCCTGGAAGCTGCCGCCCCGGTTCGTTCCCGGAACTGGAAGTTCGTCGAAAATGACAAGGTCCAGCGAGCATCTTCCGAAGCGGCTGCCACGCAGAGTGTTCCCAGAAGCAAGATGACAAAGGCCGAACGTGCCCGCGAGATCCGCGACATCGAAGCTGCCGTCGAAGACTACATAAAACGCCAGCGCAAGGCGGGCAAGCTCGCTCCCGACGAGCGCACTGGCTGGTCAGTTTATGATTTCACCACAGGCGAAAAGCTCGTAACGATCAACGAGGACGTTCAGTTCCAGGCAGCCAGCCTGGTGAAACCGTTTATTGCAGCCGCCTTTTTTCACGAGGTCAAAACCGGCGAACTTATTTACGGGCCCAGGAGCCGCCGGCATATGGAACGGATGATCCAGCGTTCCGATAATACCTCCACCAACTGGGTCATGCGTCAGCTGGGTGGGCCGAAGAAGGTTGAACGATTACTGAAGCGCAGCTACCCGCAGATATTCCAGGATACCAGCCTGGTTGAGTACATCCCTGCCAACGGCCGCAGTTACCGCAACAAGGCCTCTGCCCACGATTACAGCCGCTTTCTGTACGCGGTCTGGAAAGACGGAATTTCCGGTTCCCGCGAGATCAAGCGCCTGATGTCGATGCCTGGATCCGACCGCATCTATACAGGGATAAGTAAAATCCCGAAAGGCACCAGGGTCTATAACAAAACCGGCAGCACCGCGCGCGTCTGCGGTGACATGGGTATCCTCAGCGTCAAAGGCCGGGACGGCAAACGCTACCCTTATACAGTGGTCGGCATTATCGAAAAACCGCAGCGCAGCGAAAACTACACGACCTGGATCCGCGAACGCAGCAATGTCATCCGCGGCGTGTCCAGCATCGTATACAAGGGCATTGCCCGGCACCACAACCTGGAGAATGTACTCTAGGAAAGAAACCCCGGATCATGCCGGGCAGCGCACACTAGCCGTTCAGCCATATTGTGGCTGAATCTGGGGCACACAATCCATCAGATATGTGACACCAGTCGGGCAGCGGGAATACTGGATCGGATGGCCATCGTGATCTCATCGCGCATGCCATGGGCCTGCCTGGTAGACACCCACAACAGGTTCAGCGCCAGGTTGAACTCCGCAAAAACCACGATGCCACTGAAGCGAGCAAGTACACGATGCAACTCGCCGATGGTGCGCTGAATATGTGGCTGCGGTTTTTTACGTAGACCCGGAATTATCACCATAAAATCAGTCAGTGGATTGCCATGCTCGTCAACGGTCGGCGCACGTTTGCGCAGCGGCTCTGAAGCATCATGAATCGAGAGTGTTGCGCGAGGGACATCCATGCAAGCGAATATAACCTACCTGAACATGATCGTACAATCGCAAGGGCAAGAACGATTCGATCCCATTTTAACTGGCTAAATACACTAAATATTTTTTAGAAAGAACGGCAGCAGACTGGTTGCTGCGCAGTGGCTTTGCTAACATGCACAGGCTGCACGACCTTGTCCCGGTAGCTCAGCAGGATAGAGCGAGCGCCTCCTAAGCGCTAGGTCGGAGGTTCGAATCCTCTCCGGGACGCCATATACATCACCTTAAGCCCTTGCAGAAACAGCGCACGCAGAATACGGCGATCCTGCATCCACGTTTATACTTTGCGTCTGACCTCTATGATGTTGGGCAGTTGACCGATTCTGCTGAGGATACGACTCAGCTGCCCGATATCAGTCACTTCAATGTGTAATTCCATCCGCGCAACAAGATCCTTCCTGTCTGTATATGTATTCACACCGAGTACGTTGACGTGATCGTTTGCCAGCAAGGTCGATACGTCGCGTAACAGACCGGGGCGATCGTAAGCCTGAATGTGTATGTCCACCGGGAATACCCGGTCCGGTAACGCGCCCCACTCGACATCGATCAAACGATCCCGGTCTTCGTCCTTGAGGCGTAACACGTTGGCACAGTCCCGGCGGTGAATCGTGACACCGCGCCCGCGCGTGATGTAGCCGACAATGGCGTCATTGGGTACTGGCCGGCAGCAACGTGCTGTGTTGGTCAAAAGGTTCCCCACGCCCAGGACCTTGAAATCGTCAGACTCCTGCTGTGCAAGGGACCGTCGTTTTGAGGTCGGCAGGGACATTGGCTCTTCGCCCCCGTTCTTTGATAGACCCAGCACGACACTGACAACCTGGCCGAGCTGCTGATCACCCCTGCCCAGCGCCACCATCATGCTGTCCACATCCTTGTAGTTCAGTTTTTTCACAGCCTTTTCCAGCTGGCCACCGGACATACCCAGACGATGCAGTTCACGTTCCAGCGCCACTCGCCCGGCCTTCATGTTGATATCCCGGTCCTGCTCCTTGAACCAGTGGCGCAGCTTGGCTCGCGCACGTGGTGTTTTCAGGTAACCCAGGTGGGGGTTCAGCCAGTCGCGGCTCGGTGCAGCCTGACGCGCCGTCAACACTTCCAGCTGCTGGCCGTTTCTCAATTCATAGGTTAACGGAACGATACGACCGTCAACTTTTACACCCCGGCAACGGTGACCCACATCGGTATGAATGTGGTAGGCGAAATCCAGCGCGGTCGCCCCCGCCGGCATATCCACGACCTCTCCCTGGGGGGTCAGTACGTAGACACGTTCATCTATTGACTCGGATTTAAAGCGGTCGACGAACTCGTCAGCCGAAGGCTCTTCATCTTTCCATTCGAGCAGCTGGCGTAACCAGGCGATCTTCTTTTCAAAACCGGCATCGTAATGCGCACCTTCCTTGTAACGCCAGTGCGCGGCAATGCCCAGCTCAGCGTGCTCGTGCATTTCCCGGGTGCGAATCTGCACTTCGACTGCCTTGCCTTCCGGCCCTATAACAGCAGTATGCAGGGAACGGTAGTTATTGGTTTTCGGATTGGCAATATAGTCATCGAACTCATGCGGTACGTGGTGCCACAGAC
>Ga0316187_10003439_pt1 | contig 13768 bp, 6 predicted proteins | sample CroRivburrow1_MG_FD_204927 | JGI IMG/M metagenome (GOLD analysis project Ga0316187, IMG submission 204927) | Coastal sediment microbial communities from Maine, United States - Cross River worm burrow 1 | ecosystem: Environmental > Aquatic > Marine > Coastal > Sediment | place: USA: Maine...
CGGATTGGCGGAGGCGAGGGTGGAGAGCGAGAGGTTGGCGTTGCCGGTGTTGGTGACGGTGAGCATCTGATCGGCGGAGTTGCCGACGGTCACGCTGCCGAAGATCAGGCTGGTCGTCGACACCGAAATGTTTGGCGTTGGCATGGCGTCGCCGGTGCCGCTGGTGCTGACGGTGACGGAGGGCGTGTCGGGATCATCAGAGGGGATGTCGAAGCTGTCGTTGTCGGGCCCGGTGGAAGTCGGTGCGTAGCGGACGGCGACGGTGCAGCTCGTGGACGGGGTGAGTATTTGGTTGCTGCAGTTGTCCTGGCCGGGGACCCGATCAAAAGGGGCAACCAACGGATTGGCGGAGGCGAGGGTGGAGAGCGAGAGGTTGGCGTTGCCGGTGTTGGTGACGGTGAGCATCTGATCGGCGGAGTTGCCGACGGTCACGCTGCCGAACGCCAAGCCGGTCGCGGATACGGAAATGTTTGGCTGAGGCGTGAAGACGCCCGCGATGGTGAAGTCGTCGGCGAAGATGAGCTTTTCATCGCCGCTCTTGCCTTCGATCTCCCGCACTTCAAAAGAAGGGAAGCCAGCGGGCTCGATCACCCCGAAGAACTGATGGCCCCCGCCGGAGATCACCCCTGCATCGCCGAAGTCCACCGGTGCCGGGTTGCCACCGAGAACGAAAACAACCTGACCGCCGAAGATCCCGCTGATCCAGCCACCAGCCCCGTACAAAGTTCCGCCGGCGCTCGTTCCGAGCAAGCCATCGTGCTGCAGACAGGGGTCCGGTGGAGGCGTCACGTCGCATGCGGTTGCGGACAGCTCTCGATCCGGATCACCATGGGGAGAGGAGTAGGCGCCCCAACTCCCGCTCAGCGCGGGCCCCGACCCCGTGGTGATGCGACTGGACGCCATGGCATCGGGGTGGTTGGACGTCCAGACGATTCCCTGGCTGCTCACGCTGTCGGCCGCGTTGGGGCTTCGAGCCACGCCCCAGGCAGCATCGTTTTCAAAACCCTCTTGGCGCGTTTGGTACGACGCGGCCGCCAAGGCACTCAGGTAGCTTGCTTCGTCGGTATAGGCAGTGGGTGCCGCCTGCGCTCGCTCTTCTGTCACCGGAATGAGCATGGCTACTGCGAGGAAGCCGACGACGAGCTTGCTCATCGCCTTCTCTCTCTCTCCTCCAATCTCAGGGCCGAAGCTCGGCGCTGGCATCCGCTATCCAGCGCCATCTACCTACACTGCTTGTTCTTTGAGCAGTCCGGATCCCCGCAATCGGTCGAGCCATCTGCGTCGTTGTCCACGCCGTCAGAGCAGGTCTTGCCCTTCCCCTCGGAGCCTACGGTGCCGCCGGTGCCACCCGTACCGCCGGTGCCCGCCGTGCCGCCGGTGCCCGCTGTGCCGCCGGTGCCACCCGTACCACCTGTCCCGCCGGTACCACCCGAGTCCGGGCAGGCCTTGCCCTTCCGGCGGTCGGCGCCGTCACAGTCCTGGTCGGTGCCGTCTCGCTTGATGTCGCAGGCGCCGGGGTTGATGCCCGCGTCCGCGTCGTCACAGTCGAGTGGCGTCGTGCAATCCGGTCCGCTGAAATACCCGTCGCCATCGGCATCGTCGCAGCTAGGCGGCGGCGGTCCTCCGTCGAGGGTGGCAAATGCTTCCACCAGGTCGATCAGCCCGTGGCCGGAGTCGGCATCGGGCCCGCTGAGTCCGAGGTCGAGGGCCGACGCCTCCAAGGCCTGCCGTACCTCTCCGGCGCTCGCGCCAGGGAACGCGCCGAGCAGCAATGCGAGCGCCCCCGAGGTGTGGGGCGCGGCAAAAGAGGTGCCCGTCGCGCTCACATACGAATCCGGGAACGTTCCGCCGAACGTCAGGTCGGTCGTGCGCACGTTCACGCCGGGAGCCACGAGGTGCGGATAGATCCCGCCATCGCAGGCGCCTGGCCCGCGACTGCTGGAGCTCGCTACGACGAGCGCGTCGTCCACGGCTCCGGTCGCAAGCGCGCCGAAGTTATTTGCAGGGCTCAGGCTGCTCGCTGCTCCAGGGCCCCGGTTGCCTGCCGAGAACACCACCGCGATCCCGGCCGTCTCGAGGAGCTCGATATCGGTCTCGAACTCCGTGTAGCACTGGTCGAGCGTCTCCTGGAAGTTCCAAGAGTTGTTGACGACATCGGGCGCGTCGTCAGTCCCCGGGTCACCGTCCGGGTCGAGCAGCCACTGGAAGCCCTGGTGGATCACGCTCAGCGAAGCCTGTCCGGCATCGTTGAAGATCTTGACCGCAATCCACTGCGCGTCGGGTGCGATGCCGATCGCCGAGCCGCCCGCATCGCCGCCGACGACCAGCCCCAAGGTCTGGGTGCCGTGTCCGTCGGAGTCATGGGGGCTCGCGTGCTCGCCGTTCGGGTCGAGCCAGCCGCCGCTACCCCCGCGCCAACGTGACGCGAGATCCGGGTGGTTTGCGTCAACGCCGGTGTCCATGCCGGCGACGACGATCCCCGCGCCGCTGTGGCCGAGCGCCCAGAGCTCGGGGGCGCGAATGGTATCGAGGTTCCACTCGGGCACCGAAGCAGTGCTCGCCTCGGTCTTGGGCGCGTCGAGGGTGGCATCGAGCTCCACGCTCGCGACGCCTGGAAGCGCGGCAAGCCCACGCACGATTCCCGGCGGTGCCTTCACTGCGACCCCGTTGACAGCCCAGAGCGAGACGGCTCCCTCTACGCCGTTGTCCTCGAGTAGCTGCTGCACGGGCTGCTGGGTTGCCGCTGCCTTGCCCTTGAGCGCCTGGACCAGTGCGGCGCGCGCGAGTCCTCTGCCTTGACCGCTCGCGTTTCCGGCGCCTCTAAAGGGCGCCGCGTCGAGCTGGTCGGCGAGCATCACGATGACCGCGACCGCCTCGTCACCGCGCGAATCCTGAAGGACCTCCTGCAGCTTGGGTCCCAGCGCGCCCTGGCCGAGCGCCGGGCTCGACGCGAACAGAAGGGCGGCAGTGAGCCCGCTTGCTAGGAGGTACGATATCCTTCGCATGGCAACCTTCCTACTCCACCACCAAGTCTTCGACCCGGAACTCGCCGATGACGACGGTCACCTGATCGCCGGACTGCACGAGGCCTCCGGCATTGCCGAAGAACATCCAGTAGATTTTTCCGTCCTTGGGAATGTTCGAGTTGCGTAGCGGCCCGAGCTTGGCGGTCTCGGGCACGGCCAGCACCTTGCCCGTCTTTTGATGGATCAGATGCGGTTTGATCTGACGCTTGAAGAGGTCCGTCGCCTTGTCGGCGTCGAGCACCCGGTAGCGATAGTCGATCATGTGGTTGTGGGCGGTGAGTCGGATGCTGGTGATCTCGATGCCCCACTGCTCCGCGAGCTCCAGGGCAAGGGCCTCCGCCTGCGTATCGTTACCGGCCATTTCAGGCGCGGCGGGTTCGTCGGCAACGAACGTCGTGTAGGCAAAAGACGCCACGCCGACCACCGAGAGCAGCGCGGCGAGGGTCACAGCCAGGTGGCCGCGAGTCCGACCTCGCTGCGCCTCAGCGCGTGAAGAAGCTCTCGTCATTTGACCACGTTGATGCGAACGGTGGCCTCGTTGGAGGGGTCACCGGTGTTGTCGTTCACGGTGTACTTGAAGGTATCCGTGCCGCGGAAGCCGGGCTTCGGGGCGAAGGTCACGGTGCCGTCGTCGTTCTGCACCACGGTGCCGCCGCGCTGAGTGGTCGCCCCGGTGGTGATCACCACTGTGGCCACGTCGATCGTGCCGTCCGCGTCGACGTCATTGTCGGTGACGCTGAAGCTCACCGCGGTGTTCCTCGACGTTTCCGCGAAGTCGTCGTTGGCGAAGGGCGGGATGTTGGTCGGTGCGCCGACCACCGTGATGGTCACCGTCGCCGGAAGACTGTCGACCGTGCCGTCGTTGGCGAAGTATTCGAAGGTCTCGATGGCCCCGACCGTTCCAACGGGCGTGTAGTCGAAGGAGCCATCGGTGTTGAACACCAGGGTCCCCGAAGGCGCGATGCCGGTCTGGGTTGCCGTCAGGCCGTCGCCGTCCACGTCAACGTCATTCACCAGGACACCGGGCGCGGCCACGCTCAGGGTCTGGCCCTCGACGGCGTCGTAGGCATCCGCGTTCGCGATCGGCCCGTCGTTCGCCGCGGTGACCGTGATGGTGACGGTGGCCGTGTTGCTGTCGGAGCCGCCATCATTCGCCACGTAGGTGAAGGCGTCGATGCCGTTGAAGTCGAGGCCCGGCGTGTAGGTCAATGAGCCGTCGACGCCGAGCGCCAGCGTGCCCGCGGACACATCAGACACGAGGCTGGCCGTCATGGGGCCGGGGCCGGTGCCGGCGGTGTCATTGCCGAGCACGCCGGGAGCCGCGACCGTGAGCAGGGTTTCTTCATCCGTCGCGTACGCGTCGTCAGCAGCCGTCGGCGCACCGACCGCAGCTCCCGCGACGAGGTAGGTCAGCATGCCGCCGCCCGTACCCAGCCCGTTCCTGAGACTCAGTGCGCGGTCGTAGAGCGCGTACCTGCCGTTCGAACCCACGTTCAGCACGGCGTCGATGGTCTTGGCCGCAGGCAGCTCTACCCCGTACTGGGTGAGCGGGAAGGGGTAGGGATTGCCGTCTTCCGCGATCAGATCCATGTAGAGGCCGCCCTCGAGGGTCGGCACGTGGACCTTCAGACCCGCGTTGACGAAGCGGAGCAGCACATCCGTACCGGTGCCGACGGCGATGTTCGTCGTACCCGGGTAGGCCGCGCCGTTGATCAGGAAGTAGCTGGGCAGATAGTCGAAGGTGCTGGTGGGGCCGGTGGCCGTGCCGTAGCTTCCGTCATCCACCGCCGCGTGCAGGACCGGGTCGATCTCGCTGTAGACCAGGGTTGCTTCGTCCGCGATTCCGTAGTTGCCGACGGTGAGCGCTCCGTAGAGGCCCATCTGCACCTGCACCTGAGGATGGGTGCCACTGTGATAGAGGTAGGTGCCTTCCTTGACGCCGGCCCACGTGTAGCTTTCCGACCCGCCCGCAGCGGTCTCGACGTCGAAAGAACGTACGCGCTGCTTGCCATCGCCGTTGTCGAACGTCACCGGCATCGTGGCCTTGAGCTGACCGGGGATGAAGACCGAGACCGGCACGCTCAGGCAATTGCGCACGTTGACGGTGAGCGTGCCAGCAGCAGTGGCGGTCAACTTCGGGCCAACCCCCCAGACGGGCACATCGGTGCACGGCTGCCCCGTGTCCTCGAAGAAGCCCCACATGGGGATCACGGTGGCGTCCGGCATGGTCGCGGTGGCCTCCAAGGCCACCAGGTTGGTTTGCGCGAAGGAGGGTGTAGCTGTGATGGCGAGGATCGCCAGCGCCAGGACCGGCATCGTCCACATATTGACGAGCGTCTTGCAGTTCATGTCCGTTCTCTCCTTCATGGGATCGGTGTGCCGGGGGGTTCAACGACCATCATGCTCATCATGCCGCCGGGAAAGATGTCGAAGTTGGCGAGCTCTTTTTCGGAGTGGGAGTGCCACATGAAGAAGAAGCCGCCGAAGGGATTGAGCCCGCCCTCGCCGGGGGGCAGAGGGGCTACGTCGCCCATGAAGGGACTACCCGACCAGAAGCCGCCGAAGGCCAGGCTCTGCGCTTCGGGAAGATCCACCGGCAGTTCCTTTCCGTGATCGGGGCAGTACTCTTGGGTCCCCGGATCGAAGCCTGCGGATGCCACCACCATGGGGGGCGGGGCGTTGACCGAGATCCCGTTGCAGCTGTGCTCGTAGTCGAGCCCCGTTCCGTAGATGTCCCAGCCGAGATCCTTGCCGGTCCAGGTGAAGATCTGGTCGACCGTCTGACCGGGCACCGACAGGGTGGTGAACCGGGAGCGCGGGTGCGTCAGCATCCGACCGTCGCGAGCAATGATGTCGGCGTTATTGCCGTGGAAGTGGAAGGGGTGCTGCCCCTGGCTGGCTCCGACGATCCGCATCAGCAGCTTCTCGCCCGGGCGCATGCGCGGCAACGTGTTGTAGGGCTGATGCGGCAGCCAGGCCACGAAGGGCGCTGCCAGAGTGTCGGGTGCAGCGCGCCCGTTGATGAACCAGTAGACCGGCCAGTAGCTGGTCATGTCGATCTCGGCGAACCGCCCCTGCTCGGCGAGCTGGTGAATGATCGGGTCCATCTGGCTGAGCAGGAAGAGGTACTCGTGGTTAAAGACGGTGGTAGCGTCGTTGTAGGCGTGGCCCTCGCCCATGTTCGGCTGCACGATGATTGTCCCCACCAGACCCATCTCGATCTGGAGTTCTGCCTGGGTGCCACTGTAGTACGTGTACGTACCGGGCTCAGAGGCAGTGAAGCTGTAGGTCACCGTGTCGGCAGCGCCACAGGATTCCTGGGTCAGAAGCCCGGCGCTGCCGCCGGAGGCCGTCACCGCGTGACCTGGAAACACGATCGAGGTGCACTGCCCGAACGGCAGCTCGCTTGTCAGGGTAATGGTTACGCTGTCGTTCTGGTTCAGGATCAGCGTCGGCCCCGGGTACTGGGGCAGCCCGACACCCTCGTTGGTGGCGCCGAGGAGGTCCTCGTAGCCCCAGAAGTGCACGGAGCCGCCATCTGGGGTGCTCACCTCGCCCGCCTTGGCGGTGAAGTTGAAGCTGGTCTGCCCGCTGATGCCGTCGATCCAGGCCTGGGCCCGGGCGTCACCGGCGGATGCCACCAACAAGACGCCGATGGCGATCGCGGCGACCGCGGAGGTTCGAATCGACTGGTACATTCTGGTCATTCCGATACTCCTCATCGGCCTAGGGGTTGATCACGATTTCGGTCATCATGCCGCCGAAATCTTCGTTGTAGTTGCTGAGGTAGTTGAGGTTGGCGGCGTAGAGGTAATACGTGCCCGGTGCCACGTCGTCGGCTGTGTCAGGCAGACCGTCCACACCGTTGGTGTCCAAGATCACGTCCGCCGACATGCCTCCGCCGAGCTTCACCGAGTTCGCGTTGTAGTGGAGCGGCGTTGTGCCGTCGGCACTGCGCAGCTCGCGTGAGTCGATGCCCACCACTGTCATCGGGATGCTCGGACTGATCAGGTTGTGGTTGACTGTGATGTTGAGGTTCGAGAGCCGCAGCAGGATCTTGTCGCCCGCGGTGGCGGTGATCAACGAGGACTCCACCTGGGACTCGATGCCGCTCTCGGCCGTCGCCGGCAGGGGGTCCGGGTTCACGGTGTCGGGGTAGCCACGGCCATTGAGCATGGGATAGCGGTCCCACATCATGGCGAAGGGCAGCGGTTGCACGAGCAAGCTGGCGTCGTGGAACTCCGGGTCGAAGCCGCCAAGTTGGATCGCTTTCTCCACGTCGTAGCGGGTGGAGCCGTCGCCGTCGTTGTAGACGTACTTGTCACCCACGAGCGGGTCGTCCAGGCCGAGGACGGGGTCGTAATCGGGGTTGCTGTGCACGTGGGAGCCCAAGGGGGTGAGATCGGGCAACCGGTTCTGGATGGGCCGCACGTAGAGGTTGCCGAGCATGCCCATCTGCATGTGCTCGGTCGCCTCGACGTGGCAGTGGTACATGAAGGTGCCGGGCTCGACCAGATTGTAATAGTACGTGATGCTCGCGCCCATATTGATCGAGACGCTCGCGTCCGGAACACCGTCGAACACCGACGAGGCATTCGGGAAGCCGTGGAAGTGGACCGTGTGCGGGTCGAAGAGATCCGGACGGATCAGCATCCCGACGTTGGTCATCGTGAGGTAGAACTCCATACCCTGATCCACCGCGATGAGGGGGGCCGGCAAGGCAGCCGCCAGCGTCCCGGCCGTCATCGCATCCTTTTCGGGTACGCCGGTGAGATCGGAGAAGCTGAAGAGGTACTGGAGCTTGCCGTCCGCCATCGTGCCGAAGCCGTCGCCGCCCGACAGGTGCATGCACTGCACGCCGAGCGTCGCCGCAAGGTCTGGCTCGTCGTATCTGCTCGCCGGTGGCCCGTTGGTCTTGATGTCCTCGCAGTCACCATCGGCGTTTTTGTCGCACGGGCACTGGATGAGGACCTGTGCGGATGCCGGCTGCGAGCCGAGCACTGCCACAAGAACCCCTAGGGCCCACAAAAGGTTGCGCGGTTCAGCCCTCATGGTCGTGTCCCTTCCTTCGTTCGTCTCTTCTTGAGAGCGCTCTGTCTCTGATTTCTCGCTCATGGCTGCTGCACCTCATCGGCACCGATGTCCACGCCACTGCCGGCGGGCCTATCCTCGCCGTCTATGTCGGCCATGAGCTCGGAGTAGGTTCCCGTGAGGTCGATTGCGCCCGTGTTGTCCACCGCCGGCGAAGTGACCTGGATGTGGTAGTCGCCGAAGAGGGTGCCCGGGTCACCGTCGTTGGGTATGGCGTCGTCGTACAGCGACAGCGGCCCGTAGTTCAGGCGGATGAAGTTGCCGCCCTCGTCGAAGGCCGCCGGGGTCTGGATGGGGGTGGTGATCTCCGGCTGGAAGACGCTCGAGCGGGCACCGTTGACGTACCAGCGCACGAAGAGCGGGTCGGTGTCGGTGAGGATGCAGGAGAAGTCTGGATCACACGCCAGAGCTCCCGTCGTCCCGAGGACGCCGAGATCGTCGTAGACCACGGTATTCCCACCTGGGCATGCCAGGCCGCCGGAGACGTCCGGGCAGACGCCATAGGTCGACACGCACCCCGAGTCACCCGGCGTACAGCCACTCGTGGCGTCCACGAAGAAGAAGAACTGCCGGTTCTGCCAGATGATGTTGTCGGCGAAGGCGTCCGGGAGATTGTTCGACGGCACGGTCTTTTGGGGATCCAAGGGGAACGCACCGATACGATCCAGGGGCCGCCCGATGGCCACCAGCTGCGGGCTGTGGGCCCGGGCGGCGATGCCGGCTCCGGGCTGAGGCGTCGACTGGTTGGGGCTGTTTGGTGCGAAAGCTTCGCCCGCCGTCGCCATGCTGTCGTTGTTGGCGATGGTGTTGTGGACCAGCTTCACCTTGACCGCGTCCCGCATCGAGATGCCGCCACCGGCCAGCGCCGCCACGTTGTCGACGATCATGTTGTTGAAGATGTCCACGCCGTACCAACCGTTCGGGTTTCGTCCATCATCGACGTCCTGGCCGTTGATGCCGGACAACCGGATGCCGCCGCCGTCACCGGCGCCGGCGGAGTTGCCCTGGATCAGGTTACCGATCACCTGCACGCTGCCCGAGCCCGGAGTGAGTCCGCCGGCCGTCAGCGCCGGGGCCCCGCCGATGTAGAGGCCGCCGCCCGAGATCGTCGATCCCTGGAAGAAGCTCTCGTTGAAGAGGATCTTGTTGTCCGCGATCAGGGGATACGGAGTGCTGTTGCCACCGGCCCTGTCGCTCAAACCGGTGTGGCCGATGCCGCCGCCTTCGCCGAGCGTGAAGTTGCCGCACACCCAGTTCTCGGTGAGTTCGTACGAATCGGAGCCGGCGCACATCGAGATGCCGCCGCCGACGCCACCTTGGCCACCGTTGAAGACCACTTGGTTGTGGTGGATTTTGACGTAGTCGTTGCGGCCGTCGGTGTAGCTGACCCCGCCGTTGCCCTCCTGGGCGGTCAGAATCGGATGTCCGACCCGGATGCCGCCGGCATAGGAACCGCTGTTGTTGGAGATGCGGTTGTTGGAGATCTGCAGGTAGTCGGCGTAGCCGTTGACGACGATGCCGCCGCCGGTGTCGGCGCCCCTGATGGTGAAGCCGTCGATGCGGGCGTCGCGGTTCCTTTGGCCGCCTTGTGCACCCCCTTCCTCGCGACTGAACCGGTTCTGACCGGATGACTTGGCGAGCACCAGGATGCCGGCGCCCTCCTCGGTCCACAGGGTCGCGGGCTCGGGGGCTCCGCCACCGACCTCCTGTCCGGGCAGCAGATCGACATTGTTGCCGCTGATGAGGCCGTCGACCAGTCCGCGCCACAGATCCAGCTTGTCGGTGGGCGCCTTGACGGCGTTGATGATCGTGCACTCACCGGAGCCCTGGAGCTGCACCGGCTTCCACATGACGACCATCTCGTTGGCCTGGCCGCAGCCGACCAGGATCAGGTCGTTCGCCCCGGCCATGTCGATCGCCCCCTGGATGTCGTCCGCGAGAGCCCCACCCGAAGGCGTGACGTAGGCGACGCCGGCGCCCTGCCGCAGGCCGACCTGCACCGTGACCGAGGTGACCGACTCGGCACCGCTGTCACGGACCACCCGCAGCTGACCTGTGGTGGTGCCGACGGGGAGGGTGGCGGTGATCTCGTCCGCACCCCAGTTGGCCGTGGGGATCGGTTGATCGCCGATCCACACCTCGCCGGCGGTACCGCCGAAGCCGTAGTCGCGGGAGACGAACTTGTTGGTCGTGTTCGCTCCCGTCGGGCAGCTCCCGGCCGCCGCGTTGCAGTAGGTGGGGTCCTGGACCAGCCGGGTGCCCATCGAAGTGATGGTGATGGTCTTGTCCCCCGTGGATGCGTCAGCCACGTACGGTCCAATCCCATCGCCCCGAACTTCCCAGATCCGCGGCGTGCCGTCGGGGAACTCGCAGTCGAGTGGGAACTGGTCCGGACCGGTGAAGGCCGCCACCGGCACAACCGGGGTGTCGAGGTAGGTGGTCACCCCCGGCATGTACTGGAAGTTGTAACAGAAGGTGCTGTATTGCTGGTTCCAGTTGGGGTCGGGGTTGTTTGGATCGTTGCCCGGGTCGTTCATGCAGGTGGTGAGCATGTTGGGCGACATGCCGCTGGGCGCCGGCAGGTTCGTGGTGATGGTCGAGGGCGCCAGGAAGTTGTAGGTGCCGTACTGGTCGGAGAGCGTCTTGCCGATGACCCTGCCGCTCCAGTCGCGGATGGTGACCGGGACGAAGGGCGGCGCGTACTTCTCGCCGAAGTTCGGCGAGTTGGGGTCGAACTCGTTCTGGGTGTCGTCGAGGATGAACCCGTTGGCGTGAGCCGCCACCGGCACCTCGGTGAAGAGCCAGAAGTCGGCCGCCGCGTTGGCGCCCCCGGAGAGGATGACCCGCTTGCGGTCGCAGAGCGGTCGGAGAGTGCCGGCAAAGGGTGCCGCGATCATTTCGTCCGGGAATAGGGTCAAGTACGCCGGGACCTCGGTCATCGTGCCGACGCAGGGTGCCGGCAGCAGTTCGGGAGCCGGCTCGTACACGTCGCCGAAGTCGACGTTCTTGTCCTCGGGCTTGAGGATCTCGTAGCCGGTCGGCGGGATGATCTCGACGATGTATTCGCCGGCGAGGATGTAACCCTGCCACTCGTCGTCCGAGGCGCCGCAGGTACCGTCTAAGTTCAGACCAGCCGTGCAGACGTCGCTGAAGGCGTAGCCGCCGTCGAACACCGCCGGGCGCACCTGATTGAAGACCCGCAGGCCGTCATAGCAATCTTGTTCGAAGAAGTTGCTCCCGTCGGGCGAGAACTGGAACGTATCGGTGGCGTCGTTGCCCCACTTGCAGCCGGTGGGGATCGAGTCGTCCCAGCTGTCGGTGGTCGTGCTGTTGAGCAGGGTCAAACCGTCACTGTCCCACAGGTTCACCTCCACACCGGGGATCCCCGGCTCCCACGGCTCGGCCGCCGCCAGCGCCGGGTCGTCCTCGGCCCGGGTGATGGCATAGAAGACGATGCCGGAGATGCCGCCGTTGCCGGCCACGCCCGGCATGCCCGGCAAGTCGGGATAGTGCCGCTTGCCCCAGAGGAAGGCGCTGGTCTGGCCGATGAAGCCCTGGAAGCCGGCGGTGAGGACCGGGCCAAGGTCGGTGCGGTGGTTGGTGAACTCCTGGCACGGCGGTATCATGCTGCATTCGGGATCGAGCGGGTTCATCTGATCCTGCGGGGCGATCGTTCTGCCAAAGGTGAAGTCGGGCTCGCCGTCGAAGCCCGGGGCGGAGGCCGGGATGGGCCCGCCGTTGTCGACCACGGCGGTCAGGCCGGTCGCCTCGAAGCGGAGGAAGTCGACCTCGGCTACCAGCCAGGCGAAGAAGGGGAAGACCTGGTCGAAGGTGTAGGCGCCGGTGAAGTCGGAGACGTTGCCCTGGTAGACGGTGCCGTCGCGCCAGCGCAGATTGAACGCCTGATCGTTGATCGGGCCCTCGCCGGTATCCCACTCGCCGTTGGCGTTCTCGTCGTTGAAGGTGCGGTGCTCCTGGCGGTGGAACCACTGGAAGACCGGCACCTCGGTGAAGTCGCAGCTGCCGTTGGGCGTGTTGCAGACGCCGTTTGCGATCGAGATTCCCTTGAAGGCGATGATGACGTCCAGGGCCGAGTCCCAGACCACCAGCTGGTAGTCTCCGTCGGGAACGCCCGCGATCTCGAAGTCGCAGTCCCCGGTGGTCGGCGCGGCGTAGAAGGCCCGGCCGGGCAGTCCGCCGGTCACCTCGTTCAAGCCGACCCAGGGGGTGGTGTGACCGAAGCAGGAGCCGTTGTAGAAGGCGTAGTCCGGCGGTCGCGACATGTGGTTGTTGACGACCTTGCCGGTGAGGGTGGCGCCGCCCGGGAGATCGTTGAACGGCTGGATGAAGCCGATGAAGACGTGGAAGCCGGGTGGGCCGAACTCGGCGAAGAAGGGCGGCTCGTTGGCCTTCACCCAGGCGTCGATGATCTTGGTGCCCTCGATGGTGGAGGTCTGCTGCCAGTTCTGTCCCGGCGGCGGCACCGCCGAGATGCCGTACTTGCCGGGGGCCAGGTTCTGGATCGTGAGCCGGCCGTCGGGGCCGGTGACCAGCGGCGCGAAGCCGTTCGGGTCGCCATTGGCGCCGTAGGTCGTCCCCAGCGGGTTGCCGAAGGCGTCCAGGCTCTGGACGCCGGCCGAGGCGCCGTAGCGGCCGCCGGCGTCTTCGACGATGATGGTGAAGCCGTCCATCGGGGTGTTGCCCTCGGTGGCCGGGTCTTCCTGGGGCAGATCCGGGGCGCCGTTGATCGAGTTGTTGTCCTGGAAGATGAGGATGGAGATCTGCGCCGTCGGGATCGGGTGGTGGTGGACGTAGACCGTGGTGCCGGCCGGGTCGTAGGCCGCACCGCCGATCGAGTAGCCGGAGCGCGGGACGACGGAGACGTAGTAGCGCTTGGTGCCTTCAGCGGCGAAGGGGAGGTCGCTACACGCCGCGGCGGTCTGCCAGGCGGTGTCGTCGCTGGTGCAGCCCTTGGCCACCACCGGCATGTAGCTGTCGTGGAAGCTGACCGACAGGGTCTGACCGCCGGGGTGGCCGTCGTTGCCCTGTTGCCAGTTGGGATCGAAGTTGGTGCCGCCCTTCGCGGTCCCACCGGGGTTGACGGGGACGTGGTAGGTCTGGTCCTCCTCCACCAGCCAACGGTAGTCGTCGACAGGCGTCTCGGTGCCGTCCGGCGCCACGCCGATCACGGTGAGACCGGGGAGGTCCGCCGCCAGCGCCGTCGGCGTAAGCGCCAACGTGACGATCATCGCGGCGAAGATCGAACACAGCCGCGCGGCCTGCGCCCTGCCGGGATGAGAACGGTGAGCCGCCCAGTTCTGGGCGCGTTGATCTATCGCGATGCGATCGTTGGAATGACGAGGATGCATTTCGCCATCGTGCACGTCATCTTAACCCCTCGCCTCGGCGACGGTTGTTTAAGATCCGTCAAATCTTGTCATCGGTCGACTTCGCGAAGCGGGAGTCCGTGAGTCGTCTCACAAGTACGGGGCGCGGCGCGCATGCGGCGCGCGCATACAACAGAAGCCCGTCGCCGTTGGCGCGCTATACGGACGCGTCGTGTAGCGTCGGTGCGATCTCTTCCCACCGAAGTTGGCTTGCCGTCGAGCCTGTTTCCGAATGTTCGCGCACGATGCTCTTGCACTGTCGTG
>Ga0316187_10003443_pt1 | contig 13750 bp, 14 predicted proteins | sample CroRivburrow1_MG_FD_204927 | JGI IMG/M metagenome (GOLD analysis project Ga0316187, IMG submission 204927) | Coastal sediment microbial communities from Maine, United States - Cross River worm burrow 1 | ecosystem: Environmental > Aquatic > Marine > Coastal > Sediment | place: USA: Maine...
TCAGCCGGAACACCATGTGTCGCCCAACGGGTGTGGGCAATACCTAAGTTACCAGTGACATCCGACTCTTCCACTAATGCCTTAAGCGCTGCCACCTTACCGAGCGAACGGAACCGCTTGAGACCACCATCAGCATCACGAACAGCCACACCGGCTGAGTCATAGCCTCGATACTCCAGACGCTGTAGCCCCTCCATGAGGATGGGCAGGACATTTCTATCCGCGATAGCTCCAACAATACCACACATTACTTATCCTTCTTTGGCCGTTGCCAGTCACGAACATGACGCTGTTCAGGGCGTGCTGAGAGCGTTAGCCCCCCCTCACTCACACGCTTTGTGATGATGCTTCCCGCACCGATGGTCGAGCCGGAGCCCACTTCAACAGGAGCAATGAGCTTGGTGTCCGAACCGACAAAGACATCATCACCGATGATAGTTTTATGCTTATTAGCACCATCGTAGTTACAGGTGATGGTACCGGCACCGATGTTAACGCCGCTTCCGACCTCTGAATCGCCGATATAACTTAGATGATTAACCTTACTGCCATGACCAATGACAGAATTTTTGATCTCTACAAAGTTACCAATATGGGTCTCTTCATCGAGTTGAGCACCCGGCCTTAAACGGGCAAACGGGCCAATTTTTGCATTTGAGGCAACACTGGCACTATGGATATGGCTAAATGCAAACACATTCACCTTATCATCAAGCCATGCATCCACCAGAACAGCATTCGGGCCAACACGGCACTCATCGCCAATACGGGTGGAACCGATCAGGTAACAGCCAGCCTGAATGACGCTATCAATACCGATGCTAACGCCCGCTTCAATACGGACACTCTCCGGCTTCTCAATGGTGACGCCATTCATCTGCCAGTCATGGATGATGCGCTGCTGCATTAATGATTCGACTTCGGAGAGTTGAACACGGTTGTTTACGCCCAGCATCTCATCCGCATCAGCCATGACAACCGTTTCAACGGATTTTCCATCAGCAAGCGCCAATGGAACGATATCTGGCAGATAATATTCACCCTGTGCATTGCGATTTCCAATTTTGTGCAGCAGATCGAACAGCACGTGGTGTTTTACACAGTAGATACCGCTACTGACTTCACGAATATCACGTTCGGTTTCACTGGCGTCCTTCTCTTCAACAATGGATGTAACCTTGCCGTCAGCACCGCGGATAATCCGCCCGTAACCAAAAGGGTTCTCGGGTTCGGCGGTTAAAACCGTAACGGCAGTATCGTGTGCTCTGTGTTGATCAATGAGGAGAGCCAATGTTTCGGTACGAAGAAGTGGTGTGTCACCACATACAATCAGCACATCACGAACATCACGAATCACCGTCTCGCACTGTTGGACGGCATGGCCGGTGCCTAATTGCTTATCCTGAATCACCCACTCAAGATTCTGTGGCTGCCCGACATGCTCTTGCACCTGTACTGACTCATGTCCTGTTACCAGTGCAATTCCTTTAGGACGAAGCGCCTCGACTGTAAGCAGGAGATAATCAATCATAGCTCGTCCGAGAACCGGATGCAGCACCTTTGGTTTTGACGAGCGCATACGCTTGCCCTGACCGGCAGCCAATACACAAACTTGAAGATCGGGATAATGAAATTCCTGAGCCATCGCTCCTCCGCCTATAATGGGTTTAACCTATATACGCAAAAGGGTCGCACAACGTGCGACCCTTGCAAAGTCCTAAAGACCTCTAAACGTAGAGGGCTTAGTGTTTTTTCTTTTTACGCAGCCAAGCCAATCGTGCTGTCATCATTGAGAGTTCCGCTTCGGCTACAGCGTAGTCGACGTCGTCCTTCTTACCTTCAAGCACTTCGGCAGCCTTACGCTCTGCTGCCTGAGCAGCCGCTTCATCAATGTCAGTTGCACGCTCAGCGGAGTCAGCCAGAACAGTGATCATATCAGGCTGAACTTCCATGAAGCCACCGGACACAAACACCTCATCAACCTCTTCCTCACCAACGGTGATTCTCAGTTCGCCAGCTGTCAGGGCACATAGTAGAGGTGAATGCTTAGGCAGAATACCCAGCTCACCAGCCACGCCCGGTGCTACCAGCATCTGTGCCTCACCGCGGTAAACTTCACGTTCCGCAGTAGCAACCAGTACTTTAACTGTAGAAGCCATTAGCCTTTAGCCGCCATTTTTTCTGCCTTGGCAACAGCTTCTTCAATGCCGCCGACCATGTAGAAAGCCTGCTCTGGAAGATGATCATACTCACCAGCAAGAATGCCTTTGAAGCCCTTGATGGTCTCATCCTTCTTAGCGTAAACACCTGGAGAACCGGTGAATACTTCCGCCACGTGGAACGGCTGAGATAGGAAACGCTGAATCTTACGAGCGCGGGTTACAGCCAGCTTATCTTCATCAGAAAGCTCATCCATACCCAGGATCGCGATGATGTCCTGAAGCTCTTTATAGCGCTGCAGAATCTGCTGTACGCCCTGCGCCACATCATAGTGCTCAATACCGATAATCTTCGGATCAAGCTGACGTGAAGTTGAATCGAGTGGATCCACCGCAGGATAGATACCAAGCTCGGCGATCTGACGTGACAATACGATAGTAGAGTCCAGATGCGCGAAGGTGGTTGCAGGTGCCGGATCGGTCAAGTCATCCGCAGGTACGTATACAGCCTGTACAGATGTGATTGAACCCGTCTTGGTAGAAGCAATACGCTCCTGTAGACGACCCATTTCTTCAGCCAGGTTAGGCTGGTAACCCACAGCAGAAGGCATACGGCCAAGTAGTGCGGATACTTCAACACCAGCAAGTGAGTAACGGTAGATGTTGTCGATGAAGATCAGAACATCCAGACCCTCTTCACGGAAGTACTCAGCCATGGTCAGGCCAGTCAGTGCAACACGAAGACGGTTGCCTGGAGGCTCATTCATCTGACCGTAAACAAGAGCAACTTTCTCAAGAACGTTGGACTCTTTCATTTCGTAGTAGAAGTCGTTTCCTTCACGGGTACGCTCACCAACACCGGCGAATACGGAGAAACCACCGTGTGCCTTAGCGATGTTGTTGATCAACTCCATCATGTTAACGGTCTTGCCTACGCCAGCACCACCGAACAGGCCTACCTTACCACCCTTGGCGATAGGAGCCATCAGGTCGATCACCTTGATGCCTGTCTCGAGAATTTCCTGTGCAGGAGAGAGCTCTTCAAAGGTTGGAGCCGCACGGTGAATTGCCCAGCGCTCTTCAGAAGGAACATCTTCGCCTTCAAAGTCGATACCTTCACCAAGCACGTTCATGATACGTCCCAAGGTCGCTTTACCGACAGGAACCATGATCGGATTGCCAGTATCAGTGACTTCCATGCCGCGGCGAAGACCATCTGTTGCACCCAATGCAATGGATCGAACAGTGTTATCACCAAGATGCTGCTGCACTTCAAGTGTCAGCTTAGGATCTGACATTTTCACTGCGTTATAGATGTTCGGAAGTTCGCCTGCCGGGAAACGGATATCGACGACCGGACCGATCACCTGGACGATTGTACCTACGCTCATGTTATGACCTCTCTAAAAAATAAACTATTAACCGGCAGCTGCGGCACCGGCACAAATTTCTGCCAGCTCCTGCGTAATTGCTGCCTGACGCGCTTTGTTATACGTGATTTTGAGATCCTTAACGATCTCTTTGGAGTTATCAGTTGCAGCCTTCATCGCCACCATTCGGGCAGACTGCTCGCACGCCTTGTTCTCTAACACACTATGGAACACCAGGGATTCGACATAACGACGAAGCAGGCCATCCATAACTTCTTTACTCTCTGGCTCATACAGATAGTCCCAATAACCAGTATGTGGCGCATCATCCGGAATCGGACAAGGCAGCAGACGCATAGCTGTAGGAGTTTGAGTCATGGTATTTTCAAATTCACTGTAGACAAGGTAGACCTCATCCACTTTGCCACTCAAGTAATGCTCCATGGCAACACCAACAACACCGAGAATATCTGTGATTTCTGGAGAATCAGGAACGTTCTCTACAGAACCGGCAATATCGGTGAATCGCTTAAGGAACATGCCCGCACGACGTCCGATAGAATAAACTTCGGTGTCTACAGTCTGAGCCTTAAGAACCTCGATAGCCTTCTTAAAGGTGTTGGTATTCAAACCACCACAAAGACCTTTATCGGTAGAGACAGCAACAACGCCAACCTTCTTGATTTCAGCACGTTCGGTAACAAATGGGTGCTGATATTCCGGATGAGCCTGCATCAAATTAGATACAACGTGTCTTACACCTTCAGCGTAAGCACGGGCTGCTACCACTCGATCCTGGGCCTTGCGCATTTTCGATGCCGCAACCATCTCCATCGCCTTGGTAATTTTACCAGTGTTCTGGATCGCCCCGATCTGATTTCTAATTTCCTTTGCAGATGCCACTATAAGACTCCTTAGTCAGGTTCCCTTAGTAAGTTCCAGTCGACTTGAAGCTAGCAATCGCTTTCTTCAGGTTAGCAACAACTTCGTCACTCAGCTCAGGTTTAGCATTCAGGCCATTCATCAAACCTGCTTCAGCAGATGCCAGATGCGCTAGAAGGCCCTTCTCAAACGAATGAATCTTATTGACTTCAATGTCGTCAAGATCGCCGTTACTCAGTGCAAAGAGAACCGTGGTCATCTCAGCAACAGACTGAGGGCTGTTTTCATCCTGCTTAAGGATTTCAACACCGCGCTTACCACGTTCAATCTGTTTACGCGTCGCTTCATCCAGATCAGATGCAAACTGCGCAAATGCAGCAAGCTCACGATACTGGGCAAGGTCAAGACGAAGACCGCCACCGACTTTCTTCATGGCCTTGGTCTGAGCAGCACCACCAACACGTGATACAGATAGACCCGCGTTAATGGCAGGACGCTGACCGGAGTTAAATAGCGAGGTCTCAAGGAAGATCTGACCATCGGTAATTGAAATTACGTTGGTAGGTACGAAAGCGGAAACGTCGCCTTCCTGAGTTTCAATAATTGGCAGAGAGGTCAAAGAACCAGTCTGGCCTTTTACTTTACCCTTGGTGAACTTTTCAACATAGGTCTCATCTACACGCGATGCACGCTCCAGCAGACGGGAGTGCAAGTAGAATACGTCACCTGGATATGCTTCACGACCCGGAGGACGACGAAGAATCAGAGAGACCTGACGATAAGCCCAAGCCTGCTTGGTCAGATCATCATAAACGATCAGTGCATCTTCACCACGATCACGGAAATACTCACCCATGGTGCAACCGGTATATGGTGCGATGTACTGCAGAGCCGCAGACTCAGAAGCTGAGGCAGCTACAATAATGGTGTTATCAAGTGCGCCGTGCTCTTTCAGAGTACGAACCACGTTAGCAACCGTTGATGCCTTCTGGCCGACTGCTACGTATACGCAGGTCACACCGGTATCTTTCTGGTTGATGATGGTATCAATGGCAATTGCTGTCTTACCAGTCTGACGGTCACCAATGATCAGCTCACGCTGGCCACGACCAACAGGAACCATGGCATCAATTGCTTTAATGCCGGTCTGCAGCGGCTGATCAACAGACTTACGCTCAATTACACCCGGTGCAATTTTTTCAACGGCGTCAAAGCTTTCATTATCAACTGGGCCTTTACCATCAATCGGCTGACCTAGTGCGTTAACAACGCGCCCTTTCAAACCAGGCCCTACAGGAACCTCGAAGATACGACCTGTACACTTAACCTGGTCGCCTTCGCGAAGGTGGGTGAACTCACCGAAGATCACAGCACCTACAGAACCCTCTTCAAGGTTCAGCACCATGCCGAATGTGTCGCCCGGGAACTCCAGCATTTCGCCAGCCATCGCAGCGGACAGACCGTGGATCAGGGCAACGCCGTCACCCACAGAGATCAAACGTCCAACGTTGGCATCAGCAGCACCTGCTTCAAAGCCCTTGATCTGCTCCTTAATAATGGAACTGATTTCAGCGGTATCGAGTTTCATATCTTTTAACCTCTAATGACCAATCAATAATTCTTAATAACTTTATGCAGCCGGGTTAGGCAGCGATCGCCTTGCGCAGGCCTTCAAGCTTGCCACGCAGGGAACCATCAATCTGCCGGTCACCAATATTGACAACCATGCCACCCAAAATCTGCTTATCTTCTACAATCTCAAGCTGCACCTTTTTCTTTCCGGCAAGAGCGGAAACAGCAGCTTCAATTTTCTTTTCGGTTTCAGCATCCGGCTTGGCTGCAACAACAACAGTTGCTACAACGCTTGCTTCAGACTCGCGAACCATCTCAACAAAAATTTCGTTAATCTCAGGAAGCAGTGAAGCCTTTCCACGCTCGCAGAGCATTGTGACCAGACGATCAAGCTCTTTTGAAGATGTGCCAGCAATTTTCTTAAGCGCCTTCACCTTCTGCTCAGCAGGCAGGTTTGGGAGATCAAGAAACTCCTGCACATCTTTGACAGCAGCAGCTTCAGCCAGTGTCGAAAGACCTGATGCGATATCGACTCCCTCACTGGAGAGGTCAAACAGCGCTCTGGCGTAACGGCGTGAAACAGCTAGTGAGCTCATGCGCGACCAAATCCTTCGCTAACCACGTTGTCGATCAACTTGGCATGACGCTTAGCATCAAGCTCTTCATCAATCACACGCTCTGCAGCCAGCATGGCAATCGCAGCCACCTCTTTACGCAGCGCCTGACGAGCACGGTTCGCTTCAGCTTCAACTTCGCCACGTGCTGACTCAACAATCTGCTGAGCATCATTGCGCGCTTTAGTTACAGCTTCTTCACTCACTTCGGCTGCGCGCTTTTCAGCAGCAGAAACGATCTCCTGAGCTTTCGAGCGAGCCTCTTTCAACTGAGAGTTAATCTCAGCTTCTGCCTTGGCTTTAGCTTCTTTGCCTGCATCTGCTGCGGCAAGACCCTCTGCAATCTTCTTTGTACGTGCTTCCATCGCATCGTTCAAAGGACCGTAGAGATTCTTCTTCAGCAGATAGACCATGGTCAGGAAGACCACGATCTGGCCGATAAATGTTAGGTCAATACTCATGAGTAAGCCTCACTTCCTGTTGTAATTTGTATCAAGTTCGACTTAGCCCAAGAATGGGTTGGCGAACAGGAACCACAGTGCAAACGCCATGATGATGAAAGGGAAAGATTCCATCAGACCGGCAAAAATGAACATGTTGAACATCAACTGCGGGCGCATTTCAGGCTGACGTGCGATACCCTCTAGGGTCTTTGAGCAGATCAGGCCCCAACCGATAGCTGAACCCAGGCCTGCGGCGGCCAGAATTACACCTACGGAAATTGCCGAAGCAGCGGTGATGATTGTTGTTGCATCCATTTTTTAACTCCTATCCAATACTATAAAAATAAAATAAAAACTTAATGTTCAACCGGTTGGTGCGCAATCGAGAGGTACACCACCGTTAGAATCATGAAAATAAACGCTTGCAGCAGGCCGATAAAGAGATGGAAGAAAGACCATCCCAGACCAACGAAGAAACCAGCCGTCATTGCCACCGCGCCACCACCAAGAAGGAGGGATGCGATAAGCAGGAAGATCACTTCGCCTGCAAACATATTACCGAACAATCGGAAAGAGAGTGAAAGGGGCTTAGCCACCTCTTCAACCAATTTCAGAATTAGATTAATAGGCATCACTACAGGCTTCAGCACCATGGGCACGAGACTGGTGAACGGCTCCATAACAAGCTCTTTGCAGAAATGAACCGGTTTGAGCTTGAACTCATAATAGAGAACCATAAGGAATACACTGACACCCATTGCTGCCGGAAGGTTCAGATCGTTGGTTGGAACTGGGCGGAAGTGTGTAGCACCAAACAGATGGGCAACATTACCAATTAGATAGGCAGGAAGAACATCAAGTGTATTGCAAAGAAGAATAAATACGAAAATCGTGAACGCCAGAGGCGCTACATGCGGATTGTGAACTGGGAAGTTATCGTTAACGGTATCATTAATGAAGCCGACAACAGTTTCCATGAAGTTCTGCGCACCTGTTGGCGCACCTTCGGTAACCTTGCCTTTCAGCCACAGACCAAAACCAACGAGAAACGTCGCGATGGTTACGGTAAGAATCATTGTATCTACGTGAATCTGCATGAATGGATTGCTTTCATCTACAACGTACGTCCAGTACTGTAGATGGGATGCAATTCCGTCGCCACCACTATGCTCAGCCAATTCCGTCACCCCTAGTGTAATCTCAAATTTAACTTAACTTTCATCGATCCGACTCTCATCCGAGGCCCGTGAAGTCATCTTCACGATATAGGCATAACCCCCGACATAAGCCGCAAACATTCCCGCAGCAATAGCGAGAAGATGAAGCCCTATCACATTTGCACTGATTAGTGCCGTGATTAACAGAATAAAACGAACGACCGCCGAGCGATACAGCACACCTCGACCATCAGCTCCCTCCACCTGAGATGAGCCCACCACACTCCGAGCAAGAAGAATACTATTCAATCCCACCAGAGTGCCGCCTGACAAAACCGAGAATGCAATTATCTCACCCTGCCAGACCCACACAAAAACAGACACTACGAATGCAGTCACAAACTGAGCCCGGGCTACGCCGGCAAGCTGCCTCTGCCATGCAGTAGAAGATCGCTGTTGTTGAGTGTCAAACAACCCTTCGGCCCCTCGCCTCAACATCAACATAACCCTCTTGTTTTGCGGTTGCGATTTCTACCAATTTACCTTCCAGAAAGCAAGCATCAATCATGAATAAATTTTAATAAAAGGGTACAACGCTGATTATTCATAGACTTGCCTTAGCCCCTCAAGATAGATCTCTGCCCGACTCTTGCCACCCGGCAGCTGCACATCGGGGTTCTCCCCCAAGGCTTCGACGGACGCCCTGGCATAGGCAAGACGTTCATCCTGCTTCATCGACGACCAGTCAGCCGCATCGACAATACCGTCACCAGTCTTGTCAAAGCGGACATCGACACTGGCAGCGCCTTGAGGCGCTACATCATCCGCGATTGCTGCTGGCGACATGACAAAAACAGCCGCCAGCAGCAGAACACAGAGATAACGCAATTTAATAACGGTAATGATCTGGCTTATACGGACCCTCAACAGGCACCCCGATATAGTCAGCCTGCTCCTCTGTAAGCGGGGTCAGATTAACGCCAACCTTAGCCATATGCAGACGAGCCACCTCTTCATCCAGCTTCTTAGGCAGCGTGTAGACTTCGTTCTTATACTCGCCGGTCTGTGTGAACAGCTCGATCTGCGCCAGTGTCTGGTTGGTGAAGGAGTTGGACATGACAAAACTCGGGTGACCCGTACCGCAGCCCAGGTTCACCAAACGACCTTCAGCCAGCAGGGTAATACGATTGCCGTTCGGGAAGATAATCTGATCGACCTGTGGCTTCACGTTGTCCCACTCATACTGCTTCAGGCTGGCAACATCGATCTCATTATCGAAGTGGCCGATGTTGCAGACGATGGACTGATCCTTCATGGCAACCATGTGGTCATGAGTAATGACGTGATAGTTACCAGTGGTGGTAACGAAGATATCACCCAAAGCGCATGCCTCATCCATGTTAACTACGCGGTAGCCTTCCATCGCCGCCTGCAAAGCACAAATCGGATCGATTTCGGTGACCCAAGTGGTTGCGCCCATACCACGGAATGCCTGTGCACAGCCCTTACCCACATCGCCATAACCAAGAACAACACAGATCTTACCGGCAATCATCACGTCAGTGGCGCGTTTGATACCGTCGAGCAGTGACTCGCGGCAGCCGTAGAGATTGTCAAACTTGGACTTGGTGACTGAATCGTTCACGTTAATGGCAGGGAACGGAAGCTCGCCGCGCTCAAACATCTGATAGAGACGATGAACACCAGTCGTAGTCTCTTCAGTTACACCGCGAATCGCGTCACGACGGGTGGTGTAGTATCCAGGCTGAGAGGCTAGGCGCTTCTTGATTGATGCAAAGAGAGCAACTTCCTCTTCAGAACCCGGATTATCCAGCACAGATGCATCCTGCTCAGCTTTGGCACCTAAAACCAACAGAGTTGTAGCATCGCCACCATCATCAAGAATCATGTTCGGCGTACCGCCGTCATGCCACTCCATGATCGAGTGACAGAATTCCCAATACTCTTCCAGTGTTTCACCCTTGTGAGCAAAGACAGGAATGCCTTCCGCAGCAATCGCAGCAGCAGCGTGGTCCTGTGTAGAGTAGATATTACATGATGCCCAGCGTACCTCTGCACCCAATGCAGTCAGCGTCTCAATCAACACGCCTGTCTGGATGGTCATATGCAGGGAGCCCGCAATACGTGCGCCCTTCAGCGGCTGTGATGCAGCATACTTCTCGCGGGTTACCATCAGGCCCGGCATTTCGGTTTCAGCAATCGCCAGCTCTTTACGGCCCCATGCGATGGTTTCCGGGGACATATCAGCTACTTTGTAATCGGTAAAATCAGACATTCTCATACTCCTATATTGTGTCGTCTTATAAAAATATGAGCACAGTTATAAAGTTGTAGTCGACTGAGCCTGGCATCCAGAATGGACACTGCAGTGCTCCTCAGTCTGTAAAAAGCGGGAGGGCAGAAGCCCTCCCTTTAATTAATTAGATTCCTGCCGCCGCTTTAAGGGTTGCGGCCTTGTCAGTGCGCTCCCAGGTAAACTCAGGAAGCTCGCGACCAAAGTGGCCATAAGCAGCCGTCTTGGCATAGATCGGACGCAGCAGATCAAGCTCCTGCACAATACCCTTCGGACGAAGATCAAATGTTTCGCGCACAATTTCCGCGAGCTTAGCTTCATCAATCTTGCCGGTGCCGAAGGTGTTAACCATGACGGACAGCGGATGCGCTACACCGATGGCATAGGCCACCTGCACTTCACAACGATCAGCAAGACCAGCCGCCACAATATTCTTGGCCACATAACGCATCATGTAGCAGGCAGAACGGTCCACCTTCGTTGGATCTTTACCGGAGAATGCGCCACCACCGTGATGACCGAAACCACCATAGGTGTCCACAATGATCTTACGACCAGTTACGCCACAGTCCCCTACAGGGCCGCCAATCACGAAACGACCGGTTGGATTAATATGATATTCTGTATCTGCATGAAGAAGGCCAGTTGAGCCGAGCACCGGATTAATCACTTCATCCATAATCGCATCGGAGAGCTCTTTGTGCTCAACATCCGGGTTGTGCTGGGTAGAGAGAACCACCGCATCAATAGCAACCGGCTTAAAATCTTCATAACGTACGGTCACCTGAGACTTCGCATCAGGACGAAGGAAATTCAACGTGCCGTTCTTGCGAACTTCAGCCTGCTTGGCTACCAACTGGTGAGAAAGATGAACAGGCATCGGCATCAACACGTCAGTCTCATTGGATGCATAACCGAACATCAAGCCCTGATCGCCCGCCCCCTGATCCAGATCAAGTCCTTCACCTTCATTCACACCGGCTGCAATATCAACTGACTGCTTATCAAGCGAAACAAGAACAGAGCATGACTCCCAATCGAAGCCCATATGTGAAGAGTTGTAGCCGATCTCCTTGATCGCACTACGCACTACATCCTGATAATCGATCACTGCAGAGGTGGTGATCTCTCCGGCAATCAAGGCAAGGCCCGTGGTTACCAGCGTTTCACACGCGACACGCGCATGCTTATCCTGCTCCAGAATAGCATCCAGAACGCCATCGGAGATGCGGTCAGCCACCTTATCGGGATGTCCCTCAGAAACAGACTCACTGGTAAATACAAAATCACGACTCATTCAGACTCTCCTAGAATACGCAAACCGATGCGCGGATGGAAAAACGTGCGGCAGACTAAACTCTACAGCAGTAAAATCAAACAGATGCAAATCTAACTCTATCAAACTCATGGACGATGCAGTAGCAGCCACGCACCTGCCACTAGCGCAGACGCAGCCCCTACCCACGTTACATTAACGGCCACATCACCCCAACCGATTCCGGCCAGAATACCGCCTCCGGCAAGCAACAACACACCAACAAACTGCAGAGCAGGAGAGGCTTCCATTTCGCGGGCCACGCGCTCTTCATGACGCTCGGCTACCATTTTTTTAATATCGCCGGGCAACTGTAGCCACGCTTCAAAACCAACCTTCATATCCTTAGCGGCCTGTTCAATACGTGCCTTGGGACCTAGATGTTCACCTACCCACTTGCCGACCAGTGGCTTGGCCAGCGCCCAGACATTGACCTCGGGCTCAAGCTCACGCGCCACCCCTTCAATCACCACCATCGTCTTCTGTAGCAGTAACAATTCCGGCTGGGTCTCCATCTTGAAACGCTCGGTCACGGCGAACAGATAGAAAAGAAGTTCTGCTAACGAGATATCCTTCAACGGCCGGTTAAAAATAGGCTCGGCGATCTCACGCATCGCATCTTCAAAGGCTGAGACATTGGTATCGGCCGGCACATAGCCCGCCTCCACATGCACCTCGGCAGCACGCTTGTAATCCTGCTTCAAGAAGGCCAGTAGCATATCGGCAATATAGCAACGGGACCGAAGATCGAGTCTGCCCACAATACCAAAATCAACGAGCTTAATGTCGCCGTTTTCAGCCACAAAAATATTCCCCGGATGCAAGTCAGCATGAAAATAGCCATCCACAAAAGCCATATGGAAGAAGAGCGTTGCTGTCCGCTCACACAACTGCATGAGATCATGTCCGGCAGCAGCCAACTTCTCGCGTTCATCAATTTCAATACCGTAGATGCGCTCGGTAACCAGCACTTCCATAGCGGTATAATCCCACAGTACTTTTGGTACACCGACACCCTCGACGTCGGCGAGATTCTCAGCAAAGCGGCTGGCATGCGCCGCCTCAGAACGAAGATTCAACTCGCCCATAATAGTGGTGGCAAACTCATCCACGACACGTGGTGCTTTCAATCGTTCATACTCAGGGAAATAACGATCAAAGAGAGAAGCCAGCAGACGCAAAATGGAGAGGTCCGCCTCAATCGTCTTTTGAATACGTGGGCGCCGTATCTTCACCGCCACATGACTACCATCGTGCAGCTTGGCAAAGTGAACTTGGGCAATGGATGCCGCCGCCACCGGCTCACGATCAAATTCGGCAAAGACGCCATCATCACCGGTCAGAGGCTTTTTAAAGGTGCGACTTAATACCGATTCAATGACCTCGATTTTTTCAGGTGGTACATTGTCCTGAAGCTTCTTCAACTCCAGCGCCACATCCATCGGCAATAGATCGACACGGGTGGAGAGCATCTGCCCGAACTTAATAAAGGTCGGCCCCAACTGCTCCAGCACATGCCTAATCTGAACACCGAGATCCTTGGGAAGCTCATCACCGGTAAAGAGGCGCATCAGCCATGCATAAGGCCGGAAAAGGCGAAGCCGGACTGCCAATGCAGCCATGCCATGTGTTGCCAGAATATGACCAATAGCCAGAAGTCGAAGGTTGCGTCTCAGGCCGTAGGGGAGCTTCATAATTTCTTGTGATCCGCAGCGCCGGAAGCGATCCGATGCTCCATACGTGTAATACGCGCCTTCACCCGACCGATCTTGCGATGCAGATCTTCCACACCCGCCTGCCACGCCTGTGTGCGTTCACCATCGGGCATCTCCATTTCGGAGAGCTTCTCTCCCAGAATCTTCTGTGCGTTTTCAGTGACTTTCTTCTCAGTAGCCACCAGCGCATGCGCAGCACTGGCAACACG
>Ga0316187_10003445_pt1 | contig 13749 bp, 8 predicted proteins | sample CroRivburrow1_MG_FD_204927 | JGI IMG/M metagenome (GOLD analysis project Ga0316187, IMG submission 204927) | Coastal sediment microbial communities from Maine, United States - Cross River worm burrow 1 | ecosystem: Environmental > Aquatic > Marine > Coastal > Sediment | place: USA: Maine...
AGGGGCCGTTGCAGGTCCTGGTGACCAACCTCGACTACGACGACTACCTGGGACGGATGGCGATCGGGCGGATCTTCAACGGGAGCCTCCGCAAAGGGTCGGCGGTCTCACACTGCCTGCACGATGGAACGGCGATGCCCGCCAAAGTCGCGGGTTTGTTCGGCTACGAGGGGCTTCGGCGCGTCGAGGTCGATGCCGCGGAGGCCGGCGACATCGTGGCGATCACCGGTATCGAGGCGGTCCAGATCGGCGAGTCGATCTCCGATCGCGAGAACCCCAGCCCTCTTCCGGTCATCAAGATCGATGAGCCCACCCTCGCCATCGTCATCTCGGTGAACGACTCTCCCATGGCGGGATTCGAGGGGCGACACGTCACGGGCAACAAGCTCAGGGAGCGCCTCTACAAGGAGCTGCTCGCCAACGTCTCCATCGGGGTCGAGGAGACCGAGTCGTCCGACGCCTTCAAGATCTCGGGTCGCGGAGAGCTCCAGCTTGCGATCCTGATCGAGATGATGCGTCGCGAGGGCTACGAAATGGCCGTCGGGAGACCCGAGATCGTGACGAAAGAGATCGACGGCCAGCTCCACGAGCCCATGGAGCAGCTCGTCATCGACTGTCCCGACACCAGTGTCGGCGTCGTGACCGAGAAGATCGGGGGACGAAAGGGCCGCATGACGAAGATGGTCAACCACGGCACAGGCCGGGTGCGCATGGAGTTCAGGATCCCGTCCAGGGGGCTGATCGGATTCCGCTCCGAGTTCCTCAGCGACACCCGGGGTGCCGGAGTGATGACCCAGCTCTTCGACGGCCACGAGGTGTGGCAGGGCGACATTCCCCACCGCGCCACCGGGGCTCTCGTGGCCGACCGGCCGGGCCGCGTCACGGCCTACGCCATCGAGCACCTCCAGCCCCGCGGGACGATCTTCGTCGAGCCCGGCGACCAGGTCTACCAGGGGATGATCGTCGGCGAGAACTCCCGGGCCAGCGATATCGACGTCAACATCACCAAGGAGAAGAAGCTCACCAACATGCGGGCGGCGGCCTCCGATCAGACCGTGCGTCTGATTCCGCCACGGATCATGGGGCTCGAGCAGGCCATGGAGTTCATCCGGGAGGACGAGCGCGTCGAGGTCACGCCCAAGGCCCTGCGCCTGCGGAAAGCCGTGCTGGCCGCGTCCCGGAGGTAGTGGAAGTCCCCGCAAATCAGGGACTTGTTTGACCCCGGGCCTCCGGGGATGGTAGATTTTGAAGGCCGGGTCCCGTGGCCCGTCGGAGGCAGCGCCCATGGTGGAGCGGCCGAAAACCTACCGAATCGATCTTGATCTCTTTACCCGGACCCATGTCCCATCGGATTCCTCTGCGGATAGCGTCTCGTTCCCTGACCGGCGCGGCGAAGCGCACCTGACGATTTCGACTCCCGAGATGAGCGGCCCGAGCCGAGCTCGGACCCCGGCGGCCGGAACACCTGGACCGCCCCCTGACTCTTCCGGCCGCTCCACCGGAGTGCCGTTTCCCGTGGGCCCCGGATGGGGTCCCCCGCGCCGACCGCGTCCGCATCCGATCCGGACATGGGCTCGTTCCCGGAGCCCCCATGAACTTCATTCAACAGAACCCGCTGGTGGTGATCCTCGCCGGTCTGGTCCTGGTCGGGGCCGGTATCGCCCTGGGCTGGTGGCTGAACAACCGGCTTGGCCGCAACAGCCTCGAGGCGGCCCGTCGTCGCATCGAGGAGATGCTGCGTGGCTCCAGACGAGAAGCCGAGAAGGCGCGTCGCGCGGCGCTCCTCCGGGCTCGTGAAGAGAGCTACGAGTACCGCAACAAGGTCGAGAGGGACCTCCGCTCCAAGAAGGGGCAGCTCGTCAAGCGCGAGCGCGACCTGAACCGCGAGCGTCAAAAAATCCAAGACCTCGAAGGCGATCTCGACCGGCGGTCGGATCAGCTCGATCAGACCGAGAAGGGTCTCGTCGCCCGTGAGGGCGAGATCGAGGAGGTCCGAGGCGAGGCCGATCGGCTCGTCGAAGAGCAGACCGTTCGCCTCGAGCAGGTCTCGGCCATGACCCGGGACGAGGCCCGCCGGCAGCTTCTGGCAAACCTGCGGGGCGAGGCCCGGTACGAGGCGGCGGCCCTGATCAAGAAGATCAAGGACGAAGCGCAACAAAACGCAGACACCGAGGCGATCAAGATCATCTCCCTGGCCGTCGAGCGTGCGGCCTCCGAGTTCAGCGCCGAACGAACGGTAAGCCAGTTCGAGCTTCCCTCCGGCAACAATGTCCGCGGCAGGATCATCGGACAGGAAGGCAAGAACATCCGCGCCTTCGAGCAGGCCACGGGCATCCAGCTCCTGATCGACGAAGAGGCCAACAGCGTCACCCTCTCGGGGTTCAACCCGGTCCACCGCGAGATTGCCCGGCGCGTCCTCGAGCAGCTTCTCAAGAACGGCAACATCCACCCGCGCCGGATCGAGGAGCTCTCCCGACGGGTCCGTCGGCGTCTTGACGACGAGATGCGAAAGGCCGGGAACGAGACCTTGAAAGAGCTGGGCATCAAGGGCGTGCACCCGGAGATGGTCAAGCTCCTGGGCCGGCTCAAGTTCCGGACGTCCTACGGACAGAATGGCCTGCTCCACTCCAAGGAGGTCGCCTACCTGACGGGCATGCTCGCCGCCGAGCTCCGGCTGGACGAGAAGCTGGCGCGTCGCGCCGGACTGTTCCACGACATCGGCAAGGCCATCGACTACGAGCGGGAGGGGACCCACCCCGAGATCGGTGCCGAGGTCGGGCTGAAGTACGGCGAGCCGGAGGTGGTCGTCAACGCCATCGCCTCGCACCACGAGGATTGCGAGGTGACCTCCCCGATCTCGGTCCTGGTGGCCGCGGCCGACGCGCTGTCCGGCGCCCGGCCCGGGGCACGACGAAAAAGCGTCGCCGAGTACATCAAGCGAATCGAGAAGCTGGAAGAGCTGGCCAACTCGATGGAGGGCGTCGAGCAGTCGTATGCGCTGCACGCCGGCCGGGAGATCCGGGTGATCGCACGGACCAAGATGGTCGACGATGCCCGGGTCGAGCTGCTGGCCTCCGATCTCGCGGGACGCATCCAGTCCGAGATGGACTACCCCGGCAAGATCAAGGTGACCGTCATCCGACAGGTCCGCGCCGTCGACTACGCCCGCGGGGCGGCGGCCAACTAGTCCGTCGAGCCTTGACGTGGAGATGGGCCTGAAGACGTCGCTGCTGCTCGGGACGGCTCTCTCCACCGCGCTGTTCCACACCCTGATCCCCGATCACTGGCTGCCGTTCGTTCTGATCGGGCGCGCCCGGAGCTGGTCGGCCCGAAAGACCATGGCCGTCTCCGGTACCTCCGCCCTGATTCACGCCTCGCTCTCGGTGGGGCTGGGCATCCTGGCGGTCGGCATCGGTCTCGCGTGGGCTCGTCTGCTGGGGGACTCTCTGGCGCGGGCCAGCGCGGTGTTGCTGATCGTCTTCGGCCTGGGTTATGCGGCGTGGGCCTGGCGCAAGGGCGGCCATTTCCACCCCGGCGGCCGCCTGGTCCACGAGGGGCACGATGATGGCTCCTGTGCTGACGGCACCGGCGGCTTTCACGACGGGCACCTCCACTATCACGCCGACGGCGACATGATCCACGGCGCCGATCGGCGCAGCGGCTACTATCTGGCGTTCATCGTCGGGATCAATCCGTGCATCCTGATCCTGCCGATCATGTTCTCGTCGGTCGAGCGCGGCGCAACCGCGGTTGCCCTGGTCACCCTGGCATATACGATCACCACGGTCGCCCTCATGGTCGGCCTGTCGGTGGTCGGCGTCGTGGCGACCCGACGGATTCCGGTCCCGGGCATCGCGCGCCACATGGAATCGGTCAGCGGGTTGCTGATCGCGCTCACCGGCGTGCTGCTGTTCCTGTTCGATTGAGGCGGCCCTCGCGGTTTGGTACCCTGACAGTCCTTGGGCCGCCTGTGAAACCGTAGAGATTGCCGCATACCTGCGCCACAGCCACCCGACGGTGGAGAGAGGGTGAAATGACAGCGATCAAGGAGCTGCTCAGCAAAGAGAACCTGGAGTACATCGAGCGGGCACACGAGGTTGCCGAGACGGCCATGCGCCCGGTGGCGGCCAAGTACGATGCCGAGCAGACCTACCCCTGGGAAGTTCAGGAAGCCATCAAGAAGGCGGGGCTGAGCGGGGTGTGGATCCCCAAGGACTACGGAGGCGACGGGGGGGGAGTCCTCAACCTGTGCCTCGTCATCGAGCAGTTCTCGAGGGCGTGCGGCGGCATGGGTGTGGCCTACGCGGTCAACGCTCTCGGTTCGTTTCCGATCATCCTCGGCGGCACCGAAGACCAGAAGACCCGGTGGCTTCCCGGCATCGCGGCCGGCGATAAGCTCGTCGCCTTCGGGCTGTCGGAAAAAGACGCCGGCTCGGACGCGGGGTCGATGACGACCCGCGCAGAACGCGACGGTGACCATTACGTCCTCAACGGCGAAAAGAAGTGGAACACCGGCGGCGCGGTGGCGTCCTACAACACGATCTTCGCCGTCACCGAGCCCGGCCGAGGCGCCCGTGGCATTTCCGCCCTGGTCGTCGAGAAAGACACGCCGGGTTACCGGGTCGGCAAGCATGAAGACAAGATGGGGATCCGCTGTGTCCCGGTGGTCGAGATCCACCTCGAGAACTGCAAGGTGCCCGCCGACAATCTCTTGGGAGGCGCCGAGGGCAAGGGCTTCAAGCACGCGATGATGACCCTCGATCGGGCCCGTCCCGGCGTGGCGGCCCAGGCCGTCGGCCTGGCGCAGGGCGCCTTCGATCTCGCCCTCGAGTACACCGGAAATCGCCAGCAGTTCGGCCAGTCGATCAGCGCGTTCCAGGGCGTGCAGTGGATGCTCGCCGACATGGGGACCCAGATCGAGGCCGCCCGGCAGCTGGTCTACACGGCCGCCCGTGCGGCGGACGAGGGCTCGAAGAGCCTCTCGAAGCTCTCCGCGATGTGCAAGCTGTTCGCGACGGACGTCGCCATGAAGGTCACCACGGACGCGGTCCAGCTCTTCGGCGGCTACGGTTACGTCAAGGACTACCCGATCGAGAAGTACATGCGCGACGCCAAGATCACCCAGATCTACGAGGGCACCAACCAGATCCAGCGACTGGTGATCGCAAGAACCCTGCTGCGTGAGGCTGCCAGCGCCGCCAAGTGACGACACGCCGCCCCGAGATGCCATTCCGACGCGGCCTGCGTTGCCGCCCCGCGTCACCGTGGCGTCAAAAAACCGACACGCCGTGCGGGTCGTCCACACGACCCACACCAAAAACGTCGGAATTCGAGATTTTCCGTTTCCAGGCGAGTGGCATTCAGCTTGCTAGATGGTAGGGCGACATGACCTCCTCCTGGTCAGTGTCTGACCCTCTCCGGGCCTGATGGCCATGCCCCCCCGCAGGCCCGGAGGGGGTTGACTTTTTCTGGGCCCCCGACAACACGAGCGACGACCCCGGTCCGAAGGCGCGCGGAAGATGCGCTGCTATACTGCGATGATCGCCATTCCGGGGACCATCAAGCATGATCAATTCCATCCTGACCAAGATCGTAGGCTCCAAGAACGACCGCCTGCTCAAGAAGCTCCAGCCGATCGTCGACCAGATCAACGCCCTCGAGCCCGAGATGCAGGCCCTCTCGGACGAGGCCCTGGGTGGCAAGCGCGCCGAGTTCATGGCACGGATCGAGAAGGAGAAGGAGCAGGGCAAGGATGTGGATGAGGCCCTGGACGAGGTCCTCCCGGAGGCCTTCGCGGCGGTGCGCGAGGCCGGCCGCCGTGCCCTCGGCATGCGCCACTTCGACGTCCAGCTGATCGGCGGGATCGTCCTCCACCAGGGCAAGATCGCCGAGATGAAGACCGGCGAGGGCAAGACCCTCGCCGCCACCCTGCCGGTCTTCCTGAACTCGCTGGCCGGCCGAGGGGTCCACGTCGTGACCGTCAACGACTACCTCGCGCGCCGCGACTCCGAGTGGATGGGACGGATCTACAAGTTCCTCGGCATGAGCGTCGGGGTCATCCAGCACGACATGAAAGACGAGGAACGGCAGGTCGCCTACGCGGCCGACGTGACCTACGGCACCAACAACGAGTACGGCTTCGACTATCTCCGCGACAACATGAAGTTCTCGATGGAGGCCATGGCACAGAAGGACCACTACTACGCCATCGTGGACGAGGTCGACTCGATCCTGATCGACGAGGCCCGAACGCCCCTGATCATCAGCGGTCCGGCGGAAGAGTCGACCGACAAGTACTACCAGATCAACCGCATCATCCCGAAGCTGAAGCAGGGAGCGGTCATCCAGGGCGGGACGGTCAAGGAATACGAGCTCGAGCACACCGGCGACTACATCGTGGACGAGAAGGCTCGCACGGTCACCCTGACCGAGGCCGGCGTCGAGCGGTGCCAGGATCTCCTCGGCATCGACAACATCTACGATCCGGCGCACATGGAGATCGTTCACCACGTCAATCAGGCCCTCAAGGCCCACGTCCTGTTCAAGCGCGACGTCGACTACATGATCAAGGACGGCCAGGTGATGATCGTGGACGAGTTCACCGGTCGCCTGATGCCGGGCCGGCGGTGGAGCGACGGCCTGCACCAGGCCGTCGAGGCCAAGGAAGGCGTCAAGATCGAGCGTGAGAACCAGACCCTGGCGACGATTACCTTCCAGAACTACTTCCGGTCGAGGCAACAGCAGCCCACCGCGTGGGACGACGATCTCCCGCCGCTGGCGATGTACGAGAAGCTCGCGGGCATGACCGGCACCGCCGACACCGAGTCGGTGGAGTTCGGTCAGATCTACGGCCTCGAGGTCGTGGTCATCCCCACCAACCAGCCGCTGATCCGCATCGAGAATTCGGACGTCGTCTACCGCACCGAGAAGGAGAAGTGGGAGGCGGTCGCCGACGAGATCGCCGACTGCCAGGAGCGTGGCCAGCCGGCCCTGGTCGGGACCATCTCGATCGAGAAGTCCGAAACGCTTTCGACGATGCTGCGTCGCCGAGGCATCAAGCACGTCGTGCTCAACGCCAAGTACCACGAGATGGAGGCGGAGATCGTGGCGCAGGCCGGCCGCCTCGGTGCCGTGACCATCGCCACGAACATGGCGGGGCGCGGCACCGATATCCTCCTCGGCGGCAACGCCGAGTTTCTGGCGCGCCAGAAGCTGACCAAGGGTGGGCTGAAGCAAGGCGAGACCCCCAAGGACGACTGGGATCGCGCCTACACCGAGGCGCTCGAGGCCACGAAGAGATCCACCAAGGAAGAGCACGACCGCGTCGTCGAGGCCGGCGGTCTCCACATCCTGGGCACCGAGCGCCACGAGTCGCGGCGAATCGACAACCAGCTCCGCGGCCGTGCCGGGCGCCAGGGGGACCCGGGCTCTTCCCGGTTCTTCCTGTCCCTCGAAGACGACCTGATGCGGATCTTCGCGGGGGACAAGCTGCGCGCTGCAATGAAGAGGCTCGGCATGGAAGAGGGCGTCCCTATCGAATCGCCGATGGTCAGCCGCGCCATCGAGAGGGCGCAGAAGCAGGTCGAGCAGCGCAACCTCGAGATCCGTAAGCACCTCCTGAAGTACGACAACGTCAACAACCGGCAGCGCACGGAGATCTACAGCCTGCGACGCGACCTGCTCGAAGGCAAAGAGCAGAATGATTACGTCCTCGGCAAGGCGCGGGAGATTCTCGAGTTCCAGATCGACGAGAACCTGGCCGCGTTCAAGGACCCCGGCGACTGGCAGGTGGAGTCACTTCACCAGCAGATTCTCCATCAGTTCGGCACCGATCCGGATCGCGAGGGCATCCGGATCCGTGAGATGGGCCTCGAGGAGATCGAGCCGGCAATCTGGGAAAAGCTCGAGGCGCGCTACGCGGCCAAGGAGACCAAGGTCGGCCCCGATCTGATGCGGCACTACGAGCGTCACATCCTCCTGCAGATCATCGACTCCTCCTGGAAGGACCACCTCCTGGCCATGGACCACCTGAAGGAGGGCATCGGTCTGAGGGCCTACGGGCAACGCGACCCGCTGGTGGAGTTCAAGAAGGAATCGTTCGACATGTTCTCGCAGATGAAAGAGCGCATCGAGAACGACGGCGTCCGCTTCCTCTTCCACCTCGAGCCGATGACCGAGGAGGATCGCCGCAGGGAGGAAGAGCGGCGGCGCAGGGAGCAGGAGCAGATCTTCGCCGCGGCATCCCGGGCCAAGGCCGGCGTCACCGCCAAGGGTGGCGTGACCACCGTGAAGCGCAAGACTGCCAAGGTCGGCCGCAACGATCCCTGTCCGTGCGGGTCGGGCAAGAAGTACAAGAAGTGCCACGGGGCCGCCGGAGTCGCCTGAACCGCCGACCTCGATTCGGGGTGCAAGGGTTCGGCCCATCGTCTAGAATGTGCCAATCCAAATCGAGGTTCATCGCCGCGAAGGCGGGACCGGAGGGGCCATGGTCGAGTTTCCAGTCCCGGAGGCATTGACCTTCGACGACGTCCTGCTCGTCCCCGCGCACAGCACCGTATTGCCAGGACAGGTGGATACCAGCACCCGTCTTACACGCAAGATAGCCCTTCAGGTGCCGCTGATCTCCGCGGCCATGGATACCGTGACCGAGTCGGCGCTTGCCATCGCGATGGCCCAGGAAGGGGGCCTGGGAATCGTCCACAAGAACCTCTCGATCGATACCCAGGCCGGCGAGATCGACAAGGTCAAGCGCTCCGAGTCGGGGATGATCGTCGACCCGATCACGATGTCGCCCGAACAGAAGATCTACGAGGCGCTCGAGGTCATGAGCCGGTACCGCATCTCCGGCGTTCCGGTCACCGACCGCGGCGGTAAGCTGGTCGGCATCCTCACCAACCGCGACCTGCGATTCTGCACCGCCACCGATCGGCCCATCCGCGATCTGATGACCGCCGCCGACCTGGTGACCGTGCCGGTCGGCACGACCCTCGAGCAGGCCAAGGAACTGCTCCACAAGCACCGCATCGAGAAGCTCCCCGTTGTCGATGCCGGATTCAAGCTGAAGGGCCTGATCACCGTCAAGGACATCCAGAAGCAGATCAAGTACCCGCTTGCATGCAAGGACAACCTCGGTCGCCTGCGGGTCGGCGCGGCGGTGGGCATCGCGAAAGACACGGTGGACCGGGCCGGTGCCTTGATCGACGCGGGCGTGGATCTCCTGGTGGTGGACACGGCCCACGGACACGCCGAGGGCGTGCTCCGGATGGTCGCCACGCTTCGCGAGAAGTACCCCGAGATCCAGCTGGCCGCCGGCAACATCGGAACCGGCCAGGCCGCCAAGGCCCTGATCGAGCGCGGCGCCGATGCCGTCAAAGTCGGGGTCGGGCCGGGAAGCATCTGCACCACGCGAATCGTCTCCGGGGTCGGCGTACCGCAGATCACCGCCGTGGCGGAGGTCTGGGCCGCTTGCTTGGACGCCGACGTCCCGTTGATCTCGGACGGCGGCGTCAAGTTCTCCGGCGACGTCACCAAGGCACTGGCGGCCGGCGCTTCGTCGGTGATGATCGGCAGCCTGTTCGCCGGCACCGAAGAGTCGCCGGGCGAGACGGTTCTCTACCAGGGGAGGACCTTCAAGGAGTACCGCGGCATGGGCTCGATCGGGGCGATGAAGCTCGGCTCTCGCGACCGATACTTCCAGGACGATCTCGACGAGCGCAAGCTCGTTCCCGAGGGTATCGAGGGACGCGTTCCCTACAAGGGGCCTCTGTCGGCCCTGGTGGCTCAGCTGGTGGGGGGCCTGAAGTCCGGAATGGGTTACGTCGGCTGCGTCGACGTTCCCACCCTCCAGCGCAAGGCGCGCTTCGTCCGAAGCACCCCCGCAGGCCTCCGCGAGTCCCACGCCCACGACGTCATCATCACCAAGGAAGCTCCGAACTACCGCCTCGACTGAGCGTTCGAGCCGGCGTCTTAAAGGGCTGCCGGCACTTCCCGGAAGTTCACTTCAACTTCGAGCCGCTCGCGGTTGCCGTGCGGGACACCCCCGCTCCCGCAGAGCGCTCCGCGCGCGACGTCGTGTCGCGCGCTCCGCTCCGCTGAAAGCTTGTCGGGTCGTTGGTTGACCCGCCGTGCTTTCAGAGGCCTGCGGGAGCGGGGGTGTCCCGCACGGCAACCGCTCACAAGCGAACCGCCACGACTCGATGCGTGACGGGGGGAGAGGTCAGGCGTCGCTGTGGGGGGTGTGGGGGGTGCCGCCGGAGGGGAGGATCTCTATCTGGCGGGATCCTTCGCCGACGTCTCGGAAGCGGACGGTGATGGCGCCGCGGCGGAGGTAGGGTGGGAGCTTCTCGCCCCACTCGACGATGACGACACCTCCTGCGGCGAGGATCTCCTCGATCCCGAGGGTGCCGATCTCCTCGGCGACCTCGATGCGGTACAGGTCGACGTGGAAGACCGGGAACCGTCCCCCCTCGTATTCCTGCACCAGGGTGAAGGAGGGAGAGGTGACGTCGTCCCGGGGAATTCCGAGTCCCTCGGCGATGCCCTTGGCGAACACCGTCTTGCCGAGTCCGAGATCTCCTTCGAGGAGGATCAGCTCGCCGCCGCTAAGTCCGCGTGCGACGACCCGCCCCAGCTTGAAGGTCTCTTCCTCGCTCAGCGAGAAGACGGTCCGACGCTGCGAATCCGGGACCGAGCGGCGCCCCGATCCGGGCGGCCGCCCGGACTTCTTGGAACGATCGATGTCTACCACGGTGCCGGTTCTCCCGGACTGGCGAGCTCGAGGAGCGACTCCGGCAGATGATCCACCAGGTCGGAGGCGATCAGCCCGTCCTCGCCACGTTGGGCCGCCGCGCGATCGCCCGCGTCGCCGTGCAGGAAGACCGCGAGCCGTGCCGCCGAATCGCCGTCCAGGCCGCGAGCCAGCAAGGCGCCGACGATGCCCGTCAGCACGTCGCCGGTGCCGGCGGTGGCCATGCCCGGGTTGCCTCGCGAGTTGATGGCCACGTGACCCTCGGGGGTGGCCACGAGAGTCCGGTGACCCTTGAGGACCACCACGGCCCCGGTCGTCTCGGCGAGCTTCCGGGCCGAGCCCAGGCGGTCGCTCTGGACCGTGCCGGTGGAGGTCTCGAGCAACCTCCCGGCCTCGCCGGGATGGGGTGTGATCACCAGCGGCCAGGACACCCCGCGCAACCGCGAGAGCGTCCGCTTGCCGCCGGCGGCAAAGGCGTTGAGTCCGTCGGCATCGACCACCGAAGGGGTCTTGCCGCGAGAGACGATGGAGATCACGGCGGCGCGGGTCTCGGCAGCGGTTCCGAGGCCCGGCCCGATCGCCAGGGCGTCTCGTTCCTCCAGCAGCTTCTCGACCGCGGCGGGGGCACCCCGGCCGAGCGTCCCCGAGGCGGTCTCGGGTAAGGCCGCGGTCATGATCTCGGCCTGCTGCGCCGCGACCACGGGCAGGCTCGACGCCGGCGTGCCGACCGTGACCAGCCCGACGCCGGTGCGTAGCGCGCCACGAGCCAGCAGCACGGCCGCCCCGGCTTTGCCCGTCGATCCGGCGACAGCCAGCAGGTGGCCAAAGGTTCCCTTGTGCGCCTGTGGGGCCCGGGCGCTGAGCAGGCCGCGAACCGCCTCTTCGTCGAGCCACTCGATGTCGGGGTTCTCCGCGCGAACTGCCTCGTCGGGGATTCCGATGGGGATGACCGACCAGCGCCCCGCGTGCAGCGAGGCGGGCTCCAGAACGAGCGGGAGCTTCGGGCGGCACAAAGTGTAGGTTCGGTCGGCTCCGATCGCCGGTCCGGCAACGATCGCGGAGTCCGCGTCGAGCCCCGAGGGCAGGTCGATCGATGCCACGTCCGCGGCCGAGTCGTTGACATCCCGGATCACGTGGGTGAGAAGGCCACGGACCCCGCCCTTGATTCCGGTGCCGAGCAGGGCGTCGACCACCACGATCGGTCGGGACAGCAGGCCGCGAAGCTGTCGCCACGACGCCTCGTCGGGGACCTCCTCGACGACCAGCCCGCTTCCTCGCGCCGCGTGCAGGTTGTGGGCGACGTCACCCCGGACGTCGTCGGCCCGGCCGAAGAGCAGGACGCGGGGCGTCACCCCGAGTCGCGCCAGGTGGCGTGCGGCCGCCAGGCCGTCGCCGCCGTTGTTGCCCTTGCCGCACAGCACGAGCACGCCATGGGCCGCGGCCTCCGAGAGGTCCTCGAGGAGGGCGACGGCAATCCCGCGTCCCGCCGATTCCATCAGCAGGACACTCGGCACGCCCCAGTCCTCGATCGTTCGCCGATCGACGCGGCGCATCTGCTCGCCGGTCAAAACTTCCATCGATCTCTCCGGCCACGGGACAGGTCGCGAAGATAGTCCTCGCGGGGGAGCAGGGTCAAGCGTGGTACATTTCTCCGGCGGGCATGAATTCCGGAGGAGCCCGCTTTCGACGGAGCCGACGATGCCTCTGAGGTTTCTCACCGCCGGTGAGTCCCACGGCCCCGCGTTGACCGTCATCGTTGAGGGGCTTCCCGCCGATATCGCGATCGATCGCGCGGTCATCGACCGCGACCTGCGCCGGCGCATGGGCGGCCACGGCCGCGGGGGCCGGATGAAGATCGAGAACGACCGGGTCGAGATCCTGGGCGGCGTTCGCTTCGGTCGCAGTCTCGGTTCGCCGATCTCGCTGTTGATCCGGAACCTCGACTTCGAGAACTGGGCCGAGGCTATGAGCCCGGAGGGGGAGCGTCCCGACGACGAGCAGGCGCGGGTCGTCACGCGACCGAGGCCCGGACATGCCGATCTGGCCGGAAGCCTGAAGTACGGGACCCACGATGCCCGAGACATCCTCGAGCGGGCGAGCGCCCGTGAGACGGCGGCCCGAACCGCGGCGGGGTCGCTCGCCCGTTGTTTCCTGACCGCGGCCGGCATCGAGGTCACCAGCCACACGGTCTCGGTCGGCGACGGCGTCGCGGCGAGTCTCTCCGATGGAGACTTCGATCGACTGCTGGCGATGCCGGACGATGCGCCCATGAGATGCCTCGACGAGTCCGCCACCGCGGCGATGATCGCGGCGGTCGAGGCGGCCCGCAACGACAAGGACTCGGTGGGAGGCGTCTTCGAGGTGCTCGCCCGCGGCGTGCCGCCCGGCCTGGGAAGCCACGCGCAATGGGACCGGCGGCTGAGCGCCCGTCTGGGCGGCGCCATGATGTCGATCCAGGCCGTGAAGGCGGCGAGTATCGGCGACGGAGTCGAGGGCGGATCGCGACGGGGGAGCCTGCACCACGACCCGATCCTCTACGACCCGGACGAGAGGCGCTTTTACCGTCCCACCAATCGCGCGGGCGGGATCGAAGGTGGAATTACCAACGGAGAGATGATCCGGGTGCGCGGTTTCTTGAAGCCGCTCTCGACGCTTCCCCGACCGCTACCGTCCGTCGACCTCATCGACAAGCAAGCGTTCGACGCGGTTCAGGAGCGCACCGACACGATTCCCATCGTCGCGGCCGGCGTCGTCGGCGAAGCCATGGTTTGCCTCGTCCTCGCCGACGCCCTGCTCGAAAAGGTCGGTGGCGACAGTCTCACCGAGACCCTGCGTAACCTGAACGCCTACCGAGACGCTCTCAGTTCCTACTGATCCTCTTGGTCGCTTCAAACCCGCTGTGGCGCGTGCAATTGCGAGCGTAGCGAGTTCCCCGCCCGGCTCGCCGCCGCGATCCGGCGCGGAACCAGCGGGCCGAGGCTAGGCCCAAAAAAACAGGGCGG
>Ga0316187_10003446_pt1 | contig 13748 bp, 12 predicted proteins | sample CroRivburrow1_MG_FD_204927 | JGI IMG/M metagenome (GOLD analysis project Ga0316187, IMG submission 204927) | Coastal sediment microbial communities from Maine, United States - Cross River worm burrow 1 | ecosystem: Environmental > Aquatic > Marine > Coastal > Sediment | place: USA: Maine...
GGGCCCTTCCTGGGTCAATTCTTCGAACGCTTCCCTGGTGCCTACCGCGGTGGCCTGGTCTTCAGCGCGGCGGCGCGGGCTGTGGTGGCGGTGGTGATGGCGATCTGGATCGATTCGATCTTCCTCTTCCCTCTCGCCTTCCTGTTGCTCGTGCTCGGCCGCTTTCACGGTATCGCCAAATCGAGTGTGCTGCCGGTGGTATTGGACGGACCCAGTGAGCTGATCGCCGGCAACGCCAACCTGGCCCGCGCCGGTGTCGTCGCCAGCGCGGCTGCCGCGATGGCGGCCGGCACCGTCCAGTGGCTGGTGGGCAGCTGGATGACCCTGGTGCTGGCAGCGTTGGTCTTTCTGTGGTCGGCAGCCGCAGCTCGCAACTTGCCGACGCTCGAGCAAGAGGGCCAAGCCGACCCTGCCCAGGCGCGAATGGCGCCGCCACGTCCGGTGCGCCTCGCCCGCTTTGCGACAGCCGCAGTTCGGTTTCTCAATGGTTTCCTGCTGCTGCTGGTGGCCTTCGCGTTCAAAGACAGTGATGCCGCCGTTGCCGATTTCAGCGCTCTTCTCGGTGCCGGCGGACTCGGGTATTTTGCCGCAGCCTTCGTCACTCCCGTCCTGGACCGATACATGAGCGAGGAGCCGATGGTCGTCGCCGGGCTGGCGGTCGAAGCGGGTGCCGCATTCATCGCAGCCCAGGTGTTCGGCCTTCCGGCCGCCGCCGCGCTCGCATTTGCGGCCGGATTTGCCTGGGGGACTGCAAAGTTCGGTTTCGACGGACTCCTCCAGGCCACGATGCCGGCCCAGGCCCGGGGACGGGCCTTCACGAATTCGGAGACGTTCTTTCAGATGGCCTGGGTGATCGGGGCACTCATCCCGGTGATCCCGGACATTCCGATCACCTTCGGCCTCACCCTCGCCGGTATTGCCGCGCTCGTGATTCAGGTGATCTACGTTTCGGCGGTGATCGTTCCTGTGGCGCACGAGCATCGAGTCGCCACCGACGATGAACCGCCACCGGTGCGCGATGTCATGGATCTCCTATAGGTCTATCGAGACTGCGATACCATCGCAGCGACGTCGAACGTGATGCTCAGGTCCCTCTCTGAGACCTTCCACAGGCCGGTGAGCTCTTCCGGCTTGCGAAGCCGTTGCCCGACCCGGCCGACCACCGGGTCACCCCAGCCGACCCACTTTGGCCGGTACAGAGTGCCGCCGCGGGCCATTGGATCGGTGCCGGCCCGGAGCTGGGGAAGGGCCCCCCGGGCCGCCGACTGGCCGATCCGTTCGACACCGACATAGGATATCCGTTGGGAGAATCCGCCAGACGATTGCCAACTGGTGGCCTGGAGATCGGTTTTCGAAAACCCGGGATCGGCTGCATAGGCCGTGGTCGTGGCTCCCGCCGCCGCCAGGCACTTGTTGAGCTCGATTGCGAAGTGGAGATTGGCACGTTTTGAGATGCCGTATGCCGCCCAGGGCTTGTAGCCGACGCGCAGGTGAAGATTGTCGAGGTCGTACCTGCCCGCAGAGAAGCGGGCGGTCGAGGTGGTGCTGACGATGCGGGCTTCCGGCGCCTCCAGCAGCAGCGGAAGCAGCAGATAGGTGAGATAGAAGTGGCCCAGGTGGTTGGTCCCGAACTGGAGCTCAAACCCATCGGTGGTCAGCAGCTGTGGAGTCGCCATCACCCCGGCATTGTTGAAAAGGAGATCGACCGATTTGTACTTGGTGGCAACGCCCGCGGCGAACTCCTCGATCGAAGCCATGGACGACAGGTCGAGGTTGCGCACATCGAGCGCCGCGTCGGACACGTCGGGGCGGATTTCTGCAGCTGCCTTTGTGGCTTTCGCAATATCCCGGGCCGCCATGATGACGTGCGCCCCCTTGCGGCCGAGCTGGCGCACAGTCTCGAGGCCCAGCCCTCCGTTGCCGCCGGTCACGATGGCAACGCGGCCACTCTGATCGGGAATATCAACTTCATTCCAGGACAAGTCGCCTCCATGGTCGCGGCCGGACAATTCTCGCAGCAAGGGGCGGATAAACCGCCGATCTGGATACGTTGTGCGTTGTACGCTGTACGTTGTACGCCTAGATGACCGAAGAACCGCGTCAGGGACGCCAGCGCCGCAGGCTCACTGCAACCGTTACCGACCTCGAGGTTGGGCGCCAGCGCGCGCTGCTGGTCGGTCTCGTCACCAAGCGGGAATCGGTCCGGGGAGGGGAGTTGAGCCTGGTTGAGCTCGCCCGGCTGACCGATACGGCGGGCTCAGAGCCGGTTCACGAGGTCCTGGTACGTCGTGAGTCGCCGGATGCGGCTCTGTTCCTGGGAAAGGGCAAGGTCGCTGAGATCGCCTCCGACGTTGCTGCCATGGATATCGATGTCGTCGTTTTCGATAACGAGCTGTCCCCGGCGCAGCAGCGCAACCTGAATGAGCGGTTCCACGTCGACGTTGTCGACCGCACTGCTCTAATCCTGGACATCTTTGCCCAGCATGCCTCGAGCAAGGAGGGCATGCTCCAGGTGGAGTTGGCCCAGCATCGGTACCGCCTGCCCCGATTGCGGGGCAAGGGGACCCAGCTCAGCCGGCTCGGCGGCGGGATCGGCACCCGCGGCCCCGGAGAGACCCAGCTCGAAACCGACCGCCGCCGGATCCTCGACCGGGTTCGCAAGATCGAAGGCGAGCTCAAAGACATGGTGGGCTCGCGGCAGACCCGTAGCAAGGCCCGCCGCCGCCAGGGCCTGCCGCTCGTGGCCATCGTGGGTTACACCAATGCCGGCAAGTCGACCCTGTTCAATCAGCTCACGGCCGCCGACGTTCTGGTCGAGGACCAGCTGTTTGCCACGCTCGACTCGACGGTGCGCAAGCTCGATCTGCCGGGAGGGGTGGCGGCGCTCGCCTCTGACACCGTCGGTTTCGTTCGCCGGCTTCCCCACCAGCTCGTTGAGTCATTTCGGGCGACGCTCGAAGAAGTCCAGGACGCCGATCTGTTGGTGCACGTGGTGGACGCCGCCGAGATCGAACCCGATCAGCAGGCCCTGGCAGTGCGTTCGGTCTTGCGCGAGATCGGCGCCGGGGAGATTCCCGAGCTGATGGTGTTCAACAAGACCGACACGGCGGCTCCGGCCGCGGTAACCCGGCTCCTCGAGCTCAACCCGGGTGCTGTCGCGGTTTCAGCCCGCGACGGAACCGGTATCGGCGAGCTGCTAGACACGATCCTGGCAGAGCTCAGCAAGGGGAGCGTCGAAATTGACTTGCTGATTCCCTACGCCGACGGTGACGTCGTCGACCGGCTGTATCGGATCGGCGAGGTCATCAAACGTTCCGATGAGGCCACCGGTTCGAGGATCGTGGTCCGGATCCCGGCCGCCGAGGCTGCCAGGTTCAGCCAGTACACATCTGATTGAGTCGTCTCCTCGGCGCCGCGCCGGAGGCTTTCGGTTGCGGTTATCCACATGGCAGGGGTCGAGTGGGAAAGCTAGTGTTCCTGCGTTCGCGGCGGCTCTTGCCGCTGCTGGGCTTAGATCTACAAGGAGAAGGAATGAATTCCATGAAGATTCGCGCATTCGCGCTCCTCGCGGTGTTTGCGCTCGTCGCTGCCGCGTGCGGCGGCGACGATGCCAGTGAACCAGAGGCGTGTGAAACCGATGATTTCGGTTGCGTGGTGGTCGAGGAAGGTGAGCCGATCAAGATCGGCTCGCTGCTCGTCATCAGCGGACCAAACACGTCGCTGGGACTCGATAGCCAGTACGGCGTCGAGCTGGCGCTCGACTACGCCTCCGGTGAATTCGACGGAAGCAACGTCCAGATCGGAGGGCATGACGTCCAGCTCGTGGCCGAGGACGATGGTTGTTCGGCTGAGGGCGGGACGGCCGGTGCCAACAAGCTGGCTGCAGACTCTCAGATCGTTGCCGTGGTCGGCACGAGCTGCTCTTCTGCGGCTCTCGGCGTTGCCGACAAGATTCTCGGTGACAAGGGCATCACGGTGGTATCACCGTCGAACACCGGCCCGGCGCTGACGAACCCGGCCACTCGTAACCCGTTCTACTTCCGGACGGCGCACAACGACAAGATCCAGGGCGCGGCTGTTGCCGACTTCGCCTATGGTCAGCTCGGCGTTCGGACCGCGGCGACCGTCCATGACGGCAGCCCATACGCAGAGGGCCTCGCCGATGCGTTTGCAGAGAACTTCGTGGCCGCTGGCGGCGAGGTGACCAACCAGGACGCCATTCAGGTCGGCGACACCGACTTCAGCGGTACCCTCTCGGCCCTGTCATCGAACCCGCCCGAGTTCCTCTTCTTCCCGATCTTCGTGGCAGAAGGCTCGCTCCTGGCGCAGCAGGCGCAGACGACGCTTGGATCGACGGTACTCGCAGGCGCCGACGGCCTGTGGGACAGCAACTTCTACTCGGCTGTCGGTGAGGGCGTGTATGTGTCAGGCCCCGACGTCTCGGCCCTGGCAGGAGACACGAGTCTGTACAACAACGTGCTGCTCCCGCAGTACGCCGTCGACTACGGGTCGGAGCCACTGTCGGCCTTCCACGCCCATGCGTGGGACGCCACCGAGCTCGTACTGGCCGCCATCGAGGCTGCCGCCATCGATGAGGACGGGACGCTCTATATCCCACGGACTGCGGTGCGTGACGCACTTGCCGCGACCTCCGGGCACGTTGGCATCACGGGCACCTTGACCTGTGGCGAGAACGGTGACTGCCAGCCATCGGCGACCATTGCGGTCTTCGAAATCGTCGGCGGCGATCGCTCGGCTACCCCCGTGTTCAGCACGGTCGGGTCGCTCGAGGGCTGATCTGACGTAGACATCGAGTGAGGGGGGCCGGCGACGGCCCCCCTCACTTACACCCCGACCGGGAGGAATTTGACCCGATGACGATTGGCCCAGCTCGCGGCAGGCGGAGCTTGCGCTCATTCGTGGAGCGCTTCCTGAGCCGCAAAGTGGTCCTCTCCGTCCTCGCCATCGTCATCATCTACGGCGCCGTCGCCGGCTCCGTGCTGACAATCCGGGGTGGAACGTTCAACGGCGAGATCTGGCGCAATCTCTTCATAGCCGGCGTCGCCCGCGGCAGCGTTTACGCAATCATCGCTCTCGGCTACACGCTGGTCTATGGCATCCTCTTCATCATCAACTTCGCCCACGGCGAGGTCTTCATGGCCGGAACATTCACGGCCTATTTTGTGGCCCTTTCACTGGCCGGACGCGGCATGCTCGAAAGTCACCCAATACTCTCTCTGGGCATTCTCTTCCTAGTCTCGGCCACGATCGCGACGGGCGTCGCGATATTGCTCGAGCGGATCGCCTATCGACCGCTGCGGGGAGCACCACGTCTGGTCCCCCTCATCACGGCGATTGGTGCCTCACTCTTTCTCCAGTACACCTTTCGCGGGTTCTACGGCTCCAATGCCAGGTCGTACCCCGAAATCCCCGCTCTCAAGGGAACTTGGAACATCAACGTGGGCTTCGCCGAGTTCCCGGTGCAGAAGATCCAGGTGATAGTCATCGTGGGTGCGGTGCTGCTGTGGTTGGCACTCTTCTACGTCGTGGAGCGAACCAAGATCGGCCGCTCCATGCGCGCCGTCGGAGAGGATCGCGAGATCGCGGCGCTCATGGGAATCGACGTCGACCGAACCATCGTCGCGACGTTCTCGATCGGCGGCGCCCTCGCCGGTGCCGCCGGAATCCTCTACATTCTCCTGTTCAACCAGGTGATCTTCACGATGGGGTTCTTTCCGGGCCTCAAGGCGTTCACCGCGGCGGTGCTCGGCGGCATCGGGAGCATCACCGGAGCCGCCCTCGGCGGGCTGGTCCTCGGGATTCTCGAAACGGTGGGCCCGAACCTGTTCCTCGAAGGCGCCGGAGTGCCGTCGCCGAATCAGCTGCAGCCCATTGTCGCATTCGGGATTCTGGTCCTTGTGCTCATCTTCCTACCCGGCGGCTTCCTTGGGGCGCCTGACGAGGAGCGCGCATGATCGCCACTCTGCGGCGGCCCATCAGGATGGGAATGATCGGTGGCCTGGTCGTGATCTATCTCGCCGCAATCGGCATGATCGAGCGCTTTGATGAACGGCCCATCATCACCGGCTATGTCCAGTTCGGCCTGGTGCTCATGGTCGTCACCATTTTCGGTTTCGCTTTTCTGGCCGGTCGCGCCACCGACGAGGATCCCGTCGAGTCGCCGATGGTCGCGTCGGTGGTAGGCGGCGCCGTCGCCGGAGTCACAATCGGTCTGTTCGGTTTGTTCATCGAGTTCCTCATCGAGGGTATGGGCCTCGCCGTGCGGGACATGTTCGTCAGCCTCAGCGACCGCGCCCTTGAGATACTTGCTCTCGGCCAGGACCCCTACGCGGGCTTCGTGGCGATGACCGCCTTTGGCGCTTTGTGGGGAATGCTGGCCGGTGGACTCCACCGGGTGACCGTTCCCGTACGCAAAGTCATCGTGTTCTCGTTTGCCTCGGTGATGACGGCTGCCCTCGCCGGGCCGTTGTTCAAGGTGATGCTCGACGGCCTCAACATCCCCAACCGGTGGCTGTTCGAACGCGATGGCCTCACCATCATCGGAGCCATCGTCGTGGCCATCGCATCGGCGGTGCTTCGCTGGTGGTTACTAAGAGTCGGTGGGCCCCGCGAAGCGGTTCTGGCGTTGCCGGGCACGAATCAGAAGAACCTCAACGCGGTCATCACGGTTCTGGCGCTAGTTGTGATGGGTGTATTGCCATGGATCGTCAACGACTTCGTGTCCGACGTTCTCGGCTTCGTCGGTCTCTACATCCTGCTGGGCCTGGGCCTGAACATCGTGGTCGGCTACGCCGGCTTGCTCGACCTCGGCTACGTGGCTTTCTACGCGGTCGGTGCCTACAGCGTCGCGATTCTCACCGCGCGCAGTTCCTATCTGGTTGACGGGTCGGTCATTGCTCCGGCCGAGGCCGGCTTCACGAATTTCTGGGTGGCCCTGCCGATCACGGTGGCGATTGCCGTCTTCATCGGGGTGCTCATTGGAGCGCCCGTTCTGCGACTCCGCGGCGACTACCTGGCGATTGTGACTCTCGGGTTTGGCGAGATCATTCGCACGATGGTGCTCTCCGATTGGCTCAAGCCGTGGTTCGGCGGTCCTCAGGGACTCACCGAAGTGGCGGCCATCCCCTTCTTCGGCCTCAACACTCGAGATCCGCAGATCTTGTATTACCTCATCTTCGCCTTTGCCGGCGCCGCGCTGTTTGTCGCCGTTCGCCTCAAGGACAGCCGGGTGGGACGGGCGTGGGCGGCGATGCGCGAGGACGAGGACATCGCTGAAGGTATGGGCGTTTCTGTGATCAAGTACAAGCTGCTCGCCTTTGCCGCCGGTGCGGGCGTCGGTTGCCTCGGCGGCGCCTTCTTCGCTGCCAAACTCTCGGTGGCCAACCCCGGCTCCTTCACGCTGCTGGTGTCCATCAACGTGCTCGCCGTCGTGGTGCTGGGCGGGATGGGGTCGATTCCCGGCGTGGTGGTCGGTTCGCTCGTGCTCGTCGGGCTGCCCGAATTGCTGCGGGAGTTTGGCGAGTATCGCCTCCACCTCTACGGCGCGATCATCATCGCGATCATGGTCTTCAAGCCGGAAGGTCTCTTCCCGGACAAGAGACGGGCGCTCGAATTGAAGATGGACTTACATGAACCCATCAAAGCGGTGACGTCCGCCTCCGCCACCGAGGGCATCCAATGAGCCACCTCCTCGAGATCAAGCAGGTTTCGAAGCGCTTCGGTGGCGTTCAAGCGGTCAGCAAGGTTGATTTCCACGCCGACCCCGGTGAGATCGTCGGCGTCATCGGGCCCAACGGGGCAGGCAAGACAACGCTGTTCAACATTGTCACAGGCTTCTACGCCCCCGACGAGGGGACGATGACATTCGACGGGAACAACATCGCCGGTCACAAGCCCAACGCCCTCACCCGCCTCGGGATGGCCCGTACGTTCCAGTCGGTGCGGCTCTTCAACGCGATGACGGTGCTCGAGAACGCAATGGTCGGTCAGCACACCCGTACCAAGACGGGGCTGTGGGGCGCCCTCACAAAGAGCAAGCGGGTCAGGGCCGAAGAGGACCGCATCGAGCAGAAAGCGATCGAATCGCTGGCATTCTTTGGGGATCGGCTTCTCAACCACCAGGAAGATCTCGCCTCGGATCTCGCCTACGCCGACCGGCGCCGGTTGGAGATTGCCAGGGCTATGGCGACCGAGCCGATCATGCTGTTGCTCGACGAGCCGGCGGCCGGGATGAACCCCGCCGAAAAGGAAGGCCTCATCCAGCAGATCGGGCGGCTGCGATCGGAGCGGGGTTACTCCATCGTGTTGATCGAACACGACATGCCGGTCATCAAGAGCGTTTCGGACCGGGTGGTCGCCCTGGATCACGGAGAGAAGATCGCTGAAGGCAGCTACGACGAGGTCGCCTCCAACAAGCAGGTCATCGAGGCCTATCTCGGTAAAGCGGCCAAAGAGGCTCAGCTATGAGCGATGCCGTCCTTTCCCTGCAAGAAGTGGTCGCTGGCTACGGGCCGAGCGAAGTGCTCCACGGGGTGACCATCGAGGTGAACGAAGGTGAGATCGCCTGCCTGCTCGGCTCCAACGCCGCCGGCAAGTCGACCACTTTGCGCACGATCCTCGGCATGGTGCGCGCCAGGTCGGGCGATGTGCATCTCCACGGCGATCTGATCAACGGTCTCTCGACACCCGAGATCGTCTCGCGGGGTATCACCATGGTCCCCGAGAACCGCCGCCTCTTCGGCAAGATGAGTGTCAAGGAGAATCTCGAAATCGGAGCCAACCTTCGTGACGACAAGGCGGCGATTGCCGAGGATATCGGTATGGTCGTCGATCTGTTTCCCCGCCTCGAAGAGCGGTTCGGTCAGAAGGCGGGCACCCTGTCGGGCGGTGAACAGCAGATGCTGGCGATCGGTCGCGCCCTCATGGCACGACCGACCGTGATGCTGATGGACGAGCCGTCGATGGGGCTGGCCCCGATCCTCGTGGAGCAGGTTTTCGAGACCATCCAGCGCATCAACCAGCAGCAGGGGACGACCATCCTGCTGGTTGAGCAGAACGCCAATGTGGCGCTCGCCGTTGCCCACCGCGGCTACGTCATCCAGACCGGCCGGGTCGTGATGCAGGACACGGCGTCGGCGCTGCTGGCCAACCCGCAACTCCGCGACGCGTATCTCGGGGAGCTCGAAGGCCAGTGATCGGGCCCCTTCCGGACCCCTCCAGGCGAACCTCGACCGGCCAATCCGGTCCTCCGGTGTTTTCGCTATCGTTGGCGCTCGAAAGGGAGGTTGTGTGAAGCGAACCGTTGCAAGCGTGCTGGAGACGAAGGGCAGCGATATCTACTCGATCGGGCCCGACGATCATGTCTATGCCGCCCTCGAGATGATGGAAGACAAGAAGGTGGGCGCGCTCGTCGTAACCGACGGCGATGCCCTGGTTGGTGTCATCTCCGAGCGTGACTTTGCCCGCGAAATGCTGACTGCCGACGGCGGGCCGCGCGACATGCTGGTGAGCGACATCATGACCAAGGACGTCTTCACCGTTGGCCCCGAGTCGAACGTCGGTGACTGTATGGCGATGATGACCGACAAGCGGATTCGTCACCTGCCGGTTCTCGACGACGGTCAGCTCGTCGGCATCATCTCGATCGGCGATGTCGTGAGCGCCGTCATCAACTTCCAGGAACACCTCATTGCCGACCTAGAGCGCTACATCACCGGGTGAGTCTCGAAGGCGGAGGCGCGTGACCAGCATCTAGCGCGGCATCGTTGAGGCGTGACTTCGCTTGCGCGGCTGAGGCTGTCCGCCGCGCCTTAGCTTCCCCCTCCGCCCCTCGATCCTGGGGCACCTCCCCAAATGTTGCCCGCCGCGGACGGCGTGCAACGGGGGAGGAGACATGGGAGGTTGCTCGAAACCTAGATTCTGTTGGCGATCATTTCGGCGTCGTAGGGCTCGATCATGATGCACTCGCCGGGGCATTCCTCGGCCGATTCGACGACGATGTCGATCTGGTCGTCGGGAACGCGTGCCACGCCCTGGGCTCCTTCGGGCCCATGGCCCGGACCTTCCTCGCCATCGAAGATGAGGTCCTCACCGAAATTGCTGGCTTGCTCTTTGACTACCCACAGACCATCGTCTCGTCCCTGGAATACGTCAGGTGCGATCTCTTCGCAGATTCCGTCACCAGTGCACAGATCCTGGTCAATCCATACCATTAATTGTGTTTCAGACATGGCTTCCTTGTCGTCTAGGCCGGTGCAAATCTAGCGCATCGGAGGGCGATAGCGATATTTCAGCGAACCTGCCGCGAGCCGTATTGCTCACGCGGTCACAGGATGAACGCGTCGGTGCGATTTGAGACGTCGGTAGACCTATCTACTCAGCTGTCTCGAGATCCAACGATGCCGAGTTCATGCAGTAGCGCATCCCGGTCGGCTGGGGCCCATCGGGGAAGAGGTGGCCGAGGTGGGCGTCGCAGGTGGCGCACTTGACCTCGGTTCGTACCATCCCGAATTGACGGTCGGTCTCGGTCGTGACGGCGTCGTCGTTGATCGGCCTGAAGAAGCTCGGCCAACCGCTGCCCGACTCATACTTCGTCGTCGATTCGAAGAGGGGCGTGTTGCAGCACACGCAGTTGTAGGTGCCGGCGGTGTGGTCGTCCCAGTACTTGCCGGTGAATGCCCCCTCGGTACCGCCCTGACGCGCCACGTTGAACTGTTCGGGTGTCAACCGTTCACGCCACCCTTCATCAGTGGTGGGGAGGTTGCCGGCGGTGGTGGGGAGATTGCTGGTGAGATCTGTCATGTCGTTCCTCTCGCGCGTGTCTGGGGTATCAACCCGTGAGGTGTTCATTTGGTTCCGGCGTTTCGTGATTTGTAATAGGCACAAGGCATTTGCCCGTCCCGGCACTGGTTGATGACTGGTTCGTTTGTCATCGACGGTTTGATGATGCGCGGCGGAGAGTGGTATTCGTCGATGGCAGAAGGAGTAGACACCAGCCACGGAGAGGCACGATGAACCAACACCCCAAGAGCCCCGATCCCGCCCCAGCGGAAGCGGGATGCCGGTATGGGCGGGCCGTGACTGGATGCCTTTCTGGGTCCGACTCGATGTTCGCTAGGGTCGGTTTATGCCAAATCCAATCCTGACCCGTGAGTTCGGTGAGTCAAAGGGAGAGGAGCCAGCGTCTCCTCCTGTTCCAGGATCTGAGGTAACCCCTGGTGTGGCGTCGGGGAGCGTGATGACGAAGGCGTCGGTCACGCTCGCCACTGTCGGGTTCCTCGCCCTTGTCGTTGTGGGAGCGATCTTCGGGTGGCAGAACGCATCATCGATCTCGCGATGGTGGTGGGCCATCACGATCGGTCTGCTTGCCCTCGCGCTTTCTGCGCTGTTCGTACCTCGGTTGGTACCGATGGCTGGAGTCACATATTCGGCGTTGTCGGGTGCTCTGTTGGGAGCGTTGTCCAAGGAGTATGAGACCTTCTATGACGGGATAGTGTTCCTGGCTCTCACCGCGACTGTTGCTGTGTTCATGGTCGCCCTCACCCTGTACGTCACAGGCGTCGTCAGGGTCACGCAACGGTTCCGAGCAACGATCCTGGTCGCTGTCTGTGGTATCGGGCTGTTCTACCTCGTCACCTGGGTGCTGTCGCTGTTCGGGATCGGCGTGCCTCTCGTGACGGGTGCTGGTCCGGGAGCGATCGCCTTCAGCCTGATTGTCATCCTCCTCGTTTCGCTTGGGTTGATGCTCGACTTCGACATGATCGAACGTGGCATTGCAGCGGGTGCACCCCAGGCCATGACATGGTTCGCTGCATTCGGGCTCATCACGTCGATCGTGTGGATCTACGTCGAGATCCTGCGACTCCTCGTAATCCTGGCGAGACGTTCTCAGTGACGTCCAGGGCCGACTTCACCGCCGACGAGTGGGGCAAGCTACTGCATATGCCTTGGATCGGCGGAGCGCATACAGCGTCAACAGCATTACAACGAGTTCTGTCCCGTCGATGAGCTGACCAAGGAACATTCCATGGCAGCGACGGCTGCCGATACCACGACGGACCACGGCTGGCGGATCGCTGCAGGAGTCACCAGCGAGTAGCCGCATATGTCGCGGCTAGGGCAGATGGCTTCTGGCCCTAGGGGTGGGTTGGCATCGTTGTGTAGGTTCCAGGGTAGGAGTAGTCCGATTAGAGAGGAATTCCATGTCTACTGATGTCAACGTCGCAAACTTTGCTCGAGCGGAGACGGATACGGTGATCAAGAAGATCGTAGGTCTTGCTGGGGGCCTCAACAGTTGGATTCACCTTCGGACACCAACACCGATCGACCAGCAAGAGGTGATCCGGATGAACCGTGACACGCTCTATTCGTCAGCGGTGTTGGACTTGAGCGAACCGGCCACCGTCGTGATGCCTGAGACTGGTGGTCGCTACCAGAGTCTCCAGGTGATCAACCGGGAGCACTACAGCTTCGCCTATACCGAACCGGGCCGCTATGAGCTCACTGAAGATTTGGTAGGGAGTCGGTATGCCTATCTGATCGTTCGGACTTTCCTCGACCCCAATGACGTAGCGGCCACCAACGCCCTACAAGACGCACTTCTGATTGAGGGTGGCGGCAACGGTCCCCTTGATCTCCCCGACTGGAACATCGACCAGATGATGACGGCGAGGGACGCCCTGAACACTTTGGCGAAACTCGGCATCAGCAACGTTGGCGCATTCGGCACCAAAGACGAAGTCGATCCTGTCATTCATCTCATTCTCACCGCCGCAGGCTGGGGAGGCATGCCCCTCAAGAACACCTATGCCGACCTGGGGTCCGTAGCAAACAACGACGGCACCCCCCACGTCTTAACAGCCAAAGAAGTGCCCGTCCGGGCGTTCTGGTCCGTGATTGTCTACGACGCCAACGGATTCATCGCGGACAACGCTCTCGGCGTATACAGCTACAACAACGTCACCGCCGACCCCAACCCAGACGGATCGATCACAATCCACTTCGGCGGCGACCCCAACCAGGTCAACCACATACCCATCGCCGAAGGCTGGAACTACGCCATCCGCATGTACGAACCAGAAGCCGAGATCCTCAACGGATCCTGGACCTTCCCCAAGATCGTCCCCGCGCGATAAGGCAAGTCCGAATCCACGACCTGCGCGGCACGGCCGCCTCGCTGATGATCTCGTCCGGAGCAAACATCAGGGCGGTGCAGCGCCAGCTCGGCCACGCCTCAGCGGCGATGACGCTCGACCTATACGGACACCTCTACGAGGACGACCTGGACGCCTTCTCGGATGCGCTCGATCGCCGCTTCGTCGCCGCCACCGCACCTCAGCAGACGCGCCCCGAACGAGGCTCGAGAGATTCTCCCGCGCCCCTATCGCGCCCCGAAGGGCTCCGGGGCCGTTGTGACGGGCTTTCGCGGAGGCGGACGGGAATCGAACCCGCCAGGGAACTTTCGCCCCCTCAACGGTTTTGAAGACCGCGGGACCCACCAGGCATCCTGACGCCTCCCCGAGCCACAGGGCTCAGGTGTGCAGCCTAGACCGCAGCGAGGACCGGGTCCGCCGGTGCCCCTGGGGCTAGAGCAGCAGCTTGTCTTCGTATTCGACGCGGCTGAGGATCTCGGCGGGGCCGTCGGTGATCCGCACCATGTCCTCAATGCGGACTCCACCGCCGCCGCGGACGTCCGGCACCCAGACGAGCGGCTCCACTGCGAAGATCAT
>Ga0316187_10003447_pt1 | contig 13747 bp, 7 predicted proteins | sample CroRivburrow1_MG_FD_204927 | JGI IMG/M metagenome (GOLD analysis project Ga0316187, IMG submission 204927) | Coastal sediment microbial communities from Maine, United States - Cross River worm burrow 1 | ecosystem: Environmental > Aquatic > Marine > Coastal > Sediment | place: USA: Maine...
GAATACTTCGGAGGACCCGGTATCGAAGAGCCCGAAACCCTCTGTTGGGTGCTCTAGGAGCACAAACAGATGAGGCACGTCAATGAGGTGCATGCCGCCGCCAGGTACGACCCACCGCTCTGGCACTCGGGCTCGCCCCGCGCTGTAGAACGTGGCCGCAACCGTCGTGTACATTCAGCCCTTCCTCGCACGGTTCAGTGCCTTACGCATCAATGCTTCAATGATTCCAAAGGGTGCATACTTCACGACGCGCCGCACCGTCGAACTAGGGCCGATGGGGTTTCGGAAGGAGGGGTCGGGATCATCGAGGATTTCGAGGATCTTCTCGGCGACCTCGCGTGGATCCCTCGCGATCTTCTTCACTGCATTCTCGAAGAGCTCTTGCGCTCCGGCGGCCCAGGGCTCGTAGGGACCGGGGTCGGAGGCGCGACGGCAGACGCGCCGGTTTCGGTCGAAGATGTCCGTCGCGTACGCACCAGGCTCGACCAGGGAGAATCGAATACCGAAGAGGGCCAGCTCATGTCGCCAAGCCTCGCCCATCCCCTCGACAGCAAACTTCGTTCCTGCGTATGCGCCGAGTCCCGGTATGGCGGTCAGCCCAGACGTTGATGAGACCTGGACGATATGGGTGCCGCCCGACTCTCGCATCAGCGGGAGAGCTTGTTGGGTGACCGCCCATCCCCCGATGACGTTGACCTCGAACAGGTCGCGCATCTCGTCCTCCTCGACAAGCTCGAGGAAGCCGGCGAGACCTCGACCGGCGTTGTTGACCAGCGCGTCCAAGCGTCCAACTTCGGCGCGAATCCGGTCGATAGCCGCCATCCTGTCGCCGTCGACGGTGATGTCGAGCTGTAGTGGCCGGACATCGAGTCCTTCGGTTGCGGCGCGTAGGTTGGCGTCTGTGGTGACGTCGCGCAGACCGGCGTAGACCGTCCATCCGCGCTCGCCAGCGAGCTTCGCGGTCTCGAGGCCAAAGCCGGAGCGGCAGCCGGTAATGAGTACGACGCGGGTCATGTCTTGCTCCTAGTACGTGAGGATGATGGCACCGAGTGACAGTCCGGCGCCCGAACCGACTAGCAGGACGCGGTCGCCGCGCTTGAGCCGCCCGGTTTCGATCGCGTGGTGAAGGGTGATCGGAATTGACGCTGCGATGCAGTTTCCCCTGCTTTCGAGGGTGTGTACGACCTTATCGGCGGTCATTCCGAAGAACTGCAATGATCGGATGCCGAGCTTGCTCGCCTGGTGAGGCACGACGAGATCGATGTCGCCGAGGCCCTTTGAGAGGCCGGTGCGAACGCGCTCGAAGAACGGGATCGCGAGCTTGCCCACCATCCGCATGACGCCGCGACTGTCCATCCGGAACAGGAAGTCCTCGGGCCGGGTATTCGGGTCGTTTGGGTGGACACGCATGCCCCCGCCAAGAACCTCGGTCAGGTGCGCGCCGTCGCCATAGGTCTCGAAGTGAGCTTGTTCGATGGCGCTGCTTTCGCCCTCTGGTGTGGGCCTGACGATCGCGGCGACCGCGCCGTCGCCGAAAAGCGTGCTGCTCTCAGGATGAGACCAATCGAGCGAGCCGCCCGTCACTTCCGAGGTGACGATGAGGATCGTTTGGTGCCTGCCGGATTTGATGAAGGAGACCGCGACGTCGAGCGCGACCAGAAACGACAGGCAGGTCGCGTGCACGTGGAAGCAAGGGATGCCCGACATCCCCCAGCCGAGGGCGCGCTCGATCAGGGCCGCGGTGTCCGGGATTCCCTGTTCGCAGCTGCCCGATGCACTGATGATGAGATCGATGTCCCCCTTGCCCAGCCCAGCGTTGCCCAGTGCTTCGAGCGCGGCTTGGGCACCCATGAAGGAGTGCGTCTCTTCCCCCTCGGCCCAGCGTCGTTCCGCAACGCCTTGATGATCCTCGATCCAGCCGGGTTCGAGGTCCAATCGTTCTTCGAGAGACGCGCTCGAGACGACCTTCCGCGGAAGGTACTGCCCCATGCTCACGATTTGAACGGCACTACTCATCCAACACCTCCTTCAAGGCGTCCACAACGAGGTTTAGGTGGGGCGGCTTCAGCAGTTGCTCGTGGGCACAGTCTACCTTTCGCAGATCGATCGCATTCGCCAGATCGCTCCAACCGAGGTCATCTGGCTCGTCCGGATGGCCGCTGAACGTACGGATCAGGTGGACGGTACCGTCGAAGACGACCGGGGCGTGCGTCGTGAACGCGTTCAGGTGTGCTCGGACGACGGTGAGCATTCGGTCGACCTGCCCGACCACTTCGGCGTCGGGAAAGAGCGCGTGTTCCTGGGCGTAGGCAACCAGTTCCTCGCGCCTGCAGTTCGCGGTCTCGAGACCAAACGACCGCGCCACGAGCTGCGTCGAAGCCGAGTCGAGGTCGACTTCGGTGGTGGACGATGGCGAGCCATCGAGCAACGTCAGGCTGCCCACCCGCGAGCCGAGCTTCGTGGCCATGGCGTGGGCCACCGCCGCCCCGAAGGAGTACCCGACGAGGTGCACGGTGCCGTCCATGCCGTTGGCCTCCAACGTCGCGATGTGCGACCCCGCTAGAGAGCTGACGTTCGCCACGGGTGTCTCACCCGCCTCGAGCCCTGGTGCGCGCAGCCCGAGGACCGGCCGGTCCGTCCCGAGCGCAGCCGCGAGTGCCTGGTAGACATGCACAGTCCCGTGAATCGGGTGCACGCAGACGACGGGGTCGTTGCTGCCGTTTGGCTGCAGCGGGACCAGGATTTCGTGTGTTGGGAGCGTAGACGAGGTCGTTCCAAGCGAGGCCACCACAACTTCGGCGAGCATCCCGACGGTGAGGTCCTGCCATACGAGAGACAGGGGGAGGTCGACTCCGAGCTCCGTGTGGATCGAGGTGCGCAGCTCCAGCCCCATCAGTGAGTCGAGTCCGAGATCGAGCAGGGCGGTGTCGGCGTCGATGTCGGTCGTCGATGGGCTGCGCGTCACCCGACGGATCGCCCGCAGGAGGTAGTCCGTGACCAGCGCGACCTGCGCTTCACTCGACGACGTGCGGAGCTCCAACGCCAGAGCACTCGCGTCATCGGGCTCCGCGACCGGCTCGGGGGCGGAGGCCTTACCCTCGGCGTCGATCCAGTGGCGCTCTCGCTGCCACGGCGTGCCGGGGAGGGGGACGCGGCGTCCGCCTGGATTGACGGCATCCCAGCGAAGTTCGCCGCCGCGGCAGAACCATGCCCCAGCCGCCTCGAGCAAAGACTCGGTTTCGGGCCGACCCTTGCGCATCGAGGGCATCGACAAAGGCGGGGGCGTCAGCGCACCCCGGAGCAAACCGCTCAAGATTGGTCCGGGACCAATCTCGATGAAGGCGCGCGCTCCCGCGTCGTCCAGGGCGTGAGCGGCGTCTGCAAACCGAACGGGGCCTCGGATGTGATCGACCCAGTAGTCTGCGGAGCGGAGCTCAGCCTCGACGAGGCGACCGCGAAGCGCAGATACATACGCGAGAGTGGGCGCTGCAAAGTCCGTGTCTGCCAGCGAGGCTCGGAAGTTGTCCAACATCGGGTTCATCAGCGCTGAATGAAACGCATGAGAGACCTCGATCCTGCGCTGGGCCACACCGTGATTCTCGAGACGCTTGCCGAGCTCGGCGATAGCCTGACCGGGGCCCGAAACAACCACGGCCCGCGGCCCGTTGATCGCTGCGATCGACAGCTCCTGCCCGATCTCTTCCCGAGCCTCATCCTCCGTGAGCCCGACCGCCAACATCGCGCCGCCGGCGGGGAGTTCCTGCATGAGCTTGCCGCGCGAGCACACTAGTTTTGCCGCTGCCTCGAGGCTCAGCGAGCCGGCGACGCAGGCCGCCACGATCTCGCCGATCGAGTGCCCGCAGACGAGGTCGGGGATCACGCCGAAGGATCGCCACAGCGCTGTCAGCGCCCATTCGAACGCGAAAAGCGATGGCTGGGTGAAGCCGGTCTGGTGGATGAGCTTCGAGTGCTCCTCTTCCGGCCACATGACCGTCAACAGCGGGCGGTCCAAGTGCGCGTCGCAGAGGTTGGCAGCATGGCGCAGCGCTTCGTCGAAGACCGGCCAGTCACGTGCGAGCTCACGCCCCATGCCAGGATGCTGAGCGCCTTGTCCCGTGTAGAGAAACGCTAGCTTCGTTCCGCTGCGGGCCGTCGACCGGAACCCTCCGGGCGGCGTCTCGCCGGTCGACGCTTCGTCGAGCTGCTCTCGCAGCGTCCCGATGTCATTGGCAACCAGCGCGAGACGATGGGCATGATGGCTTCGGGTCACGCCGCCGCTGAACGCCAGGTCGATTGGGTGGCTACCCTCTGCGATCTCGTCACGCAGTCGATGCGACAACGCGTCGAGGCCCGCCGCTGAGGCGGCCGATAGTGGCAAAAGCACGGTACGCTCGTCGGGGGGTCGGTCCGGCGGCAGATGGGCGGGCGGGGCTGCCTCGATGAGGGCGTGCGCATTCGTTCCGGTGAGCCCAAAACTCGAAACAGCGACCCTGCGTGGTCGCTCGAGCTTCGGCCATGGGTGGGGCGTCGTGACGACTTCGACCGGAATGTCCGCCCACGGGATGAGGGCATTGGGCGGGTCGGCGTGGAGAGACGGCGGAACGATATCCTCCTGGAGCACGAGCAGCGCCTTCAAGAATCCCGCGATGCCGGCCGCGCCTTCCAGGTGCCCGATGTTGCTTTTGATCGAGCCGATCAGCAGTGGTTGGTCATCAGGCCTATTCAAAGCGTAGGTAGCGGCCAGCGCAGAAACTTCGATCGGGTCCCCCAGCGGGGTGCCGGTGCCATGGCACTCGACGTAGTCGACCTCGAGCGGATCGACGCCGGCGACTTCGAGCGCGCGGCGAATCACCTTCTGCTGTCCTTCCCCGTTGGGCGCGGTGAATCCGTTCCGGTGGCCGTCCTGGTTGATCGCTGTTCCGCGAACGAAGCCGAGAATCGCGTGATCGCGCTTGACTGCATCGCTGAAGCGCTCGAGCGTGACCATCGCCGCGCCTTCACCACGCACGTAGCCGTCGGCGTGCTCGGAGAACGCGTGACAATGCCCGGTCGGCGACATCGCACCCAGCCGGCTGAAGCACACGGTCCCTTCGGGGGCCAGGAGAACGTTGCTTCCGCCGGCGAGTGCAAGGTCGCATTCGCCGTTGTTGAGGGACTGGCACGCCAGATGGAGCGCGACCAGCGAAGACGAACAGGCGGTGTCGACGGCGAGATTAGGCCCCTGCAGTCCAAGCCAATACGACAACCGGCCGGCGATCGCGCTGTGGGCGGTGCCCATCAGCGCGTAGGAATCAATCTTGTCCGGGTGACGGAAAAGACGCGCCTGGTAGTCGTTGCCAGTCAACCCAAGGAACACGCCTGTATTCGAACCCGAGAGCTCATCTTTCGTGATTCCGGCGCTCTCTAGCGCTTCCCAACTGGTCTCGAGAAACAGGCGCTCCTGTGGGTCGATGCTCGCGGCTTCTCGAGCAGAGATGCCGAAGAAGCCCGGTTCGAACGACTCGACGTCATCGACGAAGCCACCGCAGCGGGTGATCATCTTGCCGGGCGCGGACGGATCTGGATCGTACCAATCGTCAATGGCCCAGCGACTTGCAGGTACTTCGCTGATTGCATCGACGCCGTCGAAGAGCAGCTTGCGGAACGATGCGAGATCCGTGACCCCCCCGGGAAGCCGGAGTCCGACTCCCACGACGCAGATCGGGTCTCCAGCCCGCGCGGTCACCCGCGAGCGACCGACAGGCTCGGTGGTGGCACCGCCGAGCGCCTCCCCGAGCGCATTCAACGTCGGAGCCTGGAAGGGGAGCGAGGGCGGAACGGCCACTCCTAGCGAGTCACTTGCGCGTTCTGTGAACTCGACGAGTTGCAGCGAAGAGACCCCGAGCTCACGCAAAGGCGTGTCGGTGTCTAGGGCCTGCGGCGAAAGGCCCACCACCTCCGAAAGAACGCGCTGCAGTACCAAAACGACGTCCGTTGGTGCAACTCCGGTCGAGGTCGGCGCCTCCAAAGTCTCCATCGCAAATTCCGACAGTTCGCCCGAGATCCACCGCCTTCGGGTCTCGCTGCGGCGGACCTTTCCGCTGGTTGTCTTGAGCACGAGCCCCTGCCTGCCGAGCACGACGTCGTCGCAGCCCAGGTGATGGTTCCGCTGGACGCCCCGTCGAATCGTTGCGATCAGCTCGCCGGCGGCGCTCGAATCGAGCGGCTCGCGAAGCTCGCATAGCACGGTGACGTGAAGGTTGGGATCATCCGGGTCGTCGGCCGCGACAACGGCGACTCCGCCGGGGCGAATCACCGGATGAAGTTCTCGCACTGTGTCTTCGATGTCGTGCGGGAAGACGTTGCGTCCGCCGACGATCAGGACGTCTTTCAGGCGTCCGCAGACATAGAGCTCGCCGTCATGCAGGAAACCCAAGTCGCCCGTGCGCAGGTAGCCTGGCGGTGAAGGCTGCTCTGCGATTTGTGCATGGAACAGTCGTTCGGTCCCCTCTACGTCACCCCAGTATCCTGCGGCCTTGCTCGGCGAATCGACCCAGATCTCACCAATGAACGAGTCCGCGAGCGAGCGGCAGGTGGCGGGATCCACGATCCGCACATCCACGTCGGGCTTGGGGACACCGCAGCCCGTCAGCTCGAGTGCTCGGGCGGAGTCGTCTGGACCAAGGATCGAGACCGGCTGACCAACTTCCAGATGGTTGTTTGCACGCAGGGTGGACCGCCCTTTGAACGTCACGCCTACGCTGTGCTCCGCCAAGCCGTATGCGGGGCAGAAAACGTCGGGGCGGAGCCCCGAGGAGGCGAACGCGTCCAAGAAGGAACCTACGGTCTGAGGCCGAATGGGCTCGCCACCACTCAGCACCACCCGCAGCGCGCTCAGATCCCACGCGGCTCGCTGCTCGGGGCTCGTCTTCCGAACGACCAGGTCGTAGGCGAAGTTCGGCGCCGCCGTGTGCGTAGCCCGAAACTTGTGAAGCGCCTCGGGCCAAATGGCGGGGCGTTTCAGGAACGACAATGGCGACATCATCGTCGCTTCGCCGTGGCCTGCAATCGCAGCCAGGATGCCGCTGATGAGTCCGAGATCGTGGTAGGGCGGCACCCAGAACGTCATGCGCGCGTTCGGCCCAAAGTGGAGGTCGTCGCGGTACATCGCAAGCTGGTGCTCGAGGTTGCCGTGGGTAATGACGACGCCGCGCGGACGGCCCGTCGACCCGGACGTGTACTGCAAGAACGCTGGAGTGCCTCGCTCCGGGGCGTACCACTCGCTAAGCGCCTCCGACGGTGCGAGCTGGTCCGTGGGCAGCCATCTGACGCTGGGCCACACCGAGGTTTCCGACATTCGGCGCAACTGGTCGTACGGAGTGGTCGTCAGCGCGACCGTTGCCGTCGCGTTTGCGGCGATGTGAGAGAGCACGTCGAGCTCGTGCGCCGGCGCCATTCGACTGGGCGGGAACACCGGGACGGGCAGGGCGCCGACCGCGAGGCATCCGGCAAACGCTGCCACGAAATCGAGGGACGGGGGATAGACGAGAAGAACCGCGTCACCTGCGACGACTTCGTTCTCGCGAAGGTGTCTGGCCACGGCATCGATCGCTCCTGCGAGAGCGTGGCAATCGAAGCTGTCGACGATCGAAAGATCCTCGTCGACGAACTTGAATACCGGCGTGCGGGGCGTATCGCGCGCCCGGCGCCTCAAATCCTCGGCTAAGCTAATGAACTCCAACGCGCTCCTTCACTTCCGAGGGCGTAATAGGGCTGTGCTTGCCCGCGAAGTCACGTCATCTTCAGGTTGATAGCACATCGACCACTGCTTCCAAGCTCCCGCTCAGGTGCTCGGACCCTTTCGCGTCCTCTCGCGCCCGATGGAAGCGTGCTCGTGTGTTACTATCTGCATTGCCAGGCGCCGGGGTAGGTGTTTGATGGACTCTCCGCATGCTTTTGGGACCGAGTTGCTACGACCGTTCGAGGAAAGACGCACCTCGCCGGAGCTCGTACGGCGTTACTGGAGCGATCTGCAGCTCGGATCCGTCAGCGCGATCGAGAGCGAGCGAACGATCGCAACCTTGTTGCACGAGCCCCAGGAACTGGCTCCTCTGCTGTCGCAGCTGAAGGGCGATTTCGCTCGCAACAGCGCGTTTGCCCGTCTGCTGCCCACCGTGGTCCCGAACGCACCGGCAGAGCGGGCCGTCCCGCGGGAGGCGGTTGTCGAGCTGGTCTACAAGGGGCTTAACTACGTGAGCCTCTTAGACGCTCTGACACTGCAGCTCGACAGGAATCAAGAAGCGCTGCGAGTCCTGCTGATCGGCAGAATGGCGGAGATCGTCTCGCGCGAAATCCCCTACGAGAACTTCTTCGCGGAGGCGAAATGCAAATGCGTCTATTGGGCTCTCCATCTTTTCGACGGAGCCGAGGTAGGATTCGTGTCGAGGGAGAGCGCTGCGCTCCTGCTCCATGCCAACATTTTGATGGCGGTTGTCAGCGAGAGCCTGAGCGCGAAGTTCGTGGATGCGGGGCAGGTGAACGTAGCTTGCGGAAACCTGCTGGCAGAGCAGGTGGCACGCGAGGGCTTCGACGCGATCTCCACCGATTGGCGGGCCGTGTATCACTCGTGGAATGCGGCGTTCATGCTGAACTCGCCCTGCGCAAATATGGACCATGCCAAGATCGCAGCGACCGCCCTTTTGCTTCCCAGCCTGGTGAACGCGAGCTCCGGGGCCGCGTGGCTCCGACGGCGAGCGATCTCCCTATTGCTCGCCCTGATTTCGAGCTTCCATCCGGACTCGTCCCTTCGGGTCGGGATGGACGTGGCTGACTCCGTGCCGCTATCCAACTTCACCTTGAGACAGTGGGCGGAAGCGAATCGCGACGCTGCACAGGAAGCCGGCTTGCCGACATCTCATGGTCGGGAGGCTCGGTTGAGCGAGATGACCCGGCTCACGCGCCAGGCAAGGGCGATGGAACGCTTCCTGGGCGAGATACGCACGCGCGATTCGGCCACCGAGATCACGTTGGAAAAAGGACAGCGACACGCGGTGGAGCTCGCGGCCTCGTGGCGAAAGATAGCAGGCCTCTGAGCGGTCGCGGCCGATCCATCTCCAGGTCGAGTTCGCAACGGCCCCGTCTTCTACTCGGTTGCAGCTGTCTCTCGGAGTGCCTGGAAGCCACTCACCCGGAACTCCTCTGCCGAAATCACCATGCCCTTGGGGGCAAACTCACCAAGCAGCTCATAGACCCGGCTGGTAAAGCCGGGTTCCTCTCGGGCCACTGGAACTTGGCCGATTGCGTGCTCAAACCCGGGACTTGAAAGGAGATTTCTGTACAGCAAGACCGCCTTCTTTCCCGGGGCGTTCCAGCGGATCAAGTTGTAAGGGGTCTTGTCAGAGCTGTCGATCCGCTCACCCACGAGCAGATACACGAAGCCATCATCCGCAACCACGGCGTCTCTGTCTCTCAGTGTGAAAGGACTCTTCGTATCCAGAGTTCCGAGGGAGACCGACCAATATCGCACCTCTGCTGAGGTGTCCGAGCGATCGCGAGCGTACGTCGGCGGCCTGAAACGCAGAATGCCCACCTCGTGCGAGTCCTTCTTGATCGGCACCAGCAGATAGTCGTTGTCGTAGTTCGGAAAATAGCCTTGGCCGGAGTGCCGGTAGGCGACGAGTTCTTTGTTCTCGCCTGCAAACACGAAGGAGCGTGCATGTCGGAGGGCGAGGAGCTTCGTAAAGACGATCGGAATCAGCTTGGAAGAGAGGAGATTGATCCGGACGTGCGGTCTCTCGACGATGGCCCTCGTTTCGACGTTAAAGGCCGTGATTCTCGGTAGCTCGACACCCCCATAGGGATCCTCGGACGGGTCGTAGTATCTAAGAAAGACCGACTGACGACCTCCCCGGTCGTCGAAGAACAGCGTGTTCGGGACCTCCGCCTCACTGCCCTCGGGCAGAAACTCCACTGTGTATTCGGACCTATCATCGAGGGCCAGGTCGGTATCGATGACGCTCCCCACAGACCTTCGGGTTTCATGCAGATAGAGGTTGAGGCTCATGTATCGAGAGCTCGGCAGTTTGCCGCTGATCCTCAGTCCTATGCCTTTCCACTTTCCGGGATCAAAGGTGTAGGCCCAGTAGTTCGCATAGGTGTCGGGATAGAAGAGAAGGCCCTCGGTGGCACCCAGGTATTCATTCTCCCAACCGTTTCGGATCTGCTCTTCGGAGGTGCAGGCAACGACGAATAGGGTCAAGAGCATCAAAGACGAGATGACGGAAGCTGCGTGTGTCTTGGGCGGTCTCATGGTGTGCCGCGTGTGCTGAGGGCGCGAGCGATGTTGAGTCTTCGCAAGTCGAGCGTCGGAAGCAACGCCGAGACCGGCATCGCAAAGATGGGAGCCAGGAGCACGAGGCTGATCGCCATCGTATCGAGGTCCATCGGGACATACATCCATACTTCGGCAAAACGGGCTTGAAACCTGAGCGTCGCGAAGCGGGTGAATGGCATCGCGAGCAGTCCAGCGCCAACGCCTAGGACGATCGACTCGGCGACGAGTCCGCGCCCGAGCCAGGACACCGGGAGCCCAAATCCCAGCAGCACGCCATACTCCGCCGCCCGCTCACGAGCACGCACGCGCATCGATGCGATGATGATCAAGAGCGCAGCGAGCGCTCCGAGATGTCCATAGAAGTCAATGATTCGCACGAGTGCGGCGTTGCTCTCTTTCGTGACCGTGCGGATCGTCTCGCCGCGCAGGACGCGTCCGGCGTCCTTGTGTCGCATGAGGGCCGAAATGGAAGCCGCATCACCTGTGACCATGGCGCCGGCGGGGTTGGCTGGCTCGCCCAAAAGTTCGTCCATCGCCGCGCGCGTGATGTAGCCCTGTTCCAGCGTGTAGGAGTGCAGGACACCGACAACGGTGAAGCTACCGCTGCGGTCCCCCACGGTGACCGCGACCTCGTCACCAAGCTGTGCGCCGATCTGCCCTAGATCGCGGTGGGTCAGCAGAATGCCATCTGCGACTTCTGGGTCGAGGTCGCTTCCCTCCAGCAGCCATCCATCCCCCTGAAGGCGAGAGGAGGCGGGCCAACCGAGCAAGGAGATCTCGAGCGCCGCCGCGGAGCCGCGCACCGACGCCTGACGTTCGGTGAAGATCTCGAAACTGGTGATACCGCTTTCGTTCATGAGCCGGTCGACCTCATCCTCGGCCATCGCATGCGGGAACTGGACTAGTCCGTCCCAGGCACGTGATTCGAGGTATCGGTCGGTTGAGACCTTCTGGGCGTCGGCGAACAAGTACATGCTTCCAGCCATCACGAGGGTCCCCGCAGCAGACATGATTGTGACCAGAGCGGCTGTAGGTCGGCGGAAGACGTTGCGCAGACCGAGGGCCGTCGCGCGGCCCAAAGGCAAACGCGCCAGCAGTCGTGAGAGGCCCGGGGGCTCTGTCTTGGCGGCGGAGTACATCAAGTCACGCGGTGTATCGCGAAGTTGTTGGTACACGGCCAGCCAGCCCACCGGCACGAGCAGCGCGGCGAGCAAGCACGCCTCGATCAGCGAGCTCCACCGCCTGGGCGCGATCACGAGCGGGAAGCCCATCGCGCGTTGATAGTTGGTCGAGACGAGCTCCGCCACGGGTACGCTCAACCCGATGCCAATGATCACGCCGGCGGCCACCATCGCCACCAGAACCGCGGTCCAAGCGGCGGTCAGTCGCGAACGCGGCACGCCGAACGCCAGCAGGGTACCCGCCTCTTTGCGCCAGCTTCGTGCGAGCTGATGCATGGCGAGGACTAGGACTAGGGCGGCCATCGCCTCGAACAAGGCGATGACCGTAGGCAAGAAATCTCGGAAGGCCCACAGGCGGCTCCGGTGGCAGCGGACCGAGTACTGATCCGGCCCCGCGGTCACCTCGAGCACCTTGAACTTGGCGAGTGCCCGAGTGAGCGCCGCCCGTGTGGTCAGCGGGTCCGCGTCATCGTCCAGGGTCACGACCAGGTCGTTGACCGTGGGGCCGATGAAGAGGTTGGCCGGATTTCGGTCTTGTTGCTCGGTGACGACGTCCTTCGAAGCGAGGATCGCGACGAGGCTGCCGCGAACGGGCAGGGTCATGTGGTCGTCCACCGAAGCGACGAGGTACTCGGGGAAGACGCCAATGCCACGGATCGTCGCATACGTCTTGGCGTTGAACGCAGTCACCTCGAACGCGTCACCCGGTTTAAGTGCGTGATCGCGAGCGAAAGTCTCGTCTACGATCACGCCGTGGTCGTCTTCCGGGTCGAGGTACTGCCCCTCAGTCAACAACACGTCCCCTACCGACGGTCGCCGCGATGGGTCGACCACGACGACGACGGCGCCGACGCTCGTTCCGTCCTCGAGGGTCGCTACTCCGGGAAACCTCGCTCTCCAATCCGCGGCGCGTACGCCGTCGATTGCTTCGAGCTCTGGCGCTGTAGGAACGCGCCGAACCTCCTCTCGTTTGATCCGAAAGTTCCAGTCGAAGAGCACGAGCTCGTCGTAGAGCTGGTTGGTCGTGTCCTCGATTCGATCAAGGCCGGTGTAGGTGCCAACATAGACCGCGACCCCGATGGCGACCAGGATGACCACGGGCACCCAGCGGCCGGTGCTGCGTAGAGCGTGTCGTGACACTCCCTTCACTAAATGGTTCATCGTGCCGCCACCTGGCCATCCACCATCTCGTAGACGTGCGTTCCAGCCTCGACCACCACGGGGTCGTGTGTGACGACGAAGAATGTGCTGCCTGTGGCTTGCTGCTGGGCCTTCATCAGATCGACGATCGGTCGCCCTGTTTCTCGGTCGAGCGAGCCCGTGGGTTCGTCGGCGAGCAGGAGGGTAGGGCGCTTGGCTAGCGCGCGAGCGATCGCGACGCGCTGCTGCTCTCCGCCAGACAGCTCTCCCGGAAACCGCGCATGTTTGTCCGCCAAACCGACGGCTTTGAGCATCGACGTCGCGCGTTCCTCGATCTCCGCGTTTGAAAGCCGCAAAGATTCGAGAACAACCTCGACATTCTCTTGGGCGGTGAGCGTCGGAAGCAACTGGTAGTACTGGAAGACGAAGGAGACGTGCGCGCGCCGAAACCGCATGAGGTCGGCGGTCGAAGCATCGTGAAGCGCGGTTCCCGCGACCGACAACTGTCCCGCGTCGACGGTGTCGAGCGCTCCGATGAGGTTCAGCAACGTGGACTTGCCGCAGCCTGAGGGCCCAACGAGTACTGCGAAGGCCCCCTCCGGGACCGACATCGCGACCTGACGAAGAACCGAGGTTCTCACGGGCCCAGTGACGTAGTCTTTGCAGACGCCGTCCGCTGTGATGATTGATGTCATAAGTCGTGAGCGCGTTATCGAGGGCTGCAACAAGTACACCTACCGTGTATGCCGATATCCTCTTTCGGCAAGGCGCTTCCACGACCCAGTCGTGTCTGTGCGCCCATCATCTCTGAATCGCCGTCCAGGCGAGCTTCGTGAGGCGCGCCGAGTCGAGACCGGTCCAACACGAGGCGGCTTGGATTTTGACGCCTATTTGACGCGGAGATCTGGAATGGCCTGATATGGGATGACGGTCCCGAGCGCCGGCCATGCGTCTAAATCTCAGTTATCGTTGGTGAAGTGTCTCAAATGTTGAGGTTGACTGAGGCTAAGAAATTGGTCGTCGTAGAGCTCATAACCCGAAGGTCGTCGGTTCAAATCCGGCCCCCGCAACCAACGAAGTCGGGCACTTAGCGAAAACGCTAGGTGCCTTTCTT
>Ga0316187_10003448_pt1 | contig 13745 bp, 12 predicted proteins | sample CroRivburrow1_MG_FD_204927 | JGI IMG/M metagenome (GOLD analysis project Ga0316187, IMG submission 204927) | Coastal sediment microbial communities from Maine, United States - Cross River worm burrow 1 | ecosystem: Environmental > Aquatic > Marine > Coastal > Sediment | place: USA: Maine...
GAAACCTTTTTACCGACAAGCAATTAGCCTTGACCCGGGATTTTGTTTCTCGACGGGGAGGAGGCTTTCTCATGCTTGGCGGCTCAACTGCATTTGACCAGGGTTTTATCGGTACTCCAATCGAGGCTCTGCTGCCGGTATCCCTGGTTAATGAAAAAAATCTGCCGCCAGAATTGCGCGGTGGCGTAGGTAGGGGTGATCATCCTACCGGACAAACTTTCGCTCCGCGCCTTACCGGCGAAGGACAGCGGTCCATGATTCTGCGCCTCGAGATCGAGGATGAAGTCAACCGAAAGCTGTGGCGTGATATGCCGCAGCTCCAAGGGATTAATGTTAGCGGACGGGCAAAGCCGGGTGCAGTTGTGTTGGCCGTTCATCCGACGCTCATTTTTCAGGGGGTGCCTCTGCCGGTATTAGCCTATCAGCGCTACGGTCGCGGCCGAACGATGTCACTCATGACTGCGACGACCTGGAGATGGCAGATGCTCAAACCCCATGAGGACACGTCACATGAGAGATTCTGGCGGCAGCTTCTGCGCTGGCTGACTGGTAGTTCTCCGACCCCCGTCGAGATCTTCCTCGAACACAACACATTCAGTACCGGTGATGAGGTGAAGGTCAAGGCCCGGGTTTACGATGAAGTCTATGAACCGGTTTCCGAGGCCACCGTCTGGTTAAAATTAACAGATCCCGATGGGGGAATTGAGGATATTCAGATGCAGGCGGACATAGCCCAGGCCGGCGATTACTTTGCTTCATTTACCGCATCGAAATCGGGTGTTCATCAACTTGAAGTCTCATCCTCAGGAGGACTATCAAAGGATGGCTATGCATCCTTGAGTTTCCTGGCCGCCAATTCTATGCATGAGATGCGTGGCGCTGCCGCGATGAACCGTGACTTGCTGGAGAAAATTGCTCGGCTTGGAGGCGGTAACTACTATACACCCGACAAAGCCGATCTACTTGTCAAGGACCTTAACAACAACCGGAAGGTCCACACGGTGGCGTTCAAATTGGACATCTGGAATATACCGATTGTCTTTTTCTTGCTGTTCTTCTGTTTTGGTTTGGAATGGCTGCTGCGCAGGAGAGCGGGACTGTCATGAGATTAATATTTTTCCTGGTGCTGTCAGCCTGTCTGATTTCCACCGCTCTGGCTTCTGCCCAGCAGCGCGATTATTTTCTGCCCGGACCTGCCGTGCAGAAATATGCGGTAATCCTTGCAGGAGCAGCGATCGAAGAGCAATATAAAAGACAAATCAAGCGCTGGGCTTTGCTCCTGCATGATATACTGACTAAAGATTACCGCTATGAGGCTGATCAGATTGTAATGCTCATGGATCAGGAAGATCCAGAGGACCCTAGAATCTCCGGTTCCAGCCGAGGTGATAATATCAAGTATAAGCTGCAAGAACTCAAAGAAGTTCTTAACCCGGGCGACCAGGTCTTTATTTTCTTATTGGGCCACGGTACCAGCAATGAGGAGTCTGCCAAGTTTGTTATCAGTGGAACAGATATCACTGCCCAGGATGTGGCGGCAACTCTAGAAACCTTCTCTGAGCAGGATATTGTCCTGGTAAATGCAACCAGCTCAAGTTATCCGTTCTGCGCATTACTCTCTGGACCAGGACGGGTCATTGTTTCTGCCACTCGCTCAAGGGCTGAAAAATATGATACGATATTTGCCGAATTTTTCATTGCTGCACTGGATGGCCACGCTGGCGACAGGGATAAAAACCGGCGTGTATCCATATGGGAGGCGTTCAGGTTTGCCAGCCAAAAAGTCGAAAAATGGTATGCCGATCAGAATCGCATACCCACCGAGCACGCCGTACTTGATGATAATGGTGACGGTATTTTCAGCGATGATCCTAACCAGCTTGAAAACGATGGCCTGCTTGCCCAGATAGCTTATCTTGATCTTATTCCAGCAAAACTCACTGACGATAAAAGAATAACGGCAGCGGATGGTGCCATCATACGGAATCTCACTGTTCAAATGAGGGAGTTGGAGCGCTCTGTCTTCCTCTTGCGAAACCGCAAGGCGGAGTTACCGACGGAATTGTACCAGAGGGAAATGGAGGTGCTTTTGATCGATCTTGCCAGAACTTCCAGAAAACTAAATTACATGGTTACCTCGCCAGGCGAGTAGCCAAACCAAAAAACGCGGACAAGGTCCTCACACGTTTACTGGGCATGCTTTCGATTTTTACATAACGACATAAGTTCAAGACGCCCTCTCAGGCAAGGCACGAGCGAGGAGCCGGCGGAGCAGCCTGGTAGTGCTGTGAGCAGGCACCACAGCGAGCAACGCAGCATGAAGGAATGGATTGGACTTATGTCGTTATGTATAGAACCAGGAAGCGACATCTGCGGACGGGATGAATGTCCAGGACACCTAGATTGCAGCATCCCCTTAGCGCAACTTTCTAGTTGGTCGGATCTTTACTTTAATGCGTCAGAGCATATAACAGATAATTTATTCCAAGCTGATATGCGAGATTGGCGTACTTCGTAGGGTAAATCTCGTCGTAGGTATGTTCCCACCCATCTCCCATATCTGAATTCCAGTTGATCAAAATCATAATCCGTCCCGTGCCATCAAGAATAGCCCAATTTTCCGGATTCAGATGGTCATATGGTGCGTTCCCATTTAAAAAATAAATACCGGGGATCCGCTGGGCACCATCGATATCAAAATAGATATGGTAAATAGTGTGATCTGGATCTAGTTTAATCCACTGGCTATCTGGAAAGATTTCTTCAAAGACCTGACGAAAAACCTGCCATCCTGCCTCACCTTTAAAGTCATCAATCAACAAAAAACCACCGCGCAGGAGATATTCTCGTAAATTTTCAACCTCCCTTTCTGAAAAATCCGGACCACCGTCTAAGCCAATTTCTACCAGGTATAAAAAAGGGAACTCAAAAATCCGCTCATCATCCAATCTCAACACCGCGGGATCGGCGTGAATGTGGACCCGTGACATTCGGCTGACGCCACGCAAAAAATTAGTTTCCGCCTCCGGATAATCATGTGACCATGCACCACTCCCCCAGCCCTGTCTCTTCGAATCAAATTTTACTCGAATAAAAGTAAACTCATCTCCCGCCGAACCGACGGGTGAAAAGTTCTCTTGAGCAGAGGCGGTAACGGCAAAAAAACAGCAGGCGAGTATAAGCAGGAGGCATCTCAAGTCAAAAACTCCTTTCACTCATAAAGGTTACTAAAGGGCATCCCGTTGTGATCAATCTTTCTATTTCAAGATCTATGTGTATAGTTATAATACCTTTGAGCGATTGCGTTTCTTGAAAACGTAATCCCCCCTGTCTAAACTCTCAAATATAAAGTGATATGGTACGATCAAAGATGGGGACAGGCACCGGAGCTGACGCTATAACTCGGCTGTTGAAATGGAGTTGGCGACGAGATAGAATCAGAATTTGATGATTTACCTCTTTAAGACCAGACATAACCAATCATTTTGAATAATCGCGGACTATACATTCAGTTATTCAGTCTCCACGGCCTGATCAGGGGAACCTCTCCCGAACTTGGCCGTGATGCCGATACTGGAGGACAGATCAAGTACGTTCTTGAGCTGGCTAAGGCGCTCGGCGATTGCGAAGAGGTAGACCGGGTTGACCTGGTCACCAGACTGATCGACGATCCGGCCGTGTCAGCCGATTACGCTGTACCGATTGAACCGCTCTCCGAACACGCCCGTATTGTCCGAATCCGCTGCGGTGGGAAAAAATACATTCGCAAGGAGCTTCTCTGGCCGCATCTTGAGAAATTCATCGACCTATCTATCCGATTCATTAAATCGCAACAGCGGGTACCCGACATTTTCCACGGCCATTACGCAGATGCCGGGTATGTGGCAATGCAGCTCGCAGAGGCCTTTGACGCCCAGTTCGTCTTCACCGGCCACTCCCTGGGTAGAAATAAGAAGGAAAAGCTTCTCAGCGACGGACTCAGTGAAGCCCGCATCGATCGGCAGTACCGGATCACCCACCGCATAGGGGTTGAAGAAAAGATCATCAAACGGGCAAAACTGATCATTACCTCGACAAGACAGGAAATAGACGAGCAATACGGCTTGTACAAAAGCGGCCGGCATGATCGTTTTGCCGTGATCCCGCCAGGCATCGATGTGGAGACCTTCTATCCTTTCTATGACTCGCAACTGGATAGTGAGCTGCTCAACGAGGAGGTGAAGCAGATTCGCTACACCTTGATGCGTGAGCTGCATCGCTTCTGGGCCCATCCGGAAAAACCCTTCATCCTGGCCCTGTGTCGGCCTGACCACCGAAAAAATATCACCGGTCTAATCGAGGCTTACGGCACCAATCGGGAACTGCAAAAGATAGCCAATCTGGCCATATTCGCCGGCATTCGCAAGGACATCAAGGTTATGGAGGACAATGAGCAAGAGGTTTTGACCGACATGCTCCTGCAGATGGATCGCTATGACCTTTATGGAAAACTTGCTATTCCCAAGCGGCATGATTTTTCTACCGAAGTACCGGAACTCTACAGGATCTGTGCGGAGAGCCAGGGAGTATTTGTCAACCCAGCCCTGATCGAACCATTCGGCCTGACCCTGATCGAAGCATCAGCCTGCGGCTTGCCGATCGTTGCAACCAATAACGGCGGGCCGGTCGATATCGTTGCCAACTGCGACAACGGCATCTTGATAGAGGCCTCCGATTCCAACAGCATTGCGGAAGCGCTTTTGAGCATACTGATCGAGGAAGCCAGATGGTCCGAATTTTCAAATAACGGGATCAACAATGTCAGAAAACATTATTCCTGGCAGTCGCACTCCGAGAATAGCCTGAGCCGTTTCAGCACTTTACTGCCCGAACGTCAAGCCGCTGATTCGGACGCAGGGCAGGCTATGAGAGAACTGCCCGCACCGTCGTTTGGCAGACGTCTGACCAATGTGCAGCACCTGATGATTACCGATATCGATAACACCCTGGTCGGCGATGATCGGAGTATGCAGGAGCTGTTCTGGCTCTTGAATGAGCGCAGAGAGGAACTGGCCTGGGGAGTGGCGACGGGGAGAAGCCTCGAGTTGACTCTGGACGCCATGACCGTCCACAACTTCCCAATGCCCGATATCCTGGTCTGCTCGGTTGGCACTGAAATCTACTATGGCCCCGACCTTCGACATGACCGCAGCTGGCAGCAGCATATTTCATACCAGTGGAAGGCGGAAGCCATCAAAGAGGTCCTGAGCTCCTTAAAGTTTCTGGTGTCCCAGGAGGCTGAGGGTCAGCGAAGCCACAAAATCAGCTATTACCTGGAGGAGAAGGAAGACCGTCTGCAAACCATACGGGAGGAGCTGAAACGCCATCGGCTGCGCTGCCAGATCATCTTTTCCCACGGTCAGTTTCTTGATATTCTGCCGATCAGGGCCTCTAAAGGAAAAGCAGTTGACTATCTCCGCTACAAGTTTGATTTTTCACCGCTGCACGTTATGGTGGCTGGCGACTCCGGTAACGACGAGGACATGATAGACAGCTCGGCTCGGGGTCTGGTGGTCAGCAATCACAGCGAAGAGTTGGAAAAACTGCGCCGTAAATCTAATATATATTTTAGCTCCGAAGCTTATGCCGCTGGTATCATCGACGGCCTGGGACACTACGGATTTCTAGGCAGCTGATCGCATGGCCAGCGCTCGCTTCTTAAACTGCAGGTGGTAAAACATCTCCAGATAGCGACTCGTTTCCTCACGCTCGAGGTTGGTGGCAAACCTCCAGAACCCGTAGATACAGCTCAGCGACATCAGACGCTTTGCATAGCGTGCCCAGGTATAGCGCTCTTCAATGCGGTTCTGGGCACCTGCGGAGAGATTTTGCCAGAGATCCGGTTCCGCCGAACAGCGCTCGAAGAACTCGGCCATCCGCTCGGCCGCCAGCTCACCGTGATTTGGGTCGATATGATAACCTGAGACCTTATCCTCGATGATCTCCAGCGGTCCCCCGTAACAGGTCGCAAACGTCGGCAGACCCGACACCATGGCCTCGATTACAGTAAGGCCGAAAGCTTCAAAAAAGGCGGGCTGTACAAAAGCCCCTCTGGTATCGGCCACAGAGCGATACAATTCACCGGTCAATTGTTTATCGAGCCGGACCCCAAGCCACCGGACCCTGTCGTCCAACTTATAGTGGTCGAACAGTTCATGCAGTTTTATGATCTGGTCACGCTCTTCGTTGTCCCCTGATTGGTCCGGTTGAACCGTTCCACCAATGATCAGCAAATCCGCAGCTTCCTGCAAACGGTCGCACCCTCCGTACCATTCCACCAGGCCGGTCAAGTTCTTGATGTGATCCAGCCGAGCCATGGAAAACAGCAGTGGTTTGTTGTGGCGCTGCAGCCCGCCGCGGCTCTGATGGTCCGGTCCGCCATAAATAAGGCTGGCCAGTTCCTTTTTCTGAGAGGAATCTCGTCTGCTGGTTTCAGCATAAGAGAAAAAAGTGGTCTCATCGGCCCCCGGCGAGACGATATTGAATTTAGGATCGAAAACATCGATGCCATGAATAACACGCTGCAGTGAGGGCATTGTGAAGGAAGCATAACTTTCATATTGCCCGACCACATCACTGGAACCGGCGATCTCTTGATAGGTCGAGGTGATGATAAAATCAGACGAGTTCATGGCGATCAAATCGGCGGTAAACTGACATGAAAAGTGATACTGCTCCTCCATGTCTTGCCAGTAAAGAGCGGAGTAGAGGTATTTTGTCTTCTCCAAGGCATGCGCTATGGTACACTGGGTAACGCCCAGTCGCTGAGCCATGATATAGGCGGCGAGATTGCCGTCTGAATAGTTTCCGATTATCAGGTCCGGCCGCCGGTCGAAACGAGCCAGCAGTTCGGCCTCGGCCTCAATGCTGAAGTCCTCCAGGTAAGGCCAGACTTCAAAGCGGGACAGCCAAGGTCCGACAACCGAACCGTCGTCAGCCCGAAACGGGATCCGGATGATGTGCACATTGTCAGTTCCCCGGACGTGTTCCTCGGCCAAATGACAAGTGGTGCCCTCAGATTCAGGGATTAACCTGGTGACGATCAGGATCTGCGGTCTGATATTGAGCCCTTGTTGATAAATACGTTTGGTCATTTCATGTTCAAGGGCACGGACCTGGTCGAGAATATAAACCACTTGCCCCCCGGTATCGGGAAGGCCGAGCACGTTCTCCTGAGCGAAGTAGCCATGGGGCGAGAGTACGGCGATGTTGAAGATCATCGGTATGCGGCTCAAGAACTCTTCCAGGTTTTGGTGATCCGGCGCCTCCAGCAGGTTAGCCAACATTCCCATGGCTTCGATAATGTCTCCGATCGCCCGACCCCAGCCTGGCTTGAATCCCATTTTGCCGAGATCAGCTTCCAGATCGCCCCACTCGAGGTGCTCCGGCTGGCCCTCGAGAAAGTCAAGCCCGGACCTTAGCGCATTGCGTAATTCGTCTACTGTGCCGATCCTGCTATTGATCATGAATGTCTGATCGCCATAGCCGTGCACCTGGAGGAAGGAAAACAGCAATTCGTCTCCTTTCTTCAAATCACTGCCAAGACGGTTGGAAAAGGAACGATTGAGAAACTCAACACCGTGGCCGATCGATCGGGTCCTGTTCATCTTGGGAAAATCCCTTTCAAAAGGATTGAAATCAATTTCCAGGGCCGGTAGTCGTTCGGTGTCAGGCGAAACTATCGTTTCCTTAAATTCGAGAAATGCTTTTGCTGAAACCTCTTCGAAGCCCAAGTTCTCAAAGTGATAGCGCAAGTAAATCCAGTGTGCCACCCGGGGTCGAACATCCAGGTAAAGGTAATGGTCATCAAGGGCTGCCTCCTGGCTTTTTTTTAAAATGGTCGCCAGAGGTGAGTTGCGGAGCAGTTCATTGCTGATATCCTGGCTGCAAAATTGACAAAATTGGTCCCATAGATCACTACCCAGTATTAGTTTTCGATTTGAAGAACGATAATTTAGAAAAAGTTTTTGAACTATTTCCTGGTGCTCTTCAACAAATTCACTCAATTCGGCTAACATCATTGTCTCCGCTCGGTGGTCAGAAGCTATCACAACTTTGGCAGTTGACCAAAATCAGTTAACATCGTCACCAGACATTTTTTCTTATACAGGTCCGTGTCAACGGAGCTGCTCCAACCCGTCACTGACCACTATACTAATTTTAAAATTGCCTATAGTGAAGCGGCAATGACAATTAATTTAGCCTTTCTTACCTTATGGGCTGGATGGGAGCTATTATCTAGAGCTCTGCCAGGTTTTGCTTTGCGATCTGCTTGTTGAACTCAGTCATCTCCTGCCGCCCAGCAACTTGATCTTGCTATGGCCATCCTCAAGTTTGACAAGGCAGTGGAGGACTCTGATCGGAGATGGCCAACACCAACCGCTATAATCAGGCACAAAGGCCTATGCATATGATTGGTGTATGGCCTTTAAGGTGGATGTTTCATCACTCTTTCGAACTGCAGGCATACCATTATGCCATCTTACTTATAAAGCCTTTCATCTCATCAACAGAAAACGCCCGCATAGTCTGAAAGCGTGCATTGCCCAGCGACACCAGTTTAAGAAGCGACACCATACCCGCTTCATCGGACCCCTCCAGCACCACCACCATGTCGTATTGTCCCTGGGTATAGTAGACGCTCTCGATTTTAATACCCATTTTCTCCCCCATCGCCTGGAACGCTTCAAAACGTTGGGGCGATTCTTTGATATTTCGTGCTCCCTGATCAGTTAGGTTTACAAGGCTAACAAATTTCGGCATGACTACCTCCTCTACTAGTTGAGAAATCACTGGCGATCATTTCGCCCATGCATCATAATGAAGGAAGACCGCTGATCCTTCATATTGCAGACTATTTATTTTATGAGTTAATTATGAATGCTCCTTGGCTTAGAGGAAGAACTTTAGTCTGCCGACAAGGTGATTGTGGAGGGAGCAGACTATGGAGCCCTTTTATATGCCTTGATTATGAATTTCCCATCTGAAGACCAGAGAAACACTTTTCCAGCACCCACTTTTTGACCGAAAAAACTTGCTAGGGTTTGTATAGAATTTAATTATTGGATCAAAGAGATAAACGGAACGATGTGGTAGTGAGATAAAATTTATGACACTACAAAAATAGTGTTTAACAGTTTCTGCATAATCACTGGTTCACGCTATTGATGGCCTGCCCTGGAGTTTTCCTGCTGACCTTGTAGAGTTGGTCTTCGGGATAGCATGAAATGTTAACGCTTCAATGGCTGAAAGTCATTCAGTGAGAGAAAGTGATCTTATTGCAGGCTTTTATTAGAGTCCATCCACCTTAATAATCACCAGGGTAATCTCATCAGCTGATTTGGTACCACCCATAAAAGTATGCAGCTCGGCCTAGACAGCACCGAGGATGTCTTCTGCCGTGGACTCGGCATGCTTATTTATTATTTTACGCACCTCTTCAAATAGTTAAACGAAATCAACTACTTCCTTCACTAATCAGATTGTTGACCAGCGATCTAATTTCTCTGGAACTCCAGTCCACGATACCGCTGAGTTTGTATACGATTCTACCTTCCTTGTCGATCAGGTATGAAACCGGAATGCCGAATACATCGTATTTCTTGGCAACCTTTCCATCCAAATCGAGCAGCACCCTCGACGAATAGTTGTTCTCCTTCATAAAGGAGGCCACAATCGGCAACTTTTCGCTCATGTTGATTAACAATACCTGCACACCTTTTTCCTCATATTCCCGTTTAAACTTGTCCAGGGAAGGCAACTCCTCCCGGCAGGAGGGTCACCAGGTTGTCCAGAACATCATCGCGACGACACTGCCCCGCGAGTCCGAGAGCCGAAACCCGTTCTTTTCGAGATCCGCTAAAGTGAAATCGGGAGCGCTGTAGCGAGCCGCAGGTTGGGCGATTACGGGTGCCTGGGATTGATTGGCAGAGGAGCTATAATCTTTCGAGTATTTCTGTAAGACCAGAAACAAAGAAACGCCAGAGATGCCTAATATCACAAGTATTATATTCTTTATATTCATGACTGAATCCCAGTCAGATTTGTATATCGCCTCTCCTGACAATCCTGATGATCAAATTCACCGAGAGGCGAACTGAAAGAACAGCACCAATGTACTATACTTTTTTCTCACCTTATCCATCAAAACGGTTAAGTCGAATAGGTTTTTTTCTCTTTCCATGCTATTTTTCTTACAAACCTGATCAATTAATGGAGGGGTGAACATGCGTTGGCTACAGTTTTTCAGACGGGTTAATTCAATGGATGCCCAGGCGGCGCGCAAGCTTATGGACGGATTCGCTGGCGCCGAATTCAATCTGATCGACGTCAGGCAGCCCAAGGAGTACAAGGCCGGCCATCTTCCTGGGGCTCAGTTGATACCGCTAGGCGACCTGGAAAAACGGAGCACCGAACTTGATCCCAATCTTCCCACCCTCGTCTACTGAGCCATAGGAGGACGCAGCCGTGTAGCTGCGCAGATGCTCACCGGCATGGGATTCAAGAAGGTCATCAACATGGCTGGCGGAATCAAGGCCTGGAACGGTAACCAAGCCGTTGGACCTGAAGATACCGGGCTCTATCTCTTCACCGGTGCGGAGACTCTCCCCCAGGTACTGATTGTTGCCTATTCACTCGAAAAGGGTCTGCAGGACTTTTATGTGTCCATGACTGAGCAGGTATCTGGAGTGAAGGCCAGGAACCTGTTTGACAATCTCGCCCGGATCGAGACCAATCATCAGAAACGGTTACTTTCAGAATACCGGAAGGAGACGGGAACCAACCCAAGTAAAGGCGACTTTGAGCAAACTCATGTTGTGAGGGCAATGGAAGGAGGCTTGACCACCGAGGAATACCTTAAGCTCTATCAGCTGGACAAAGAGAATGAGACTGAGGTCATTTCGATGGCCATGGCCATTGAAGCTCAGGCACTCGATCTCTATCAGCGGACAGCGGACAGGTCCAGCGCTGAAGATATCAGACTGGCACTCATGCAAATCGCAGACGAAGAACGGGCCCATCTCAAACAGCTCGCCAGCCTGCTTGAGTAATCACCTTTGCCTTTTCCAGGAGCATGATGAAAAAAAGAATAGTAATTGCCGGCGGCGGGCACGCCCACATGATGCTGCTCGCCCGGATTGGAGATTTCATCAGACATGGCTGTGAAATTACCGTCGTGGGACCTTCCGAACACCACTATTATTCCGGTATGGGACCGGGGCTTCTTGGTGGTACCTATCGACCGGAAGAAATCCGCTTTGCTACTCGACTGGTAACCGAAAAACTTGGCGGCAGATTTGTCCAGGCAAAGGTTAGTTCAATTGATCCGGATGGCCAGCAAATCCAACTCGATAACGGCAAGCAAATCCCCTACGATTATCTGTCCTGCAATCTCGGCAGCCAAGTACCGCAAAAGATGGTCAGCGGCCCTGTCGACGATATTTTTCTGGTAAAGCCCATAGAACGGCTGCTTGAGGCTCAGCGACGCATATTGGAACTTGGGGCCGACAGAACAATAAAAATTGGCGTCGTTGGCGGCGGACCGTCGGCAGCCGAGATTGCCGGCAACATATGGCAGCTGGGCAGCACTCCCGGAATGCGGCCGGTGGAAGTCCAGATCTTTGCCGGCCGGAAGCTCATGCCGGATCACCCTGAAGGGGTGCGACAAAGAGCTATTCGGACATTGCAAGAACGGAAAATAGATATTCTGGAGGGTACCCGAGTAGAGTCAGTCCGAACCGGTCAACTGATTGCTGCCGACAACACGGTTCATCAATGTGACTTGATTTTCATTGCCGTAGGGGTCAAACCCAGCAGGGTATTTAGAGATTCCAACATGGTCTGCGGAGCAGACGGTGGCTTAACGGTGAACCGCTATCTCCAGTCAGTCAATTACACCAATATTTTTGGGGGTGGTGACTGTATCGACTTTGCGGATCAACCACTCGACAAAGTCGGGGTTTACGCGGTTCGCCAAAATCCGATTCTGGTTCACAACCTACTGGCAAGCATTACCAACCAGCCGTTAAAGCCGTTTGATCCGGGAGGGGCCTATCTGCTGATCTTCAACCTGGGAAAACGGACCGGTATTCTTCACAAGTGGCCCATAATGTTTGGCGGACAACTTGCTTTTTTTATCAAGGATTACATCGATCGTAGATTTATGCGAACCTTTCAGAAAATAGAATTACCCTGATCATACCTAAGTATTGAAGCTCTGCCTTATATTAAACAAGCAAACAGAGGTGGTAGTTAGGATTCTTGGCTTGTTCAGGCCATACCAAGAAATCCCTCTATATTCCCGGTAACCTGTGAATTCAATCCCAAACCGTTTGCCAACTCCTGCATGTATCTCTTCTCAGCCGAAGTGTCTACTTCTATAGCAAGCAGGGAAGCGGCGTATATCTGGGCAGCCAGTTCGGGTTTACCACCGGCAGATCGGATTACACCATCGAGGTCCATTGGCTTTTTTGCCTCCTGCATGAAAAAGCTCTTTTCTGCCTCGGTTAAACCATCCTGCTCCAGTTTACCGACGATTTTCTCGATTTCAGTTTCATCAATCCTGTTATCCGCCTTGGCTGCATTTATCATCGCCTTGACAATGATCTCAGCATCCTGCTGAAGAGCCTCATTATCCAAGGTTGTTTCTGGTTCAAATAGAGCCCGGGGCGGCTCCTCCGGAGCCTGTCCCGCTTTCTTCAGTGCAGAAAAAGCCAGGGAGGCGAGCATCGCTAGCCCTCCACCTCCGATCGCACCCTTGGCTGAACTTGATCCACCACCGAGCACTGCACCGGCAAGGGCACCAAGGCCACCGACCGCGGCTTTGTTGTTGCCCAGACTACCAAGAACCTCTCCCAGTACTCCTCCAAGTCCGCCAGATCCCGCTGACGCAGATTGACCGGTTTTCCCGCCGCCAAGCATCTGACCGAGGCTGCCTATGATGTCATTGAGAGAACCACCGGACTGCCCTGCTCCAAGTGCGTTTGACATACGTGCACCGCTTGATGGTGACATACCCTGTTGTACCAGTGCTCCAAGAATATCCATATATCCAGCCATATTTTGCTCCTTTTGATATTGTTTTATTCGATATGCGCTCTAGCGGTTTCGAGAGCGACATCTCTATCTTTGGTAAACATCCGCCACTTCATTTTGGAGGAGTGAATACCAGCTTTTTTATCCTGCCCTCTGCAGTAATACCAGTGCCCATAGCGTTCGACCGTTGCGAAAGGATGATTTTCTGTACAGAATAATCCGCAAGGTCTTATTTCTTTGTAAAAAATGGTCTCCTCCGGGTCCTCATCAAAAGCCATGTTCCTGGGCAGTTCGATTTGAGCTACATCAACCTCCTCTGCTTCTTTTTCATCAAGCCAATCTGAAATTTTCATTTGTTAGTGACCTTATGGAGTTCTGCGATTAAAGCTATGATGAGATCCCACCTATAATTATTTGCTGGTTCAGAGATAAGGAGGTGTCATTACGGGTTGTTGGCCTAAAATCCCCCGCCGGTGCGGAAACCGCCACCGCCGCCACGGGGAACGCGAAATCCTCCTCCGCCACCACTGGGAAAACGGCCCCTACCCCCTCCCCCACTGGGGAATCGGAACCCACCGCCGGACGGTCGTTGGCTGCGGGGCAACTGAATACCGCCGCCCCATACGGTGCCCCGGCCAAATCCGCCGGAACCGAAACCGGGGTCAGCCCGA